>Ga0075458_10000099_pt1 | contig 26599 bp, 31 predicted proteins | sample DEB3_08_DNA_FD_77576 | JGI IMG/M metagenome (GOLD analysis project Ga0075458, IMG submission 77576) | Aqueous microbial communities from the Delaware River and Bay under freshwater to marine salinity gradient to study organic matter... | ecosystem: Environmental > Aquatic > Marine > Coastal ... | reverse complement strand
GCGGCTGGGACAACGCCGTGCGCTTTGCTTTTCGTATGGCCGAGAAAAGCCCGGCATGAAGACGCTACGCCTCACCGCCGCCGAATCGCGCGCCTACGCCACAGGGGAGCGGAGGTTCTGGCGGGCGATGCGGAAGCAGCCGCGAACCGGTCCATGCACCGGCCTCCCTCACGTCCATGGCGTCTGGATGCCAAAAGGCTGGAACCTCCTTCACCCTATCGGAGAAGAGGCGGCTATCAAAGAGTGCCCCTACGGCACACACGGCGACCGCATCCGGCTGGCCGTGGCGAACCCGCCGTTTTCCGACGCAGTCATCGACCACGCCATCACCGCCATCACCGTCGAACAACGAGACGGCAAGTGGGGCTGGCTGGTGGAGGTGGGGGCGTGATTACCTGCTACCTCTGCGGCTACGAAATCGACCCGTGCATCGGCAACCCAAACCACCCCGGATTTAAAACGAGGGACCATGTGCGACCTCTAGCGATGGGCGGCAAAAGCAATGCCGGAAACATCCGATACGCTCATCGGATCTGCAATCTACAGAAAGGCGGAAGAACTCCCACGCGCGTGGTTACCGATGAGTGCCGAAAGGCGTTTCTGTCGAACCGATACGGGAAGTCGGTGTTGCGCAAACTGGAGAGAGAGTCGATTTTCAATATTGGCAGCTTCTGCATCGGAGAGTCTCGATGACCCGCTCCACCACCTGCCGCTTATGAGACACCTTCAATGGAAACCAGGCACCCTATGCCCGAAGTGCCACAAGCCAGTCATGAACGAGCGAGACAAGTTCCAAAAGAGACATAACACCTGCCGACGATGCGGCAATCTTGACCAGTCGCGCCGCCGTCAAGCCAGAAAACAGCCGCGCATCCCACGCGAGAAGCCAGCAAAACAAAAGCCAGTACCGGAGGAGAAACCCGTCATGACCTGCATCAACTGCAAAGAGAGGCCCCAGAAGCCTAACAGCCGCAAGAGCCTGTGCGATCCCTGCACCGTCGAGGATACGCTGGCGAAAGCACGGCTGCGCGCCGCCGATCAGCACCGCCGCCGCATGGCCGCCGTGGTTGTTGTGCTGTGCGCCTGCGGATGTGGTGAGAGGTGTCGCTCAGGTGCCACCTACGCCACGAAGCAGCACCGGGAGACACACGAACGCGAGACGCGCCAAAAGCACCGCCAGCCGCGCGCCTACGAGAAGCCACCTGCCAGCCAGAAACTCCAGCGCATGTCGCGGGTCGAGAAGCGCGAGGTGGTGCATGTGGAGGTGCTTGACACCCCGGAGGAGCGGGCGCGCGTGGCTGAACTGCTGGAGCGGGCGCGGGTTGCGCGCATGGCTACCCCGGTACTGTCCCGCTGGGAGCGTGATAGCCTTTGGAGCTGAAACGAGAAAAGCCCCCCGAGCCGGTTAAGGTCGAGGGGCTTGCTTCGAGTTGTAAAAGGTGGTTCCGTCCGGTGCTTTGTCGAGCCCCCGCACCAGCCCCCAGCCGCTCCCGGTGATGACTGGGTCAGGAACGCCCTCGGGCCAATAGAAGGTGTCGCCCTTGCGGCCGTATCGGCCCGTGAATCCATCTGGCACGACCAGTCACGGGGGCGAGCTTGCCACGGGCACGGGAGCCACCGTCAAGCCAGTGGGGGCGGCGGGCTGGACCAGCGCCGTCACCGCTGCCGACGGGGCGGATTCAATCGCCCCCACCAACGCCGTCACCCGGTAGCACCAACTCCCTGGCCCGGGCGCGTCCTGATACGTCTTCACAGTCAGCGGGGCGGCTGTGATTTTCTCGAAGCGAGAGAACTCGGAACACACGCCAGCCGCCCGCCAAACATGATAGGTTGCGCTTGACGGATTGATGGCGTCAGACCAAGTGAGTAGGATAGCAACGGCGATTAGCATTGACACACACGCTCTTTCCTGTGATTTTCACTGAGCATATACGCCTTCGATCACCGCCGTGACGACGCCCGAAACCCCGGTCATATTGCACCCGTAGCCGTAGTGCGTGGCGGTCAAAAAATCCGTCCGGCCTTGCTGGGAGACCTGCGTCCAGTTGATGCGATCTGGCGAAATTGACCATGTTCGGTTTGTGTTGTCGTCCACCAACCGGAAGCTGATTTTGCCACGGCCAACCGCTTGTGCGTAGGCAATATAGTTGCTATTCCAAGTTGTCGCGTTGGTCAGTTTCGTCATGTTCAGACCAACGTGACTCTGCATGAGGGTGATGACCTTGTTGCTTGCTGCCACAGTGCCATCGGTCAGCACCAAACCGCACGAGGAACTCACCGTTCCCGCCTGGCTGATGTCCACGTCGAGGATGATCGTGTACGGCGCCGTGGGGATGGCTTTGATCGACGCGCGGATGGAGTCGCCGCCGGCCGGGCTTCCACCGTCGAACAGCACGCTCCCGGTGGTCGCCGTCACCGTCGCGCCGCTCCCAAACGCCGTTCCGTTGCTCCAAGGCAGCGTGGGAATGTACTTCTGTCCGGCCCAATACGCATAGCTGGACCCATCACAGTTGGCGCTGTAGATCGAGTCGGTGAAGATGTATTGGTAGTTCGTTTTCGTGCCGTCGCATGTCGGGAGCGAGGCATAGGTCGTGCGAACGGTTGCGCCGCCACCGGCGGGCGCACTGCACGTAAGCGTTCCATCTGCGGCAATATCAGAGACGTATTGGCCAGAAGTGCAGGCCGTTGGGTTTGCGGCCAGCGCGGTTGCCGTTGACGCATTGCCGGTCAGAGCACCGACAAAGGCCGTGCTCGTCACGCTGGAGAGCCCGGTGATAGTGGACGGCAAGGAAATGACTGGATCTTGAGAGACGCCGTTTCCGTGGCTCACAGAGATTTGGTTTGCGGTCCCGGTTATAGTGCGCACTGAGTAAGTACCGGACCCAGTGCGGGCCAGTAAGCCAGAGCCGGTGAGGGCGGAAATCGCGGTCAAATCGGCATCAGAAGCCTGCTTTGCATCGAGCGCTGATTGGAGATCGGTTTGAGCGGACAGGGTGCCTGTGATACTTCCCCATGCTGTAGCTGGCGCACTACACGTGAGCGTACCGTCGGCCGCAATATCGGACACGTACTGACCGGAAGCGCACGCTGTCGGGTTTGCGGCTAACGCCGTTGCTGTCGAGGCGTTGCCGGTAACGTCACCCGTTAAATTACCTGAGAACGTGCCCGTCGTCGTGCCTGGTAAGGTAGGGTTCGTGGGGATCGAAAGCGTAATGGCACCAGTGGATGCGCTTGCCGTGATTTGGTTTGCGGTGCCCGCGATGGTCGTTGGCAGCGCCGTGCAAATCTCTGACGCGCCAGAAGCGTCCACCCCAAGTGGGAATTGCCCGGCGCTACAGTTGGCACCATTCGCGGCCAGCGCCGTGGCGGTTCCAGCGTTGCCGGTGATCGTGGTTTGGTCGCCAGTATTTGTGCCGCTCAGATTGGAGCCTGTGACCGTCCCAACGGCCGCCACGCTCGATGGCGTGATTGACCCAAGTGTGAGTGTGATCGCGGGCGTCGAGGTCGCGTTGGCGACGGTCCCCGAGACGCCGTTGGACGTAGTCACGCTCACGCTCGTGACCGTGCCGCTACCACCGCCTGCGGGCGTCGAACACGTCAGGGTGCCATCTGCGGCGATGTCGCTCACGTACTCGCCCGACGCGCAGGCCGTCGGGTTGGCGGGCAGGTTGGCGGTAATCGTAATTGCCGCCGTACCGTCGAAGTTGGTGCCGTTGATCGCCCGAGGCGTCGCGAGCGCCGTTGCGGTCGCCGCAAGGTCAATGGTGATGGTGTTCGGGATATCGGCGTCTACCAGCGTGCGAAACGTCGGCGTGGCGGCTGCGCCGGTCGTCGGGCCTGCAAAGACCTGATTGGCCGATTGCGTCGCCAGGGAAATTGCAAGTGTTCCGCTGGTGGTGATCGGCGATCCGGATATAGCAAGGATCGACGGCACTGTAGCAGCGACGCTCGTAACCGTGCCAGAGCCGCTGCCGGAAGCGCACGCCCCCGGCTCCCACACCGTCCCGTCATAGATCAAGCATTGCCCGTTGGTGGCCCCGCCGCTGGTGATTTGCGAAGGCTGAAACGTCGTCGTTGGCGTCGGCACCGTATCCGAGATAATCCCCGCCAGCGTGGTGTCTGATGGCTCAACGGTCCACGTTTCGGTTCGCGCTGCGCCCTTCGTGGGCGAGTAGCGCGCGGAGTAGCTAAGGCCCATTGGGGTAAGCGTAGTGGTAGCGTACAGCGGAATAGTGATAACGCCCGCCGCCGTGGTCGCAGAGCAATCGCTACCCGTGGTCCCAACGCACAGCGTATACTGCCACCCGGACAGCGCCACGGCCCCGTAGGAAGCGCGCCCAGGGCTATTGAGAGTGACGACGATCCGACCAGTCCACGAGCCGCCGCCGATGGCGTTGGGAAGCGTGTCGCTGATGGTTACCTGTTACGCCTGGAGCGCGAGCGCGCCAAGGAAAAGTGCAGAGAAAATCTTGGTGAGTGTCATAGTTGGTCCGGTGTACGATGGAGGTAAATGGCGCAGCACCCGTGGATAAGCGACTGCATGGAGCGACTGAAGCGCGAGGAGTTGGAATTGAGCGCGAGATGCTGTGTTTCGCGCGCCGATCAGGAAACCGTGGTGGATGCAATGTGCGGCATGGATCAGGAAACGGCGCGCTGCTATATCCGGCTTCTGATGTACGGCTTCCCGATTACCACCGCCGCGCGCGAGGCCCGCAAGGCTACCGCAGCGCCCGCCACGCCTTCAGCACCGCGTCCCACGCCTTCAGGTCGATGATGCCGCGCTTGAGTTGCTCCGCGTAGTAGTTCGCACGCCCCGCGAAGTCGTTCCACGCAGCCTCGCTGACGGGCGGCGGTTTGTCCGCGTCTGCGGCGGCGAGGAGAAATAATGCGCGGCGGGTCATTTTTGTATTGACAGTAATCCAGCGTTGGATTATAGTTAAAGTATGAACAGCACAACAAACACCAACGACATGACGACCGCCCAGGCCATCGGCCGCCTGTATGAAATGTTTGAGGTTGCCCAAGCGCACTTCGCGACTCAAGGCTTGACTGGCGAAGACTTGCACCAAGCGACCAGCGGCTTCTTAATGAGCCGCCTAGGCATTAACCCTGCCCACTAACCCCCACCACTACGCCAGCGGGCGGCGCAAGGCCCGCAGAGGAGATGAAATGATCGGCTACACCAAACTGACTTCGCCCGATGCGTTTGTCGTATGCACGGCGCACGGAACGATATTGCGAGGCAATGGTAAGAAAGCCTCCACACCGGGAAAATACTGGAAGCTCACCACTGAGTACGATGCACAATGCGCAGCTCAGGGTATGGCGCGCGCCCGCAAAACGAAGTACGTGGGGCTTGTGCGATGACCACCCCGAAAAACCCCGCCGCCGCGCTAAACAATGCCGCCGCGTTAAACGGCGCATTAGCAGACTTCGGAAAAGTCGCCACAAACGCCGCCGCCGAACTTGGCCGCGCCCTCCAAGCCCTCCGCAAGACAAAGACCGGAGGGCGCAACGGAGGCCCGCCGCTACGTTACCCGCGTTGCCCATGCGGTGCTATGACGGCTGCGCGGGCGTTGCAGCGGAACCACAAGTGCGATTGAGCCCCACCAGCGCCGCTGAAACATCACATATCCACGCCTCATGCGCCGCATCGGTTAGCCCGGTGCGGACGTGCAGGAGTTCGTGGCAAATGATGAGTTCCGGGTCTGCGTGATGCCCGCGCCGCACGCGGATAGTCCAATGCGAGGCGCGCCGGTCATACCACCTCCACCAGTTCGCTGTCACCGCCCTTGCCGACACACGCGGCCATCTGAGCACGCACGGCATGGGGGAGGATGATGCAGCCCTGAGAGGCAGTTCCGGGCCGCTTAATAGAGTCCGCATGGATCATGAAGTCAGAGCGCCCGAGCGCCTTGTGCCCTTCAGGCTTCAAAGCGATTGCCACAGGCCCCAAGCGCGAGTGCCGCTGGTAGACGAAGAACATGCGCCATAGCCCGCGCGGGATAGGCCCCTTGGAGCGCAGCCCTTCGGAAGCCGTCGCGTTGATGTGCCCAGGCGCGCCGCTGTAGCCTTTGCAAACCAGCTTCCCATCGCGAAAAAGCTCACCCGTGGCTTGGGTGTAAATCCACCTCATCCAGTCACCGTATTGCGTATGATATGCATGTGGATTCCGTTTACTTGGCCTCTGTGGTTTACTGCTTGATTCAGATTTTACGCACAGGCACATGGCGGAGATACCCGCTGTTCGCCGTCTCGACCGCTGCCGCCGCCGTGTTTGAGGTGGCATACCAGCCGTACTCAGGAGAGTGGCTGAAGTCGTGCTTTGCGTTGCTCGTTACGCCGTTGCTGGCGCTGCGGGCGCTTGCCGTGGCGGAGGCGTTCGTCCGGTCGTTGACTGGATTCCGGCAACGCAAACTGGTTGCGGCCGCCGCGCTATGCTTTGCCCTTCTTTTCGCCGCAATCGTGGCTTGGCGCTTCAACGCCGTCGATGTACTCCATAGCGCCATCCAGGCCCGCCGCGTCGTTGTGGTGGCGTTAACAGCGTTCCTAGGCGTCTACATGCTGTTAATGTGGAGCGTTGGGTATAAGCGCTCCGGGCTGGCTGATTCGCACGTCTTGCTGATGTTTCTTTCGTGCGCGGTGATGGCATCGTCTGCCGTGCTGCGGATGGCGTTTCCATTCGGCATTTGGGAGGCGTTGGCGACATCGAGCTATGCCGCCGCCGCCCTCGTTTACCTTACGTGGGGAACTGTGATCGCCTTTCGAGAGCTTCCACCCGTACCCCAAGCTCTAAATGCCCCTTGTTCAGCCGACTGAGGTCGTGGCCGTGACGCCGCTGCTCCTCAGAAATGGCCTCAATATCGACTTGGACGCCGCGAATCGTGCCGCCCAATCGGTCAATCTTTCCCTCGATCCGTTCCACGGCCGCAAGCATAGCGCTTACGTTCTCATCAGCGTTGTTCAGCGACGACGGCTTGAGCTTGGCGTGGAGTTTTTGCGTTGCGATGACGCCGCCAGCCCCCATCAGCAGGCTTGCGACGAATGCGCCAATCTCCTCTGGACTCATCGAGCCCACCCCCTATGTGAAGTGAACTGCGACTACCCCTGCGGCCCAGGATCGGGCGGCGGTTCGGACTGCATCGGCTGCGGTTGCGGCTTGGGCTTCTTCTTCAGCGCGTTGGTTTTGAAGTAGCCGGAAATGCCGACGATGGCCCCCACGGCTACCGATGCGCCGATCTGCTTGGCGGTGAGTTGGCCGTCCTGAAGCGCCGCCGTAGCGCCCGTTGCCGCGCCGCCGATAGCGGCGGCGGCTACACCTTCGAGAAACGCTTTCCAGTTCACAGGCCCGCCTTGACAAAGCCACCGGCCCGCAGGGAGCCGATGACGCTATCGGGCGAGAGGGCCAGCAGAGCTTCGTTAGCGCTGAAGCGCACGCCGGGGCTGAGGTACTTGGGGAAGTTATAGATGTCGAACGACCAGCTCCCGCCTTGGTTGGCGACGACGATGGTTTCCTTGATCGGCACGATTCCGGTCACGTCCGTAATGCGCGCCAAAGCGGCGGCGAGAACGGGCGAGTTGTCTGGGATGTCCTCGTACAGGGTGGCAACTCCGAGTTTCGTCAGCTTGTCGATGGCCTGTTCTCGGTATTTCGTCGTGGCGTCTTTGGCTTCGTCGGCCCGAGCGACATTGAGAGCGTCGATGGAATCGCCGCCGCTGTTGAGGCGCGCGGTGGCTTCGTCGGGTCCGAGTGCTTGTGGGATGGGCATGGGTTTCCTTTTCTTGTTGGTTTGGGTTGGCCTACTCGACGGCTCGGTAGACTTTGACATCGAGGCTGGTATGATCTGCGCCGTCGAACTGGATCAGCGCAATCATACGCCCCCACGCATCCTTGATGAGTTCGGCAAACTTCGCCACGCCGCCCACGGTGATCTTCACCGCGTCGCCTTCGCGGACATGGACAAGCACCTGCGTCACGCGGCCAGTGGGCCAGGGGAAATCAGGCGCTTGCGCTTTGAGCCGGTCGTAGTCGATGCAAGACACCTGGACGAGATCGATGCTGGCGGTTGGGTTGCGGTCGTCTTTACCGCAGATGGACGACACAAGCAGCCCGGCGTGAAAGGTAAGGTTGCGCGTGGTCCCGATGGCGGGCGTGGGTTTCGACTGTTCGGCGAGTTGCGCCCGGATAGATTCGGGGAGAGGACCGCAATACGCGGTCGTCGTGCTGCAAATCCCGCCGAGTGCGCAGGTGGTCCAATTGCACCCGTCATAGGTCATTTTCACGGGTACGCTCTGCCCGCGCAGCGCGGCGATGGCGAGGAGAATTGCCGGGATGAGTTTGGGAGAGATCACTTCTTCACCTCTTTGGCGGGCGGTTCTGGGAGGACAAGGAAAGTGCCATCTTGCTGGAGTCGGCAGCGGTCCTTGGGGATGCCACGGTCGGCACACGCTTCCGACAAAATCAGGTCGATCTGCTTGTTCAATTCGGCGACTTTGGCGGAAAGTTCCGTCAGCGCCATCCGCTCTGCGGTCTTCAGTGGTGCGGGCGGGGTTTTCGGCGCTTCGGCCGCCCCGGCAATGCCCATTGCCAGGAGTGCGAGTAGGGTACGCATAAATTGAGAATACCAATGAGTCTGGCGGCGCATAACGCCGCCGTTACTGTTTCCGCGCGTGGCGGATCAGATAGCCGGGTGTTTTCGCACACTCGCAAAGCGCCCGCGCGGGAGAGGGCACGCGGGGAGGTTTATAATTGAGGCATGACCGTCAAGGAGTTGATCGAAAGATTGCAGGCGATGCCGCCCGATGCCCCGGTGTTTGTCGCGCAAGGTGAATACCCTGACGAGGAAGCCGTTCAGGTCGTGTTACTTGGCGGTGCCACGGTGGCGATCTATTAACAGGTGCCGCCGGTCATAATGCCTGCCGAAAATGTCAGCGTGCAATCACTGGCACCGCCCGACGCGCGAACTGTTTTCGTGCCGCTAAATGCCGTCCCGCTGGGCGGCGTCATCGTGCCGGTGAACGAAATATCTCCAGTCCACAGCTTGCGAAATGGGGTAGTTGCCGCCCCTAAATCGGCGGTCGTCACGCCGCTGGCGGGCTTGACTCGTCCGTAGGTGGTGAACGTCTCCGAGTGGATATTGTTCAGGTAATTTGTGCCGTTGCCGATTAAATACGTGTTATTCGAGGTGAATAGCACATCGCCCGTAACGGACCCATTAAGGGTCACAGTGCCGTTTATGTTGACCGTATTGAAGTACCCAAGCCAGCGAACGCCAGACGAGCCGAGCGCGTAAGTGCTGCCTGTGGTGGCGATCAAATCAGACGAAAACGTAGAGGACGCCGTGATCGTGGACGAGGCGAGGGACACCGCGCCGGATGTCGTCAGCCCAACAAAAGTAGCGTTCCGGCTGGCATCTATAACCGTTGTCCCGGACACCCTGTAGGCGGGCGATCCGGTGGCGTTGATGACCGCCGCCGACAGGTTACCTGGGATATCCACTGTGCCGCTGGTGTCGATCAGGAACCGACGCGATGGAGAGCCAGCGCCCTGGTTCTGATAGATAGCAAAGTCGCCGACAGCAACGCCAGATGTGCCCAGCAGCCATCCACCGTTTGTGTCATCGGTGCGGTACAGTCCGACGCTGACGAAGCCGGAGGTCCCGGTGACCCACAGCGGCGCGATGTTTTGGCCGGCGCCCAGCGCTGGGCCATTGTTGGTGATGGTTGCCGCGTTGAAGTTGCCGCGCACGCCGAAGAAATCGCCATAGCGAGAGCCCACCGTGCCGATGCTACCGCTGTTGTTGACCTGGGGGGCGAGCGTTCCATACATGTAGTTGATGCCCGCGCCGAGCATGTCCACGAAGCCGTTGAACGTGGTAAGCCCGGTTACGGTCAGAGCCCCAGGGAGCGCCACAGCTTGATTCTTGATCGTGATAGCGTCCTGATAAGTTCCCGAGCCGGTTGCTGTTTGGATGGCAAATTTTTCATCTGTGAATGCTGCCGACTCGTACCCAGAGCACACCCGCGCGGCTCCATAGATAGTGCTGGTGACGGTATCGGTAGAGGCAAGCACAAGGCACGCCGGATCGTAGAACCCGCTGTTGTTGGTCTGCGCCAGAGTCATCTGGTTTTGGACGCTGGCGATGGCGATGGTTTGCGGATTGACGAAGGTCTGATTGATGTTGAGCCCGGCGAGCGTATGATCTCCGTCCTGCACCGTCAGCACGCGCGTCGTTCCCGTAGTCAGCCCGTCCACCTCAAACCGCACGATCTTGCTGGCGTCACTGGAGCCCTTTGCGATGCCGGTAGTGTCGACGACAGGCAGCGCGGTCGAGATGGCTTGCCATGATCCAGCACCGCCCGTACTTGTAGCGGTCCAGACGTGCCCAACCGTGGCCGCGCCCGTGTTGATCGTGAGCGCAATAGTGTTGAGGCCCGTGAAATCAGAGTTTGCCCCCCAGATGACAGCCGGATAGGAAGCATCGCCAATCTGATTGGCGTACACCTTATCCCAATTGAGCAGTGGCGTACCGATGTCTCTACCGCCGTCTGTGTCTGGCAGAAGAGACGTGTACCAGGTGGTTCTTGATACTGCCGAGCCGCTGGCGATGCGTTCTGATTTGAACACATTAGCGCCCGCGTTATCTCGCAAGTAAAAGTACGAGTTTTGCCCCGCGCCCGCTCCGCTCATCACAACATTGAGATCCCAGTACGAAGCGGCGGTTGATGAACCAGTGTTGTCGAACAATTGCAGCTTCCGCGTCTGCATATAATCGCCCGTGCCGCCCACCGCCACAGAGTCAAAAATCTTGCTGTAGGTGCCGAGCCATCGCCGCGTCGCATCGCCAGAGTTGAAGGCGTCCAGTGTTTCAGGTAACAGCGCTGAGCCCGTTAGCCGCACACGCACCGTGTTGTCCTGCATGACCAAAACGGGATGGTTTGTCTCCGTGCCGAGATACCCGGCGCCGCCGAACACATAGCTCTGCAAAATGATCGTCCCGTCAGTGCTGCGGATGGTGCCGTTGACGTCGAGCGCTACGCCGGCACTCGGATCGCGCCCGATGCCGACGTTGTAATTGAATTGCGCATCGCCGTCAGTTTGCAGTAGGAAATCCGTCGTGGGCGCGGCCGTCTTCGCCGTGCCAAACCGCGCAAAATTCAGGTCGCCAGTGTTGTAGCTCCACCAGATCCCGCGCTGTGTGTTCGCGCCGGTCGAGCCATTCAGGAACATCACGGCATTGTTCGCTGTCGTGCCCACTGATGGCTCCGCAAATTCGGCGATGGCTTGGACGTTCGCGCCGCTGGACCACGAGCGGGAGTAACCGCTCACGAATAATGGCGCGGTGGGCCTGACGTTGGCGTCATTGGAGATGTCGTATTTCGTGGTTAGCGAGTAGAGTGTGTTCTGCCCGAGCGCTACTTGCGTGGCAGCAGAGGTGGTCTGAATGCCAAGCGCGTACAGCCCAATTGTGTTCCCGTCGATGGTCACCTTATCGGCAGATCCAATGCGGATAGCGGTTCCGTCGCCCTGCATGTTGTTGCCGATGATAGCTACGTTGTCGATGTCGTCGGTGGCGTCTCCGATATCGATGGCTTTATAGCCGGACGCACCTGCACCGGTGAAGATGTTACTGGAGACATTTACGAACGCGAACGAATCCGGCGAGGGCGCGCGAACCTTGACCGAGAATTCCGTTTGGTTGTCAAATGAGTTCCCGACAATCGAGGCGATGATAGTGTTAGTGTTTGACTCCAGGTCGATGGCCCCGCCCTGGGTGTTGAACTTATTTGAAATAATCCGCGCGCCGCCAGCGGATAGCCATTTAATCGCCGTGGTTCCGATGCCACCCGCCCCGACGACCTGGAAGTAGTTCCCGGTGATAGTTTGGTCGCCCGCGTCTGGATTGTCTATGTTTTCAAGCCGCAACCCCTCGTAGGAGTAGGCGGAGAACATGCTGTTGGTGATAAACGGGATGCACCCGCGCTCTAAATACATTGCCGTGCGAAGTTGCGATAGCTGTAAGTCGTGGAAGGTCGAATTGCAGTTTTGCAGCGTGCTACCAGCCGTCAACTTAATGCCCCCGCCGCTGGCCTGCGCGCCGTTCGATCCAACCGCCAGATTTGAGACATGCACTGGGTAAATCGTGTCGAAAATCATCGCCCATTGATCGCCGGCCGCGTAAACATAGGAGCCTGTTCCTGGATCGTTTCCAGCACCCGCTATGGTGATGCCTTGCTGGATGTAGACCGTGGTTTCTTCGCCCGGCGCGGGGGCGTCCATGGTTTGCTGTCCCAACGGAACAAATAGCCGCTTCGCGCCGGTAACCATGCGCGCGGCTTCCTGGATGCCGTCGGATGCGGAGGCGATGGCCCACGCGCCGCTATGGTTATTCGCGGGGGTGAAAGTGATATCGCAGGTACTCCCGCTGCCAGATACGGCGGTGATGAGCACGGTTTCGGCTGTTCCAGTGCCGCCGCTGATGCGGAGGTTGTGGTGGGTGCTGTACGGTGCAACGCCGTCAGGGCAGGGCGTAAGGGTCTTGGTTGCGGGCGTGGCCGCCGTGAGGGAGCCACCGGGGGTTTGTGACCAGTCGTAGTCGGTGGTGACGACATCCACGCCAGAGCCGCAGGTTGCCCACCCCCACTGTCCGCTTCCATCGGTTTGGAGGCAGTCGTTGGCCTGGCCGTCGGACCCCGGCATCGTGAAGGTAAGCGAAGCCGCGATTGACTGTGGCGCCTTGATACCCACGTAATTCGTGCCGTTCGTGCGCCGCTCCTGCATTCGCAGTTCGCCCGTAGCGCTTCCGGCAGAGTTCGTGATGGTAAGAGGCGTCTGAGCTTGCGGAAACGCCGCCACGGCTGCCAGGACGCAAAGAATGGGGAGTTTATTCATAGAGAACCGAATAAGGCGCGGATACCGCCCACCACTTTCCGTCAGCGCGCCCTCGAAACTGGAAACACGTCACTGCGCCAGCGAGCCCAGGCAGCGTGGATCCGAAGTTTGTATTGAAGTCCGAATCAAAAGAAATCGTGTACGATCCCGCGCCCTGCGTCACGTATAGAGTCAGTGAATCCGCCGCCGTTGGCGTGTACGGGCTGGCGATGGTCGTGTTGGCCGTCAGCGTGATTTCGATTGGCGTTGAGCCGCCTCCCGTGCCCGTCGATCCACCGGCCACGAATGAACCCGTGCTGCCGCCGCTTGCTGAGCCGCCAGCGATGGCCTTCCAAAACTCCACCGCGCCGCCCAATCGGTTCGTGCTGATTGCTTTGACGGTGAACTGAAGCCACTGGCCCATCACGTCGCGGAGTGAAACCTCGCGGATCAGGTACGTGCCGCTGGAGACATTGAAGTAGCTGTTGGCGATGGTTTGAAGTTGCCCAGGCCGCAGCGTGTGGCAGGTGGCCTCTACTTGCTGGTCCGTTTCGTAGGTGATCTCAACCGCGTTGTTTTTGCGGGCAGAGACGAGCGCCAGCCCTTCCGCCGCCGCTTGCTGTTGCCCGATACCGGGTCGGTCGAACGGCATCGCGTAGATGCCAGATGCGCCTTCCAGCGTGGCGGTGGTCGAGATGTCCGAAGCATCCTCAACCGCGATGGTATTCGCGCCGAACTTCCGATAGACCACACGGAGTGTATCCGCCGCCGTTAGGATGGTTTCGTCGGCATCCTGCCGAATGTAGACTTTGCCGAGTTCGTAGTAATAGGCCCGGTCGGAGTCGGTGAGCCACTGCGCAAACTCTTTGTCTTCGTCGTTAACCTGGATGCGAACAATCTGACCGACAGGGTTTGCGAGCGACCACTTAACGGTGGTTCCATCGCCCGTGAATGTCTCGTCCTCGTACCCGATTTGCTCGATGTCTACGTTGATTAGCGCGGCGTTGCATTTGTCTTCGCGGGTGGTGCGGACGCGAATATTGCGGTAGTTGCCAGTTGCATCGCCGATGGAGAACGGCGCAGTGGAGAACGTGCGCAGCTTGAAGTAGAGATCGCGTTCAACGTCGATCCACCACACGTAGTTTGAGGCGTCGGCCAGCGCAGCAATAGCTTGAGATACGGACGTGCCAGCGTCGAAAATGACGGTATCAACGACTGCACCGAGGTCAATGTTCGATGTCCCAAGCGGCTCTGAAGTCGCCCCATCGGTGAGTAGATCGGCTACGATCAGCCCGGCCCGGTTGGTGATGAGAATTTGATCCAGCGTGCCAGCGTCGGTCAGGTTGACCGCAGCCCCGCCCGCCGTCAGCGAGAGTTGAAGCGCCGCGCCGCTGGCCGATATCACGTAGTATTCGACCGTGGCCGATAGCCCTCCTGGAATCGCGCCGTTGGCGTGGGCTTTGACGCGCACGCGGTCGCCGTTGCTGAGTCCGTGCGATACCGTGCAGGTCAGCGTGTCAGTGCCAGCGTCTGCTGTGTACTCGAAGTTGCGCTCATAGATAAGCGGGCGGCCCGTGCTGGAGTTGTAGCAGAAGCGCTTGTCCAGGTACTGCTCCCAGCTCACCGCGCGGATGCCGTAGTAGCGGCCCGTTGGCGAGGCCTCCGTGATGGACCTTTCGTCCACCTCATCGACCGAGCCGGCCCATAGCTTCGTCGCGCCCTCGAATAATTCAAGGTCTTTGCCGACGACGGGGCGATAGCTGCCGTCATCGCTCTTGACGGTCACATTCAACCCGGCGCGCTGGCAAAGCGGATAGGACATGTCGAGCGTGCCCGGCATGGCGTCAACCGTCACGCCGTCGATTTTTACGATAGGGTCAGGCAAGGTTTAGCCACGCGGGATGACGCCGAACTGTTTCAGCGTGCGGGTGATGTCTTCGAGCGCGGCTTTTGGGTCGCCGCCATTGAGGTTGATAACTACGGACGCGCCGCCGCCAGCACCTACGGCCATTTGGCTCTGCTCCATGCGGATCAAAGACTCCCAAACCGACTTCATGTAGGGCCAGAACTCGTTACCTTTTTCGAGAATGTGCAGGAGGTGGATTTGGCTGTAACGAACCTCTTTTTCGATCAGGTCGAGGGTTTTGTTAATCCCGGCCATCTGGAAATTGCCGATGACGCCTGAAATGGCAGAGACCACCGAGCCGACTGCGCCGACTATCCCGGCCAGTGAGGACGATGCCGCCGAGGCCGCGCCGCCAATGCCGCCAGCCGCAGACCCAGCCGCGCCCGCTACACTTCCACCAGCGCTTGATGCGGCGGAGAATACGGAGCCGCCAACGGACGTTGCGCCGCCGAACACCTTGCCCATTAGCCCGCCCACGTCGAACAGCTTGTCCGTCAGCTTTTTCAGCGCGCCTTCGATCAGCAGCCGCGTGATGGATTGCGCGGCCTGCTTCGCCACGTTGGCGAACATGTCGCCGAGCTTACCGCCTTTGAAGATGATGTCTGTAATGCCGCGCGAGAGGTCGGTGATGACCGTCGAAACTTGCTGCATCGCAGCCTTGCCGACTTTGCCGAGGTCTTTGTACCGGGCGGTGATGGCGGCGTGCTGCTCTTTCGTCATCATGCCTTCGGGGCCGATGTTTTTGGAGCCTTTGATAAAATCGCCCATGCCGTTGTCATTCGCCAGATCCACGGATGGCGCTTTCGGCATTTTGAAGTCGCCAAGCATCCCGCTCAACCCAAGCGGAGGAGCGTCAGATAGCTGGCGATAGCTTTGAAACAACAGGTCAAACGACTTGGCCACGCGCTGCGCACCACTGATCGTGACTTGCTCCCAGCGGCCTGTAATTTCTGCTATCTTTTTGACGGCTTCGGCTTTTTTAGAGTCTGCGTCCTTGAACCGCTCGGACAGCACAAGCATTTCCAGCGTTGGGAGTTTTGCCGCTTCCAGTGCTTTCGTGTGCTTTTCGACAGCAGTAGCGGCGTTCGCGTGCGCATCGGCGGACTTGGCAACCTGCTCTGTTTGCGGTGCCAAAACCTGCATGTATCCCATGATGGCTGCGGTACCAGCGCCAAACGCTACCGGCGTGCCGGTGCCTGCGCTCTCGTTCAAGCGCTTGACCGCTTCCGCCGTCGTATCAACCGGCTTTCCGCCATGGTCAATCAGCCATTTCAGGAAGAGCCCGACGCCAGCGGCAGCCGCCCCGGCGGCCACGCCAGCGAGTGACAGGCTACCGGCGAACGCTTTGATAATCGGGATGCCTTTGTTAAGCACGCCAATAATAAGCGTGCCTTTCTCAATCATTGACGCTAACACTGTAATGACAAGAGGAGTAGCCACTGCAACCGATCCAAGAGCCAGCGCCCAGTTTTGCGTAGCAGGAGACAGGTCTTGAAACGCCGTAGCCAACGCTTTCGCCTTTTCGATGCCGGGCGTCAGGAAGTCATCCAACACGCGCTGCGCGATAGGCAGAAGCGTCTTCCCAAACTCCGCAGCCGCGTCCTTTGCGGCCTGCTCGATGTTTGTCCAAGAGTTCTTGTACGTGTTCCCGGCGCGCTCGCCCTTGGCCAGTTCGTCGGTGATGATCTGAATGAATTGCTGTGAGGAAATGCCCAACCGCTCAAACGTCTTTGCGGGGTCGCCCAACGCTTCAGCGCCGAACTTTTCCTTGATGATCGCGGCGAGTTGCGGGATGCGCTCGATGATCGGGTCGAGGTTTTCCTTCGTCACCTTGCCTACGGCACCCAACTGGGAAAGCTGGCGAATCACCTCGTTGAAGTCCTCGCGCCCGCCACCGACGACGGCCAGCGCGTTACCGAGTTCGCCCATGATGCGGCGGGATTGATCGGCGGAGTTGCCGAGGATCTGAAGGCGGATGGTGCCCTTTACGGCCTCTTCCAGTCCCAGGCCGGGGAGCTTCGCCACCTCGCGTAGCTTCGCCATTTCCGTGGCCGTGGCTTCGCTCGACTTCATCACAGCCTTGAGCCCCATCGTGAGCGATTCCATGTCAGAACCAGCCTTGATGGCAGCGGCCCCGGCAGCGATCAGCGGCGCGGAAAAGCCAATCGAAAGCGCGGTACCGGCGGCGGTGACATCGGATGCGAACCGCTTCACTTTGTTCAGTGAGCGGTCCACCTGCTTATCAAAATCGTCGGTACTCGCCCCGATGCGAACTATGAGGTTAGAGAGTATGGGCATCGTTTACCGTCGTCTAATGGGTGTCGGGGAAGGTGGTGCTTGGGCTTTTGAAGCCTTTTCCTGCTCGTCGGCTTTCAGCTTCAAGTAGCAGGCCCATTCGGTGAGTTCAGATGAGGACAGCGAGGCGGTAAGTTCCGCCACGGTTTTATGCAGGATTTCGGCGAGGGCGAAGAGGAACCGCCTCTCGCCTACTAGTTTTTTTCCAGGTCTTCGGCGGCTTTGTCGGTGAGGCCGGATAGCTCGCAAATCTTCGTAGCGATGCGGTCGATGACGTCGCCGGATTTGCCGAGGAGCATGTCCTGGTGGGCCTTCTCAAACAGCTTCGCGCCCGTCGCCGGGTCGGTGGCGCAGTCTATAATCAAGCGAACGGCGGCGGCGTGCGGGATATTCTTAGCGTTAGCGCCGAACTCCACCCGCTCTTTTGCCGTCATCTCCCGGACGCCAATCTCCACTCGCCACTCGGGAATCTCAATGGTGCCAGCTTTCAGGGTGACCGACGCAATGCGGTCAAGTATGCTGCTCATCTGTCTCCTTAGCTCGTCGCAAGGTCAAGCCCGCCATGAATGGCAAAGCTGACGTTCTGCTTGATCGTTTCGTTTTCGCCAGCAGTAATTCCAGCGCTCGTCATCTGCGCGCCCAACAGGTACCGATCCGCCCCGGCCACGTTGATATACAGAGCAAGGACGTAGTAACTGTTCAAATTCGTGTGGAAATACCCGTCGTTGTAGAACTGGGCGAAGGTCACGGAAGCGTCACGCTGAACCACCGTGCGCTCTTTCCACAAATCGCCAAAGGTTTGGGTATCTTCAAGTACTGGCGTCACATCCAGCGACCATTCAAAGCCCTGCGCCGCTTGCGCCAGCGTCAAGTATTCGCCGGTAACAGTGATTGTCCCAATGGCTGAATACCCATTTGTCAGCCGAATTTTGCCAGACGCCCAGGAGATTTGGTAGTTGGCTGGCGGAACAGTCGCCACGCCGTCCAGCACGGTGAGCGCGGCGTTTGGGTTGATAGCCCGCTTCGCCGCGTCCGTGATTTGGTAAATCCCGCCGGTCAAGTCCGTGACGGCCTCGCCGGTCATGGACGTACCCGTGCCAGTGGCTAGGTAAATGTCTGCGTTTTTGCCAACGAGTACGGCCATGATTACTCCTTAGGTGAGGGTAAGCGCGCCAGTTCCGGTGAACGTATAGTTGACCGTCACGAGCCCGTTTTCCGATGCCGAAAGCGACGCCTGTACGAAGGCGGTGCCGCTGTAGTAGTTGGTTCCGTCCACGTAGAACCGGGCGGCGACGGAGGTGCCGCCGACGAAAGCGCTGGACAGCGCTACGTGTCCGTTTGTGTCCGTGTCATCGAAGCGACCGGACGCGCTACCAGACCACTCTTTAATCGTAGCGGTGCGCTCCTTCCATGTATCGCCAAAGGCTTGAGTCTCTTCGAGCCCGGTTTGCACGTCGAGCGACCATTGGTCCATTTCTGCGACCGTGTTTGCGCCGATTTTGAACGACGCGGCGTTGCCTACCATTACAGCCATGTTTGCTCCTTCTGCCGATCTGGCAGTGTGTTAGATGGTTGACGAACCAGCGCCTATAGGGCGTGGATAATGTCAAATTCGAGGACTACGGTGTAGAGCTTCTGGTTGGTTTCCAGATCGTTCTCAAACTCGTTGCGACGCCCGTTGAGGTGCGTGCTGTGAACCGTCAGCGAACCGGCCGCCGCAGTGATTTCGGCGGCGTGGTTGATGACGTTGGTGTAAACCAAATCCGCCAAGTCCTCAGCAGCCTTCAGGTTTCCCTGCGCCATGCAATACAAGGCCACCGGGCGCCGGGTGGCGGTCGGTGCCGTCGATCCGATGGAATGGAACGGCGCGGAGTCGATCACTTCGATGACGATGGCCGGATAGTCCACGAGCCGCCCTTGGTCGGCGTGCATGTCATAGACGCGCGTGCCGGTCAGGTCGGTGATAGCCGAGAGGGTTTGGAGGTACTTGTAAAGCGCCTGGTAAATTCTCATGCGGCCCGCCCGATCGCGTCGAATGCGGCCTTGACGCGCTGCTCCAGAAGCCTCTTCACGTTGTTGCGCTGCGCTTTGATCGCGTCACGGAAGAACGGAATTGGCCGGCTGCCGGGGTGTTGCACTTTCTTGGCGAAACGCTTGAACAGGTTGCCAAACATAAGGAATTTTTTGTTTTTCGGAGTGATAGTATGCGCCTTGGTTCCAAACTCCACTAGATGCGCGTGCGGTGCCGTAAATTTTAGCGAGAAGGCGTAGGCTTGCAGGAAGTCCTTGAACTTCCGGCCAGGGGCCGCCCATAGCGACTTTTTAAGCCCACCCGGTGCGATGGACCGCCCCCTGTAATTCGTTGCGTAGGGGGCGACTGGCGCGCGCGCTTTGGCCGCCTCGCTGACGAGCGTGGCCCCGTCCAGCAGCGCGGCCCGGACTTCAGCGCCTTGTGCCGTTTTCTTAAGCTTCTCCAGTTGCCCGGCCAGTTCCGTGAGCCCTTCGATTTTGATGTTCAAATCGTCACCTCAGAGCATTGAAGCGCCAGCATTTCGTTCCGCTCGTCCGGGTTGGCAATAGCCCGGATGTTGAAGTATCGGGCGGCGTCGGAGTTCTTTGGGTCGGTGTACTTGACGCGCATATCAGGCGTGTACCCAGCCTTGTAGCGAACAACGATGGAGTGGGTCAGATCGCTGATGGTTTGCTTCGCCGCGAAGAACTCGCGCCCGCCGCTGGTTTCGATTGAGCCCCAGCACTCGGCGTAGGTCGCCCATGTTTCAGTGCGGTCGCCGTTAGCGTCAACGGACAGGCTCTTCTGCTCGATTAGCAGCCAGTGGCGAAGCGTACCGGCGCGCATTAAAATATCCGCCAATTGACCAGCAGCGCGCGGCTGCCCAGTTCCAGCGCCTTAGATTCGACGCTGGCCGAGTTGCCTAGGACGACATCTTCCCGGTGCTCGTACAGGTGCGCCGCCACCAGCAAGATAGCGGCCTGAATCTCATATGGCACATCCGCTGCCGTGGTCCACCCGCAGACGAACTGAATCTCTACGGCGTCGAGGACGCGCAGGGTTGTAGATGGCCAGGATTGAGCGTAGGACAGGGCAAGGACGCCCGGATCGCGAGCGGTGGACGCTTCCCAGTAGTCAGCGGAAAACGTCGTCTGCGTGCCCGCCGTGTCCGTGTATTTGACATGCGTGACGGATTGCAGTTGACCGAACGGCATAACCAGCCGGTCGCCCATCGGGAAGTCGTCCAGAAACCACTTCCAGGTCTGCGTCACCAGTTTACGCCCGGTGATGGTTTCCACCCACGACTCTGCAGCGCGCACGTAGGGCTGGTACTGCTCAGAGGGTTGACCAGCCGCGCGGGCGTGCGACTCCATCTGCGCATCAGTGATGGCAAATTCGGTCGGCGCGGTGACGAGTTGGTAGGCGTAGGAGGTCATGAATGCTGTTACACGCGGCGTAACACCCTGTTACGTCCCGTGTAACAGGCTAAAAAGCGGGGCGGAGGAGCCGCCCCAGGTCGGGAGAGGAGCGGACTAGTCGATCACGGAGTTAGTCGTGGAACTGCCGAATTTGGGGTTATTCAGCACAATCAGAATGCCGCCCAAAACGGGAGAGTCAACAACTTCCACCATCTTCAAGCGCACGTACTTGTATCCGGCGCTGGCCAGTTCCTGCTCGTCCACTTCGACCACGTAGACCTGCGAACTGCCCGCCGTGGTGGCAAAGCCCGCCGTGGTGGCCGCAGTCATCGCGCCGTTGACGTCGGTGGATGTGATGGCGCGGTAATAGAACGGCACAGCCGTCGTGTTGGTCGGGGTCACGTCGTCGCAGGCTTCGACGGTGACGGTCGAGGTGCCCGTGGCGCCGACGCCCTTGTAGATAATGAACGTGGCGGACTGGTGGCCGGTGATATCCACGATATCCGAGCCGGTGGTACCGGCAAACGCATCGGCCACCGGGTCCAAGCCCTTGACCACATGCTTCGTAGCGAGAGATTCGTAACGCATAGTGAGTTTTCCTTGTGGTTTCGTAGGCGAGGGCGGTGGTTAGCCGCCCTCCGATGGATTAGGCGCGAACGGCGGTCGTCACGAACGGCGAGACGGTGTTGCTGCCCTTAAACTGCGTGATGGGCTTCTTGATCGCCGGCATGCCGTTGATGTCATAGCTCCACTTGAACGCCATTTCGTCGTAGATGAAGCGGACGTGCATGGACGTGGCGGAGCGGAGGCCGGCGCCCTGCGTGATGACGACGTACTGGCTGAAGTCGCCGAGAACAACGTCACCAGCGGTACCCTTGGTTTCGGCCTGTTCCACGATCACAACGGGGTAGCCGAACAGCGTCCCGAAATACGGGGAGCCGGCCGCGTTGCCGTTGGGCAGGAACACAGGCATCTGGCCGACGGTCATGAGCGGGAGCTGCCCGACCACATCGCGGTTCAGGAACCACGCCGGATTCGAGCCGGGGACCGTCCGCAGGCGGGACAGCATTTCCGTGGCGTTTTCAATCACAAAGGTGGCGGCGGTCTGCGCGGCCTTCTTTGCAACCTGCACGAGCAACGACGTGCCTTCATGAGAGGCGGTGCTGAAGCCGAGACACTGGCCGACGCCCGTACCGCGCCAGATTTCGTTGTCGATGGTGAACGCAAACTCCGAGGAGAACGAGTCTTCCAGGATCGAAGCGTAGGCCGGACCGTTGCGCAGTTGGCGCTCGGAGGCGTAGGCCAGACCCTTGAGGGTTTCCAGCTTCAACTCGGACCGATTGATGGTCGGCTTGGAAGACGTCGGCGCGTCGGTTTCGGCCGCGCGATAGACGCGGATGCCGCCCCAGCGGGAGCCGGTGGCGCGGGAGGTTTCGTCGATGAACGGCAGTTCAACCGAGTCGCTGCCTTCACCGATGGGGATTTCCTTACAAAACGGCAGGATCTTCGCCGACTCGCGGGCTTTCGCCAGCAACGCCGTCGAGAAATCCGTGCTGATAAGGAATCCGCCGTCAGCGGGGACCGTGGCAGAGCCGCCCGTCGCGGCCAAGTTCTGCTCAAACAGGCGCTTATCAACCTGCCCGCCGCGGCCATGGAAGGCGCCGGCAGGGGACTGCGCGTAGGCGATAGCGGAAAGCTGCTCGCCGAAGTTGGCAAACGGCCGCTTCGCTTCGTTGTCGCTGGTGACGGTGGCCGGCTGACGGGTCACGTTAGCCTTGGCCTTCGCTTCCAGCGCTTCGACGGCGGCGAGTTCGGTCTTGATACCGTTCAGCTCGATTTCCTTGGCTTCGACGGCGGAAAGGTGAGTGGCAGCCTGTCCGTCTGCGGGCGTGGCGTTCACCAGTTCGCTGTATTCGGCCGTGGTTGCGGCCAGCTTCTCTTGGAGTAGCTTTTTCTTCATGGTTGCTCCCTTGCGCTTTTGGCGCGAGTTGGTTTCTGGTTAGCGGCCTAGAACGCGAAACCGGCTTTGCTTGATTTGCAGGGCCAATAGCGCCTTCTGGTTGCTCTCATCTGCTTGGCTGGCCGCGCCAGGGGTGGCAGTGATGTCGTTGAGGAGTTCCGCCGGTACTTCCATTTGGCAGTCACTCAGAAATTGGGCGGACGGGTCAGCGCCGCGTGAAACAAGCGAAACGTGGAACGGCTGCCACTTTGTCGCCAGCAGGTGCGGGATGCCTTTTTCGATGCTTGCTGCCTGCGCTAGATGGCCTGTGATGCGGGCGCCCATGGAGACATTCGACAGCACGCCGCCTTTGATGTCATTGATAATTCCAGCCATTTCCTGCCGGTCAGAGAACCGCACGGAAGCACGCCCTACTTTGCCAATAGAGGCGGACTCGATCACGCCAAGCGTGTGGTCGATGTCTTCGATGTGATCCACCACGAACGGCGCCCGTCCGCTATTCAAAAGCGAGAGGTCAACCGCGCCAGGTTCCATGGAGAACGAGAGGTGAAACATCTTGCGGCCGTCGGTGCGCAGCACGGGCGTTCCCGCGTAGAACATGATTTCACGGACTTCCGGCGCGTCGGGTTTTGCGGCGAGGAATTCGCCGCCTAAAATAAATGTCGTTTTCACTGCGCCACCGCCTTCTGTTGTTGCTGCCCGGCCATCGCCACGGGGATCATTGCGCCCTGGACCATGTACACTTCGCCGCCGTCGTATGGGTTCATGTTTTCCCGCGCGCGGATCTCGTTGGCGTTGATCGCGCCGATGTTTCGCAGGCTGGAATAGAATGCCGCTCGCCCAGCGCTATCGCCGCGCATGAGTGCATCCAAATTGAACTCAGCGTGATAGATGGCCGACTCGCGCGGGCCAAAGAGCTGCATGTTGATGCGCCGCTCAATCCGTGTGCATTCAGGCCGGATGGTGTTAGTTGCCCACTCAAGGCCCTGGTGCTCGATGTTGTTGTTGGTGGACCGGGATAGTTCGCCAATCATGTGGAGCGGAACCCGGTACATGCGGGCGATTTCTTCCACCTGGAACTTCCGCAGTTCGAGATATTGCATGTCCGTGTGGTTGATCGGAACTGTTTTAAGTTCCATCCCCTCTTCCAGAATGCCCAGCTTGCCGGCGTTGCGGACGCCGCCAAAGTGCTTTATGAAGTAGTCGAGAATGCCATGCTTTGCCTTGTCGGAAAGCGTGTTCGGATGGGAAATATACGCAGGCGGGGCGGCGTTGTTGCGGAAGTATCGTGCGCCGTAGCTTTCGGCGTCGGCTGAGAGCTCCAGCGATTGCCGCATGAAGGCCACCGGACTCATCCCCTTCAGCCGCTTGCGGCCATCGTAGCCCATGCCGGGGATGTGAAGAACATCTCCCTGGACATGCTCGATTGTGCGGGTTCCGTAGCGCTCCAGGAAAACCAGAAGGTTAGTTTCCTCATCGCGCCGCACGTCAACCTGTTCCGGGTCAAGCGGAATGAGCTCGGCAACGTTGTTGCGGGCGTCCGTGATGATTTGCGAGTAGGCGTTTCCGTCCGTGCAGAGGTTTTGCTCTACGATCTGCCAAAACTCGAACGCGCTCATGGAATCATTCGGCGCATCGTGCAGGATTCGGTAAAGCGGGTGATTGCGGTCAACCGTGCGGCCTTCGTTATCACGCCGGTAAACCTGACAGGGCAGTGAACCAATGGTTTCTGAGCGCAATCGCACGCAAGCGTTCACCGCATTGATGCGGAGGGCGCCGCTACCGCCGTCGAACTGCGCGAGGAATGAGCCCGCCAGCGGTGCTACGGGCTGGTACCAGAACTCAGAATCAGGCGGAGGCGTGGCGCCAAGTTTCGTCAATAGTCGTCCGAATGCGTTCAAACTGGCGCTCCTCTCGTTTCCCAGATGGATTTAGTTTCTTTTGCGGTTACCGCAAACGCCAAAAAAGTAGATACTGGCCCGTCAATCTTGGCATCGTGCCGCTCTTTAGTTGGCGTAAACTGCCCGCCCCGGTTTTCGTGGGCGATCACGTTCGACACCATCCAGTCGTATGCCGGGTTGCGCGCGTGCCGCATCTTGCCGGAAAGCACGGCAGCCTCGAAAGTCTTCATGGGCTCGCTGAAGTTCTGAGCCGTAGGGCGAACATCGATCATCGGCAGCCCTTCGTTCTGAAGAGACTGCGGAATCACCATGTCGAACCCTGGATCATAGGCGATGGCGGATGGTTTGTACTCGTCGGCCAGTTCCCTGATTTCAAACTTTAACCGGTCGTGATCCAATACGTTGCCATCCGTGGCGGTGATGTGGCTGTTGATTTCCCAGCCTGCGTACTGGCTGTTATCCGATTCGCTGATCTGCGCGTCTGGTATCCAGAGCCGAACAAACAGCGCATAGCGCCCGTCCTGGTGAAACAACATGGACAGCGCCGCAAAGTCAGTCTTTGAAGCTAAATCCATCCCGAAGACGCAAGGCCAGCCCTTGTAATCCTCGATTTCGATATCAGCCCCACACCGATCCCAAGCCAGCATATCCATCCAGCGCGAATCGCTCGACACCCAAATATTCATCCTCTTCGTGAGGTAGTTGGGTTGCGCGCTGGCTACTGCCGACGCCTTGCGTGCTTGCCGCCGTAGGTCGTCCTGGTAAACCGAAACGCCCAGATTGGGGTTGGCCTTGATCCATACCGCTTCGTCCTGCCAGTCGTCCCCGTCATCGAGCGTGTAGATGAGCCCGAAAAACGTATCGTCCTGCACCGCGTCACCCTCGACTTTGTAGCCGAGCCCGTCGTGCTTCAAAAGCGTCTGATTGAGTACTCGAACCAGATACCCGCGAACTTCGTAACAGATCCCGGCGCGGTTGGAACCGGCGGTGGTAATAGCGACTATGAGTGGCTGAGAACGTGCGCCGGTCGCTGTTTCCATTACGTCCCATACGTCGCGTGTACGGTGGGCGTGAAGCTCGTCAATTAAAGACCCGTGAGGGTTGAGCCCGTCCAGTGTGTTTGCTTCTGCGGAAAGGGCTTTGAGGTAGCTATCGGTGTTTTCGACCGCTACTGAATCCTTCCAGCACTCAATTCCGAACCGGCTGCGGAACTCTGGCTCCATTTGAGCCATCCGCTTTGCCGCTGCGAAGACGATGCGCGCTTGATCGCGAGTTGTGGCAGCACTGTAAACTTCAGCGCCGCTCTCTCCGTCGCACGCCAGCAAATAGAGTGCTACGACTGAGAGAAGCGTAGATTTTGCGTTCTTGCGGGCGACCTCAAAGTATACGGTTCGGAATCGTCTAAGCCCATCAACTTTGCGAACCCAGCCGAAGATACAACAGAGGGAGAATATCTGCCAGCCTTCGAGTTTGATTTTCTCTTTGCGACGCGCCCAAATGCCCTTTGTATGGGGCATCGCTTCCGCGAACATGCAGACCTTTTCGGCGGCGGCTGCGTTGTAGCTGTAATCCTCGCAGCCGGCTAGGTCGTCGAGGTGCCGGAGGGCGGCGGCCTTGACAAATTTGCAGGCCAATATTTCGCCGCTGAGAACGGCTTCAGCGTAGCGCCGGGCTCGTTCAGAATACGTCACATCTTTGCGATCTTGTCCCACGTCGATTCAGGCTTTGCGGGTGCCGGTACGGATACTTTGCTTTGCGCGGCGGGCGTGCGGCCTAATTGCATAGCGAGGCTGTGATAGGTCTGGCGCTCACTGGCGGTCATCGTGCGCTCGCCCATCACATCTTCCACGAACCGTTGATGCAAAAAGCAGTAGTGACCGAGCGTTTCCCGGTGCGAGGCGTTGAGGACTTGCCCGTAGTCTGGATCAGACACGACCTCGGCCCATTTCGCGGCGGCGTGGCCGGTCAGGTAGTCAGGGGCAGCGCCGATGGCGGCGGTGATCTTTGGTTCGTTGCCGCGTGCGGCCATGCGGGCGGGGTTATGAGCGCCCGTTCCGTGCAAGACGTGGAGTTTCGTCGGTTTTCGCGGTCGTCCAGCCATTGTCTAAAAATTGCACACTTTCCAGGTTGATTTGCCGGTTTTCCATTAGGAAAACCGATACTAGCACCGTTTTTTGTCTGTTACTAATAATGGCGTATTGTTACGGCTATAGATTTTGGGGAGTCGCGCGCCCCCC
>Ga0075458_10000098_pt1 | contig 26848 bp, 38 predicted proteins | sample DEB3_08_DNA_FD_77576 | JGI IMG/M metagenome (GOLD analysis project Ga0075458, IMG submission 77576) | Aqueous microbial communities from the Delaware River and Bay under freshwater to marine salinity gradient to study organic matter... | ecosystem: Environmental > Aquatic > Marine > Coastal ... | reverse complement strand
TGGCGCTGGCGCTGGCTATGGCGCTGGCGCTGGCTATGGCGCTGGCGCTGGCTCTGGCGATGGCGCTGGCTATGGCGCTGGCGCTGGCGCTGGCGCTGGCGCTGGCTCTGGCGCTGGCGATGGCGCTGGCGCTGGCGCTGGCGATGGCTCTGGCGCTGGCGATGGCTCTGGCGATGGCTAACAAAACTGCGCCCTGCTCACGCGGGGCGCTTTGCGCCGCCGAGGCTGCGACTGAGATCGTGAAGCATCCCGAAGTTCAGAAGATCGGCGGACGTGCCCTTGAGATTTTGAACAAGAAGCTCGATGAGATGGAGGGTGAGAAGTGAACGAAACACTGACCGCACTGCATGAGTTGAACGGATGACATGGATTTACTTAGAAGCCTCGACCTCTTTGCTGGGATCGGTGGAATCACGCGCGGAATCGAGCGGTGGGCAAGCCCAGTGGCCTATTGTGAGCAAAACCGATTCTGCCAAGCCGCCTTGTTGTCTCGAATGTGGCTTAATCAACTTCCGCGAGCGACCATTTGGGACGACGTGCGGACGCTGCGGGGAAGTTTTCTACCTAGGGTTGACCTCATCGCCGGCGGATTTCCCTGCCAAGACATTAGCAGTGCAGGCCGCGGCGCTGGCTTGGGCGGAAAGCGGAGCTCGCTTTTCTTCGAGATTGTCAGACTTGCAGAGGAAACTCGCGCGCCGTTTATCTTCCTCGAAAACGTCCCAGCAATTAGAACTCGCGGACTTCGTGAAGTCGTCGGAGCACTTACCGAAGTGGGGTATGACTGTCGGTGGACTTGTGTTACTGCCTCGAGATTTGGAGCATGGCACAAGCGCGAACGCTGGTTTTTACTTGCCTACTCTTACGGCTTCGCGATGCGGGACAAATCAAGGCGGCCAAGCTGGACGCAAGGGCAAGATTCGCCCGAGCTTGGAGACGATGGCGAGGGAAGGGAGTTTGCCGACGATACAAGCGCGAGACTATCGAGCAGGCAGCAAGCCGGACTCTGCGCGGATGATGCGAAAGTCAAAAGCGGGTTGGTCGATGAATCTGAACGACGTTGTTTTGATGCTGACACTGCGCGCAAGCGAAGCAACTCGAGGACATGCAAAGGGCCGCCGAAAGGAACATCAAAAGACACTTTCCCAGAAGATTGGTGGGTATCTGAACCCGAAGTGGGCCGCGTGGTTTATGGGCCTTCCCTGCGACTGGATCAGCTTAGAGGAGTGGGCGGGCGCGTGGTTCGTAAACGAGGAACAAAAAGCGCGGAAGGCTGGGAAAAAACGATGAGGCCTTTTCAGATTCAAGCTCTGGGAAATGGCGTTGTGCCTCAATGCGTGACCTACGCATTCGATCTGCTTTTGAACGGAGGAAGATAAATGAAAATCAACATAATCGCAGCAATGCTCACGCTGACCGCTTGCACGACAAGCCCGACTCAAGTCGTGACTTTACCGCCGATTCAAGTCGAAGCGCCCGCGCCGCTTGCGTGGAAGAATGCGGCTTGGGATCGCGAACTGTATGCGGCGATTGATCGTGAGGCACTGACGAAGCTCACGCCCGCTGACGCAAAGGACTTCGCGCTTGATCCGAAGAAGCCCGAAGCATGGGCGCGGCTACTCGTTGAAATGGCGAAGTGGGAATCGAACTGGAAACCCACGACGACTTACACCGAAGCATTCACCGATGCGAAAGGCCGCCGAGTCGTCTCGACCGGACTCTTCCAAATCAGCGTCGAATCTATGGGCGGCATCGGTTGCAAAGTGACGCAAGCCGAAATGCTCACGCCTGAGCGGAACATTCAATGCGCCGTCAAAGCCTTCGCGCATTACGTTCGCAAAGACTCGCGGATCGCAGGCCTTGGCCCTGGGCAGTGGCGAGGCGGCGCGCGCTATTGGGCCGTCCTGCGTGGCTCGAACGACTACACAGACAAGGCACTCAAAGCCATAAAGGGAGCGAACCGATGAGCTATTTGATCGGCGACGTTCGCGAAGAGATGGAATTGATTTCGAGCGATTCCGTCCAATGCGTCGTCACGTCGCCGCCGTATTGGGGTCTTCGCGACTACGGTGTCGCTGGGCAGCTTGGCCTTGAGCCCACGCCGCAAGCCTACGTTGCCAACATGCGCGCGATTTTCTCTGAAGTCCGCCGAGTGCTTCGTCCCGATGGCGTGCTGTGGCTCAATCTTGGCGATACCTACGCGGGAGGCGGAAACAATCGCGGCAACACAAAGCCGCTCACGACCAAGCAAGAATCAAATTCAGGCAGTGGAAAGGTCGGCGAAGTCATGCCAAAGCCCAAGCCGTCCGATTTTGGCCTAAAGCCGAAAGACCTTGTGGGGATACCATGGCGAGTCGCGTTCGCACTTCAAGACGACGGCTGGTATTTGCGGCAAGATATTATCTGGTCCAAGCGCAATCCAATGCCGGAAAGCGTGACCGACCGATGCACGAAGTCGCACGAATATCTTTTCATGCTGACCAAGCGACCGCGCTACAAGTTTAACGTCGATGCGATTTCGGAAACGGCTGTTTGCGGCTGGGGCGGAAGTCAATTTCACACTGGCAAAACTGCAATTCACCAAATGAAACGCGCAAGCAAAGTTAGGCCAAGCAAATCGCGAGGCGACTTTGACGGCAAGTCTGAAGCGATGGCGGGCGAAGGTCGAAACGCATTCCGCGCCGTCACTGAGAAGCGAAGAAAGCGAAGTGTTTGGACTTTAAGCAATCGACCATTCAGCGGCGCGCACTTCGCAACATTCCCGCCCGATCTTGTTGAACCCTGCATCTTGGCCTCAACCGACGTTGGCGATGTCGTGCTTGATCCTTTCATGGGGAGCGGCACAACCGCCGCAGTTGCGGAGTTTCACAACCGCCAATGGATCGGCATTGAGTTGAATCAAAGCTACGCGGACCTTTACGAAGAACGAAAAAAGAACGTCTTTGCAGCACTCCAAAAACATCGCGACAGGAGAAGTCAAACATGTCTACCGATCGAATTCTGAAGTTCGTCAAAACGTGCGTCATTTTCCTGATCGGCTATGTCATAGCGTTCTTCATCCTTGCCGCGATTTCGCTGTTTCTTGGCGCATTGATTCCGATCAACGGTTGACAACTCCAATCGGCAGTTGCTTGCATGACTGAAAGCCGCACATTTAGGAGGCAAGATGCAGACAAAGGCCAAATTGGTAAACCGATTGACGAAACTCGAGGGCGGAAAATCCAGCGCCAAGGTCCATGACGTCAACCAGATCATTACTTTGCTGATTCACCAAATCCGCGATGAGATCATTGAACAAAACGACTCCCCGACAATCGCCCTGATATTTCGCGAAGCCGACAAAGCCGTTCAGAAGAAACTGAAAAAGCGCAAAAAATGAAACGTAAGTTTCCGCCAAAGGTCGGTGTTTCAATTGATGCAATCGTTGAACTCCTGATTGATGGCTTTAAGTCGCCGACAAGCGAAGTGCGACTCACCGGACGAAGGGCGATCATCGGTGAAGCGGCTTGCGCGATGCACTTGGCGACCAAGACAATCGACGGCGTGAAGCTGACGGACGAGGGAAACGAATTCGGGCGCCGCCTGAACTTCGATTTCGAGGTCATCAAACAGATGGCCAGAGACCGCGCAAACTTTGAATTGTTCCCACGGCGTAGCCTTTCCCGCGCCGCGTACAAACGATGGCAAGAGTCCTGTGAAAATTTTGAAATCAAACAACGCAATGCGATAATTGCGAGGCTCAATGAAGAAATCAAAAAGTGACATCCAAGTTATCCACAAAAAGAACACCGCCGAACCTGGCTGGCTTGTTCAAAAAGTGTGGCGGGGAACCATGATCTTGCTCGGCGAGGGCGTCGAACAGGTCCAGGTCTTTATCCGTGAAACCGAGCATGACCGCGCGACGATCGCGGTCAAAGCGCCATCGCACAAAAAGATTTCGTTTCGGCACAGGGAGGGAAAATGAAGATTCACGACCTACAGCGCGACCGACTCCTGAGAGTGAAACAAGACATGATTGGCGGAACGAGCCTGAAAACTGGCGACATTGTTTTGATTCAGGGCTCGCGTGTTGGGAAAAACAATCCGGAAATCCTTCATTTAGACGTGATTCGCACCGCTGACGATTATCGCACAAGCCTCGTCGTCGGTGCCATGGACCTCGGCGAATCGTTCTTCGAGCCGTACAATGAGCCGCCACTGCCGGAAAAACGAAGCCGCCTCGTTGAACAGTTCATGTCGTTTCGGCGCGATCACAGATTTTCGAGGATGCGAGAGGACCTGTTTTTGAAGGCCATCAAAAATCCTGAAGAATCCCGAATGATGAACCATTTGGATGCAGCTCAAAAAGCTACCGCCATCGTCGATTGCTTCGTCATCAACGAGCTTTTGGTCGATGATCCAGCCGCACGCAATGTTTTAAAGCCGGTCATGGAGTTTGTTGAGGGACTCGACGAGGTTCAAAAGAGAGACTTGGGAACGGATTGAGCAATGTTGCCAGTTGGGAATCAATCGACATTCGGCCCAAGACCTCAAGTCGAGCTTGAACCAGCTCTGCCGGATTCAATGCGCTCGCTCATTCAGACTGCAGCGGCCTCGGCAAAGCGTAGCGGAATCATCGAATTCGATGAGCCAGGTCCCAATAGCCTCGATGGGTTTATCACGGTTCAGGAATGCGCCCAGCGAATGACCATTTCGCCGCAAACGATTTACACCTGGATTCACACCGGAAAAGTGAACTTCAGAAAGGACGACAGAGGCAGGACTCTGGTCGAGATCGCAAGCGTCACCGCCAAAGCCGCCTCGACAACCTTCCGACTTCAGCGAACTATCATTGCAACAGGTCGCGTCGACGCAATCGGTAAGCGAATCAACTTTCAACCCAAAGAGCTCCGCGACATGGGCCTTGATGCGTATGAAAACGGCGAGTTCACCGCGGCAGCGCGATTTCTCGCAGCTTTCGCGAATGCAATCGAACTGAAGGAAGATGAGCAGTCGTGAAATCACCAAACAGCAAACGCATCAAAAAGTTTAAGAGCCAGCTGGCAAAGGCAGAAACCTTTGATAAGCCGCGTTATGATAAGGCAGTGAATTTGCTCAGTTCACTGCCGTTCAAGGAATTGGTCGAACTCATCAAGACGAATTCCCTGCCTGCGCTTGAGATGGCGATCGGTTCAGTCATCATCCATGCCGTCCAAAAAGGCGACATTCAACGGCTTGAGACGCTGACAAGTCGAATGATTGGCCCGATCCCGAAGAAAATCGACATGAGCATGAAGTCGATTTCCGACTTGTTCGCAGATGATTCGGTTGCGGAGCAACATGCAGATGCCGAAGATTTGGGCGAAGCTGATGGATCTGAATAGGACTCGGGAAAAAGTTCGGGATCCGGTTTATCATCTCCGCGAAGTTCAGGGCGTGGCGTACTTGCCAAAGTACAGCAATCAAATTGCACGGACGATCCAGGCCAACAACTTTACGGCGATCAAGGCGTGCCACGGGATCGGAAAGACGTTCACTATGGGCCGTATCGTTCCATGGTTTCTAACGACGCACCGAAATTCCATCGTGCTCACGACGGCGCCAACTTACCGACAGGTCAATGACTTGCTCTGGAATGAGATTCGGCAGGCTCACAGGAAATCGTTTTATCCGCTCGGCGGAACGATCACAGACGGCGCGCCGCGATGGACGATCAGTGAAAAATGGTATGCGCTCGGGTTTTCGTATGATCGCAAGAATTCGTCCAGCTCAAAGGAAGGCGAAAACACCAACTCGAGCGGTCAGGGATACCACGCCGAGGACATGCTCATAGTGATTGACGAGGCGACCGGCGTTGATGATTTCGTTTTCGATCAGATCGCCGCAATGGCGACTTCAGGCAACGTCAGAATCGTCGCAATCGGAAACCCGACATCGAAGCGATCCAAGTTCTATTCGCTGTTCGACAACAGAGCATGGGCTAACCTTTCGCTATCTTGCTTTGATTCGCCCAATTTGAAGGCAAACAACTTCACAACGGTTGATGATCTCCGTCGCGAGCTCGATGCCTTACTGCGATTGTCACAGGACGAAATGCTGCATCGAATTCGCTCATACAAAAAGCCGCGTCCGGCACTCACGACGGCGCAATGGGTGATGACGATGGCTCTGCCGGACCAATGGGGTATCGATTCAGCACCGTTTCAATCTCGAGTGCTGAGCATTTGGCCAGAGGTCGAGGAGGACGTTTTGATGCCGGAAAGCATCGTTCGGGAAGCGACCGAGCGAAGAGAAGAAAGGCCCTTAGCGTCGATTCCTTACATGCGACTCGTAGGAGTCGATTGCGCGCGCAAAGGCCGAGACAAAACCGTGATTACAGTCATCGAGGACTGGACTGTGGTCTTGCGCGTTGAACTCTCGCAAAAGGATTCGGTTGAAGTTGGCGGTCGAATCGTTGACATTTTATCACAGAGAAACAGGGCGACGATTGAGCGGGTTTTGATCGACGCAACTGGAGTTGGCGCAGGCGTTTTCGATCATGTCGCCCACGCGCAGCGAAGTGGAAACGTGCCGCGTTCGATTGAGCTCTATGAAATGCACAACGGTGCGAGTCCTGTTGAGGAACGAGATCCGGAAAAGAAAAGGGAACAGGACCGAATGCGATATGCGAACAAAAAAGCAAAAATGTTCGACTTGCTCGCAAAAGACTTGGCCTCTAACCTTTGCCTGATGCATTCGCATGAAGTTTGGGTTCGGGAATTGCCGACGATCATTTTCGGTTACAACACGAAGGGACAAATGGTGATTCAGTCCAAGGACGAAGCCAAAGCGGACAACCCGCACATCGGTTCGCCTGACAACGCTGAATCACTCGCCTATGCGAACTACGGTAGGCATCTCCCGATGAAGGTCGGCGCCGAGCGATTCAAAATCACCGCATTGTGAGGTCCTGAAATGAACTGGTTTGCTCGTCTTTTCGCCAAGTCTGTCGCGCCAGAATCACAACTTGTCATGTTGACCCCGCCGACGGCGAAAGGAATGGCCCGCGAAGCGAACGCATACATTCGCGAAGGATTCGCCGAAAACTCGGTTGTCTTCTCATCGGTTTCCAAAGTGAGCGGGGCGATTGCTTCGGTGAAGCCTCTTTTGAAACGTCGTCTGAATGGTTCCGCCGATGAAATCATCAACAAGCATCCGGTCCTTTCGCTGCTTGAGCGACCGAATCGACTGCAGACCTATCGCAAGTTCGTTGAATCGACTTTCGGGTTCTATGGACTCACTGGAAATGCCTTCATTCAAGGCGTTGGGCCGAGCCCAAAGCGCGCGCCGACAGAGCTTTACAATTTGAACCCGACATCCATGCGAGTGATTCCAGGAAAGCTTGGAATTCCTGCCGCCTACGAGTTTCAGAATGCGAACGTCGAGCGTCGATTTGAGGTCGATGCGGTCAATGGAAATAGCGCAATCCTGCACCTAAAGACCTTCAATCCTATGGACCATTGGCTCGGGCTAAGCCCGATCTCTGCCGCGGCAATGTCGGTCGATCAGCACAATTCGGCGAACCGATGGAACACGTCACTGTTACAGAATTCAGGTCGTCCAGCAGGCGCATTGGTGTTGAAGCCGTCGAGCGAAACTGGCGACGCGATCCTGTCCGAAAATCAGCGCGAAAGCCTACGCCGCGAAATTGATTCCGCCCTGGCTGGTCCGAAAAACGCTGGCCGCATTCTGCTTTTGGAAGGCGGGATGGACTGGAAGCAGATCAGTTTAAGTCCCGATGACCTCGACTGGATTCAGGGAAAGCATGTTTCGGCGCGTGAGATTGCGTTGATTTTCGGCGTGCCACCGCAGCTTTTGGGCATTCCAGGCGACAACACATTCTCGAACTACGAAGAGGCGCGGCTCGCGTTCTGGCAGGATACAATTGTTCCTCTTTGCGAAGATTGGTTCAACGATCTCAATAACTGGCTCATGCCGAGCTTCGGCGATCCGTCGCTGTACCTCTGTCCAGATTGGGATTCGGTGCACGCACTCGACTCGGCTCGGCAAAAGAAATGGGATCGAGTTTCAAACGCTTCATTTCTGACAACGAATGAAAAGCGCGAGGCTGTTGGTTATGGCCGCTACAAGCCGAGCGAAGAACCGGCCGACATGATTCTTATCAATGTTGGCTTGTCGCCGCTTGATGACGTTGGCATCGAGCTACCTGGTGAGGTTGTTGTCGATGATGAACAACCAACGGACGAGCCGCCGCCGCCTGCCTCGGAAGAATCCGAGGAAGATTCAAGCGACGAATTGGACACCGAATCGACGGACGAACTGAGCGAAGAACCAGACGAAACTGGCAAATCAGTCGTTGCATATTTTGAAGGCAAAGCCGCAGACCTAAAGAGCCCGCGCGCGCGTGAGCGGTTCCGTCAAATGGTCGTGCGAAAGCGCCTGCGCATGGAAAAGCAATATCGCGCTGCCATCAACCAGGTCTGGCGAAAAGAAGCTGCGGCAGTCGCGGCCGCAGCATCGAAAAGTGACGCCTCAAACTTTGAGCGTTTGGTCGGCCAAGCGATCGACAATTTCAAGCCAGAAATGACTCGAGTGATGGAGGCAAACACACGCCGCCTGATGAAGTCATTCGGCGCTGATGTGTTGTCGGCCGGAAAATCAATCGCCTTCGGTCAAAACATTGAAACGAAGGACGCGGAAACTCGATTTGATTCGTTCGTGAATGAGTTTGTGGAAGATCATGTTGGCGAGAAAATCGTTGGTATTTACCAGACAAGCCGAAAACGTGTGATTCGTGAACTTCGCGAAACCTTCAAAGAGGCGGCTAGCGGTGAATCAGAATTGACGCCAAATCGCCTCATCGAAACGGTCAAAGGCATTTATTCCAAATTCACCGCCGAGCGATCATTCACGATTGTTCGTACGGAATCCGGAACTGCATCCAACACGGCATTGCGGAAGGCCGCAGCCGCCCTGTCGGTGCCTCTTGAAAAGGGATGGATTGCCGAGATGACCGACAGGACTCGCGATAGCCATCGGGCGATGCACGAAACATTTGTCCCGATGGATGAAAAATATTTGGTTCCGAGTAAATTCGGTGAAGTTGAAATGGACGGCCCAGGCGATCCGTCTGGCCCTGCCGAGGAAGTCATCAATTGTTTATGCGTTCAAGTTTTCCGAGGAGGAAACAATGCCGAAATCTAAAGCACAAAGTTTCACATGCGCCTTCGACGTGAAAGCTGCCGATGAGGATAGCGGAATCATCGAAGGATATGCGTCCACGTTCAACAACGTGGACCTCGGCGGCGATATGGTGATGCCTGGAGCGTTCAAAAAGACGATCAAGGAAAGCAAAGGCAAGTTTCCTATTCTCGACAGCCATGACATGCGAAAGCAGATTGGCTGGAACCTTGAGGCTCGCGAAGATTCCACCGGCCTTTGGGTTCGTGGCCAGCTCGACATCGTGAACAACGCCGACGCGCGCGCCAAGTTTTCGCTCATCAAAATGGGATTGGACATCAATGCGAAGCCTGGACTTTCGATCGGATACATTCCGATTAAATGGGGATTCGAGCGCGACGAAGAAAATGGAGAAGCTTACCGAAAGCTTCAGGAACTTCAGTTGCTTGAATATTCGCCGGTCGCGTTCCCGATGAATCCCGAGGCGATGGCATCGGCGGCGAAGGATCTTCAAGATGTGTTAGCCGTTGGCGGCGCGTCTGAGGTCGAGGTCGTGAAGAAATTTGTTGCCATGATGCAAAACGAAGGTTTCCAATTGGCACAGATAAAAGCCGCACTTCTTGAAGCCGCGGGCGAGATGGACAAGCCGAGCGATCAGATTGCTCACTTGTTTGAACAGGGAATGTCTAAATTGACCCAAAAATTTCAACCATGAGGAATTGAAATGCCTAGCATTGAGCAGCAAATCAAAGAAGGCTTCGACAAACTTGCAACCGATTTTGAGACGTTCAAAAAGGACAACGACAAGCGCATTGAGCGCATCGAAAAGTCCGGTGCGAATCCTGGCGACCGCGAAGAAAAACTCGCGAAGATCGAGCAGGCGTTGGATGCAAAGACCGCCGAAATCGAAAAGCTTCAGGCAGCTTTGAACCGCATCAATCAGGGCGGTGATGAGACTGAAGGAAAGTCGAAGGAAAAGGCGACGGCCGAAAAGAAGGCTTTCGAGAAGGCCATGCGCCGCGGTGAAGCATCGTTGACGCCTGATGAACAAAAGGCGTTGTCGGTGGCAAGCGATCCGGACGGCGGATATTTGGTGCGAAACGAAGTTTCCGCCGAAATCACCAAAAAGATTTTTGAATCAAGCCCTGTGCGCCAGTTCGCCGATGTGGTCACGATCTCGACGAACGCGCTTGAGGAACCGGCGGACTTCGATGAAGTTTCGTCGTCGTGGGTTGGCGAGCGTTCTTCGCGCGCTACAACTGACACGCCCGAGCTTCAAAACCTCCGCATCCCGACTCACGAACTGTATGCGAAGCCGAAAGCGACGCAACAGATCCTTGAGGACGCGGCAGTGGACATTGAAGCGTGGCTTCAGTCGAAGGTCGTGGACAAGTTCGCACGCGATGAGGCTGCGGCATTCATCGGTGGCGACGGCGTTGTGAAGCCGAAGGGCATCTTGTCCTACGCGGCGGGCGATGCTTGGGGCAAGGTTGAGCAAGTCGCATCTGGATCGGCATCGGCATTGACCGCTGACGGATTCATCGATTTGCAAAACTCTTTGCTTGAGGCATATCAGGCCAACGCACGTTGGATGATGCGCCGAGCGACAATGAGCGCGGCTCGCAAGTTGAAAACTGGCGGCGGCGAATATCTGTTTGCGCTCGACAACTCGATTGCAAACGGATTCCAGATGTTGATCCTTGGAAAGCCTGTGCACTTCGCGGCAGACATTCCGGCGGTTGGCGCTGGAAACCTCGCAGTGATCTATGGCGACTTCCGCCAAGGTTACAAGATTGTTGATCGCGTCGGCATCAGCGTTTTGCGGGATCCTTATTCCGCGAAACCCTATGTCGAGTTCTACACTCGAAAGCGCGTGGGCGGTTCGGTGAAGAACTTCCAAGCCTTGAAGATTTTGAAAATCGCATCTTCTCTGTAAGCAAAACTGATCTGGGCCGTCTCGCTGAGGCGGCCTAGGTCTTTGGTTCACCAATTCAATTCAATCCCATTTTGTGTAGGAGCGTTAAATGCGTGACACATACAACAACCTGAAGGTTCAACCGGTCATCAACCCGAAGTCGGAAAACGGCACGACTGCACTTGAAGGTGCGGTCATCGATCGCGCTGGCTATGAGTCGGTGCTTTTCGTCATTCAGTCTGGAGTGCTGGACAACGATGCGACGTTCACGACGTTGCTTGAAGAGTCCGACAATTCGGACATGAGCGGCGGCAACGCTGTTTCGGACGACGATTTGCTCGGCACTGAGGCTTTGGCCTCGTTTGCCGGCACCGATGACAACAAGGCGAAAAAGCTCGGTTACATCGGCGCCAAGCGGTATCTGAAACTGACAGTGACACCGGCAACAAACGACTCAGCGTCGTTCTTGTCGGCATGTGCGATTTTGGGCCACCCGCAACTAGCAAAAGTCGGCCAGTTCGATTGATTCTGACCCCTGGCTGGCGGCGCGGGACTGAACTTCCCCTGCGTCGCCGGTCTTTTTCTGTTCAAAAACTTCACGCCCTGGAGGGCTCAAAATGAAATCACGATTTTTCGCACTCTTTGCCCTTATGTTGGGCATGTCTCTTTTGCTTGTGAGCTTGCAACTGCGAGCCGATGACACAGCGAATACAGCGGTTGGGATCGCCCAAGGCGGTTCGGAATTGTTCGTCAAAGCTGGCGGCCAGATCAAGGTTCGCTCGACTTCACTCTTCGCAGGTGATGCTCATATTGCGAACATTGGCGGGGAAAATGGCAACACGATCATGGCGCCGTTTGCTGGAAGCGTGTCGAGCGTTGTTTGCATCAACGAGGACACGCACGACGCGACAGCTGTCATCAGCACATACATCAACGGCGTGGCGATCACGAACGGATCAGTGGCGATTCTATCGACCTCGACCGCGTACACCAAATTTACCGCAACGCCAACTGCGCTGAATACAGTTGCGGCGAATGATGCTGTAAGGATTGCCAGCGACGGAGGCGGTTCGGATACTACGGCAGCGGCTTGCCGAGTCTACTTCACGCCATAACGCGAGGTCATCATGGGTTTGGTCCTGAAAACAGCTCCAGCGAGTGAACCTGTCAGTCTTACTGATTTGAAGGCTCATTTGCGGATTGATGGATCAACCGAGGATGACTTGCTTTCGATTTACCTTTCCTCGGCTCGTCAATGGGCCGAGGAATACACGCGTCGGGCGTTCATCACTCAAACTTGGACGCTCTGGCTGGATAGCTTTCCATCGCAAATGGCTGATGATTGGTGGGATGGCGTGCGCGAGTCGCACATCAACACGCTTAATGAAGGTTCGCGTGAGATTCTGATTCCCCGCCCACGCCTTCAGAGTGTGACGCATCTCAAAACATACGACGACGAGGCGACGGCTACCACGTTCACAGGTTACATCGTTGACACAGCATCGGAGACCGGCCGAATCGTGCTGAAAAATGGGGAATCTTGGCCAGCTGCTTTGCGCGCCGGCAATGCAATTGAAATCGAGTTTGTCTGCGGATATGGAACATCGGCATCTCACGTTCCGGCAGCGATCAGGACCGCAGTCCTTCAGCTAGCGGCCAAATTGTACGAATGCCGCGGCGAAATGCCGAGCGATCTCCCAACTACTGCAAAACTGCTTCTTAATCCCTACCGCGTCCTAGTCGCCAATGTGCTGAATCCTCAACGACGGAGGATTTAATGGGTTGTTCACAGGTCGGCGTCCATCAACTTCGGCACCGAATCACGATCCAAAACCGCACGCAATCGAGCGACGGCATGGGCGGTGTCACCGAATCGTGGTCTACATTCGCGACAGTTTGGGCGAGCATTGATCCTATGAAAGCGGGCGAGGTCTTTTGGGCTCGCCACATCGAATCGAGAGTCACGCATAAGGTAATGATTCGATACTTAAACGGCCTCACGACTTCCATGCGATTCACATTTGGCGGCAGGACCTTCCAGATCAAAGGCATCCGAAACTTGGAAGAACGTCGGCAATGGATGGAGATCGTCGCCGAGGAAGGCGTTCCAGCGTGATTAAGGCGACCTTTTCAAAAAAAGGATCGGCTTCTGTTAGCGTGTCCATTGAGAATGCTCAAAAGCGCATTTCGGCCGACGTCGTGAAGAACTTGAAGCTCGCGACGCTGAAAGTTCACGAAAACGCCGTTCGCGGCCTGTCCAAACGCAGCGAGGGCGAGCGGCAAGTGCGTTACAATCCGCGCCGTGAAGTGGTCGCGTCTCGGCCAGGTGATCCGCCGAACATCGACACTCGGCGTTTTTTGTCGTCGGTAAAGTTCGAGTTTTTCGAGAAGGAAGGGCAGGGTTTCGTTGGCACAAATGACGTTCGCGGACCTTGGTTTGAGTTCGGTACAAAGAACATGAAACCGAGGCCTTGGCTTCGTCCAGCGTGGAATCAATCACTCGAATTCATCCGAAAGCTGTTCAAGGAAATGGGCAAAAAATGAGCGTTTATTCGGCCCTGCAAACTGCGATTTTCACTCGGCTCAACAATGATGCGACGCTCGCAGGGTATGGCGTGAACGTCGCGGACGTGACTTCAGACAACCGTGCCTATCCGCTGGTACAGATCGGCGAGGACGAGTTTCAGGACTTCTCAAGCCATACTTTCGACGGGTTCGACGTTCGGATTCGCATTCACACTTGGACGCAGGCGCATGGGATGAAAACATGCAAACAGATTCAGGATCGCATCTATGCTCTGATGCATGAATGGAATCCTGAGATTGTCGGACAGAAAAGAGTGTCATTGCGGTTGACTTTGAGTCGTGCCAACCTTGACCCCGATGGCCGGACGATACATGGGATCGACGAGTTTCAACTTTTGTTAGGAGGCTAACCAAATGGCAGCTAAAGGCGGCAAAGATTTTCTCTTGAAGGTCGAAACATCGACCGATGTGTTTCAAACAGTTGGCGGTTTGCGCGCTACCAGCTTCACAAAGAACGCTGAAGCGATCGATGCGACAAACCATGGCTCAAACCAGAATCGCGAAATTCTGAATTTCGCTGGCATCAAGTCCATGTCGATTTCGGGTTCCGGCATCTTCACCGATGACGCGAACCTTGCGACGATCGAAGATGCGCACGACAGCCAGGAGCTTAAGCGTTTCCAAGTCGTCGATGCCGATGACGGACGAACGTACACAGCTTACTTCAAAATCACCACGTTCGAGCGATCCGGTGACTACAACAACGAACAAAGTTACTCGATCTCGCTTGAGTCGAGCGGCGCTGTGACTGTCAGCTAAGTGAATTTTTGAAATTTAACGGAGGTTTTCAAATGAAAATGTTGATCGGTCTTTTGATGATGGCGGTTGTTTCTTTGTTCACGGCGACGGCTAATGCGGCGCCCACGACGTTGACGGTGCAGGAATTGAGCGAGACGCCTTGGACGCAAGCTTTGACTGCGGTCGATACCGCAAATGGAAACCGCGTTCTGAACCCAAATGGCGACGTTTTTTTGATCCTGTCGAACCCAACTGGCAGCGGCGGCTCGGCGACTGTGACGTTCACGGCTCAAACGACCAGCGTCGAATTCCCAGGTTACGGCCCTGTGACGAAATCAAACCTTGCGGTTTCACTTTCGGACGGCGATACCAAACTCGTTGGGCCGTTTTCAAAACGCAGCTGGAATGACGGCTCTGGCTACTTGGTGTTTGCGACGACTGGTGCGGTTTCCGCATCGGTGACTGTCAAAGCACTGAGGCTCAAGCAAAGCTTGCTGCGGTAAAGAGGGAATCATGGGAGTTCATCTGCTCGGTGAGTTGACTGTCGAAATCGCCGGAAAGTCTGTCACCCTCGTTCCAACGAACAAATCGTTGGTCTTGATGGAACAGTTGACCGGCAAAAGCTTGTCGGAATTGGTCCAGAATTTCTTGCGCGTTCACACGTCGTTTGCGGATGCCGCAGCGATCTTGCGTGCGGGAATGTACGGCGCCAACGGAAACAAGTTGGATGGCGTTCCGAGCTTAGATGAATGCGCGGACATGGTGATGCAAAAGGGTTTGGCGAACATCACGCCTGCCCTTTCGCAATTCGTTTCGTCGGCCTATGTTGGGAAGCCGATTGATGAGCTGACGAAACTTCGTGAGGCTAAAAAGGCTGGGCCGGAAAAGCAGGACGCCGAGGGAAACGCGAAGGCGGGGACGGAAGTAGCGTCCCCGAGTTGATGCGATGGGAAGTTCAGTTAGAACTTTGGTGTCACGTCTTTAACCAACCGGCCGTTGATTTCTGGACTGCAACACCATTTGAGTTCTGGGCGCTGTATGAAAAGATTTTGAGGCAATATAGGGCGAAGGCGCCCATGAGCCGATCGAAACTGAAGGCGCTGATGGAGAAATTTCCCGATGGCGACGACATTAGAAGAACTGGTCGTAAAACTTGAGGCCGACAACAAAGCCTTCATCGCGCAGATGCAGCAAGGCCAAAAGGCCGTCACCGATTCTTTAGGGAAAATCGAAACCGCGATCAAGGAAACCAGCGAGCAGGGCCAAAAAGACACTTCGGCCCTGCAAGGTGCGTTTGCGACCATGGCTGGTTTTATTGGCGGTCAAGCGGTCATCGGGGCATTTAACTTCGTCAAAGAATCCGCCGCCGCATTATTTGAATCGCTGGTCATTGGCGGCGTCGAGGCCTCGAGCGAATCAATCAATGCGTTCAACAAGCTTCAGGTGGCGCTCGCGCAAACCGGACAGCTGACCGGAACTGTCGCACAGGACTTCGCCGCTTACGCGGGCGAGATCCAGAAAACGACAAAGTTCGGCGACGACGCCGTGATCTCTGCCGGTGCGTTGATTCAACAGCTTGGCCGTCTTGATGCCGAAGGCCTTCAGCGTGCAACGCAAGCCTCGGTTGACCTCGCTGCGGCACTTGGAATCGACTTGGAAACTGCCGCCCAAATGGTCGGCAAAGCCGCTGCCGGAAACACGCAGACGTTTGGGCGATTGGGAATTGAGATCGAAAAAGGTTCGACGAAGGCCGAGACTTTCTCGAACACTCTCCGTGCCCTTGAGCGGTTTCAGGGTTCAGCTGTCGCGCAGTCGCAGACCTATTCGGGATCCGTCGTGAAGCTCGGAAACGCTTACGAGGACCTCCAGAAACAGGTCGGGTTTTCTATTACGCAAAACGTCGCCGTGGTGGACGTGATCGGTGCAGTCACCAAGCAGTTGTTTGGCGCCGCGGATGGCGCTGCGGAAAACCAGCAGGCGCTTCGGGAAATGGTCGCGCAAGGGATCGTTGTCGCAATCGATGCGGTCACGGCGTTTATCGCGGGAATCGACACGATGGGACGATTCGTGAAAGGCACCGTTGATGCCGTAGGTGCCTATTTCTTTGGCATGGCGACCGCGATTGCCTATCCGTTGAACCTTCTCGGAATCATCAGCGATGAGACGTTCACGGCTCTGAAGGATTCTGCAGTCGATGCCGCAACATCAGTTACAGAAGCATTTACCCGCGAAACCGCACTCGAACAAATCGGCGTGAAGATGGCCGAGATCGGGCAAGTTGCCGAAGCTGGTCTTGAGAAAGTCCGATCTGGCGCAATCGCGACGGTTGAACCGGTAAACCAAACGACTGTCGCGGTGGCGGAACTGTCGGCGGAAACGCAACGTCTCGTCGATGAGGGCCAGAAACTTGCCGAAACCTACGTTGCGCAGAGTGCGAATGCCGCGGCGCTAGCTGAGGAACAGGTCCGTCAAGCGGAGCTTGTTCGCGATGCAAAGCTTGCGGCGATCCGCGCCGAGGCAGATGGAAACATGATGTCGGTCGATTCCCTGTATGAGCGGCGCCAAGCAGAGCTCGCAGTCGAACAGGAATTTGCGGCCGCAAAAATGGAAGCTTTGGTTATGCAGCAAGATGGCGAACTTGCAGCGGTCCAAACAGCTTACGAAAATCAGAAGATTGAAAAGGAAGCTTACGAAGCTGCAAAACTAGGCATCGAACAAAAGTATCGCCAACAGGCCACAAAGCTTGCGCTTGATGAAGTGAAGTTCAAACAGCAAATGATGGATCAAGAGGTCAAAGACCGACAGTCACAGATTCAGACTTTGAGCGCGCTTCAAAATTCTCAAAACGAGTATTCCAAAACAGTCGGCAAGGCGTTCGCTGTGGCGAATACGATCATCAAAACCCAAGAGGGCGCGCAGGCGGCTTACGCAGCGTTGGCAGGTATTCCGTTGATCGGTCCAGGACTCGGTGCCGCTGCCGCGGCGGCAGTGATTGCTGACGGAGCATCACGGATCGCGACGATTCGTGGCGCTCAGACTGGTATCACCGAGGTTCCAGGTATCGGCACGCGCGACTCATTCGGTCCTGTCGCATTGGCGCCAGGTGAGCGCGTCGTTGACGGCCCGACCAACCAAGACCTTAAGGCTGCGATCGCAAGGATTCTCTCAAATGAAGTTGGCGGCGGTGGGCAAATGGAAGTTGTGATTTCGCTGAAGGACGGGTTGATGGATTTCATCGAAACACAACTCGTCCAACGTCGATCGCTTGGAGTAGGGCAGGGCGCATGAGCCGAATTTCATTTTTTGAAAAGAACAAATGCGATTTCAGCGATTCAAACGTGACCGCGACCGCAAGCCAAGGTGCGGCTTACGCGATTCGCGCATTGAATCGGTCGAACATGAACGCTTGGATCACGACCGGAAGCGAAGATGCCGACAATACGACGTTCACGGTGACATTGGCCGATCCTCGCAAAGTCTCAAAAATCTTTCTTCTGAAACACAATTTCAAAAACTACGTTGTGGAATATCACAACGGCACGACATGGGCCGCCTTTTCGCCAGCGATTTCGGAAACCAACGACACGAAGGACAGCTCAGTTTTCGATGTGACTGAGGTCGAGGCGCATGGATTCCGCATCACGATTTACGGCACGCAGATTCCGGACAGTGAGAAATTCCTTTATCAGTTCATTGCGACACGTCCGATCGGTATCCTCGGCCAACAGCCGAAGATCGCAAACTTCGTTCGATCGCGAAACGCATCAGTGACGCGGATGATTTCCGGAAAATATTCGGTGCGGGAGAATGTGGGCAATGTGCAGTTCGATCTCGATCCGGCCGTATGGTACGACGCTGGAGATTTGACTATCATCGAGCAGCTTTATCGCCAGTACGAAGGATTTCTCGTGTGGCTTTGCGGCGGGGATGAATCTCAGTTCGGCCAAGAACGTGAAGGATACCGGATAGAGGACATTTACCTGATGAAGTGCCGAAACGAAATCCAGCCCGACTGGAATCAAGGTCTGTTCGGCGCTGGGTTGAAGTTCAAAGTGCAGCTTGCCGAGGTCGTGGACTGATGGGACGTGTCGCGGTTTACATCACGCCGTTTCACTCAAACGGCACCTACGGCGATGAGGTCGAGGTCACAAACGATGTGATTTCGGTTGGCAAAATCGACGTTGATACCGACTCGAGCGAGTACCAAATCGGCCTTTTTCGCGTTGCAAACGTGAAGCTTGATTTGGCGAATCAATCCGGCCGCTATTCTGACGTGGGCGCGCCCAACTCAATTTTCAAAACAAAGCGCAAGGACTCTTTGGTTCGCGTGACTTGGATTGAAGCGCCTGAGCTTCCTTATTGCGGAACCGCGATTTGCGGAGAGGCCGTGCTATGTGAAGAACGCACTTTGTTTGAGGGCCTATTGAATGACGATGCCTTCGTCATCGATGCGCAAAACGACAGGGCGAGTTTTGTGGTGTTGGGATTCCAGTCTCTTTTTGAAAGCACAGAGGTTCCATTTGAAAGCCTTGATGTTGCCGACACCATGTCGGACATCATTTTTGCGATCTTAGATCAGGGCGAAATCACTGGTTTGCTCACACTCGATGCTGACAATATCGATTTGGACGTGGACCAAGTGCCAGACAACATCGATGAGCTTGAAACTTTGAGCGTCAAAGAGGCGCTTGATCGACTCTTGCTTTTGTCAAACTCGGTTCTTTATATCGAGAATCGAACGATCTATATTAAGCCACGCGATCCGTCAGCGTCGGTCGAGTTCACGTTTTATGGGCAGGCATCGACAGAAGGTGCGGAAAACATCGTCGATTTGACGAACTACAACAACGGCCGCCAAAGGGTTTTCAACTGCTTTAAATGGTCCGACACTCTGATTCGGTCGCAGGATGGCCCGAGTATTCGGCTCAATGGATTTCGTAAGCGCGTGATCGATTCGGATGTTTTCACGAATTCCACGAAGCAGCTAAACGTGCTGAATGCGCTACTTGCGGAGTTTGTGAACCCAAAACAGGAACTCCAAATCACCACACTTTTGACCGAGCGAACCGTCGTTTTGGAACTTCTTGACCGCGTTGCGATCGACTATCCGGTGCAGCTTGTGCCGTATCCTGGCACCGAGCTTCCGATCTGTGGTGTCGCAATCTGCGGCGAGGCTGTGCTGCCAAAAGGTCTTTGGAACATCAAATTTGAAACATCGACGAACTTCAAGATTTTGAAAAAGTCGATCGATCCGATCCGAAGCTTGGTCACTTTCAAACTGAGGGAGGTCTAAATGTCGTTGCCGATCACCACACGACAAAACGGCCAGGTTATCGATGAAACATGGTTCAACATCATCAACTCTGAACTCGTCGCAATCGATGAAATCATTGATCTTTTGCGGACCAATTCGATCATTCCGTTTGAGATTCAGGGCCACTATTCGGCCGAGTCATCTTTTGAGGGCCTGATGTACTATAGACTTCCGGAAGCGATCACCATTCAAAGTGCTGTGTTGGTAGCAATTTCGGCTGGCGCATCCGGATCAATTCAAGCTGACGTGAAATTCAAGCGCGGCGCTGGTGCGTGGACTTCACTTTTTACCACTAAACCAGCGGTTCCGCATTCCGCCGGTGATCTTGCGAACTCCGCGACTGGCACTGGCGCGACGGCGGCGGTACTAGATTCAGGAGTGACGGAACTTGAGGCGGGCGACTATTTGCGGTTTGATTTGACCGCTGTGCAAACAAACGGCGTCGGGCTTTTGCTTGCGCTGGGATTCAAGAAAACAGGGACGTGACGAATGCCAAGCCGAACCTTACGGAAGTTGTTTTTGAGCTCCTACACCGACAGCGGTTCATTCGTTGTCCCATCGCGCTGCTATGAGCTGTTCATCGAAGGATGCGGCAATGGCGGCAACGGCGGATCGGGCGGCGGCGGCAATACGACCAATGACCGCGGCGGATCGGGCGGCGGCGGAGGCGGCGCTGCTCCTGTATTCTCAACGCGAGTCGTCGTCACACCAGGCGAGACGCTGACTATCACCATGACGACAAACTCGGCAGTTCCGAGCGGCGGAGCGGCCAACACCAACGGATCAGCTGGAGCGGATGGCAATGAGGTCACAGTATCAGGTTCATTCGGCACGCTTCGCTTTCCAGGCGGCAAAGGCGGCGGCGCTGGAACGTCGCAGGATGCCACAGGCTATGCGGGCGGCGCGGGCGGCGGCGGGCAATCAACATTCGGCGTTGGAGCAAGCGGCGGCGCTGGTGGGCTCGGTGGCTCGTCCACAGGCGCGGGCGCGAACGGTGTGAACGGATTCAAAGGATCGGGCGGGACCGGCGGGCCCAAGCCATCCGGCGGTGGCAACACATTGACTGGTGGCGGCGGAGGCGGTGGCGGGGCAGCGATTGGAAATGGCGGAAACGGCGGAACCGGCGGGCAGCTCTACAACGGCGAAGCTGGTGCGAATGCTGCCGATGGAACAGGCGGCGGAGGCGGCGGGGGCGGGGGCGGTGATGGCCGAGATGCGGGCGGAACTGGCGGGGCAGGCGGACGAGGCGGGAAAGGTCGCGTCAATATTTTCTATGAGGCGGTGAACGTATGAGTTTCAGCGACATTCCTGTTCGTGAAAACGGCCCGCAAATTGATGCCTCGTGGTTCAACTCTTTGCGGACGGCTGGGATCGCGATCGAATCGTTTCTCGGATCGGTCACTGGCCTTACGACATTCACGATCGCGAACAATCAGAGTGCTGCGGCGAACGTCACAGGCCTCGCGTTTGACGGCGCGTCGGTCAAGGTGGCGATCATTGATTTCAGGATCCGCCGAAACACCATTTCTTCCGGTGCTCAAGAGCGCGTGCAGGCAGGAACGATGCTCGCCGTTTACAAGCAAACGGCTGGCACTTGGTCTTTGACCGCACTTTCTCAAGCTGGCGATGATGCTGGCGTTGAGTTCAGCATCACGTCCGGCGGGCAAGTTCAGTACACTTCGGACAATCAGTCCGGAACGCCTGATGAATCCATTATGAAGTACACTGTGAGGACCATTGCATGAGCAACGTCTTGAAAGCTTTGGCAGCGACGATTCTGGCTTTGACTGTTTTGATGACGGCGTCCCCGCCGGTCGATGCTCAGACAAGCCCAGGTTTTTTTCCAAATCCAGTTCAGTTCAAAAGCACGGTGACAGTCGGCGAAAAATCAACCGCCGCAGCATCGGCAGTTTTGGATGTGCGATCGACGACGAAGGGCGCGCTTTTCCCGCGCATGACATCGACACAAAGGGATGCCATCAATTCGCCCGCGACAGGACTGGTCATTTACAACACCACAACGCAAAAGCTGAATTGGTACGATGGGGACAGTTGGGAGGAAGCAGGCGGAGCAGCGTTCGACTATGCGACTCTCAACGCGCTGACGGCCGAAACGACGCCAACGACGAGTGATCTATTTTTGATTGGCGATGCCGGAAGCTCGACGAACAAAAAGATCACAGGCGGGAATTTCTTCAACCTCGTTCCGTCGATGTCGAGCCTTGGCACAGTCGCGGTTGATGATGTTTTGCCGATCTATGATACGAGCGGCAGCGCCTCGTTTAAGGTCGAAGTCGATGATTTGTTGGCGGCCAACTCGCCGAAATGGTCGGTCTATTTTAACGGCACGTTCAATAGCAACAGCGGTTCATGGACAGAAGCATCTATGAACAGCGTTTCAGATAGCCAGAATCGAAACGTGACATTTTCCAGCAACCGCATCACGCCGCTTCAAGCTGGCAACTACTTCATGTATTTTGAGGCTTGGAAATACGACTCGACGGACACAGCTGTTTTGGGCTGTCGCATTGGCAAAAACGGCTCTACAATCTCAGAGCAATTTGCATGGGAAGCGCAGAGCGGAACCAAGGATTCCGGCGTTAACTGTGCATCAATCATTAGTGTCAACGGAACGACCGACTATTTGAGTGTCTTTGTATATCAAGACACTGGCATCGCGCGGACATGGGAAGGCACGCGAACAGTGTTTTCCGGATGGAGGATTTGGTAATGCGTTGGATTTTTCTCGTCGCAATTCTTTTCCCTTCAATCGCCTTTGCTGAAGTGTTCACGCATCACGGCTTCAAGGAAGGAAATGAAGGAATCTCCTATGAATGGTATTCCGAGGATCCAAGCGGCGAAACTGGAAGGCCTAGGGATGCTGCAAAAGTTGAAACGAAACTTGCCGACGAGCGAGCCAAAAGGCTCTATGCGCAGCAAAAAGCGAACGCGGAGTTGCGTGCAAAACGCGCTGCGATGAAGCAAGCGGCTAAGGAAATCGCGGACAAGGCGACTTTGACGAACGCCGACCGCGACAAGGCCATCAAACTGCTTTTGGAAAAACTGTCCGAGTGATACGCAGTCCATGGAGGACTGCAAATGAATTTCTTCATTCGTCTTTATTTCATTGCGGCGATCATGGTCGCCGTTTCCTGTTTCATCTTCTCGCCGTTTACTGACACGCACTGGCCTGAATGGTGGACGACCATGCTTGTCTGCCTTGCCGTTGCGACCGCGATCGTCGCGTTCATGCGCATTCGTCTGATTTTTGTACTTCTGGCGTGCTATGTCGTTTTGAATGGTTTGATGACCGCGTTCTACAGGGACTCGAACGCAAATCTGCACCTACTTAAGCAATTGGATCTGTGGCATCACGGCGCCAGTGCAACGATCGCATTCATTGCTCTGTTTGGGATAGGATTGTTTTTCGTCAAAACTCGGCTTGAGATCGCCGGACATTTGATCGCTGCGTTCTTCGTTTTTGGCGTGGCTCATGCGGTCGTCGTCGCAATTCAATTTGCGATTGGTCGCGAATTCGCAATGACCTATGGGCTTTTGCCGAACACATCAATGGCCGCGAGCATGATGGCGATGCTTTTCCCCGCCATGGTCTATCACGCCGTCACAGTTCGGCGACTCAAACTAACGAACAACGCCGATCCATTGCACGAAGATTTGAACTTTTTCGTCAAACACAACTGGTTACTGTTTTTTGGATCGGCACTGGTGTTTGGAACAATCTTGATTCATCAATCGAGCATCGCGTGGGCCGCTTTGATTGCGACGGCGATCGCGGCCGCCACAATCGAAAAAAGATGGATCGGGATATGCTTAGTGGCGTTTGGATTCGTGGCGATCTTTGCAGGCCATCATATCGATCCGGAATGGTCGCGTTTTGCGGAAACGACGCGAGCGAATTTCTGGCCTAAAATAATCGCGTTTCCGATCGAACAAGGCCGATGGATCTTCGGCATGGGATTGGGTTCGTTCCGTCATTGGGGGCCTGAGCTTCAAATGCTGCATCAATTTGAGGTCGGCAATTGGTGGCTCTGGGCTCATAGCGACTGGGTCCAGATATTTTTTGAGCTGGGAATCGTAGGACTAGGCCTTTCGCTAGTTTGTTTCCTTCGCCTTTTGTGGTTGAGTTTTATTCGACGTGACGCAATTTCCGTCTCGTTGTTGGTCCCGCTCGGTGTTGTGATGTGTGGCAACTATCCGTTGCGGCTTGGTGAATTTGCATTTTTGACGGCGGTGATCTGTGCCTTTGTCTACAAGCGCGTTTACGGTGGAAGTGACAGCAACTCTAGCGGTCTGCGTCGCGGTGATAGCTAGCTACGTTGGAGTTTTGAAAGATGTCGAGTCGCTGAAGGCGCAGACGAAGGATCGGTTTGACGAGTTAAACAATGCCATTCGGGAGCAAAAGGACCTTTTCCTTGAAATCATTGGCGATGAGCGATGCCGTCAAGACGAATTGTTGGACAAGCTGAATCGGCTTGAAGGCCAACAAATTAAGTTGAACACTTTGGTTCAGCAACTCAACCCATCGGCTCGATGGAATGACGAAAGGAACTAAGAATGTCGGAAGAAATCGGAGTAAAGGAAACCAAGGAAGCGTTGGTCGGATTGATCGTGTTGGGAGCAGCGGTCCAGCGGGCAGCGAAGAAAGCGAAGGCGGACGGCAAGCTCGATTGGGCAGATGCACCGATCGTGATCGAACTTGCATCAGACCAAGGATTGAAAAAGGCCGTAACGGACGCCGTGGAAGGCGCTGAAAAGATTCCGGCCGAAATCAAAGACCTGTCGGTAGTCGAGGGAATTGAGGTCGTTCAGGCTGTGATTCAAGCGGCACAGGTCGAGATCGCAAAGTAAAACGGAGGATTTCATGGCGGCACTGCTCGCATTTTTTCGCTCGATTGGATCGTTTCTCGGGAATCTTCCGAAGCTGATTCAGCTTGGGCTTTTGATTGCCGATGGCGTGAAATGGATTTGGCAAAAGATGAAGCAGCGCCGCCAGGATGAAATCGTCAAGGACGGCCAAGATGCAGTCGATCACACGACTCAAACCGGCGACCAGCGCCGTGAGGAAGATGCTCTGAGCGGCAGCAAAGGCGGCGCGCCCGCGCGCGACCGACGAGGCGTCAGGACTCGGCCGACAACGGAGGATGAAGAATGATTCGCGTCCGCAAAACCTCACAGTTTCGCAGCATCGCCGCAAGAATTTCAGCTGATATTTTGACCTTCGCTTGGCTCATCGCGATTTCGATTTTTGCTATCGCGCTTTTGTCGGGCTGCCCGAGCTCGCGTGATTCGCTCGTTCGGGATATTGAGGCCGACATTTGGGTAAATCAAAAGCTACCAACTCGTATTTGTAACTTGAATCCTGATCTTTGGAACTACGGTGTTGAGCGCGTAGTCAACTGCTCGCATCCAAATGCTGAACCAGCTTTGTGTCAGGATCGCCAGGGCACTTATGAGGAATTCGTTCCATATTGTGATCCGGCAATGAAAACCTTTGCATCGATGCGCGATACAGACCGCAAGAAATGGTTTGAAGCTTTGAGGCGGGAAATCAAATGAGCGATTCCGGACAAAAGCTCAATGACGCGGTCGATAGCAGCTCAATGGTGAGCCTTCAGGTTTACATCGAGGACGTTGGCAACGGCGTTAAAGAAATCGGGCTCATGGTTTTGACCAACGCCGGAAGTTTCGGGATCCAGATTCCACGCGAGAAGGCTCAGAAACTTGCAGAGGATTTGAGAAAAGCGGCAGATGTCCTAAGCGGGAAACCTCTGCCGCATGATGCAAGACTTTTAAGCTAACCCGCGCCGCTTCGCCGCTTCAATGTATTCCCGAAGCTTCTCGCGCGCGGCATTCATATCTCCCCACGAAAACCCGCCCGCCGGATCGTTCTTGCGACCAGGCGAGCATTCGTAATGACCAATGTGCTTGTCGGCCGTCAAGCCGTAGGCCTTGTAAAGATAGAGGCCGATCTCAAGGAATCGCTGCTCCTGCGCTTCGGTGAACGGCTCCCAATAATCGAAGCCCTGCGCTTTGCGCTTTCGCACTTCGCCATTGTAAGCGCGGCCGTAATAGTCCTGATAGCCTTCGCCGACTTTCTTGAGCGGGCCAAGGTTCACGAACTCAATGCCGATTGCGTGATTGTTCAGACTCTGAAGGCCTTTCCACGACGAAGTGCCAGCGTGATGCGCGATGCGGTTGAATGGCACCATTTGCACGACTTCGCCTTTTTTTCCCACCAGCAGGTGAATGTCGGCGGCCGTCGTTCTGAACCAATTCTCAGTTCCAGGCGTGTCGTAGCTGACTGTGTGATGCCATACGACGAGCTTTGGCGTCAGCGTGCCGCCCATGTCTGGATCGACGGACGATCGAGACGCCAAAGGATAGTTGGCCTTGTCGATCTTGGGAAAATTCGGGATGAAAACTTCGTCGATCGTTTCGATTGGCGGCGGTGGGGAAGGCGATTGTTCGCGATTCGGGATCGGCTTAGGTGCAGCCGGTTTGAAAATTGATCGGACAGTTTTGCAAAATGACATGATGGCCTCCGTTTGAAGGCCATCATTTTGTGGCTGGATTTACCGGTCAACCTTTTGCTTCGTCGATGAAGTCTTTGATCTGCGCGGTTAGCAAGTCTTGAAGTGAAATGCCAGCGGCGCCCAAGGCCGATTGCAGTTCGTCATGCAGCGACATTGGGATTCGAGCCGAGACGTTAACTCGCGGTTCGGATTTCTTTTCGAGCAGTTCGCGCAAGTGTCGTTTGCCTTTTTTCTTCGCCATGGGCTCATGCGTAGCGGCTTTTGTGGTCATGGTCAATCCTTGCACATATTGACAGCTTGTCCGCTCAAACCCATGCCGACGCGAATGCAGCGAGCGTCACCGCCATAGTTCGGAACGTAGTTGATGACCGATCTGCCAAGGGCCTGATCGAATTGCAGCGCGCAGTTGTCGCCGCGGCCATCGAGCAAAAGTCGCGAAGCGGTGGGCTCGATGTCTTGCTGCGACCAGCTCGAAAACTGGACCTCGCACGAATTGAACATCATCCGAAAACTTCCAGAATCGACGACTCGGATCCAGACGTTTGAGCCGTCCGTTGCGCGATAGGTTGTTTCCGCGCCGATCGG
>Ga0075458_10000097_pt1 | contig 26889 bp, 14 predicted proteins | sample DEB3_08_DNA_FD_77576 | JGI IMG/M metagenome (GOLD analysis project Ga0075458, IMG submission 77576) | Aqueous microbial communities from the Delaware River and Bay under freshwater to marine salinity gradient to study organic matter... | ecosystem: Environmental > Aquatic > Marine > Coastal ... | reverse complement strand
AGGAAAGAGTCGACGCAACAATGGAACATTAACACAATGCGTTAGAATTAGTTCTTGGTCTGCTAACTTAGAGTTGTTGTCTAAATATCGATAATTAAAATGTTGATTTTGCAGCAAATGATCATAGGTGGTATTTGCATCAAAGTCCTTGCGGCCATTGATATAATGATAGTAACGATTTCCTCCGCCACCGGGATAAAAGGCAATAATCATATTGTATTGTACACTATTAGTTGCTTTTTGTCATTGTTGAGATAAATTTAATCTGTTTAATAAAAGGGATGCATACTGTTTATGCGCTTGAGGGTCAAGGTGTAACTTATCATCTTTAACCCAACCATTACGTTGTCCTATCGATTGCAAATCATCTTCAAGATAAAAATCATTCCAATCTATTAGATTATACAAAGATTCATATCTAGGAAATCTCTTAAAGGGTTTCCAGAACATAAACAAATATGGAATATTTTGAGTTTTTAAAAAAGATTGTGTACTTATAATTCGAATTATTTCGTTACGATATATCAACGCATGGTCTGTAATATTATGATACTTGTTTAAAAATTCTCCAGTACTATCACTGGCTTTATTATCCCCTACACTAAAAATCCAGTTTTTTTGTACATAGTCTTGATCATTTAAAGGATGATTTACTTTTTCTGGCCAATCATTTTGTGCGCTCTGGTAAACCGATGTACGAGTTGAATCTTTATATTTTTTGATGTTGGATACTTGTACATCAATACGACCAAATGTCGGCCACATGATTAATACATAATCATACGTTCTCTGACTTAATTCGCTGATAGTAGTTTCGTGGACATAAGTGGCGCCGGCATTACCCAATGCTAAATTTACTAATTCACACCCAAGAGATGACTGTAAATAGTAGGGCCAGGAGCCCGGACCTCTACTATTTGATGCTCCATTAACTAATATTTTCATTGTAGTTTATATATTATAATTGATTTTTTAAAAAATACAACCAAGTTGATTCAAATAAGTAACTCAATGAAACGGGCTGTGTTAAGTGTAGATAATCCACAGGATTATATCAACGATCTAAACAACTATAGTATCATGGTTGTTAATCCTGGTTCTACTGAAACTCGATTAAAATATTTGCTTGATAATTCTGATTATACTGTACTTATTACTAATTCAAGTACTGTAACACGTAATGGAAACGATTATCCGAATGAAAAACTATTTTGGTATACATCAGGAACAACCGGAGATAGTAAATTTTATAGTTTTACTCAAGAACAAGTTACGCAAATGGCACACACCATTTGTAATAGTTATAAATTAACTTCCAATGATAGATATGTTAGTATTATGCCATTATGGCATGCACACGGACAGGGATTTTATTGGGCAACACAACTTGCTGGGTGCGAAACTCATTATGCCACCATTAAAGATATTAAAAATATTCCCAAATATAATCCAACATTTATTACCGCTATACCCGATATACTTAAAATCATTGGTAAATTTGATTTTAGTAATTTACGATTTATACGTAGTGCCAGTTCGGCGTTGCCAAATTCAACTTATTCATTCTTAAAAGAAAAGTTTAATGTTCCTGTCATTGAAGCATTTGGTATGACTGAGGCATTGAGTCACTGTTTTACTAATCCATTAGAGGGGGAACAAAAAATAGGAACCGTCGGACTTCCAGATGGCATAGAAGCCGACATTGTTGATGGACAGTTATATATCAAAGGTTCATGTGTTTTTTCTAAAACTTGGTTTAATACGGGTGACTTAGCAAGTCGAGACAGAGATGGCTATTACACTATTTTAGGACGGCACAGAGATCAAATTAATATCCGTGGTATAAAAATAAATCCAGTGAGCCTAGAAAGTCAATTAATAAAAAATATTCCTGGATTAGTTAATTGTACAATCTTTGGCAAAGATCAACTTAAATGTTTGTTCGTTGGAAAATGTACATCAAAAGATATAATCGAGTATTTACTCAATCTCGGAACACATTGTAGGCCAACATTTATTCAACAACTAAACGAAATTCCACTTTCACCGTCGGGAAAGATATCAAGAACTTGGTTAGATACTCAATTTTAGACAAACAAATTACCAACCTTCTTGTTGTCTGATCACATCTATTTCTCGAATCATAATGCCTTGATTATGCCAGTTAGATCTATAGTGCTGTTTAAAAAACGCCGACTGTTCGCTTTCTAATATAATCATGGGTAGGTCCAGCTGTGTGTTGAGTTCAGTGGCCACACGATTTGCCACTAGCCTTGGTTGCTCATTTTCCACAGTGGCCCATAGTTTTTCCAGTGCATCAAAGTCTTGTACTTGTGTATGATCCCACTGTGTTAGCATGGTCATATAAGTGCCCATTCGCGAGCCAGCAATAGCCCACTCACCATAGTCTACATCTGCGCCAACATTGTGCCAGATGGTCAAGTTGTCTAGGTTTTTACTGTGTACACGGCTTTGGAACTCTGCAACCGATGGTTTTGCACCACGATTCAAACACATTTTAACACCTTCCCTAAACCCCGCACGCCAGGCGTGAAACGCCGATCCGTTGGGGTAGGTGGTAGAATAGCAGTCGTGCATAGCCCAATACAAAGGATTAAAACAAAATTCTACCTGTGTCTCTACTGATCCGTCGGTATTTTCGTGTGTCCGCATGTTGTTGACAAATTCTCGTGTCCAAGAACTTAATCCACCGTTGCCATACATTAGCCCATTGATGTGATTACGGGCACGCCAACGGAACACTGCATGCTCATAGTCAGCACTGGGAAAGGTCAAAGTTTGATTAAAAAATTCCGGGCTTGGAAGATTATCGCCATCAATAAGAATAAATCTTTCAGTGTCGCTGGCTGCGGCTGCGGCCTTATGTGCTGCATCGCTGCCCTTGACTCCATCAACTCTTCGTGCCCAGGGCACCATATTTTTAATTTTAACCCAAAATTCTTCTTTTCGAGGCTCGTCGAAAGTTAAAAATACAACATCTAAATCTGCTACATCAATTTGATTCATTGACACGATTACTCCATTTGGTATGTTCTTGTGAGTTGTGAACTACTACACTAACGTCCCTGGGATGACACGGTGTTCCTGTTGCCGTTGGTGTTAATTTTTTTACTGTAATTGAATCAAGTTCAATTAACTGACCGTTTCGAACTCGAACACGCATACTGGCACGTTGATATTGTTCGGGAGTTACATCAATGTAGTTACCTGATTTATCTTCTTGCGTATAAAACAAAGGAAAACCACGATCATCATAGTAGAGTCGCCAGAATATCACAGGCGGCTGGTACGGTTCTAGGTTATTCCAGACCTCCCAAAAGTTTTTGGTTGTTTCATTCATTCGACCAGTCCTTGACATTTAAATGCACAAATCCCCACTGTGCCACTGTTTGTATTCTAAAAGGATCAGTTTCCCAGATCAGTTCATTGGTCCATTTGGCAGCCGTGTATGGTCCAATGCCTGGCTTCATATGAACTATCTGTGGTCCAAGGCCCTGTGGCAATGTCACTTGATCAACACCCACGATCTGTGCAGCCATGGCATAGACTATATCAGTGCTGGGAACGTCTTCGGGAAACTTTAATAAAGTCTTGTAACTTTCCCAGTTGGTAAAGATTGTTCTAACTGTGTTAAAAAAATCCTGTGCTGTTTTACTTAGCCGCCAATAGGTGACAGCATTGTATACATCGGGCAAATTATTAGCATCAAAAATTTGTCGATACTTTCTGCTGGTGGCCTGTTGATCATAAAAATTTCTACAGCCTTGACTGACCACAACGTCTCTATGTTCAAATAGGGTCCACCAATGATCCACAGCAGTGGCCACCAACATGTCGGCTTCTAATTTAATTGTTTGCCTAAATGGGGTTTGATGGAAAACTAGCCAATCGTTGGCGTAGGGATTGACTGTGTTGATATCTTCTACTGTGTGAGTGTAGGCAAACAGGCTGGGATCAGCAGCCGTGGCATCATTGGTCAGCAGGCATATTCGTGCCTGTGGGTGCTGTGCCAAAAGACTTTTGGCTAGGGCTCTAGCACAGTCAACATAGTCAACTGATCCAACATTAAATGCAGGAATTATATAACCGCGTTCTTCAATGGGTTTCAATTGCTGCCTCTAAATGTCGTTTGCCCATGGCATGAAAGTCTTGGCCGGCGATGCCAATGGTTTTAGGTTTGCCATCGGCCCCAGGATATTTTATAGTCCAGATTTCATTATTGCCCGCAGAATTTTTTTCTAATTCAGCACTGGGTAAGACACTGATCATGGGCCAGGGAATACTGTCAACCTGTAAAGTATGTCCCGACACCAGGCCTAGCGCAATGCTCAATGCATAATCGTTGCGATAATTTCGTTCTGTGATGCCGTATAAATCTCTATAGTGTTGATAGTTTGCCTTGATCATGGTCATGCTGTCAAAAATATACTGTGCGGTGATGCTTTTACGAAACATCATCACTGTGGCCCACCACATGGGAAACCGGTTGCGGCCAAATGTGTCAAGAAAAGGTTCATCTGGACGAGTCGCATCCAGTGCTGTTCTATGTGCTAGAAAATCCTGAGGTGCATTTATAATTGCTTGAAGTTGGTTGCTGCAAACAACATAGTCTGAATCAAGGACCAAGGTTTGATCATAGGGTGATAAGTTGTAGGCGCTGGTCCTTCCGGCATTGTGCCAGGATACAGATCCGGCATAGTCCTCAAAGTAGCGTGAGCCGCCAGTTTCGGGTGCTGCATGTATGACCCGATCAAACTGATTGCTTAATTCTGGGTCTAGAGAATCAGTGATTACAGTTGTTGGTATGTCAAGCCAACGACGTATTCGTTTAGCCGACCACGCGGCCATTTTAACGTAGTCAGTTTTTTCATTGTTGAAAGCAAAAATTACTGCCCCAGTGGTCATCGCTTACGGCTTGTTTGTTCAAATTCTACTAGCCAGGCATTCATCTGCTCCTGCCAGCGTTGTTGGCTTGACCCCATTAACTCTTGTACATCGACCTGCACAGGGTTGTCGTATAGATCTAGAATAACAGCCTGGCTGTCGGGACAGGTCAATAGCATGGATTGTAGTTCCGGGCCTGCGCGAAACATACCACCATTGTAGGCAAACATCATCTTGGCCTGATATTTTTCTTTTAATAGTCTACGTGCGGCTTCGTGATCAAATCGTGCTCGTGCGTGAGCAACAAGATTTTCTGTGTTCATTGAGATAGTATAAACGAATTATAGATAAAAGTAAAGGGCCCGAAGGCCCTTTTGGTAAACCTGTTGTAAATTAGGTTTGTACTGTTGTAGCAGAGATTGTAATTGCACCCCAGGTATTAGAAAGATAAGTTGTTTCGGGGGCAACATAGTTAACAACAGTGGTTGGTCCTGTACCAGCGACACCACCGGTGATAATCTCAGTGGAGCCTGGTGTGGCACTACTTGCGTTAATCCAATCGGTGGTAAGAGTCAGTACTGTGGGGCTAGCATTGGAATTAACCGAGGCTTGAATACGAATATGGTCACTGGTATATGGTGAGCTGTCAGCATATTGATCATATAGCGTACTTGCGGTTGTGGTTAGATTGAAAAAGCCAACAGTGGTATTCAATGTTGTGGGAGTTCCTGTGCCACCCGATTTGGTAGTTCCAGTATAGGCAACACCGTTGATTGTGTGGGCGGTGTTAGCACCACTTAGGTAAATTATACCGCTTAGTGTTCCGGCCAAGTCATTCCACTCGGTGTCAGCTTCTGTACCAGTTGATGTTTTGGCTGTTTGCCACTTGATTAGGCCGCCGGAGTTAAAGAAATAACGTGCTTGGTCGGCACTGGCAAATGTAATGGTATGAGTGGTTGTAATAGTCCAGGCGCTATTTGGTGTGTTGGTCGCTTGCCACCAGGTGCCAGTTGCTGGACTGATTGTGCTGCCAGAACTGGCGGCGTTGGCTCTGTTAGTCCAGAGATTCGATAGGTCTGTGGCCACGTTGTTTAAAATGGTAATAGTACCGCCGGCAACAGGAGCAGTTCTACTGGTAATAGCTACACCAGTGTGGTTACCCATTGAAGTAAGAGTATTAACCAAACTTGCCCAACTTGTGGCAGTTACAGTTCCGCCAACTGATACAGTTGACAAAGCTGTTTGCCCCCAACCATAGTTGCTGGCGCCAGTACTCCAAATGGCATTAACGTTACCGTTGGTGGTAGTACTTACAAATCCGTTATAGTCTGTGGCTTCAATTAGTCCACCTGATGAATATGTCATTTTCTATTTTCCCTTTGTATTAGTTGATCAATTTCAACGCTATATCTCACGGCGTTCTATTGTACTACAATAGTAAAGTGGTTGTATTCCACAGGCGTCATTTTTTTAATATAGCTGGGTGATTTCAATCCTTATTTAATTGTTACTATGGCTTCAACTGTGCCTTCTGCGTCAGTAAGTTTAGACTCTAAACTGCGTCCAATAACATTGAAAGCTGTTGCTTCTCCTGGTTGTGCAGATCTAGCTAAACCATTTCCGGCTGAAACAAGTCGATCGCCTTTGCTAATCTGTCCAATAACTTTAACAGGTACTCGACCTGTCATAGCAACTGGGGGGTGCGTCTCGTTGCCGCCAGCATTGCTATTCATAAGATATGCTGCCCTTGTACTTATGACCCCAAATACTTTATCACTTAGATCGCTGGCAACTTTGGTAATTTCTGCCGTGCCGCCTAGTTCAACCACTGTGCCTGCTTCTAAAATTTCGTCGGCTGCAAACCGCTCGGCAACGTCAGCGTAGTTGGCATTAACTTGGTTGCCAGCCACAGTACCGTTGGCGCCGTAAATGGTCAATGCGGTAGTTGGTGTTCCACCAATATTAACAGAAAATGTTAAATTTTGGTTGCTTGTTTGATTGGCCAGTGTAACAACACCTGCGCCGCTGACACTTAATTTTGCATCCTGATCTACTCCAACAGTTAGTCCAGAATCATTAAGAATGCCTAAGGTGCCAGATGTTGTGTCGTTACTGGTAGAGCTTAAAAATCCGCTGGCAGCAACGCCGCCGAGTAATTGGCTGTCTGTGGCAGTGCCTTGGAACAGGTAGCTGGCGCTGCCTGTGGACATGGTTAAACCTGGGCTGACCATCTGTCCCGAACCCCAACCAGGAATGGCAGCCTGGGGAGTAAATGCAGCGTCTTTTGACATGATTGCAATCACGCTGTCTTCGACATAGAATTTAATTACCACGTGGCTGACGGCAACATTATCAACAATGGTATCAACGATAGCGCCAGTAACCCCAGTGCCGGCGGTAAAAGAAGGTCCTACTAATAACCAGGCTGCGCCTGTATAAACTTTTAATTGAGCATTGGTAGAGTCATACCACAGGTCGCCTTGCTCGCTGGTTGCGCCACTAGGAGCACTGGCACTGGCAGTTGCGCCACCGATACGTTTCCAAGCGGTGCCACTATACACATTAAGAATACCGTTGCCCGAATCCCACCAAATCTGTCCGGTTAGTGGTGCTCCTGGTGCAGTGGTATTAGATGAATTTTCTAACAGGTGTATAAAATTTTCATCTAAAAACTCGCCATAGCCGGCGTAGTTTTTGCCCACTAGCGTCATTGAGCTAGAGGTATTGATGGTGCCATCTGCAATAGTAGCAAAAATTGCCCCATCAGTAAGATTAATTGTATATGCCATTTGGGTTACTCCGTCTTAACTTTATTTATTTACCAAAAATATAGCCATATTATGCCTGACTTAAATTAGTCAGCGTTTGAATACGCAATGTATAGTCAATTTGAATTTGACGATTCAAACTCTTTTGTACTGGGTGGAAAATCACATGAGTAATTAGTCGCAGATCTGTTGCGCTACCATTCCAAGACTTTAACCCCAACTCGTCAAACACATATTCGCCGTTAAAGTTAGTTGAATTATCAAAGGCCTGTTGCCCCTGGGGCTCACCATAGTCTAGCAAACAACTTACCAAAATATCTGTATAAACTTTGCCTGTGGTATGCAGCACAGTCATTTTATTATTGACCGAATCGGTATTGGCCGCGCTGTTGCCATCGACTACTTTGGCGTAGGTTTCGTTGTAGAGATCGGCATTTTGTCCGGTGGTATTTGGCGGCAAGTAGGTAATAACACCTGTTGGGTCGACGCTGGACCCTCCGTTGCCAAATGCCATTAGGTAAATCCAACCCACATCTTGGTTACTTAGAGTTTGAGCCATTGCAATACTAATATTTTCGTAATGAATGGCATTCTTTTTGTCCACAAAAACTTCACCGTTGTTGGGATCGTATATTTTTACAAACCCTTGAATCTTAGCCAGGCCAGGCTGAATAATCATGCTCTTTTCTCCACATAAACTTCTTTACTCTTGGGGTCAAAAATACGCACAAATCCTTCAACACTGATACTTCCTGTTTCGTTTGGGCGCTTGGGTGCCGGCTCAGGCGTTGGTTCAGCTGTTTTATTTTGATCGTTGTTTTGACTCATACATTATTTACCTAGTTTTATAGCCCCCTCAAGAACCTTGCAGCTAGGGTATTGGTATCTTGTAGTGCCACGCCATTGCTGGGAGTACTTGGTCCGGGTTGATACCAATTTACTCCGCGACGTACCAAAATAACAACTTGTACACCAGCTGCTGGTGCTGTATCAAATTCTACTGTAACCGGGCCTGCACCAGTGACCGTGTATCCGCTGGTTATTCTAGTACCGCCTACCCAAACTTCAACCGATTCTGTAGGCAAGGAACTATCTCCGCCATCAAAATAGATATTGGTTGCTTCAAAGTTTACTGTAGAGCCATCGCCCAAGAAAGTGTTACTGTCGATGTAATTTTGGAATTCTGCGGGCATAATTTCACCACGACCCATTGCGTAGACATAGGATCCCAAATTGTGTTCGGCAACGGCAGTTCCTGCTGTACCGCGACGTAGGCTGCTGACAGTATTGGCACTGTTATCTTTTTCGCGATACATAATGCGTTCACCGTTAATGGTCAATACTCCCCAAATATTAGCAGCAACATCAGGGTCATCGAGATTAGCAGCATTTTCAACGTAAATCACATCATCGGTTATTCCCAATGGTTGTGCCAATACCGTAGTGGTGTTGGGTGTTATACGGTAAGTGGCCTGAACTCCACGCATGTCTTGGAATATGCGGAATGCCATAGCTTCGGGTACTAGACTGTCAGTAAATTGTGTAATCATTATTACATCAAGAGCATTGATAATTCCAGTGGCCAAAACAATTTCATCATTGACAATGGTATAATCGCTACCATAGTTTAAAATAAACCCATTTCGTGTAACCACAAGCCTATTGGGGTTTGTAGTGGGTCTTGACAAGAACAAATCGTTGTTGGTAACAATTATACCTTCGGCGTAGTCAAAACTTCCAGGCTCAAAGTTAAGATCTGCTGCATCAAAATCAGTATCATCGTAACCTTCTGTTACTGTGGCCCCTGATGTCACGGGCCCAACGTAAACAGTGGTAACAATATCTTGCTGGCGAGTATCATTCCAGGTGGTAACAGCAATAATATCTCCGGCAATGGGCACGTAGCCCTGTGTAGTATCAATGAATAAACTGTTGCCGCCAGTGATTCTAGCCTGTGTGTTAGTGGTGACAGCAATTAAAATTCTTTCGCCTGTAGCGGGAGTAGTGGAAAATAAAACTTCTCTAGTGTCTTCGGTTTCAAATGGTTCAACTGTATAGTCGACGCCCAGTATTTGTGGGACGTCGTTGATGTAGACTAGTACCTCATTATCAGCAATAAATGCCTGTGTAAATCCCAAACGATTGGGCAACAAGTATCCTGAGCTACCATCGGCCAAATATTCAACGCCGGCTGCTGTTCTAGCACGAACACCATTGATTGTAACAATCATATTGGCCGGGTTGGTATATTCTAGGCTATTGTCTAGCGCAAAAAGCACAGTCGACCCGTCGGCAATGATATATTGAGTAGTTGGTGTACTCCAACTGTAGTCAACTGTTGTTGAATCTATTGTGGTTGGGCCAAGTACATAAATGGTAACAAGATCAGTTGAGGTAAATGTTGTGGCAAAAGAAACAACTGTGGTATTATCGTCACCGGCAGTGAATGTTACTCCGCTGTACAATTGTCCGTTAACCCAGGCATCAACCTCTTGAATTTGACTATAAGCAACAGGTATAACAATCTCATCATCAACTATGTCAGCGCCCAGAACTCTTTGCCTGTACAACTGATTGCCGCCGCCAACACCGTAGGCAGTACCAGCAACATAATCGCCTATGTTACAGCCCGATGTTATAGTAAAGGTTTTTGCAGCCCAGTCAACAGTATAGTCAACATTTTCAATTAAATCAACTTGATAGTTGACGTTGAGTAACGATATAGATACCAAATAAGGAACATGCTCATACCAACTGCTAAACTCATAAGTTTGTGGTAAAGAATTGATTTCCACTGATTGATTATAAGTTGGAAAACCGTGACCATTAACCGCCCAGTCTGCACCAGGACGGGTATAGATGCGCATGTCCAGTGTGTCAAATTCGGCACCAGGTATTAATTCCTCAGGAGCAAAACTAGAATAAGTGTCAACGTAGGCTCCGCCATCAACATTAATATCTGTTGGTCTGGTACCAAGGAATAGGTCTAGATATGAGCTTTCATAAACAGCATCCAGAATGCCTGGATCGTAAGTAGGACGTCCTTCTGGACCATAACTGATATTATCAAATGGATTGATATCGTAGTTGCCGATGTCGTAGCCAGTATTTTGATTATAATCAACACCAAGTACCTGGACCCCAGGATATTCGAGCCCATCAATTAACAAGGGCAGTTGAAGGCCAGGCATGTTAACTGTTGGCGTATAAAATCCCTGTGTTCGATCTATACCGCTCAAGGAGTCTGCTGGTACTAATGTCCAATCATCAGGATCAAATTCTATAGTTTGTACTGTAGAATCGGCTGACCACACACGGTCATTGTATCTTACCTGTGTGCCGGCACTATAACTGACATTGGATTCCCAATCAACAATAGTAGAACGATATTGATACCTGTCGTATTTGATTGTGGTCTTAATGGATCTTACCAGGGCATTACTCATTACAGCATAGGCTCTAGCACCAACGCCGCTGCCACCAACAAATGTAATAACAGCAGTGGTTGAATATCCACTACCTGGATTGACAATGTTTATGCCAACAACTTTCCCTGCACTGTTAATAATGGCAGTCATTTCTGCAGGTGTAACACAGGTACCAGTGACTTCAACTGTCGGTGGCTCAATGTAACCACTGCCGCCGTCGATAATGACCACATCGTCTATGCTGAGAAGATAGTTTTCAAACCACTGTGACCAAGGAGATAGTGTCCAAACTTCGGCATCAGCAGCGGTGTCAGCTATGCTGCTGGGAGTTCCTGTGCCTACTGCGGTACTTTTTGTATAGGGCAGCAAAACGGGACTGACATACTGTGGTATTTCAAATTCTCGATTATAGTAACTTGGGTTATCAAAGTCAGTCAGCAGACCTGGATATTGGTCTTGGCCGTTATAGATCAAATTAAACTCACGTATTTGTACGTGGTAGGGTTTAACTTCCTGAATGTAGTCCAGCACAAACTCTTGGTTATCCTGGCGGAAGACCTGGAACGGCAACAGCTCGCGAATGTTATGATTAACATCAATCAAACTGGTCTTAGTTAGCCACTCGGGTGCTTGGAACTCGCTTAAGATGTAGTTAAACATCAAGATTAATGCTTGATTACGATTGATAGCAAGATCGTCAATGAACAATTCTTCGTTGATGGCCTGAATAATTTTACGAGTTTCGATCACTGGCTCAGCGTCAAAATACTGTGCATCAAAGACCTCAACGTCGAATCCATAGCGTCCGACGCTGTAATTCCATAATTGCTCACTGAATTCAATGGTTCCATCCTGTAGTCCAACTCTGTCCCAACCAAGGTCAGTTCGAATATAAATTTCAAATTTTCCCTGTGCGTTTGCGGTAACTTTAACGCTGGCGCCCACAGGAGTGATGCTGTAGATGGTGGCCAGATCAGCATAGTTGGCCACTTCATTTACAGGAATAACGGAACTGTTATATCCTGGGGCATACCAATCAATATGAGTCCAGAATTTTCTTGTGTCATAATTCTGAACACGAGTTAATTCGGTTGTTCGTTGACCGCCTAACAAGGATAAATCTTGTATTACGGTATAAATTGTCCAGAGTCCGTCGTTGCTGCTGTCGGTTACCACCAGGTATTTGTAGCCTAGTGGAACTTCATATAAATCTTGATAGCTTAGTTCCTGAAGGTTTGCAACACGCTGGTTCCATTCTCCGCTGGCCACTGTTGGTTCTGGCTCTGAACTGTTTAATAATATAAAAGTTTTATTCTCAACTGTTGGATAAGTTTTAAGAATACCATTGGCGTAGGTCAAATAATTTTCAAGTGCTGTGTACCGGTCGACAAACATACTTTGTCTTGGGCGGAACTGTACGCCATAGCGTTCGGCTGGACTTAATGACGTATCTGGAACTGCTGCACCATCAGAGTTAACACCACAGAAAGAATCTTGCAGTTTACGATACAGGCCGGCACTTAAAAAGCTATCAGGTTTATCTTGTGCAATTAATTCATACTCGGTATGAATGTTGTTGTCAGTATACTCTCTATCATAGTTGATATGTAAAATTGTGTCAGACGCACTTAAAAACTCAAGTCCATTATAGATTGCCACAGTATTTGCATTCAGTGGGGCAACATAAGGAATACCCGAGCTGCGTGGATTTTCAATATACCTGGCTATGCCTGTTGTGCTGAGAGTTTTGCCAGCATTGGTATTGATCGAATCTATGCCAGTTGCCCAGAAATAGTAGCGTGTGACAAAAAATCCCTGTTGATTCAATGATGAAGTATGAGTAAAACTTGTCGCTGACAGTGGGGCACCAGGTCCAGCATACTGGGCTGGAGGAACATCACTTTCAATCCACTGATATATTTCAATCCTGCTGCCCGGGAATGTCTGAGCCCAACGACGGCTTGCGTAGACCAGATCATCTTGACTGGGATCAATAAATCTCACTGAGCTTATGTCCCACCAAATTTGGCCAATGTGTTCTTGGCCCCAGAAATTGCCATTGTTGTTAACTGGTCCAGTATTATATTTTGCTGGATCATCTGATCCAATGTAATCGATGTTTTGTCTTGCAGCGCCAAGAATCTTTCCCTGCAATGGATTAATAAAGTCAAAGAAATGTGTTTGACTGGACTGCAATTTGTTGTACATAAACACTGAATTAAACAGTGAAACGTCAGCAACCGGTGTTTGAACGTGTATTGGATACCAAGCAGGCCTATTGGTTGTGTTTTCTAATATGGAAACACTTCCTGAATTTGACACACTGTCAAAATTGCTGTTGGTGGCGCCAACCAGTAGTCGTCCCGAAACATAACTTACTGCTGCACCCCATTGATCAAGACTCAGTGTGGATGAACTATAAATCTGTTGGCCAAACGCAAACTTGCCTGCGTTGGTAATTGAACCATTTGCACTTGGTAAGAAATCAAAGGAGTATACTGCACCAGATTGAATCTGGATAGATTCAAAATTTGTGCTGCTATCGTCAAATATAGTAGTATTGTCGTCAAAGGTCACTGGCTCATAGAGATTTCCTCTAGGTGCGCCAACAATTAATGTAGCGGCATCCGAAGAGATGGACAAGGAAGCGCCAAAGTTTGCACTTACAACTGGGCTAGGGCTGGTAATTGTCTGCGTATAAACAAAAGTATCAAATCCCAGATCATCAAAAGCGGTACCAGATCCTGGCAATACCTGCAGCCGGTCAAATTCGGTTGCGGCCTCAAGGTTAATTACACTGATAGTCAATAGCCCATCAACTACGCTTGAAGTTACATTTGGAATTCCCGAAGAATTAATTGCGGTACTGAGATTTGCAACTGCGGTGGTTGGGACTTCTACTAATTGATTATTAATTCTAATAGTGTCTCCAGCGGTCAACGTTGGATTAGCATTTGTCGAGGTTATTACACCAAACAGTCTAGACTGATTAACATTGCGTTCAACTGAGCCGGCTGCCGAATATACTGTGCCGTCAGTTGGTGCGCCGACATACAAGCTGCAATTTGTTGGACACAATTCAGTGGCTGCACCATACTGTGCTTGAGCAATTGGCGCAGCGGCAGATATTTTTTGTACCTGTGTAAAAATATTATTTTCAATCTCAATTACATCGCCGATGTTCAATGCAACGGAACTACTCAATACCACATCGGTACCAACTACTGAAAATTCTCCGTTGATATATTGTGCAGAATTTGTTAGATATTCCCCGTTGACTGTTACTGCAATTGGTTCAATAAATCCAGTGGGCAATGGATATGTATCTTCGCTGGTATTGTCAACGATATACTTGATTGTTCCGCGGTCAAATACATAAACGGAGCCACTGTCGTTGACTGTGTCCGAATCGTCATTGGAGGCACCAATCAATATCATTCGACCGTTGCCGGATTGAGATACAGATTGTCCAAATCTTGCATCTGAATCAATACCAGGTACCTCAAGAGTATCCACTAGAGTAAATTGGGTCCTGGCAGTCACTACAATATTAGCACCTGGATCGGGAAGAACATTAAACACAATTTTATTGGCATTTGGTCCAACGGTGTCAAAATCATAGTCTATGAATGGTCGTTGCAGTGCGCCATCAACAGTAACTGACACTGACCAACGATCAACAAGACCGTAGATGTATGGATCCACTGGGAAAGTGTCGTTGTTGTCGATGCCTGAACCGCTGGTGGTAAATGACAATATTCCACCAAAAGCGTCAACATCTGTCACTGTTAACACAAGATTGTTAGCCGGTGTTGTTGGACTACTGGGTTCTGAATAGTCTGTGCCCAGGGCGGCTCCATTAAATGTCAGTGTGTCGCTAACTGCATAACCTGATCCGGCGTCAACTACAGTGGCAAGATACTCGCCTCGTGTGTTGGTAACGGTAAATGTAGCATCTGTTCCTGAGCCAGATGTGGAGTTAGAACTAATGTTGTAATAGGTTTTTTTGTCTAACTGTTGTGCTTGTTTACGTTGAATAATTAATGTCTGCCCAGCAGGCGGAACTGTGGTTAAAACAACACTGGTGCCGGTAACAGAATAATCTATTGCCGGAATTAATAAAGAATTATTATAAACAACAGCAACTTGTTCGTCCTCGCCTGGATCAATTTCAATTTGATCGGCAAAAGAATAAATTGCAGTAGTGCCAGTGGTAGTATATTTTACATATTGATCTTCAATGTCTCGACGAGCAAATGCATAAACTTTATTGTTTCCTGGAGCACCAACAAACATCCAACGCTCATCTTTGCTGACTGATACTGAATATCCAAATTCATCCGAGGCATTGTCAACTACTAATAATTGTCTTTGTTCAAACGCATTACTGTTTTCTGCGCGATAAATTACACCAGTATAACCCATGCCGCTATTTGAAGCACTAGCACCAGCAGCAATCCAAACTTGATTGCCAACGTCTACTGCATTACCATAGCCCAAGGTGTCGGTGGCTCCAAGATTTAACAAGGTTGTTTCTGTGTATTGGTTAGAATTGTCTCTAATATAAGGATATACTGCGCCAACAACTGGCGAAATGCTAGTATATCTATACCCTGGAGCTCCTACTACCGCTATGATGTTATTGCTGCCTTGGCTGATACTGGCACCAAATTGTGATTGTTCAATCGGCAATGCCAGGGGCAAAGCCTCAACGGCTGATTGAGAAAATGGTGTTTGTTTTTCTAATACTGTCCAGAGTCCAGCACCATTGTCGTCGACCCAGGCACGAGAGCCGGCAATTAGACTGTTGGCATAAGTTAAATTAATAACATCGCTGGCCTGGTTTACACGCATGGTTTTTAATACCAGTGCCACGCCGCTGCCTACAAGACTTCTGTTTAAAGGCAATTCTATCACAACAGCGTTGGCTGCTGGGATCGATAACACTCGATAAACACCATCAACAGAAGAGTCGAAGAATCGAATAACAATGATGTCATGAACTGTTAGGCCGTGCTGTTGACTAAAGGTCACATAACTGGTTGAATTTAAGTTGCTGGAAACAGACTCAACATAGCCGTTAACTCGGTTACAACGATAAACATTCCAATCGTAAGCATTGACTTTTGCTGCCCAAATTGTTGTTCCAACACCAATGGTATCAATTACCCCGGGCGCAAGATTAAGTTGTCCGTCTAGAGAAAATACTGTAATATCAACATCGTCAATATTAACATAACCAGCACTGGGCAGTGACGAGTCCTGAATTGGAACTAACGTTGTGGTAAAAATATCAGTGTTGGGGATCTTATAACTCTGACGCCACAGGTCTTGTAATAAAATTGTTTGGTCTGCTTGACTGGTTTGTCCAACTTGAACAACTTGAACCACCGACGGATCTGATAAAAGTTTTGCTTCGTTTAACCGTAATTCGATAAAGCTACGATTAGCATTGGCCCCGTAAGTACCTCTGAGTACCGCCCAGTTTTCATATAGGCTGTAGTCAGCAGTTTCTTTTCCTGTGCGGGCATTACCAATCACTTGAACACTACGGATAGTGCCTTTGTCTTTGATAAACTCTTGATATAGATTAACTTGACTAACATCGCTGAGATTCAACGCTGTCATATATTCCCGCGGGCGGAAACCAATCAAGCCATATGATACTAAATCTTGGTCGCCTTCGAGATTTGCTGTTACTGTGTCATAAGAATTTTGTAATTGGTTGCTGAAGTTCGGCAAGTTTTGTAACAGGCCTCGCTGTATTTTGGTGTAGTCGCTTTTTACCCAGTCAGCATAGTCAAACAAGACCTTAGGCTGAACAATGGTCTGTGCTGACCAATAATTATTTTTGTAAAGAACAATTTCGCCTTTGGCATACTTGCGGTTGGGCTGCCATTCCTCAACTGTCTTGTCGTTGTTTAAAATAAAGCCCTGTGCATCAACTTGACCATTCCAGTCTGCGCTTATGGTAGCCGCAATGTTTATGCGACTTTGTCTAGCACCTGTAGTTGGATTATAAATTAAGTCATTAAATATGCTGACATTGTCCAGCACTACCATGCTTTCATAACTGGTATATTTAAGTTCCAGGTAACTGATTGTCTGTTGGCTTAGCGAACGTATTCTGAATACATTGTCTAATCGATCAACAACTAGATCTCGTACTGGTAGAGTCGTTCTATTTTGATCTAGAATACTGTTTTCAGGTGTTTGTGCCACTACGCTGTCAACAATGGCCTGTGCTTTTATTGCTGACAAACTGTAGGCAGTGGGGTTTAAATTAATTACCGCCCCGGGTTCCCAACCCTGTTCGGCCCAATACAAAAATTCCCGGGCCATTTGCCGCCAGTCTAACTGATAGCCATTTTCTCTGCTGTCAAATATTAAACCTTGAGTTGTTAGTAGTGCTCCATAGCTTAGTAGAAAGTCCACTGCCATTGTTTCGTTGGTAAACACATAGCCGTAGGGAATTTTTACCACTTGATCTGTGTATTGATTTGGTGCGGAAACTACTCGTCCACCACCATCAATGGGTATCCTGGTGCCATAGGTTTTACTGACCAATATTTCAAAATATGGGTTAGTGATACTGTAACCATAGACTGCGTAGCCACCATCTACCACTTGAAAAATAACCGAGCTGTAGTTAATTCGTTCAAACGGTTGATTTTTGTAAAGCAGTAGGTTATAACTTTCGTCGGGCAAGAGCAAGCTGGCATTTTGACTGTTAGGACTTGATTTCTCTGTATAAATTTTTAAATACTGTTTGTCAGTGAACCCGGCCATTCTATAGCATAACCGAACATCCAGGCTGGCAAGATCTTCAGTGAGATTTACTGTACTGTTAACCCCAGTTTGTTGATTATAGTCAACAATCCAGTTAATATAGCTAGCCTTGCTTAACCCATCACCATAGACTTCAACACCGTTGGCATCAAGTCTATAGCGGTTGTTATAAAGATACTGATTAAATTCTGCATCAAATTTGTAAAGATCGCGATCGGCAAACAAGGAGAAGAATTCTGCTGGTCGTGTCAAGGCCAACATTCGCATGATGGCAAATGGATAGCTTGAGCTTTTACGCCAAGAATATTCAACTGGGCCGCCATCACCAAATACCCAGGACTTTTGGAATTGACCAGAATCATAACTGCCCACCACGCTGTCAAACGGACTCAATAGCTGTCCTTCGGTGCCGGTGGGTATTACTTGAGTCAGCGAAGGTCTGGCATACTCTGGCAGATAATATGCGCCAAGAGGGTCGGCAACTTTTCCTGCAGCCAAATCGTCCCACAATACCAGGTTATCGCTGGTGTAAGGAGCATCACCATAGACTTCATTCCACCAGCTGGGCTTAATGCTAAATCCCAGCATTTCCCAAGGAGTTGTGTTGGGGCTAGTGGTGTCGTAGAACCATTGATATAATCCGCGCCAGGCAGCCACCGGCAATGGTGTTTCAAAGGGTTCTGACAGTTTATTTCCTGCCGCGCTATAATTCCAAGTAAACTCGTTGCTGACATTATAGTCTTGTTCTTGATAATTCAGCTTGTTCCAACCAATCCAACTTAAAAAGTCTTTGTTTAAAATTTGATTGATTTCAGCTAGGCTGTAGTCAGTGGTTCGAAATTGCCCGGGTACGACTTCTGTCATGGGCAAAGGTATTTCGCTTTTTATCTTTAAGTTGTTGAAAATTCGTGTTTCAAATTCCAACAGTAGGTCATCACGGAAATCACCAAAAGCCATGGTAAGGCTACCGTCGTGACCTTGGATAACCAACTGTGGTGTTACATAATTTGTATCCAGATATATTTTTGGCTGGTATGCTGGATAAAGCCCCAACTTGGTAGGAGTATTGGGAACAAAATTACCATAGGTTGTTGCGTACTCTCTAATTATAACCACATCGCCTGTTGTTAGTGCAGTGGTAATGGTCAGCCTGGGCGCATCAACAGCAACAGTATAATCTTTGTCAATGGTTAGAATTCTGTTATTTAGATAGACCAATAATCCTTTATAGTTTGAGCTAGTAAAATCATAAGTGGTCGACAAATCAAACTCATTATCCGATATTGGAGTAATTGTTGTTGTGGTTTGTTTATACACCGAACTGGCCGGCAACATGTCCGACCAGTAGAATGAATTGTTTTCTATTTTTCCAATGTTAATATCACTGACAATTGCTGTAAGCATGGCCGGAATATTATTGGTATAATTGGTATAGTCATTCCTTGTGGCTGTGTCCAATAGCCGAGCTTTAAATTTTTCGTACTCTCGACTGTTATACTCCAACGAGTTAAACAGGTTGTATTTCATGCTGCGCATAAAATAACCAGCCAGGGTCATTGGACTACTTTGTTGTAAAATGTTAGTGCCGTAGGGAATAATATTGCCAAGGTCTCGAGAATTATTAGCACCGTTAATTGGTCCCTGTAAGTCTTTGAGATTTCGACCAATGGTTTGATAGTGACTACGAATTGTTCCCAGTGTAAATGAAGGACTATTTTGATTTAATGGATTGTTTTCAAGGTTAACTGGCACTTGATAAAAGGCCACCTTACTAACTTTTGAACTCAATGCTTCAACTTCAACTACGCTGCCAAAGCCAGCAAGTTCATCAATGTTGGTAATGGTAATAGTAGTGGTATCGCCTGAGACTATATAGGTGTAGTCGCTGGGTTCAACAAAAATTCCAGCCACATAAATTTGCAGTGCCGGCAAGGAGTTGACTCCACTGACTGGAATATCTAACAGTAAAGGCCTTCCTTGGTAGGTGAATCTAAATTGTTGCCGCACCAGACTCTTGGTGATAGCCGGTTGCCAACCAATTTCTTTAATAAAGTCCACACGGTTACTGTATTGTTTTACATAACCTTGGCTGATTGATTCTGTACTTGACACACTATCTCTAGTGTAGGTAAATGTGTCTGTGTAAAGATTATTGTCAAAAACAATGTCGCCAACATTAGTTAAACTTAGATATCGTAAAGGAAATCCCAGCACAACATCGGCATTACCCGGTCCGGTAGCATAGGAAAATAGTCGACTGCCAACGAAATTAGTCGATGGATATTTAATTGGATCTTTAAAACTTACACCAGCTAAATCGTAAACATCGAATAACGGTGCTTGATTAGTTTTTGTTTTTTGCTGTGTGGCCAACCAATTAACACCGTCAAAGTAAAAACTTTTTCCTTGTTGTACGGCGCCACTCAAACAGACCACTGCTTGATCGGGCAGGGCTAGACCATCGGTGGCCACGGTTAAATTAATAATTGGTTCGGCACTGTCGATATTGATAAATTCGACTTGATAGATTTTATTGCGTACCTGCGCATTAAGATCGGCGGCAAAAATAACCCTGGACCCGTTGATAAATGTATAGCCATCTACACTATAGCCTGTAGATCCGTTAACGGTGCTTAATGCATCAGTTGTACTGAAATCAATTACATCAACAGGGGATTTACCTTGCGTGCCAAAGTCGATCAATCGAGTTCCGGCCCGGTATTCAAGGATAGGACGCTTGCCTCTAAAATTATTGTCTAGTACCGCAACTGTATTGTTATATTCAGCGGATGCATTGATTACATCAACGTGAAACCAACGATTTGATCGTGTCCAGGGATTTAAATCAGGACTGGCTCGATTAATTGTAAGATATTCAGGTATCAGTGGTTGATTTAAACTGGCATCAAAGTTGCCCACGTCGTAGGCCGTGCTGTCATAGGGAATAGAGGCGCTTTGTGTATAGGTTTCGGGGGTGACAAAATTCTGCACTGGCAACAATTTAATCGCTGTGCCCACTCCTTCAACATAATAACTGTTATTTAGATATGTGCTGGGTGTTACATTTCCGATAAATGTAACTTTAAGTCCATTGGTAAATGTTACTCCATTTGGACTGACATAATTCTTTTTACCGATGATCTCATTGACATCTATTTGGTCTGAATTATCTTGATCAACCAGTTTGATTAATCCAAATATTTCTGGGTCGGTACCATCTTGATAATAAAGAACAGATTTGGCCGCGGTCAGCAGTGGGATTTTTTCAAACACGCCCGAGGAATTTTTAAACCATTGTGTACTTGAATTAACTGTACCACTTAAGATACTGAATTTCTCAAGATTGCTGACCGGCAACACAGAAGTAAGTTGAATATATTGGCCGCCACCTTCGGCTGTGACATAGTTGGCCAACCAGACGCTATAGCGTTGATCTGTTGGAACAACTGTTGTTTGGTCAAATAATGTAGTGTCAAACGAACCTGTGGTGCTTACCACATTGCCAACATTTGGTAATGGATCGAACTGACTGGTAGCCAGCCAGCCGCCGGTGTCGGGGTCGGGGTCTTGTTCTAGAAAAACTATTGTTTTACCATCAAGATTAACAATACCGTCAATGCCTGTTGGGTTTTCTAATAGGAATTGATCTACAAATATATTATTAATTTGATTGAATTTTAAACTTGTTATTAGGTCAACACCGTTGTTGGGCAATTGACTGTTGATGTTGGTCAATGAATAATAAAAATTCTGTGCTGTGGCAAGCGGAACATTAAAGGTAACAGTACCAAGGTCCTCGCCGTTGTTGACCACTCCTAATACATCTCGACCGCTGATGTTTGGGGTGGCAATCAATTTGCCATCAACACCCGGGTCAACCTGTATCCAAAATCCAGGGCCTGTTCCAGGAGTGGCGTTGACAATATTAAATGTGCCCTTCATATTGGGCTGCACAGCGGTCGAGTAGTACAAGGTGTCAGGCGCATCCTGTGGCACAGTGAATCTAACAGTTCCAGTTATGGCGCCATTGTTGGTAACTCCGCTGTTGTATTGATTGGTGGTGCCAGGACTAGGATCAGTTTTAATATAAAATGGATAAGGTCCCTTGAGAACTAGTGTAAAGACATAGGTATTGCCACGAACCAAAGTCAAAGTGGGATTGTTTTCATAGTCAATTACAAATGCGCTGGTGCCTGCGGTCGACACACGAAAATTAACAGTTTCCTTGTCATTTTGCGCAACATTAAATTGATATGATCCGCCGCGAACTAAAGTCAACGCTGGGTTGTCGCCGGCAACTCCACTAAAGGTATAAACACCATTTTCTCTGGTTACTGTAAATGTGTCAGTCAGCGGCACCGAGCCAGAAAATACATCAACCGCATCGGGGCCAGCAGGTAACCAATAATATTGACTGAAGTTTACAAACTTGTCAAAGTCAACAAATGGATCCCAGGTATAATAGTCACTGGTATAGAGTCTATTTGCGTTGTTGGTAAATCCGCCAGCTAGATCAACAGCATCAGTGATTCCAGGATAGGTAATAGCATCTTCAACTTGATTGGTATTGTATTTTTTTAATACAACACCTGGTTCAAGTTGGTAGTTGGTTCTAACAGCAGTACTTTCTTTTACATACTCGTCGTTGGGATTAACACCGGGGCCCACACGTCGACCAACAAATCCTTGTATTTTGGTAAATGCTGGCTCTTGAACCAGCTGGTCCAGTGTGGCTGCTAAAAACTGTCGATTAGTCGACGTTTGAAAAATCTCAGGTAAAAAATCTACGGTTCTAACTCGAGCCATTTAAATTACTCCACTGCCAGGCGCTGTACGCAGATTTGTGCTGGTTAACGCTTCGATTACATCAACGTCATTTACAGTGGCCGCATTGACAAAAATTTGATTGGGCTCTGATCTAATTTCGTAAAGATCCCCAAAGCTCTTTTCTGGGCTAAGTGGAACCAAGACAACAGAACTGATAATTCCTCCCATTTCGGCATGCAGGTATGCTGCTAATTCTGAAAAGTAAAAAGTATCACCAAAGTCCCATTTATCGAGACTAAAATAATTGTTCATATTTGAAATTACAAGATTTTTAATTTCGCTGACGCTGGCATTACTGTTAAATGCCTTGATTACTTTAATAGTAGCACGAAGGGTTTCGTCGGCCTTTTCGCCAAACAATGGCTTAAAGTCGACGCTGTTAAGAATAACCGAGTCCGACATCATTTTGTAATCTTGCAGGCCTTGGTAAGCTGTGGTTAATTCGTTGATTGTTGGCGGTGTTGGTTCAGGAACCGTTCCAGTTACATCTCGAATATAATTTTGATAAGCATTATAATACTGTGCTGTTACCACGTATAGATCAATGATGTTGGTGGTTCCTGGGTCAATCCTTGAAGTTAAGGGACTGTTATGCCTATATTGGAAATAGAGATCTTGTCGTCCAGTTCTGGCAATCCAGCTGGAACTCACGTCTGACAGCGTTCTAACACCAGTTGCGGTGTTGATATTGAGTTTATAGAAAATTTTAGTGCTGTAGGCATAAAAAATTTGTCCGGCAACATACTGTTCTTTGACCAGTTCAATTGAGTCTTGGTCAGGATATTCTGAATTTACACGACCTTTTTCAACTAACAGATATCTTTGCAGGTTGTCAAAGTCAACCATTTGTTCAAGGAACACCAATTTGGTTTTTGGATTTACTGTTGGGGCAACGATATTAGTAAAAAAGTCTGGGTCATCGGGCACACCATCGGCGTCCGAGTCTTTAAAACTGACCAGCACTTGAAAGTCGTCAACGTAGCCGTCACTGAGCACCGGCTGATCAATGATGTCCAGCTTGGTATCCCCAGCTAGTGGTAACGAGCTGTCGGGGCGACTATTTGTTTTCAGCACATTGACAAAATCTTTAATGACTGTGCCAGTTCTGCTGTCGTAGACCTGTTGGTCACCGTAGAAGAAAAATCTTGTTTGTAATACTGAACCAAAGAAGTATTCAAGGGCGCGAGAACTAACTGTATATGTACTGCCGTTGGTGACAAATTGAACCAGCCAACTGGCATCTCGATTTGTACCTGCTGTGCTGCCAGCATTGGCCAGACTAAATGTATCATTGGGCGGGTACGGTGAAAGATTAGTCGAAGTAATAAGATACCAATTACCTGCTGACCCAGTAATGTCACCTAGACTGTCATAGCCAATGCCAAAGTCTCTATTCAATAAAATTTGTTCGGCCATACTGGTTTGGAATCCGACTGGCAAGTCAGTGACAAAAATTGGAATTACCTGTGTGGCCAAGGCTCCTGTGGGTATGTAGTTGTTTAATACCACTGGTCCAACATCATTGGGCAAGTTGCCCAGTCCGTTGTTAGTGCCTTCAAGGTAAACACTGGTTGGGCTGGCCCAGATAACTAATTTTTCATCAGGCTTGCTGGGAGTTCCGGCCTTGAGTCTATTATTCTCATCAAAGTAATAGCCTGCAGGTGGCTCAAATTTAACCAGGCTACTGACCACAATATATTTTTTATTGTCACTGGTGTAGGGTCCAATGGGCACAGGATTTCCAAGATTATTCATAAAATACCCGGTGGTGGTATTGGAAATGCTGGTGCTCAAATGCCAAGCAACATTTAATACAGCAAGATTAGGCCTGGGAAATTCAGCATAATAAAACTGCTGCATCAAGCTGTTTCTCAACAAGGGCTCAACACGATTGGCAACGATGTTTGCCACTTCGTTATTGGTGCTGTAGGTAAACCTAAAACTAGGCAATGAATAATTTTCGTACAATGCACCGTCGCTGCCAAACACATTAGTCGAAGCATATTTGCCGGTGCCGTCTACTAGTTCAAGATATCGACTGGTGCCAATGCTGGCACGATTCAGTGCCTTTGATTTTATAATAGAATTGTAAGCGGTAAATGGAAAGTTGTTGTAGTCTTCTCCATTGACCATACGATTTTGTGTGTAGTATCTTGCTGGCGCACGTTGTTTAATTTCGTCAATGGTTTCACGTGCCTGGCTATTAGACACAGGAGTTGTAATACCACAGGTAAATGTAATGGTTTCCAGTTGTCCTGAGCGGCTAATATAGCTGATAGGAATTACTACACTTTGCATTTCCTCAGGATTAATAATGTATTGTAGTCCATTGGAAGCACGTACATAACAACGGAAATTGCCAACTGGGATAGCGGAAAATACACCATCACCAAAGTTTAATGTAATTTGATCATTGGTTCTGCTGGAGATAGAAAATAATCGACGCTCACCTGGCTGTGTTTGTTCGGCTGCGGCTGCATAAACACTTTCTACCCATTGCCAAGCACCAGCTACAGAACCAACATTGTCAAGTTGATACAGCCAATGGTCGTCATTATTACAGCCTTCGATGTTGATGTCAACTGCTCGATTGCTGACACGATCGGCAAGATTAAAATCTTGACTCTGTAGTACGCCTTGCTTGAATAAAAAGAAATAGCCAGTGTTAGCTGAATTGAATCCCAGTTGGTCGTTACGGAACAGCACGTTAAATTCGCCGTTGGGCAAGGGACTGGGTTCGTAAATGTAATCTTTGTTAACCGACGTTGCATTTACCGCTTCAAAGGGCATGTTGACACCGTCAATGGTGGCGGTGTAGGGGATGATTGGAAGGTATCCAGGAACTAAATTAATAGTGTATTCTGATGTGTCAACACCAAGAATACTAGTTCTATTAGCAGGACGACCAATACGTTGGCTACTGACCAAGCTGGCATTGATGATGGCAGCGAATTGTTCTTGCCAATTAAAATTAGTGGGGTCTGCCCAGTTTATAGTAACATTGGCTAAATTTATTCCATTAATGTCAGTGACGTTTTCTGTGGTCACCGCAGAAAATATTTTAAGATATCCCGACGCAGCGGTATTTCGTTTAGGAGTATAGCTGACCAAGTTAGCTAGCCTGACTACAGAATCTCTGCGCTCGGCAGTATCCATGTAGTTTTCACGTGCATTTAAATCATTGCGGAAGGCCATGCTCTGGCCCATAAAAGCCATGAGATCTAGCAAGGCAATAAACTCTGAACTTTCAATATAGTCATTGAAAGTTTCTGGATAGTATAAGCGTAGATAGTCTACAAAACTCTTGCGCAGGGTCTCAAAGTCATAGCTTTGAAAGTCTGCTTCACGATAAGTTTGGTAGATTCTTTTCCAGTCTTCTACACCAAATATTGCTGTTTGTCTAGTAGTCTTAGCCATAATAGTCCGTTATCTGTTTATTTATCGGTCCTAAAAACGGCGTAGTTAAACGTAGCTGGCTGTTCTTGTATTTTGGTCGAAGAAAATATTCAACCTTTGAGGTTCTGTGCTGGGCACAAATTGTATTTCTATCTGTATTAGAATTCCATTCTGCTGCGGAAAAATTTCAATGTTGGAAATTTGCAAGCGAGGATCGCCGCCGGCCACACGCTGTATTTCATTGACAATTGCAGTTTCTGTTTCGGTTGTTTGACTTTCAAACAAATTGTCCCATAATATGGTCCCTGCTTGTGGACGCCCAGGAATCTGACCCTGACGGATATTCAGCGCATTTAAAAAATCACGCTTGATTAACTCTAAATCAGTTAGAGTAAATTTTTTGTATTGACCTTGTGTGTTAAATCCAATGAATGCAGGCATATTGTTATTTAACTTTGTTTGCCGCCCGGAGCCAAGCGGAATGTGCTGTCGTCTTGTGTGACATCAGGTGGAGTTACAGCCACACGCACAATTGTTCCGTCGGGTTGTAGCACATTTTCATAGACCGTTGATGTGTCTGTTACTTTAATTTCAACATCAGTATATTGTGGAACTGGAATTTTTGGATCACCAATAATTTCAGCCATTACTTGATCAACTGCTGCTCTTTGTGTTGTATCAACAGCAGACACAGCACTGGGCGTTATAGAAATTTCTGCAGAAAAATCATCAACGAGATCCATGGCATATTGACCCTGGCGTGCAGTAATTTGTAT
>Ga0075458_10000095_pt1 | contig 27095 bp, 29 predicted proteins | sample DEB3_08_DNA_FD_77576 | JGI IMG/M metagenome (GOLD analysis project Ga0075458, IMG submission 77576) | Aqueous microbial communities from the Delaware River and Bay under freshwater to marine salinity gradient to study organic matter... | ecosystem: Environmental > Aquatic > Marine > Coastal ... | reverse complement strand
AGTAAAATTACAGCCATGACAGAACATGTAGTATTGGTCGATGAGCACAACCGGCCGATTGGGCTAGAAGACAAGTACAAGGTACATACCAAAGATACGCCGCTGCACCGCGGATTTTCATTGTTTTTATTTAACAATCAGGGCGAATTGCTCCTCCAAAAACGGGCAGCCACCAAAAAAACTTGGCCGGGCGTATGGAGTAATTCCGTCTGTGGCCATCCAGCGCAAGACGAAACCGCCCAGCAAGCAGCAATCCGCAGGGCAAAATACGAGCTTGGGATCGAGCTGAAACCAAAGCAAATCGAAGTGATCTTGCAGGATTACCGCTACCGCTACGAACATCGTAAGGTGGTCGAGAATGAGTTTTGCCCGGTAATGGTGGCAGCGGGGGATTTTGTGCCAGTAGCCAACCCAGCTGAAGTGGCTGACACCAGATGGGTTGGCTGGCAAGAATTCCTGGGTGAGATAGCTAAGCCCAATCGGTACTCCGAGTGGTGCCAGGAAGAAGCCAAGCTACTCAACCAAGATCCGAAGTTCCGCAAAATGATGGCCAGTCAGACCACCTAGCCTTACATTGTTAGAAATTTTATAGCTATCTCATCGGTATTTGATAATATCAAGCATGAGGATTAAAATAAAAAATATGGACAATGCCGTCTCAATTACCGCTTTATCTAAGCAGTATGGCCCCGATTGGGCTATCCGAGGTATTGATGTTGAGGTGCCAAGAGGTAGCGTTTACGGATTCCTGGGTCCCAATGGCGCTGGCAAAACCACCACTATTCGCTGCATGATGAACTTTATCAGGCCCACCAAAGGCATTATCAATATCTTGGGCATGGATAGCCAGGATGACGCCGCCTCTATCCACCGCCGCGTTGGATTCTTATCAGGTGAAATGGAATACTATCAGAATCTCACAGGCCGTCAGTATGTCGAGTACATGGCCAATCTGCAAGGTCTTCTGGACCAAAAGGAAATAAGCCGCCTGTCCAAGCGGCTCAAGGCTAATCTTGATCAAAAGATCAAGACGCTCAGCAGGGGAAACAAGCAGAAGATCGGCCTGATTGCTGCCTTCCAGCACAAACCAGAGTTGCTGATTCTGGACGAGCCCACCAGTGGTCTTGATCCGATCTTGCAGCGCGAATTTGCCGAGATGATTTTTGAACACAAGAAAGCTGGCGGTACGGCATTTATCAGCTCGCACTTCCTAATGGAGGTTGAGCAGGTCTGCGACATGGTGGGCTTTATCAATAAGGGTCGGATGGTTGAAGTACTTTCACTGGAGAAGCTGCATGAGCGCTCGATTCACGAGTTTGATGTGGTGTTTGTGGAGCCACCCAACAAAAAGATGCTAGCTGGCGTCAAGGGCCTTAAGGAGCTTAGTATCGACGGCAATATGATGCACTGTCATATCGCCGGTTCGGTTGATAGTTTTATAAAGACTATCGGCAAATATCACATCCGTAGTTTGCGTACCCGTGAGCTTGATCTTGAGGAAGTATTCTTGAAAATGTACGGGAGGGATGTACCAAATGTTTAGAAACCCCTTCTTGAAAACCTTTTACGACAAGCGCTGGGTAATTCTGGCTTGGAGCTTGGGTGCATTCATTATGAATTTTGTGATCGTAATGTTGTTTCCGGACTTCAAGAACCCCCAGCTAGTGGAAGCCTTTAAGAGCCTACCGGAGTCGTTGCAGGCCTTCTCGGGTTCCTTAGATATCGGTACTATCGATAAATACCTTGATAGTCAGGTTTTTTTCAACAACGGCTCAATTATATTTTGGATCTTAGGAATCAGCCTGGGGGTTAATCTATTTGCCACCGAGGAAGATCGCGGCACCCTGGAAACCACCCTGGCCACAAAGATTTCACGCGGCCGACTTTATGTGCACAAATACTTGGCAATGATTGTCGTTTTTCTAATTGTCAATTTAATCGCGCTCGGTGGTATTCTGCTTGGGGCTGCGATCATCAAGGAGTCGGTCAATGTCTTGCGGCTCTTTCAAGCAGCCGCCCAGCTCTGGGTCTTTACGATTTTACTGGGATCATTTTCGTTTGGCCTGGGTGCGGCCTTTGGACGCAAGAACCTTGCAATCGGCATACCGACCGTGGTGTTGGTCGCGATGTTTTTGCTCTACACCTTTGCCCAAAGCGTCGATTGGCTCAAAAACTGGGACAGGGCTACCTGGAACTACTATTATGCCCATGCCCAAGTAGTGATCAAGGGCATCAATTATGCCGATCTTATGATACTTCTTGGTAGCAGTGCCATATTTGCCGTATTTGGCTGGGTTTTGCTGCGCCGCAGGGATTTGCGCAAATAAAGCCAGGCTGCACGAGAACTGCTTACAAAGCATGAGAATTATGACACAATAGAGCTATGGACGGTTTTGCAAGAATCATACCTTTTATACTTGGTGCGGCAATTAGCCCGATACTGCTGGTAACAGTGCTTTACATCCTCTCCAGGCCACAAAAGCCGGTATTAAAATCCCTATTGTACCTACTGGGCGCCACGATTTGCATATCTATCATTACTGCGTTGATATTTCTTACAGCCACCAATGTTACTATCAAATCGAGCAAGCCATCGCTATTGCCACATCTGATAATCGGGGCCCTAGTGCTGTTTCTGGCCTTCGACATCTTTCGTAAAGGCCCGCAAAAATCCCGCCACAAGGAGGCTCGGTCGGATGGGTTGGTCAAATATTTTGTTGTTGGGGTTGTGCTGATGCTCACCAATTTCACAACGATTGCGATGATTTTTGAAGTCGCCTTGGAGATTCGTGCCTTGTCGGTCCCAATAGCTGACAGGAATATTTACTTCTTCGCGACGATTCTGGCTTCCTTGATGCCGATTTTGCTGCCACTACTGGTATTGGCCATTTCAGGTAAGCATAGCAAACAGATACTAGCCGTGCTCTCGGGTTTTATGAAAAAGTATTCTTATCTTGTAACATCAGCCTTTTTCGCCCTGATTGGAGTATACATACTCATAAAGGCGCTCATAGGCTAAGCCTGGCTATTTCCAAAGCAGACGGCTCACCAGATAAGCAGCGACACCTAGCAGCAAGGGATACAGTATGAATAGCCAGAGGTATGAGACCAAGCTAGGATTTTTTTTACCAAAGTGTTGCAGGTAGTCATACCAGCCGGTTAGGCTAAGTTTGGCTGCGACTATGTTCAAAATGATCGCCACGAGCAAAATTGATACACCGAGTACAAATATTTTCAACAGGTTTAACATAAGTTATAATAATTATACAAATAAAATGTAAAAAGGAGAAATCACTATGCATTTAAAAGATCTCAGAACACAAGCTATGCAAAACAGCTACTTCCGTTCGGTCGTCGCAAGTTCTGGCCACACCCAAGTGGTAGTTATGAGCGTCAATCCAGGCGAGGATATTGGCTTGGAAGTTCATCCCAAAGAAGACCAGGTGCTTTATTTGGTCAGCGGCCAGGGCAAGGTGTTGCTCAACGGCCAGGAGTCCGATTTTAAAGCCGGCGATTGCGTGCTGGTACAAGCTGGGGTGGAGCACAATTTTACCACCGTTGGCGATGAGCCGATGAAGATTATTACCACCTACAGCCCACCACACCATCCCGAAGGTACAGTCCACAAGACCAAAGCTGAGGCCGAAGCCGCCGAAGCTGAGCACCACGACTAAGCGCTATTTGCTCTTCTTGCGACTAAGGCGCTTCTCAAGCCTTCTTTGGGCGGCAATCCGCACCAAGATATTAAGGCTTGCGGCAATAATACCGACACCGATTAGGACATAAAATATCGTAAATATTTTCGTAATATCGTTGGTGGGGTGGATATCGCCGTATCCAACAGTTGTGATTGTGATTACCGAAAAATACAGCGCGTCAATCCAACGCAGCGGCATAAAGAAGTGGTAAAAAACAGTACCGGTAGCGATTACCGACAGGGCAGCCGCCAGAACCCATTTAAACCTCATGGCTGTTTTAATAGCTTCTGGTTCGTGAAATTTTGACATACTATTATTTTACAACATAAGTTGTTTAATACCCAATTTGCCCGCGTGAGCTGAGAGTTATAAAATAAGGATATGGACTATGACAGTTGGTACTCTAAGATCAAAAAGCCATCCTGGGCACCGGCCGAGCAGGTATTTGGGCAGGTTTGGTCGTTATTGTACCCGATCATTTTTGGCGTAAATATCTATATAATATACCTTTTATCGACCGGCAAAATCAGTTGGCGGGTGGCGCTGCCCTTTTGGATTAATTTAGCTTTCAATTTTTTGTTCACACCGCTACAGTTCGGGTTGCGCTCCAACCTGCTGGCTGCCATCGATATCATTCTGGTCCTTATTACTATTATTTGGTCGATGGTCGCAATCTGGCCACATAACAAATGGATCACTTTGCTTTTTGTGCCTTATCTTGTCTGGGTTGGTATAGCAACTGTGCTGCAGTGGAGTATTGTTCTATTAAATAACTAGCAAAATACTTATGTTTAGCATAAAATAATATTTATGAAAGCAAAAACTGTCCAAGGCAAAAAACTACAGAAATTCAATGCAATTATGGGCTGTGTCCATTTGGCACAAGCAACCATAATGCTGTTTATACTAAATTATTCGCTAAAGGTACCTATCCTGACCCGCTTCTTTGATAAGGCTCCGAACGGCGGCTGGGCGATTGATACCAAAGTCTTAGTGGATGTTCCGGTCGTGGTCGTGGCGCCTGTCTTTCTGCTCATATCGGCATTCTTCCACTTCATAATCTCATCTCCCTTCTATGTCCGCCGCTATGAGCAAAATATCAGCCGCGGCTACAACCCGATGCGCTGGATTGAATACTCGATTAGCTCATCGCTAATGTTGGTTGTGCTTTTGATGATGGGCGGACTCAACGAGCTCAACTCGGTAGTGTTCGTCTTTACCCTTAATTTCTTAATGAACATGTGGGGCCTCGAGATGGAGCGCTACAACCAGCTTACTGAAAAAACCAAATGGTTCCCATACAACATGGGCGTAATCGCTGGCCTAGTGCCCTGGATTATTGGTGGGCTTTACTTCTGGGCTAGTACGAACAACATCGCCGATAGCATACCTTGGTATGCACAGGTCGGTTTCTTGGTAACATTCTTGTTTTTCAACAGCTTTGCAATCAATATGGTACTTCAGTACCTCAAGGTCGGGCCCTGGAAAAAATATGTTTACGGCGAGAAAACCTACATCTGGCTTAGCTTGATAGCCAAATCGGCCCTCGCTTGGATCTTGGTCCTTGGTACCCTAAATGTCAAAGCCTAATTCATGACTAGCTCATTAAACTCATTGCAGTCGCTGGTTCAAATCGTGGTGGCCATATTGCTACTATACATTGCCTACACTTTCATCGTGTCCAAGCAAGAACACAGCAAGCTTTTTGGATTGGGCCTAGTGTTTTTAGGCTTGTCATTTGCGAGTTGGTCAGCCAGCACACTACTCTGGACAAACCCCTTTATAGAGTACAAGCAGCTTGCATACACCCTGCAGATCGCGAGCATTTTGACCTTTTTGGGCTGCGCCGTATATCTTTGCAAACCCCGCTATCAGAAAGTACTAAATATCTGCCTGGTCGTGCTCGCTTCGGCGGTGGCACTGTTCTTACTTGCTAGCCCTTACCTTTCAGGGGCACTATTTTACAGCCTGCGCTACTATTTATCCTTTGCCGATCCAGGAACCATCTTCTTTTATGCGGTCGTTATGAGCATATCACTGGTGCTAGCTTCCTTTGCCGTACCAGCCAGCAAGGCCAAATCCGCCAACATGCTTGATGCTACAAGGGTCGGGTTCATAATACTGGCCTTATCACTCGGGTTGAGCCTCACCGCTTACGATGATACGATTCGCAATATCAACACGATCGTACTGCTTGTAGATGTCTGCTATCTTGCGATTCAGCATTCTAAGACACTTATCAACAAGCAATAGGTTACCTCTTAAGTTCTCCGATTTTGAAATTTGCTAGTTGCTGGTCAGCTTTAGGCGGATGTGAACTTCCGCGCCCACCCTGGGTGGCGTACGCCTGCGTAGCATCTTTGCCACAGACTGTAAGTATCAGGTCTGCACCACCCGGATGCAAATCCAAATAGCTAGTGACATCATATACAAAGCCATTGATTGCAACCCAACAATCCTTTTGGGAACTGTGTTGTGCAACTTCTGCAATAGAGTATGCCTTAGCCGATGCTAGCGGGGCCATGGAGGGGTCTGAAGTAACGGGGGCAGGGGTGTTTTCTTTCTGCTGCTTCTCGACAAAACCCCAGCCGACCATTGTTCCCATACTGATTACAAACAGTGCTATAAATACCGCAACGGTTTTCTTCATGCCAAATAAAACTCCTCGGTATTAATGTGTTTTTTAGCTACGCCGTGAGCTTTGAGCTGTGCACGCAAGGCCTGCATGAGCGGCTGAGGGCCACAAATCATAAAATTGGCACCATCCAGATTCTTGCTGTGCTCAAAAATATAGTCGGCCGTCAAAAAGCCGCTTTTGTCTGTATAAAAAGGAATGACCTTGAGGTTAGGTTTCTTGCTAGCAAGATCTTGAAGCTCACGTAGATATACGGCCTCTTCAGCTGTTTTTGTGGAGTAGTACAGTTCGACATTTTGACCCTCATCAAGGGCCCTAGCCATCGATAAAAATGGCGACACGCCAATACCGCCGGCAATCCAGATTTGTCGTTTGTTAGACACAATCGTATTGGAGAAAGTGCCGTATGGGCCATCAACTTTGGCATTGGTGCCAACCTCGATATCGGCTAGCAGCTTGGTGTATTCGCCAAGGTCCTTGATACTAAAGCGCAGCTGCTCATCGCTCGGTGCAGAGCTCATTGAGAAAGGATGGCTTTGGCCTAAGACACCACCAGCCTCGAGCTTGATAAAAGCAAACTGCCCGGGCTTAAAATCGAGCTTGTCATTTGTGGCTGGCTGCAAGACTAGATCATAAACCCCGGCACTGTACTTGCTAACCTTGCCGACTTTGTATTGCCGGTACTTGTGGAAGTTGCCATGAAAGATTGAGCGGTATATGTATACGACCAGGGCAAGCCCAATCAAGACAGCAAAATATACCGATAGGCTTATTACGCCACCCTTAAGATCGCTGCCTCCAACAAATACAGCATGAACCCCGCCGATAAACAATACCAGCCCAAGTAGCCGTTGGGTCATTACAAACCATTCGTATTTGATATTGATATACAAGGTTATGATTATCAAAACCATCATCGCTCCGAGAGCGACTGATCCTAGGGCTCGAAAAGTTGAAGCTAGGCTAGGCTTGATAAATTCGAAAGCCGAAATTGGTGAGCTTAAGAAATAACGGTAAGTGATCATCACTGGATGAATCAGCAGTAGTATGAAAGCCGAGGATCCTATGATGTGGTGAGCCCGGTAAGTGTTATCCAAGCCCAAAAACAGTTTGTTGTAAATCTTAAGACGGGCACTAAGTATAACATTCCAGGCAAAAAGCGCCATCCCAGCTAGTCCAGCTAATCGACCAATATTTTCGGCGATGTTTTTGGCACTGTCCCATTGCACTGGATGAGTGGTCTGCCAAAGCACAAGTGGGGTGATCGCAACCAAACATGTAACTAGCCAACCAAGGTTGACGAATTTATTACGCATATAACAATTCTAACACAACGAATTGATGCGATGAGTTGACATCTTGTAGTAAATATTTTATCTTATCTAGGCTACGATCAAGCACGCCAAAGGGGGAGAAGTTGGCACCTAAAGACGACGGGCTTTTACCGCCGCATTATGAGGATGAGATAGCCCATGCTTTCAAATTCGTTGATGATGTGGCCGACAAATACGGCATAGAAAGCGTTGATGTCAGGATTATAGCCCGGAGTACCACGAAGGCTAGTGCAATTTCGCGGATTGGTATGCTCAAGCAGATCCATAAGAATGTTCGTGAATTCGATCCAGCGCAAATGATCATAGACTGCACCAATGCCTACAACCAAACTTCAACCTATCTTGTGTTTGGAGAGTGTGTCGGCGCCGCCATGCGAAGCTGGGAATACTCACTGGGAGTTCAAACACTTAGCATCTGGGCCGTCCATCCAAGCAACTTTAGTAGCCTACGCACCTATATATGGGCTCAAGAGTCGTTTCGACAGCAGGTTGAAGCCCTGGCTCAGCACCGACTCACGCAGCTGAGCCCAATTGGGCTAATGCACGATTTGGATGTTTACGCGCCCGATCATATTCGAATCGGCTCACCAGTAACGCTGATGATGCGAGAAATGCGCGACAAGTATAGCACTATGCTGGGAGCGTACCCGCTGCCAGAGTAGCATTGATGGCTCACTAATTGTGGGCCATTTTTATTTGACTTAAATTCCATCTCTATCATAATACTATTATCAACCGCACCTTTTTGGGGGTATGGCTTGAGTCAGCTCGAAGCACCGAATGATCTAAGTCCGCAAAGTATCTCTCAATATTACAAAACGATCGTCAGCTATTTTGAAACTGGTAATCTTTCGATAAACCAAGCCCTTGCGATGATTGCTCATACCGAGGCTTTAGAATGCGTAGCACTTCATCATGAGCTATGTTCAATCGCGCGGTTTGCAAAACCTGAACCAGCAGCCTGCAACGATCCTATTTCACGGTGGTTTTTTCTATGTATCTGGATATCAGAGCTAGATATCCCCACTTCCAAGGCTAGCCCATAGAGCTAGCCTTTTTTATAGCAATGTATTGTCTAAACACCTTCAAAGTAGTAAAATACGTCTCGCGGAGTAAGCTCTAGAGTACCTATCAAATAGGGGGTGGGGTGTGAACGACACCATTGTACTGGTCGACTCGATTGATGAGGCACAGCTTCTGCCATACACTACTGCGATCGCTGAGAGTGGGGACCATCCCCATATCTTCTTTTTAGGAAGGGAATACTTTCCGGCCTGTGCCGATAGTTTCTTTGGAGGTTACACCTCGGATCACGAAGCGATCCTGAAGCGCAATAATCTCACGCAGAGCTGCAAGGGATCACCGCGCATCGTCAATGTGTACCATTTGGTCGCGCAGGAAATCATTGGTGATTTCCCGAACCTCAATTTTTCCAAGATCGACAAGGTGGTGTACAGTAAGGCCGACAAGTCTTGGCTCGATGAGGAATTCAGCTTTGTTTTCTTTAGCCACGCCAACTACTATGATCTGGTAATAGCGCTCTAAAAGCTACATTAGCCCGGCACATGTCGGGCTATATTTTTACAACAAAACTATTGACAAATACAATTTTATATTTTAATATATATACGAATAGGATAAACCAATCCAAACACTCTGAAAACAAAAATATCCTCGTAGCTTGAAAGGGAGGGAGAAATGCGGAAGCGCTTTATTGCCGTTTCTGAGCTAGGCAAACCAGTCAAGCACTACGATCTCGACCGCTCCAAGAGGCCAGATCTTTGGGAAGGGGCGATTATCAGCACCCGCCATATTCCTGGTTTGAATGCGAACGCTGAGCACCACTGTGATACACTCGCGCAAATTTTCGAGTCATACTACAATGGCGGTCCAAGTATCGAAAAATACCCGATCCGTAGCGCCATTGAAGCTGATGCCTACATGGATTTTCAGAAGCTGCTGGTTCGCAATGTGCTTGGTAGCAAGCAGTACCGTAAGCTGGCAGTGATTTACGAAAGCCATCAAGGCTGCGAGCAAGCCGTTGATGATGGTGATGGTAACCTTATTGATTGCGTTGGCCAGACACTCAGTAAGCTTTTTCAGGGCCGAAGCTAGGCATTTCTAAATTTCTTCAAGCCATAGTGGTGTTTTGCTACTTTAGCTTGGTTAAGCCCGACTTATGTCGGGCTTATTTATTTCTTAAACTTAAGAAGATTTACAAAATAGCATAATTGCAGTAAAATACCTTCAAATCGTACCTTTCAAAAGGGGTGGTGATGGGTGGCAAGAGCTCCGAATACTTAGATAAGGTATCTAAGAACATCATAGCGACTTTTCCGTCCCGGCTTATCAAGACCAGTATCAACCATACCCTCGGCTACTATCTGGCTGTAATGCGGTTGGTTGATATGCAGCTTTTGGAACCAATCCAGGCTTATATCCTGATCGCCGACACGGTAGAGTTTGAATGTGTACAGATCAACCCGGAGGTCGTACTATTTTCGGCCACCGTGCGTGATTACACCCACAACAAGCCCAAAATCCTCAGAAAGGACGCCTATAGTTTCAAGTTCATGCGGATCTGGCTCGAGGAAATGTGCAGCCTGTACAATCCCGTGAGGTGGCCAAAATGAGCAGTGAGCTAAGTCGGGCGCTGAGGGCAGCAAAGCCTGTGCGCTACAAGTATCCTCGGTATTTCATCGAGGACTCACCGTCTTTGGTGCTGCGCTACTACCGTGCACTACTAGAGATGGTAGACAATAAGCTTCTAACTCGTGAGCAAGCCTGCCTGCTCATAGCCAATACGCTGGAGTATAGTTGTGTGCGGGCTCACGATGGCTTACAGTATTTCGTAATTGAGGCCGGGTATTTACGGATCAAGACGCGCTCTGACGGCATTAGTTTTGATGAAGATTGGTGTTTTCTAGTCAAATGGCTTAACGAAATCACCACTGAATTCAGTGCCTAGCAAGCACCAATTAAAATACCCCCAGGATCTAAACAGATCTTGGGGGTATTATTTATGGATAGCCGTGCTCATCCTCATCGCCGAAGCTGAAGAAATGGTGCGAGTAGCGGAACGGGATTTTGAAGTAGCGCACACGGTCGTTGTCATGAGGCTCCAGAAGTTTCAATACCAGCTCCTGCGCATCAGGGTAAGAAAGATCAATCGCAACTGACTTTTCTGACTTTGTCAAAACTACCACCATGACCCACTCTCGCGGTGGCGGGGAATTCTCCCATGCTTCCACATCGCTTACGCAGCGGCCCATGCACTCGATCTTGTCGGGATCGTAGTAGCGAATCATTTTTTGCCTCCAAGGTACGGAATAAGGCTCAGTCTAGCACAAGAAGTTGCATGCTTCTAGCTTAGCCTTTTTAAAAAATCCTGTTTGGCTAGGGCAGCACCTGGCTCTTCATGACCACACGGCCCACGAAAAGCTGGGAGAATTTCGCAGGGATTAGATAGTAATCCACGAAAATGTATTTCTGGCTGCTAAGTAAGGCATCGATTTCGTGCCGGTATTCGGGCCGCGACATATTGATTGCGATCATCTCAAAGCCGTTGGAGAGAAGTGCTACCGGCACCCAAGAGCGATTAAAGGGCAAGAAATCTTCGATTTCATCTTTGGGCATAGACCTGCCCATTAGCTCAATCTTTTCGGGATCGTAGTACTGGCTCATACTGCCTCCTAGGTTCGGACTAGCCGAATTCTAGCATAAGCTTACATATTTTTCCAGTCCTTTTTTGGATATATACCTCTAGTGTTTTATTTTTGTAAGTGCTAGTATGTATGCATAACAAGGAGGCATAAAATTATGGAAAATATCGAGAATACCGGGCCGCAGCCCGAAGCAGTAGGCGAGGCACCAGCCAATCCCGAAGCTGGCAGGGGGTTTATCGCCCGCACCCAAGAGAGGCTCACGACAGTCCTAAAAGAATTCGCCGCTCTGCCATTGATCCATAAAGTTGGAATTACAGCACTGTCCACTAACGGTGTATTAAGTTCTTTGATGACTGCGGAATATTTTGATAGTCTTGGAACGGTCGGCAAGCTAGTTGGCACAGGCTACACCGCTTTGAATATCGCAGGTGCATGGTTTTATCAGAGAGAAGCAAGAAAGGAAGTTCGCTCATATCAACCTAGACGGGGATTAGAAGGGGGAGGGAATTAGCATGGACGATAGTACCCTCAAACTAGAACTCAGCCGCTTTATGGCTAAACTCAAGGCCGACTATACTAAAAGTGGCAGCTACAATACTGCTGATTTTGATCACGATATGGAGCAGCTCAACCAATTAGCCTTCATGCAGATGATTGCTAGCCTGACCCAACTTAGGCCACCCGCCGCCAAGCTCGAGACCGAACAGCAGCTCAATGACTATCTCAAATCATTCAGCCAAGATGAGCTAAAAAAGGCCTTAAGCGATGCTGCAAACGAAATCTTCGATGGCTACATGCAGAGCCTTTATGGCAACCAGCCAGCAGGCAATAGAGAATAAACTCTCAATATCTACTCTCAATCCAAAACGCCCCAATATAGGAGGCGTTTTTGGTTTAGCCTGGCATTAGGCTGGTTATTTTTTGAGGTGCTTGGCTACATCCTCAATTTTGATCTTTTCGTATTTTTTACTGATTTTCTTTTTCACCTCGGCCTTGATCTTATTATTGATAGTGCCGCTGTTGTTTGAATTGTCGATGTTTAGGATGTTGGAGTCCTTGATGCTATTGTCGTTGATTGTTTGGTTGTTCACGCTGTTGTAGTAGTAGGGTACAAGCGCGTGGTGAATTTGGTGGCCCTCAGCGCCTGTATGCAATGTGGTGGCGGCGGTTGGCTTAACGCAACTATTATTGGCATGGGCTGGCTGGTGTCCGGCTGGCACCAGTACATAGCCTTCAGGCACCGAGAAACTAGGGCCGTTGTGAATAGTTTGGCTATTGTCGGCGCGCACTTTTGCCGATAGCACTGTTACGGCCAGCAGCATCGTGGCGGCCATCGCAAAGAGCATGGCTACAATCAATGCCGTGATCATTTGGGTGTTTATTTTTAGGGTTATTGTCTGTCCCTTTTTCATTTTCATCCTCCTTATTTAATACATGAGGCAATTAAATCCCATCGACGGCTATAATGCAAATTTTACAGATACATCATGCTTGTGCTAGCCAATTGCCGCAAAACATTATACAGTGGGCGCAGGAGGTTGCACCAAGGCCAGACGGCGAGCGAAGGGTGGCAGCGCTAGATGATACGAATTACCAGCAGTGCTTTAGCTATTGCAGTGTTTGCCTGTATCGCTGTAGCCACACCGGTGGCAGCGGACACACCAGCTTCCGAGCAGCTGCTCAAGACTGTCTATAACATCGATCGTAGCTTTACTTACAGCTGCGATGGTGGCTTCGATGTAGTTGAGAGGCTAATCGGCACCGAAACCATTCGGCAGTTCAAGAACCGCCAAGTCAACTACACAGATATCCGCGGCACGATCACCAATAGTGTTAGTGGTGCTTACATCCGCGAGATGCAGCACTTCAAGCTTGTCTTTAGCAAAGACAAAATCACTTTCAGAGGCAAGCTGCACATTTGGTACTTGCCCGATGGGCCCGTAAAGCAAACTGGTGTTCGAGTTTATGACATTGAGAGTGGTCAGCTGATCCGCTCGCACGGACGCGACGATCCGATCCCTAATCTTTGCTATAGTCTTAGCTAAAAACTCCCCGCCACAACTACCGTGGCGGGTTTTTATTTGGTCCAAATTCAGCAGTACAGCGCAATCCAGTTCACACACTACCAAAAAGCAGTGATAACTACGGCCGCAAGTAGTAGACATAACTAATTCTATTGTCTGTCTGGTTGCAATTTAACGCACCTAGGCAGACAATTTATTTATATGCAACATACACTACACAACCAATTGCTGACAAACGGCCAAAAAATATTTTTTATAAATTGTCCTGGAAGCAATACTTATTATTTCAATACTATTTGCTTTGCCGGCTACAACTACGCTGAACGCGACAAGTATGAATTACCTCATCTTTTGGAGCATTTGGCTTTTGAGGGTAGTAAAAAGTACCCCAAATCCGGACAGCTAGCGTATGAACTCGAAAAGCTCGGCGGTTGGAGCAACGCCTATACCAGCGAGCAAGATATCCGCTATTTTTTGGTTGGCAGTATGCATGATTATCATAAAATTACCGAACTGGCCCTCGAACAATACGTGCGCCCGCTTTTTCGACAAAAAAACATCGATGAACAAAAAAACGTAGTCGAGCGTGAATTCAAACGCAATATCGACGACGATGGCGAACGTGTCCGTGCGCTGGCTTATGAGCGGATGTTTCCTGACAAGCCCGCCTTTGCCAAAAAACGCATTGCAACGCTGAAAAACATCACCAAGACCGACATAGAAGCTTATTACAGTCGCACCCACACGCAAGCCAACACGACTTTTGTAATTTCAGGAGCCCTAGACAGTAGCAAGCGCAAAGCTATTACCCAGCTAATTAATCAAAACGTAGCAGGCCTGCCAATGGGTAAAAAGCTTAGTAACCTGCACGGCTTTGATAGTAATTCTTTTGGCACTATTAAATCTCTTACTAGCAAGCTAAGGGGCCAACTATATTTTGGCTTAGCCTTTTGTAAGCTTAATTACGAAACCGATCTAAACTATAGGGCAGCTTGTAGTGTTGCATCGGCTATCTATAATCGTGGATCCAGCTCTCGTATATTCTTAAAGTCGCGCGAGGCAGGACTTGCCTACACCGTAACAAGTGGCATTTACAATGGCAAGGACTATAGCGAGCTTTATATTATAGAAAAGACCGACCCTCATCTAGCAACCAAGCTATTTAAGCTTTGTATCGATGAACTCTATGATATTAAGAATGGCAATTTCACCAAGGAAGAGCTAGAAAGGGCCAAGGGCTACATGGCAGGTGAGTTCGATACCGAGTACGAAACATCCCGCGATCTAGCCAACTGGTATGGGCCCATATTCGCCGACGGCGAAAAGCTATACTCACCTCAGGATTTTGGCCAAGCCATCCGCAATGTCAGCAAGCAGGATGTAATCAATGTCCTAGACAAGTTCATCAAAAAAGACAACTACTTGATTTCACTAGTCGGACACGATGCAGCTAAGTTAGAAGCAAGTTTCGTAAAAAAACTCAAACCAAAATAACTATATTATTACTGAGTAATTATGAAGCCCTTAAACACCTTTAATCAATTTAGTCCCAAACTTATCGCAAAGGAAGAGTTAGCAAACCAAGACCTTTCCGTGGGTATAAGCACAGCAAGATTTGTTTTTTGCGGGGAGATTCACGGCGCCAAACAAAACTGCGATGTGCTATATTCACTTGTTACACACTACGGCATAACATCTCTGGCCTTAGAGGTGCATGAAGGTCTTAAGCCATTTGTTGATACATGCATAGCAAATCAGCCCGATTTTAGCCTAATCGACCCCAATTATTTTATAGGTGGCGTATTGTCTGTCGAAATGGCTAAAACAATTGCGCTTCTATTTACTGAAGGGAAACTAAAACATATTCATTACATCGACGCTGATTCAGAAAAAGATATGGCTGATAAAATTTTGGGGGTCAAGGATCCTGGCCCAACAATGGTTTTGATGGGTAACTGGCATACCACCACCAAGCTTATGGACCACGGCAATCACAAGTCCACCTATCTGTTCGTATCAGAAGCAGGGCAGGGAAATGTTATCAATATCGAGTACATGTATTTGACTGGCTCAATCTATAATTACGGCAACGGCATCATGAGTTTCGGCAATAAAACACAATCAACCAAGTACGCTATTACTACAATCGGCGATGGCCTTTTTGAGCTTACCGTGCCTGTAGCCACACCGATTTTCCATGACTTCAGTTAACTTAATATTTGTCCCCAATCACTGCAGGCATAGTATGATTACTACATGAGTAGTGACCGCAAAGTAGCACACATCATCAGGGCAGAGGATATCAAAAAATCCATTGCATACAAAAAAGCCAGACTCAGCGGTCGGTCGAAACCTTAGGCTTATCTGGCAATGGTGATGACTCAAATATAACAATAATTATACCAAAAGTCAATCAAACTATGACAATGACATAGCGGTAAGTGACGGTTAATAATATATGGAAATAATACCTAAATTAGACAAAATACAAATTAGCCTGGGGAGCTTGTATATTTTGATAACTCAAGTGTGCCCAGCTTTCCAACCCAAGTAGCACTGGCTTTAAACTTCAAAAACGAATAGCTAATTGCCAGATTAAGCTATTAATGTACCAGGGCTCTCAACTCGTAATAGTGAGCATGTGAAATAAAAAAAATAAAAAAGCATCATCCGCGTGCAGATGATGCTTAATATTAAGAAGAATTAGTTGCTGCAGTTGCCTGAGCAGCGTGAGCACGAACCACAGTTCTGCGAGCCAGTACTCCCACAGTTGGGAGGAGGGCCAGCAGGACCACCCGGCCTAGGCTGGTTAGGGTTATTGGCAGCGTACTGCTGCTAAATCACCGATATCAATCTCAGAAAGTTTTACTTTCCTTGACAATGAATCTTTTAAATCTATTCCGCTTTTGTATATTTTTTTAGCAATTAAATAGCCAATGCTATAGCCGATCCATCTACCCATTTTTCCATCAAAAAACCACTCACTGTGATCATAGTATTCAGTATCCCACTCTTTTAAAAACTTATCTGCTATTCTCTTGTTAATCTTTGACTTTGCCCAGACAGGTTTTTTGCCAGATACTTCTTCTTCGTATAATGTAGCCAGGCCTTCGGAGAATACAACATCACCAAGCTTCATACCGTAACCAGCTTTTTGCCATCTTGCCAAGTGATGTAGCTCATGTGCCAGAACAGATTTAATATCCTCCCGCTCACAATCCCAGCCCGGTAGAGCAATCATGATCTCATGTTTGTTATAAGTATGCCCAGCTGGAAACTTTCCGTCTATACTGTAGTCCCTAAGATCTCTTATATATAGAAAGTATTGGCCACTAGGTAGTAAGTTTAAGACAGGGGCTGCCGTAATTTTTGTCAGCGATTTTATGAATGATTCAGAACCCTGCCTAGAGTTAAAATTGAGTGCAGATACCTCTATAATTGTTTCATTATCTTGTAGCTTAAAATTCATAATCTTATTATAACTTAATTCTAAATTTATAAAATTGTATAGCTTCTAAATGAAAATCACAAAAAGAATAAACCCATATTTGCATAAACATAATCACAAGCGTACAATTCAAATTACAAATTAATTAATATCAAGAGTGCAGTTAGGGACCTAGCCCGTTGATCTGCCGGCAACCTGCCCAAAAAGTAAGGTGCCAAGCCTAGCCCGCAAGGGAAGGATAGCCACACGAATCCTTTCCTATGCAGAAAGGATATTTTTATGTGTGATAATATAGAATCAATTAATGAGGATGAAGTCGAGGCGGAGATCACTTTCATCCACACGCTCCCGCCAGAGATTTTAGAAAAATTGAGAGAAAGGCAACATGATGAAAAGAAGTAAAATATGGAAATTTTGGTACAGCAATAAGCCAAATTTTGCCAGTAACAGCAGTGGCGCAAAGCTTGAGGAAATCAAGAAAAGAAGAATCGGTTTCAAGCCATCTGCTGCAGCAGTGGATCCTGAAGAAAAAAGAATTCAGGCAGCTAAAAATCGATTTATAAATAAAATCGCGCCATACACCAAAGGGCCTAAAGTACGTCGTGACCTTACACCTTTTACAAAAGACCCTGAACAAGATTATGACCGAATGCAGGGAATTCACGCAGAGTAATAATGTATATGGCGCCAACAGATATAAAAGAGTACAATTAAAAAATGATGAATTTTCACCGACTTCTGCTGGGTTTGAAATGCAAGCTTGCCGGTCAGTACAAGGCATGTTTTGATCTAGATAAAAAATGATATGAACGAATTATCAAAAAAACTACTAAACTACTACGCAACATTTACAGAGACGAAGTTTAATTTTAGTCGCCTGATTACCTATAGATGGACAGATGATGAACTGACATTAGATTTTGGTATTTATCCTGAATTTACTGCTAAATTACTTGAGTCTGCAACTGAAGAGGAAATAAAGTACTTGACTGTTAAAAAAGGACAATACGTAATCACCATACAATCAGGCGATATTTTAAAGCCGCTCCAGGATAGTATAAATAAAGATTACTCAGTTGAATTTTTACAAAGATGTATCAACGACAGCAAAGACACAAAAAGAACCTTCAGCGTAGATAAGGATGGTAATGCTGTCGAAGGCGAACAGAGTGCAGACACAGCCAATAAGCAGTCATTTGAAGAAGGTACCCGAGCATACAATCTAGCACTCCGAAAAAGATTGGACGATATAGTCTCAATTGCTCACAGAGATAAAATTGATCAGCTGAAAAAAGATCGTAACATCGATGTTATTCCCGGCTCTACCTTTAATCAGCGAGTATACACTCAACGATATTTTGATGCGCTGCAAGAGATCGCGTCAAAGTGTTCAGACGCAAATGATTTTTTTAATAAAGTGAAATCCCATTTTAATAAGAGTATTGCTGACATAATAATTTATGACTTATACTTCAACCTGAATGACTACATGGCGTATGTTGGTATGGGTACGCTATACGCATTCTTTCACGCACTTAAAGGCGATAAGTATAACTTCCCATTGTATTTCATGGAGCTTGAGCTCCGTTCAAACCCTAGCGAAGACGAAATTGAATTACAGATACCGCGGGACATAACCTTACTCAACACACCAGCAATAAATGTATTTAAGTTTGAAAATGTACTAACCTTGCCGAGATCGAGCACGCGCAAGCAAGCTGGGGCGCATATACGCTCAATGCAGACCTTCCTCCAAACTGTATACAAGGTTAATAATTCTTTCTTGCAAGACGAAACGTTTGAGCCGATCCTGGCAGAGCAAGACGATAGACCCAGTATCTACCCTCGTATTGGTCTGCAGATTATTAAAAACGAAGATAAAAAGCTTCTAGACTATTCAGAAATACACGCCCGGGTTGATCACGGCGAAAAAAGCCAATTCACCACATTCATATCACAATATATTGAAGGAAAAGTACCTAACTTCCAGACAGAAACAGACGAGATTTACAAAAAGGCATACCCCCAAACCTCACCCAGCCGATACATACACGATAATCCTTTGCCATTAAATGCGTCGCAAAAACGCATCTTAACAGCAGTGCAAAACGATAAAAACAGAGCTATTGTAGTTGACGGCCCACCGGGCACAGGTAAATCACACACTATTGCAGCAATTACCTATTGGGCGAATCAAAATAATAAATCACTCGTGATAACTTCTCACAAAAAAGAAGCGCTGGATGTAATCGAGCGTATGCTTGATAAAAAATTTAAAAGTATACACCCCCATGCCAAGCCAAGTATCCTAAGGTTGTCGCAAAACACGCAGTCTCATAATTCAATAAATAACACTTTAGCAAGCCCCGTAATTGTCGCTGCCACAGACCGAAGCTTAGAATCAAATTTGTCAGCTGTTGAATCAGACCTTAAAAATCAGCTAGATAGCTTATCAAAATCACTTACAGATAAGATTGATGCGCAAAAAAGTTACGAGCAATATCTTTCTGACTTGCTGGAACTAGATAACTTGTCTGATCAGTTAGCAAGCATTTATTCCGAAATCAAAGACTACCCTAAATCTCAATCGTCTTTAAATATTGAAGCCCTAGAGGATTTCTTAACTCTAACTGGCAATATTCCTGCAAAAACCACACAAGAGCTACGTAGCTTATTGTCACTTAAAGAAAACACTCCGCAGATACTACGAGCTCTTGAGTCACTTCATAAAAATAATGCGCTAGGTAGTGCCGGAAGTGATAAAAAACATATACAATTGCCAGCAGATTTCGTATCGATTGTTAATCAGCTTGCCACAGAACTAAACAATTCAAAATCTATTATTAGCCTTAAACCTAAGGATGATTTACTTGGTGGCAAGTTCGCAAAGTTTAAGAAGCGAAACGCTGTAGACGGGATGCAAATAATGCTTGCGGAACTACAAAATATCAAGTTTGCAGGTACTTTGAACAACATAGCACAAATGTTAAATAAACAAAAAGACGACCTAAATCTAGCAGATCTACTAACTGCGGTTAAATCTGCAGAATCTGTAACAAACAATGGCTCAGACATTGCAATGGCAAACGTCGCGCTAACTAATCCGGTATTTGCTGGTCTGCAGCCAGAACAGGTATACCAATCCCTCCAGACTATGGCGCCACTGTTGGGTTCATTTGACGAAGGCCAATTGAGTGGAGTCGACTCTTTGTTTGCGCAGTACTCAGACTTACTAAAGGCATTTGGAGTTGACCAAAATAACCTGCAGACATTAGCAATACTTAATGCAAATACTCAGCTCAAAGGATGGCTAGTGCTGCATAACGACATATCCGATCGCTCTAAAGCATTAGATAACGCAGTGCTCACAAATACCAACAACTATCAGACATTAACTCAGAAAGTTATTGAGCATCAAAACGACGAACGACTAAAACGGCTCAATCAACATGTAAACGAAATTGCCCAGATTAAACAGCGCTATGATAATGGGCGACGGTTTAGCGATGAACAAACCAAGCTTTTGCTAGACAACATATCAGTAGTAATTGCCGAACCAGCCATGATAAGCAAATACTTCCCAATGAACGAAGAGCTAATGGATATGCTCATCATTGACGAGGCTAGCCAGGTATCTATTGCAGATTCAATATCAGTAATGTTGCGATCTAGGCAAGTAATTGTATTTGGGGATGAGTATCAATACGGCGCTGTAAGTGCCCAAAATGTGAGCACCAAATATTCATCTGCCTACTTTAAAGAAATTATTGATGCCTACAAAGACGGCTATAATGTAACCGTTAGCGAGCAAGCAGAAAAGGCGCTTCTTAACGACCTGCTCAAAGACCAAACAGACGATGACCCCATCCAGCAGACATACGAAAAGCCAAACATCGACCAGGGTACCATAGACTGGCTTAAAACATTCGATATCCGTACATCTACACTTAGCTTCACAAAAGCTATTGCCAACTACTCTACATCGCTCAAAGAGCATTTCCGTAGCTTCCCAGAGATTATTGATTATTCTAACGAGATCTTTTACCGTCCGGCTCAAATGGAGCTTGTTGTTAACCGTATTCGTACACAACCAATTGCCCAAACACTCATATTTGAGCCAATAGACACTAAGGGCAAAACCGGTGCAAATATTAACTTAGACGAAATCATCTTCATCGCCGAAGATATCAAAAAGCGTATTGCAAACGGCTTTAAGGGTAGCATAGGAGTAATTACTTCATTCCGTGAACAACAACGACGTCTAGAAGAATACATGCAAGAGCATTTTAACTACCGGCAACTTCAAAAAGATCATGAATTGGCAGTGTGGTTTGTGCGTGATGTGCAGGGAGAAGAGCGCGATATTGTGTACTACAGTTTTGTAGAAGATCAAAAATTAGGTAATGCCGACCTTAAAACCATTTATCCAGTAGTTGGTGGCGTTGCAGACAGCCCGCGCAGCATAAAGATGCAGCAACTTAATGTTGGGTTCAGCCGCGCAAAAGATACCATGATGTTTGTTCATAGCATGCCGATTAGCGACTACAGCGCAACAAGGCTTGGTGATGCGCTAAAGTTCTACAAAGATTCACTGACCGAAACAGAAAAAGCCGATCATTTCATTGCTGATACTAGTATTTTCGATTCACCGCAAGAAGAATATTTGTACAAAACTATATTGCAGACTGACTTCTATGCAAAGAATAAGGAGTATCTGCACATAGTTCCACAATTTGAAATTGGCAAATATATTAAGGCCGAATACGCTGCTCAGATACCAAAATATCGCGCTGACTTTCTATTAACCTATAGTAAAGAGGGCGCACAAAACTCGGCCATCATGGAATACGATGGGATAGAGTTCCACTATAAAAACCCCAGTGAAGTCACAGCCCATAAACTAAGTCAAGAATTCACTGAGTATGACATCGCTCGCCAGTTAGAGCTAGAGAGTTACGGCTATAGGTTTATCAGGATCAACAAGTTTACTCTGCGCCCAAATAAACCAGGCATGACAGATGTTGGTATGCTAAGCGAAATACTAGAACAAACATTCAAAAAATAAGGAGAAAATATGGCTGATAAGATAAATCTAACAGATGGCGAAAAACTAGAGCTAATGGTAGCTATTAACTCTGGCAAGAACCCTCCTTCTCACCTTGCAACCAAGTTATTTCCACATTTACAAGATAGTTTTGATGTAAAAGCACTAAAGAACGCAAAGATACCGTTACTTCAATATGAAGGTAAAAGAACAAAAGCCCAGATTCTAGCCGGTGCAGATAGCATTACTGGTGCCGGGCCACTACAGGTTGTGCGTGAGTTTGGAGATGCAAAGGACGACGAATGGCGAAACCTAATAATTCAGGGCGATAACCTGCAATTCTTAAAAACTTGTTATAAAAACCAAGATCCACTTATAAAAGACAAAGTTAAGGGTAAAGTTAAACTTATCTATATTGATCCGCCCTTTGCTACCAAGAGTGACTTTGGCGGGAAAGATGGCGAAAGAAGCTATCAGGATAAAGTCGACCAATCAGAGTTCTTAGAGTCTATGCGAGAAAGATTATATTTCATGAAAGAATTGCTTGCTGATGACGGTTCTATTTACGTTCATTTGGATCAAAAAATGAGCAGTTACGTAAAAATTACTCTAGATGAGATATTTGGGAAGGATAACTTCGTGAACGAAGTGGTGTGGGGCTACAAAAGTGGAGGTGCAAGTAAGGCATCATTTGCAAGTAAACACGATAATATACTTTTTTACTCCAAAAAAGCTAATTATCATTTCAATGTTCAATACTACAAAAGATACTTGGATAAAGACAAAAAGACAGGAAAAGAAATTGGGCGTGATCCTAGAAAAGACGTAGTTCAATACTTCAGCGACCCTATTGGTACATACAGAATGAATATTATGCGCGATGTATGGGATGATATAGGGATCGTAAGTCCAAACAGCAAAGTGGAGAAAACTGGGTATCCAACACAAAAACCAGAAGAGCTTATAGAGCGGATCATAACAGCGTCCACTGGTGATCAAGATATAATTATGGATCTCTTCGGAGGTTCTGGCACAACAGCAGCAGTCGCCGAAAAACTAGGTCGTCGCTGGATAACTTCAGATTTTGGCAAACATTCAATCTACACAATGCAAAAGCGAATCTTGCGCATTGCTGAAGGCAAAGCGCTCGGTAAAGATGCTAGCGGTAACTATGGCAGAGACCCAAAGCCATTTGCTGTTGCCAGTGTTGGCGCCTACGACTTTAGCAAAATAATGAAGCTTAGCGAGCACAAAGACCTGTACATTAACTTTGTATTACAGCTATTCCACATTGCCCGTGATGACGCCAAGGCACAGGAAAAGTTTAAGCTAGCCAATATCTATGCGCTAAAAGATAACCACCCCGTAGAAGTCTACCCTGTATGGGACGAAACATATCTAAAGCAAGTACGTATAGACGAAGAATATTTGCAAGCAATTGTTGGCCAAAGCGGCGGTAAATTACGTGGCACCTACTACATCATTACACCAGAAACTTGCACTAACCTTGCTGACACAACCGTTAAAAATGGTGCCGGCCAAGATGTAACATTTGTAATGCTTAAGTTCCCATACAAAATCTTCGAACAAGTTGCCCGCCATGCACAACTGCAAGAACAACCAAGCAGTACTGCAAATATTAACGACCTTGTTACCAGCACGGCATTTTACTTTAACGAAGATGTTCAGATATCTGCAGAACGGACATCTGGCGGAATTAAGATTACCGAGTTTGATAGCCATATATTCGACGGTGATGGAAACAGGTTTGCAGGCCTAGACGGTTTGGCCATGTTACTAATAGATAAAAACTACGTGCCCGGAAAGCCTTTTGATATGGAAGAAGCAGCCTATGCTAAAGACATTAAAAACGGGATTGTAAAAGTTGCTGATTTAACGAGCAGCGTAGCCGTCATAGCCATAGACAAACACGGCAACGAAAGCAAACCAACTATGGTGAAGGCGTAAGCATATGGCAGGTGCAAAACGAACTAAGAAAGTAGAGCGAATAAATCTAGGTGATTACAGCCTAGATATTAACCCGCGCAAAATTAGCTATGAAAAGTTTGATTACCGTGAAGTCGATGAGTATATGCGCGCTATAGCAGGCAGCCGTGACTATCAATATGAAGCAATAAAAAACATTATGACCTACCTATGGGGTGGCAGCTATAAAACAGTAAGCGACTTGGCACAAGAAAACTTTGCTAGTAAACCACACATACAAGAAAAATACGGTAGCGAAGATATATTACTGAACCATATTCCACTAAATGATCGGCTGGGTGGTGTGGTGCACATGGCCACCGGTACTGGTAAATCGTACGTGATATTTGCCGTTGCGTACCTATCGCTAATCATGGGCTATGTAGCCCGTGTGTTAGTGCTTGGTCCATCATCTACAATTATAGAAAAGGGCCTAAACGATAAGTTTAGTACATTTATGAGCGACCCGGCATACTTGCAAGCATTGCCAGCTAATTTGCGCGGTAAGGCAGTAGATTTGCTGAACGATACAGATCACATAACAGACGGAAGCATAACGATAGAAAACATCAATGCTATTTTTCGTCCAGGTGGGATTATTGACGCGATGAAAAAAAGTGATACAGAGTGGCTGGTTTTGTCTGACGAAGTGCATCATGCATACTCCCACCTTAAGTTTGATAGCAATAACCATTTAGCATTAGACAAAGATATTAAATACAGCGCAAAACAGAGTGAAGATGATCGCGAAAGGTTATGGATGAAGTTTCTTCGAGAGAATAAACACATAACTCGGCATATCGGCTTTACCGGCACGCCTTACAACGGCGACGACTATTTTGCTGATGTTATTTATAACTATTCCCTCAAAACTGCTATCGACCAGCGATACATTAAAGAGATTAACCCTATAATCAGTACCGGAACCGAAGATGGTGACGATATAAAATGGACGGACGACAAACGATACGAAGTTATTTTGCAAGAACATGAAAAGATTAAGCAAAAGTATTCGTACAAGGATCATGCTGGTAAACCTAGGCTCAAGCCGATAACTATATTCATTTGCAATACCACCGCTGCAGCTAGCAAAAAATCTGATGAATTCGTAAAATTCTTATCAAAACACGAAAGGGCTAGGGGTGGCACAGTCCGTAGTGAATCCGAATTTGAAGACGCACAGCGAGAACGCGTAATATGTGTGACAACAGCTGTAAGCGAATCTGAGTTCAAAGAAAAGCTAGACAACATCGAAGAAACTGACCCGGCTAAGCTTGGTGGCGCAGTTGAGTTTATCTTTGCAGTTAATAAACTTAGTGAGGGCTGGGATGTAGATAACGTATTCCAGATTGTCCCAATGCAAGACAAGGTATTTAACTCCAAGCTACTAATATCACAGGTGCTTGGACGGGGCTTGCGTATACCCCGAAACGTACCGCAAGCAGCGATTTTGCAAAATTACCCGCGAGTCACTGTGCAAAATCACGAAAAATTCTCTGAGCATATAAAAGAAATACTAGATGCTGTAATTGAAAGTGATATGCATCTTGGAACCGCTCCGCTATTAAACGCTGAGGTTAGCGACCGCGCAAACAAACATTTCAGTTTATTCAATCTAAACTACTTGGCTTCTAGAAAACTTGTTGATAAGGAGAAAGAAGATCAAAAACCACCGCACAGTTTAGTGCTCACTAAATACGCAACAACCGAAAAGATCAGGATCGAGTTCGATAAAGATACAGGCAAATACGAGCTTGTGCGAAAAACATTTAGTATAGATGCAATTGTTGATGCAGTATATCAACGATATGCTGCACGGCAACATGAAGGAATTAAGTTCGATTTTGGTACTTCTAGCGGTGACCGTCTGCCAACAGAAGACGAAATACGCGAGGCTATTAAAGTCGCAATGCAAGAGAGCAATATTGAAGATACTGGCATTTTACCAGAAGAAAATAAATCACAGATTGAACTTTACTTTAACCAATTCCTGCCAAGGGGCTCCAAAAAGACACTTTACGAAAATATTGAAGGAAATATTACTGCAACGAGTACCAAAAACTTGCCCAAAGTATCGCTAAAAGTTGCCGATCTTGACAGGGACGGTTCTGTCTTTTATAGCGAAGATTACCAAAAAGAAGTTGGCAAGGATACGAGTTTGATACTTGAGCACTTAGCCGAGGAGCGCGTGCATGCAAAAAAGAATGCCAAACAACAAACTATGCAGTTCAATGACCCACTTAAACTGCTCGGGACTCACAGGGACTACGTACGTAGTCTGACTGAAGACGACTCACGCCCGCCATTTATTGTTAACCCTACATTCTTTAAAACACCACAAAGTGGTGTTGTTGTGTCGCATGCTCCCGAAAAAGTATTTACTTTCATGTTGCTAGAAAACAGTGAATACATTGAATCATTCATTAAATCACCGGACAAAGGGTTTTACTCCCTTAGTTACGAGTACTGGAAAAAAGGTAAAGACCGAATCACAAGGGCATTTAACCCCGACTTCTTTATTTTGATTAATATTGCAGAATATACTACCAAGTTGCAGCAAGCTGGGTTAGATATTGGCGCATTAAGAAAATTGCAGAACAAACAGTATGAATATATCGTTAAGGCGGTAGAAATTAAGTCAGATAATGATGACGATGAAACTATCGAACCAAAAGCTAAAGCTGGTAAAGAACACTTCGAAGCACTAAATAGACGCCTTGCTGATGCAAATCCCCAAGATTTTGATGAAGAGAGTAAAAAATTCCTTTATAGTTACTACACGTTCGACCTTCTCCGAGAGTCAGACTTCAATAACTTCTTCCGCAATCTAAAATCCGGAAAGGTACAAATATGAAAAACTACTACAGAATAAGTGACGTCGTGGTTGGCCAAATACAAAGATATATGGGTTACGTACAAGCCGAACTCGCCGAAAAGGATCAGCAGGTTAAGGGAATTATTATTGCGCTTGAAGAAGATTTGCGGCTCCGACGCGCACTAAGCGTTACTCAAAATATTGATTTCATGACCTACAAAGTGCGTTTTACTTTAGAGAAAAAATGAAACTTTTTAGATACCGACGGCCATCATTAAGAACCCTCACTGGCTATACAAAGCTTGTGCGGCGGGGCAGGCGAGCGGTGGGCATAAGCCAAGTTGGGCGTTATACCAAGCCAAGCCGTATTAAACAACGAATAAAATACCGAGCAGGGATGTATTCCACACCCGTGCGAGCCATACGCCAAACCTCCCGCGGGCGGT
>Ga0075458_10000087_pt1 | contig 28210 bp, 35 predicted proteins | sample DEB3_08_DNA_FD_77576 | JGI IMG/M metagenome (GOLD analysis project Ga0075458, IMG submission 77576) | Aqueous microbial communities from the Delaware River and Bay under freshwater to marine salinity gradient to study organic matter... | ecosystem: Environmental > Aquatic > Marine > Coastal ... | reverse complement strand
ACGAACCAGCAGCGCGAGCAGCGCCCGCGCATCAAGGTTCACCCGGTCAACAACGAAGGCGACCTCAAGATCGCGCAAGTAATCGAAGGCATTACTCGCCACATCGAGATCAACTCCAGCGCCGACACCGCCTACGACACCGCGTTCGACTCGGCTGTGCGTATGGGCTGGGGCTACTGGCGCGTCATCACGGATTACGTTCGTGAGGACAGTTTCGAGCAAGAGATTTACATCAAGCCCATCGACAACGCATTCACGGTCTATTTCGACCCGAACAGCGTCGCGCCGGATGGCTCGGACGCCGAGCGGTGCCTCATCACCGAGGTCGTCGCCAAGGAAAAATTCCGCGAGATGTACCCCGACGCCGACGAAGGCGTGCAGTTCACGCCGCGCAGCACGGGCGACAGCACCGCCGAGTGGGTGACCAAAGAGGACATCCGCATCGCCGAGTATTTCTACATCGAGCGCGAGCGCGAGACGCTGGTCATGCTGTCGGACGGCACGAAGGCATACAAGTCCGAGCTGCCGTCGCAGGAACTGCTCGACGCCGCGGGCGTGTCCGTCGTCAGCGAGCGCAAGACTTGGCGCAAAAAGGTCAAGTGGTGCAAGTTGACCGCAATGCAGATTCTTGAGGAGAAGGAATGGCCGGGCCGATATATCCCGGTTGTTCCCTGCTACGGCGCACAGACCATCGTGGATGGCAAGCGTCGCAAGTATGGTTTGGTGCGGTTCGCCAAAGACCCGCAGCGTATGTATAACTTCTGGCGCACGGCCATGACGGAATCCGTCGCGCTCGCGCCGAAGGCCAAGTGGGTCATTGCAGAAGGGCAGGACGAAGGGCATGAGAACGAATGGGCGATGGCTAACATCAAGTCGATGCCTGTACTGCGGTACAAGCAAACCGACATTGAAGGACGACCCGCGCCGCCGCCGCAACGCTTGCAGCCCGAACCGCCCCCCGCTGGCATTATGGCCGCGACCGAAACGATCAGCCGTGACTTGCAGACAGTCCTCGGTATTTTTGACCCGGCGCAGGAACTGGCTGGAAACGTGTCCGGCAAGGCACTAAACGGCCAGCAGCAACAGGTTGACCTGTCGAACTTCCATTTTTACGACAACTTGACGCGCAGCATCAAACAGACGGGCAAGATCATCCTTGACCTTATCCCGAAGATTTACGACACGCAGCGCGTCCTTCGCATCATCGGCGTAGACGGCAAGCCCGACTTGACCACCGTCAACGAAGTGACGGCCACGGGCGAGGTGCTGAACAACATCACCGTGGGCGAATACGATGTCGTCATGGATGTCGGCCCCGGCTATAACAGCAAGCGCCAGCAGGCTGTCGAGGCCATGATGCCGCTGATGGCGCAGAACGAAATTTTCCAAGTGGCGGGCGACCTTATGTTCCGCAACATGGATTTCCCCGGCGCAGATGTCATCGCCGACCGCCTCGCCGCGTTGAACCCGCTTGCCAAGATCGACGAAAAATCGCCGATCCCGCCGCAAGTGCAGATGAAGATGCAGCAGCAGGAGCAGATGCTTCAGCAGATGCAACAGCAACTGCAAGTCGCGCAGATGCAGCTCAAGTACCGCAGCGATGTCGAGGAAATGCGGCAGGAAGGCGAAACCAAGCGCAAGCTCATGGATGTCACCTCACGCGCCCACAACACCGAGACGATGGCCGAGGTGCGCGTCAACGACCAGAACACGCGCAGCATCACCAGCCAGAACAAGACCGAAATCGAAGCGTTGGTCAAGCTGGCGCTCGCGCAAGTGGACGATCGTGCGCTACAGGCCGAGATCAATCGCCGCAACGCGGAGCAGTACGCCTACGCGCAGGAAGCCGCCCGCGACATCCACATGGGCAGCAGTCCGTTCGTCCAACAGTAAGTTATGCCGCTGCCGACCCGCGAAGAACTGGAGTCACGCTACGGTCAGATGGTGGCCGAGCAGCAGGCGCGGGTGCGCTGGCGTCTCAAGGCGATGACGGAACGTAATTGACACGACCGCAGGACGGACTACACTAGTTTCACCCTACCGTTGGGGATCAGCGGGTAAATTCTTGGGGATAACCCATGTCTGACGAACCAAAGGTCGCCCAAAACGTGGTGACCGCAGAAAATCTAGCCGAGTTCAACGCACAGAAGTTAGGTTTAGCGGAGCCGACGGCCCAGACCGAGGCGGCAGCAGAGGCGGAAGCCCCTGCCGAGCCGGTAGCCGACGAAAGCCCGAGTGAGCCGCCTGTAGCCGAAGGCGAGGCGACGGCAAAAGAGGAGCGCAAACAGAACCCGAAGATCGAACGGCGGTTCTCCGAGATCACCAAGCAACGCGAAGCTGCACGGGCGGAAGCCCAGAAAGAACGCGAGGCGCGGGAGGCTCTGGAGGCACGGCTACGGGAACTTGAGGCCAAGACAAATCCCCCTGCACCGCAGGAGTCGAAGGCCGATAAACCCAAGCCAGAAAACTTTACCGACGCCTTTGAATATGCAGAGGCGCTGGCGAGTTGGACTGCCGAGCAGACGCTGGCAAAGCGGGATCGGGAGGAGCAGGAACGCAAGGCGAACGAACAGAGGCAACTTGCTGTCAAGGCATGGGCCGACCGCGTAAACGCCGCGAAAACCGAGCTTCCCGACTTCGACGACATGGTGCAGTCGAGCGACGTAGTGGTTACAGACCCGATACGCGACGCCATCATGGAAAGTGATGTAGGCCCGAAAATCCTGTATCACCTCGCCGAAAACCCCGAATTTGCACAGAAATTGAACGGAATGTCCGTCATTTCGGCGCTGCGCGAGATTGGGAAACTGGAGGCACGGTACGAAACCAAGCCTCAAAGCAAGCCTTCTGCCGCTGTTAAGAGTAATGCGCCGGAGCCGATTACGCCGATCAAGGCGGCATCCACCGGGCGTGATGTCGAGGTTGATTCCAATGGGGAATTCCGAGGCACCTACGCACAATGGAAAGCCGCACGACAGGCTGGCCGGATTCGGTAATTTTTAACCTTTTTGGAGTAATTTAACGTGGCAAATACATTGCTTACTATCTCCAAGATCACCAACGAAGCGTTGATGGTTTTGGAGAACGAACTCACCTTCACGGGTGAAGTGGATCGCAACTACGACGACCAATTCGCCGTCGTGGGCGCGAAGATCGGCAACACCCTCAACGTGCGTCGCCCGGGCCGTTTCATCGGCACGACCGGCCCTGCGCTGAACGTCGAAGATTTCAACGAAACCTCGGTTCCGGTGACGCTTTCGACGCAGTTCCATGTGGACACCCAGTTCACGACGCAGGATCTGGCCCTGTCGCTGGATATGTTCTCGGATCGCGTTCTGAAGCCCGCCGTGGCTGCTATCGCCAACAAGATCGACTTCGACGGTCTGACCATGGCGAAGAACAACACCGCGAACATCGTGGGCACGGCTGGCACCCCGCCGACCGGCCTCATCACCTACCTCACCGCTGGCGCGTATCTCGACGCCGAAGGTGCGCCGCGTGATGGCCGTCGTTCGTGCGTGATCGAGCCGTTCACCTCGGCGACCATCGTGGACAGCCTCAAGGGTCTGTTCGTGCCGCCGGAAACGATTGGCAAGCAGTACCGCAAGGGCATGATGGGCCGTGACTCGGCTGGCATGAACTGGTACATGGATCAGAACGTCGTGAACCAGACCTTCGGTTCGTACTCGGGCAAGACGCTCACCACCAACACCAGCACCTTCACGGGTTCGCTGGCGACGGGCTGGGCTTCGTCCTCGACGATCACGATGGTCGCGTCCTCGGCGCTCACGCTGAACCAAGGCGATGTCATCCAGATCGCTGGCGTCTATGCGGTCAACCCGCAGAACCGCAGCGCGTATGGCTCGGGCAAGCTCCGCAACTTTGTCGTGACCTCGACCACGAACGTGGCGACGGGTGGCGGCACGGCTGTGACGGTTTCCCCGGCGATCATCACCGGCGGTCAGTTCCAGAACGTGACGGTCACCAGCACCAGCAGCACCGCCGCTGTGACGCCGTTCAACAACGCGGGCACGGTTTCCCCGCAGAACATCATCATGCACCGCAATGCGTTCACGCTTGCGACCGCTGATCTTGAGCTGCCGGATGGCGTGCATTTCGCCGGTCGTGCGTCCGACAAGGAACTCGGCCTGTCGATCCGCGTCGTTCGCCAGTACACCATCAACAACGACTCGATCCCGACTCGTCTCGATGTGCTGTACGGCTGGGCACCGCTGTACCCCGAACTTGCTTGCCGCGTTGCGGCCTAACCGAAGGAGTAAACCATCATGGCAAATCCCGGCCCGGCTTCAACCGTCAGCAATCACCCGCAGAATCTGGCGACCAACCAAGCCCTGCGCTTGATCGCGTCGTTCCAGTCTGTGAACCTCAACTCTGTCGCCGATAACGTGATGAACGTGATCGACTCGGGCCGCTACAGCGTCCAGAGCGTGATCGTGACCAACGCATCGGTTGATCTGACCACCGCACAGCTCGCCGTCTACACCGGCGCGGGCGCGACCGGCACGGCAGTCCTCTCGGCTTCGGCCTTGACGGATTGTTCGTCGGCGAGTGTGGTCAAGATCTTCTCGGCGTCCTCGACCGCCGCGCAGACGACGACCCCGTTGTATCTGCGTTGCACCACCGCGCAGGGCGCAGCAGCCACGGCTGATGTGTTCGTGTACGGTTATGATCTTACGTTCCTGCCGTAAGGTCGAATTGTCCTAGGAAAGGGGAAGCCACCTCGGTAAAACGGGGTGGCTTTTCTCTTTGGATGCAGTATATTTTGCAAAACACGCGAGGCCATCATGGTCAACACTTCCGTCTATCGAACCAGCGGTAAAACCGTCACGATGTCGCTGACGACCGCTGCTTCCTCGGCCACGCTTGTCGCGGCCAACACCAACGACCAGACGAACTACGTCATGCTGCTGAACACCGGCACGGGCGTGGCTGCGGTCGAGTTTAGTAACACCAGCACCGTCGCCGACCCCGCCATTGCGTCGTCGGGTAACGCCGGATCGTTCGTGTTGCCGGGCGGCATGAACTACCCGCTCGTCATCGCTGCCCCGTCAGCGCCGTTCTACATCAAGGCGATTTCTAGCGGCACGAATGTGCTGTATGTGACCCCTGTACAGGCAGACTAACCATGTCCAACTCGGTTCCGAGTACCGTCACGACAAACATCGTTCCGGTTCAAGGTATTTTCCAGCCGGAACCGACGTTCGCGCTGGTGTCGCTGATCGGCCCCGCCGGGACGCCGTTCTACGCCAACATCGACCCGAATCAGTCGGGGCTGACGATCACGAACAGCTCGTTTACGGGCGGCACGATTGACGACACGGTGATCGGCGGCACCACCCCCGCGGCGGGCACGTTCACCAACATCATCGCCACGACGGGTCAAATTTTGACCCTGCCGACCGCTAACAGCGACATCGCCACCAAGGAATACGTCGATCTGTTGGCCGGTGCGCTCAAGGTCAAGGCGTCGTGTTTGTACGCCACGACCGGCAACATCACGCTGTCTGGCCTCGGCACGCAGGCGGGCGGTGAGTGGCTGTCATCGCTGACGGCGGGCGACCGCATCCTTGTCAAAGACCAGACCAGCAGCCAATACAACGGCATTTACGCCGCGAATTCTGGCGCATGGACGCGCACCACCGACATGGATGTATGGTCGGAAGTCCCCGGCGCGTATGTGTTTATCAGCGGCGGATTAGTCAACGGCAACAGTTCATGGGTCTGCATCGCGGGCCAGACCGGAACGATCAACGTCACGGCGATGCCGTGGACGCAATACAGCGCGGTTGCATCGTATTCGGCGGGCAACGGCCTGCAACTGGTCGGCACGATTTTCTCGGTAAAGGCCAACGGCTCGACCATCGACGTATCTTCGTCGGGCGTCAAAATTTCTGACACTTACGCTGGTCAAACGTCCATCACGACGCTTGGAACCATCGGCACGGGAACGTGGAACGGCAGCACCGTTGCCGTCCAGTACGGCGGAACGGGCGCGACGACGCTGACGGGTTACGTCAAGGGCAGCGGTACGTCGGCGCTCACGGCCTCCAGCACAATCCCGAACACGGACATCACCGGCCTCGGCACGATGTCCACCCAGAATGCCAACGCCGTCGCCATCACCGACGGATCGGTGGCGGTCACGACGCTCAAGACGCTGGGGCTGACGGGCTACCTTTACGGCAACAACACGGGCGCGGTCACCGCCTCGACCACGATCCCGAACACCGCGATCACCGGCTTGGGCACGATGTCCACGCAGAACGCGAACGCGGTGGCGATCACGGGCGGCACGGCGACCGGCCTCACTAACCTCGGCGCGGACTATCTCCAGTTCAACACGGGCGCGACCGTTACGCCTGCCGTCGGCAAGATCTGGTGGGACGGCGGCACGACGATGGCCGTCGGCATGACCGCCAACGTCACGGCGGCGGTCGGCGAGACGCTGTATGTGTACGTCAAGGCATCTGCCGCGATCACCAAGGGCAATGTGGTAGTGCAGGATGGCACGGTCGGAGCATCTGGCGTCCTCAAGGCCAAACCCTCCCCGACGGGCCTCACCGACGCCCAGAGCATTCTTGGCATCGCCGCCGAGAGCATCGCGCTTAACAGCTTCGGGCTTATCCAGACGCACGGCTATCTGACCGGCCTCAACACGACGGGCACATCGGTCGGCGAGACATGGGCCGACGGCGACCCGATTTATTACAACCCGGCCTACGCGGGCGGCTTGACCAAGGTCAAACCCACGGCCCCATACATCAAGCTGCCCATGGGCGAAGTCGTCAGCGCCGGGCCGGGTAGCAGCGGTTCTTTGATTATTCTTCTTGGCGCATCGTCGCAGTTGGGCGGCACGGACTCCAACGTGCAATTCGGCACGCTGAACAACAACGATGTTATCGTCTACGACAGCACCGCTACCTACTGGAAAAACGTCGCACAATCGACGCTGGCGGTCGGTACGGCCACGAACCTTGCAGGCGGTGGCGCAGGACAAGTGCCGTATCAAACCGGCGCAGGCGCGACCTCCTTCACGGTAACGGGCACCGCCGGGCAAGTGCTGACCTCCAACGGGTCGGGCGCTCCAACGTGGTCAACTCCGGCGGCGGGCATCACCGTCTCGGACGACACGACCACGAACGCGACGCGCTATCCGTTGTTTGCGGCGACCACCACCGGCACGCTCACGACCGAATATGTCTCCTCGACCAAGTTCCAGTTCAACCCGTCCACGGGCGCGTTGACGGCGACTTCGTTTAGCGGCTCGGCCTCGGGCTTGACCAGCGTCCCGGCGGGCCAGCTCACCGGCACGATCCCGTCTGGCGTCCTTGGCAACAGCACGCTGTACGTCGGAACGACCGCCATCGCCCTTAACCGTAGCAGCGCCTCGCAGTCGCTTACGGGCGTCGCCATTGATGGCGCGGCAGGTTCTGTGGCGAACTCTGTGACGTTCAACAACGGCGGCGCAGGGTCAGCCAGCGGCGCGACCTTTAACGGCGCGTCGGCCATTACGGTGTCCTATAACACCGTCGGCGCGTCACCCCTCGCAGGCTCTGCCTCGCTGACTACGGTCGGCACGATCACCAGCGGCACATGGAACGGCAGCACGATTGGCGTCGGTTACGGCGGCACGGGATTGACCTCGACCCCGACCAACGGCCAGCTCGACATCGGCAACGGCACGGGCTTTACCCGCACGACGTTGACCGCTGGCAGTAACGTCACCATCACCAACGGCGCGGGCAGTATTACAATCGCCTCTAGCGGAATATCCACCGGCAAATCTATCGCTATGGCGATGATCTTCGGGTTTTGAGGAAGGCAAATGGCAAATCCAAACATTGTTAACGTCACAACGATTTACGGAACGACGACGTATTACACGCCGACCGGTACCTCCGCTGTTGTGTTGCTGCCAAACGCCGCCTCAAGCGGCAAGGTGTTTAAGATCAACCAGCTCGTCGTTGCAAACACGACCGGCAGCGCGGCAAACGCCACGGTTTCGATCTACACCAACGGCGCGGTAGCCCAAGGCTCTGCGCCTGCTGGCGGCACGGCATATCCGGTGGTGTCCACGATCTCCGTCCCAGCAAACGCTTCGCTGGTGGCGGTGGATAAAACGACCGCGATTTACTTGATGGAAGGCACATCCATCACGGTGACCTCTGGCACGGGTAGTGCGCTCACATATAGCGTCAGTTACGAAGATATTTCGTAAGGAGCCGACGTATGTCGCTCCGCTATAAGGGTTCAATCCTTTCGGCTACCGCCGCAACGTCTAGCACGACTGCGGCCTCTGGCTCTTGGACTCTGCAACAGCAGTTTCAAGCCATTGCCGCAGGTCTTTGGCCTTTGTCGCAATACACCATCATTGAGTCATTTCTTGCCTCTGGCACTTGGACGGCTCCGACCGGCGTAACCACCGTTGATTATTTAGTCGTTGCTGGTGGCGGCGGCGGTGGTTGGAGAACAGGCGGTGGTGGCGGAGCGGGTGGTTTCAGAACCGGCACAGCCTTATCCGTAACTGCCGGAACTGATTACACCATCACGGTTGGCGGCGGAGGGTCTGGAGCAACTAGTTTTGCAACCGGCGCATCGGGGTCTAATTCTGTATTTAGCACCATAACCAGCGCAGGCGGCGGTGGCGGTGGCAGTACAAATACCGGCAACACCAATACAACAGCAGGAAATGGCGGTTCTGGCGGTGGCGGAGCAGTAAACAATTCTGCTGCTGGAGGCACGGGGAATACGCCTTCAACGTCTCCGTCACAAGGCAGCAATGGTGGAGCGGGAGTCAGCGCACAAGGTTCTGGCGGCGGTGGCGGCGCATCGGCTGTTGGTGGCGCAGCAACATCTCCTGCAATTGGCGGCAATGGTGGCGCAGGAACTGCCTCTACAATTTCCGGCAGCAGCGTCACTTATGCCGGTGGTGGCGGTGGATGCGCGTCGCTTGTTACGCCAAATACGCCGGGAACGGGCGGCACAGGAGGGGGCGGTAATGCTGCCCCTGCTAGTGGCGCATCAGCAGGCGTTGCTGGCACGGCCAACACAGGTGGCGGCGGCGGTGGTGGTGGAGACAACACAACTCCCGGCCCCGGCAACGGCGGCACCGGCGGTTCCGGCATTGTCATCCTGTCCTACAGCATGGCAATCGGCACGCCGATCATTTTCAAAAGCACAGCAACGTGGACTGCACCGACTGGCGCAACGACGGTGGATTACCTTGTCGTCGGCGGGGGTGGGGGCGGTGGAAACGGCGGCGGCGGTGCCGGTGGATTTAGAACCGGAACGGCTTTAAGTGTTACGGCAGGAACGGCTTATGTTGTAACCGTTGGAGCCGGCGGCAATGGCGGTGTAAGCAACTCATCAGCCTCAACAAGTGGCAATTCGTCAACTTTTAGCACAATCACATCCGCTGGTGGCGGTCGCGGTGGAAATTGGGGCAATTCAGGCGCAACCGTTGGAGCAACTGGCGGCGCAGGCGGTTCCGGCGGTGGCGGAACTGCTTATGGCGGTTCGCAGCCAGCCGGCGCTGGCAATACGCCAAGCACATCACCTTCGCAGGGCAGCGCCGGAGGTAATGGAATTGAAGTCCCTGGAAATTCAGCGGGAGGTGGTGGCGGCGGCGCATCTGCTGTGGGTGCTGCCGCAACATCTGGAGCAGGCGGTACGGGCGGTAATGGAACCGCATCAACTATTTCTGGATCATCTGTAACGTATGCGGGCGGCGGCGGCGGAGGCGGTCAAGCCGCTGCACCATCAAACACTTACGCTAATGGCGGCTCTGGCGGTGGTGGCAATGCTTTGACTGCCGGGGGCGCTTCTGGATCAGTCAACACGGGCGGTGGTGGCGGCGGGGGGCAATATGCCTCTACTAGTGGCGGCGCAGGCGGCTCCGGCATCGTAATCATCAAGGTCAACTAATGTCTCAAAAATACATAGGCGGGTTCATCACCAAGTCGCCCGTTGCGCCGACGACCTCGGCTGCGAGCGGCATTTGGACGTTGAGCCAAGCCATGCAGTACATCAAGGCCGGGACATGGCCGTTGCCTAACTACACCGTCATCGAGCAATTCCTTGCCAGCGGAACGTGGACTGCGCCTACGGGCGTGACTGCCGTTGATTATTTGGTTGTCGCGGGCGGTGGAAGCGGAACTGGTAATAGCGGCGGTGGCGGCGGTGCCGGAGGATTTAGAACTGGAACGGGATTTAGTGTAACGGCCGGAACTGATTACACAATTACCGTTGGAAGTGGCGGTGCAAATACCACGGGGTCTGGCCCTTCAACACAAGGCAACGACGGCAACAATTCCGTATTTAGCACTATTACAGCAACCGGCGGCGGTGGCGCGGGGCGGTATGCTGCAAACGGTAGAAACGGCGGTTCTGGAGGAGGGACAGCCGGAGGCGGCACGGCAGGCTCTGGAAATACTCCATCTACATCGCCAAGCCAAGGAAATAATGGCGCAACTGGCCCAACATCCGCCGCATACGGCGCAGGCGGCGGCGGTGGTGCATCAGCCGCAGGAACCGCAGGAACAACTACAAATGGTGGCGCAGGCGGTGCTGGAACTGCCTCAACTATTTCTGGCGCATCTGTCACCTATGCTGGTGGTGGCGGCGGTAGCATTAGTGATTCAACTACAAATTACGGAGCCGGTGGGTCTGGCGGTGGCGGTGCCGGAGGCAATAACGCTTCGCCTGTTGTTCCCGGCACGAATGGCACAGCCAATACCGGCGGCGGTGGCGGAGGAACAGGAACGTCAACTACGTCTGGAAATGGCGGCTCCGGCATCGTCATCGTCTCTTACGCAATGGCCTTTGGCACTCCGATCATCTTCAAAAGCACAGCAACGTGGACTGCACCGACTGGCGCAACGACGGTGGATTACCTTGTCGTAGCGGGTGGCGGTGGTGGTGGTGAATATATTGGCGGCGGCGGCGGCGCAGGCGGGTTCCGCACCGGAACCGCTTTAAGCGTTACTGCCGGAACTAATTACACCGTAACCGTTGGCGGCGGCGGTACTGCTGGTTCTGGTGGTTCTGCAGGCAAAGGCGGTAATGGCAGCGATTCCGTATTTAGCACCATTACTAGCACAGGCGGCGGTGGTGGCGCAGGCCGACAAGGAACAGGTGGGGGTCTTATTGCGGCTGGAAATGGCGGCTCTGGTGGTGGCGGACGAGGAAGCGGGGCCGCTTTTGGAACGGGGAATACCCCGTCTGTAAGTCCAAGCCAAGGGAATAATGGTGGCTCTGGAAATGTTGGCCCCGGCGGAGCGGGCGGCGGCGGTGGCGCAAACGCAGCCGGATCAAATTCTGGCCCAAGCGGGCAAGGCGGAAATGGAGCGGCAGGGACTGCTTCTTCAATTTCTGGCACATCAGTTACTTATGCTGGAGGAGGCGGAGGCGGGTCAACAACTCCAGCAACAACAGGCGGAACTGGTGGCGCTGGCGGTGGTGGTAATGGAACAACTGCAAGTTCTCCAGCAAGCAACGGCACTGCTGGCACAGCAAATACGGGCGGCGGCGGTGGTGGTGGTGCATGGACTGATGGCCCAAGCACTAATGGATTTGCAGGCGGCTCCGGTATTGTTATTTTGAAGGTGAACTAATGAAGGCTTATCAACTTGTAGGCATCAACACGGCTATGCACTTGCTGCGCCCCGGCGCGAAGTGGGAAATTACGGGTGGCGTAGGGTTTACCCGTTGGGAAGATCCGCGCCCGCAACCCTCAATGGAAGAAGTCATGGAAACCATTGAGAAGCTCAAAGCGTTTGAGGATTCCATCAACACGATCTTGTTGCCCGAGCAACAGGAGGCGATGGAAGCGCAAATGGAGCAAGTCGAACAGGCGATGAATTCGTGAACTTACACGGCATATTTCCGACGCCGGTCGCCAAGTTCACGCTCGGGCGCGACTTCACCGACGACGAAACCGCATTCGTCGCCGCGCAGCCCACGCACAAGAACATGGGCAACACGACCAGCAACGACCGTTATGTGTTGCGCCATGACACGATGGCCGACCTTATGGCATTTGTGCAGGCGTCGGTTGATGAGTACGTCAAGGCGGTATATGCCCCCAAGGAGGCTGTATCGCTCCGCGTCACGCAGTCATGGCTGAATTACACCAAGCCCGGCGAATACCATCACAAACACGCGCATCCGAATTCGTTTGTTTCCGGCGTCCTGTATTTGAAGGCCGCAAAGGATCAAGACCGCATTTATTTTTACCGTGACGGCTACCAGCAGATAAAATTGACCACGGATAACTGGAATCTATATAACTCGGAATCGTGGTGGTTTGAGGCCGCGACCGGGGAATTGCTGTTGTTTCCGTCACATTTGACGCACATGGTTGAGACGGTGCAGGGCGATGAACGCATTAGCCTTGCGTTTAACACTTTTCCGGTTGGATTGGCCGGCAGCGAAGAATCGCTGACCGCCTTGCACTTGAGGGACTAACATGGCTCACTTTGCAGAATTAGACGCAAATAACGTGGTTTTGCGCGTGATTGTGGTCGGAAACAAAGACACCTCCGACGCAAACGGCGTAGAAAAAGAAAGCATCGGCAAGGCGTTCTGTGAGCGTCTGTTCGGCGGCAACTGGGTGCAAACCTCGTACAACGGCAACATGAGGAAGCGGTACGCGGGGATCGGATATTCGTATGACCCGACGCTGGATGCGTTTATCGCGCCGAAGCCGTATCCGTCGTGGTCGCTGAACGTCGGCACGGCGGAGTGGGAAGCCCCGATCCCTATGCCGACGGACGGCAAAATGTATTCTTGGGATGAAGCCACCGGGCAATGGCTTGAAGTCACAATGGGTGCCGCATGAGCGCGATCTGGAAGGTAGACGAAATGCTGGTCAAGCCGTTAGAGGACGGCAAGCCGGATGTGGTGGTCACGGTCAAATGGTCGTGCAGCGCATCCGCCGACGGCAAGACCGCCATCATCTCGGGCAGCATGGGCTTCGATAGCCCCGGCGACCCGTTCGTGCCGTATGCAAACCTTACGGAAGCCGAGGTGCTGGGCTGGGTGTATGCCCGTGGCCTCAACAAAGACCAGACCGAGGCCGTGGTCGCGTATGACCTTGCTCAAATGCTGAACCCGCCCGTGGTGTCAAAACCTTTGCCGTGGGGTGCGTGATGGCGTCGTTCGCATGGAAGATTGACCGCGTGACGATAAACGGCCCGACGCTGGTCGAGGCGCATTACCGCGTCATCGCCAGCGAAGGCAGCAAGACCGTGGAAACCGAAGGCAACTGGCGCTTCCGCGAAATCAAGTCCATGACCGACACCACCGAGGAAATGATCGCAGGCTGGATCGAGGCCGAGGCGGTCATTGACGGCGTATGTACAATTAAACGCGATCTGGAGCGGCAACTAGCCGCCAACGAAACCAGCGACTCACCGCCGTGGGTTCCCAAAACCTTCAAGCTCGGGTGACCTATGACGCAGCCTATCGACATCATCAGCCGCGCCCTTAAAGACATCGGTGCATTGGAAGCCGGGGAGACGCCGACCCCCGAGGCCGCAGCAGATGCGTTCGATATGCTGAACGATATGTGCGCCCAATGGTCGAACGAAAACATGATGGTGTTTTACCGCACGGAGATCATCTTTCCGTGCGTGCAGAACCAGATCCAGTACACCATCGGCCCCGGCGGGCAAGTCGGCAGCGCCTTCACCGGCAGCATTAGCGGCACGACCTTGACGGTCACCGCGCTGACCTCGGGCGCGATCACGATGGGCCAGACGATCTCGGGCACGGGCGTCGCCTCGGGCACGACCATCGTAGGCTTCACCTCGGGCGCTGGCGGCAACGTCAACGAACTCGGCACCTACACCGTCAGCCGCTCGCAAAGCGTCGCCAGCACCGCCATGACGGGCTATTACGAACGCCCGCTCACCATCGAGTCGGCCTTCGTGCGCGTCACCACGACCAGCAACGGCGCTCCGATCTATGGCGGTGGCCTCGACTACCCGATCTCGGTCGTGAGCCTTGAGGAGTATGAAAGCATCGGCCTCAAGTCGCTAAACGGCCCGTGGCCGAAGGTTGTTTACTACCAGCCGAGCGAGCTTCTCGGCACGGTCTACGTCTGGCCGAACCCGGCGCAGGGCGAGATGCACTTGTTTGCCTCGACGCTGTTCCGGCAGTTCGGGTCGCTGTTTGACACGATCCAGCTCCCGCAGGGCTACAACATGGCGCTGCGCTGGAACCTCGCCGAGCGCCTCATGCCCATGTACGGCAAGGCCAGCGAAATCCAGATCGCAATGATCCAGCAATATGCGGCGCAGGCGAAATCGACGGTCAAGCGCACCAATATGCGCCCGCCGCAGATCGCCCGTTACCCCGAGTATCTGCTGTTCGGTAAGGCCAAGGACGCGGGCTGGATCATGGACGGGGGCTTCGCGTAATGGCTGACTTCGGCTTCGTCGGAGCCTCTTACGTCGCGCCCAGCATTTACCAAGACGATCAAGAGTGCATCAATTTTTACCCCGAGGTAGACCCGACCAAGCAGCCGGGTGAGCGGGGCATTGTTGCGCTGTATCCGACGCCCGGCCTCACCACGAAAGCCTCGCTCGGCACCGGCAAAGTTCGCGCCATGCGTGCGCTGTCGGGCGGGCAGTATCTGGTCATTATTGTTGATAACACGGTCTGGGCCATCGACACGCTCTGGCAAGCCACCAACATCGGCACGATCAACAGCATCTCGGGCTATGTCGCCATCACCGACAACCAGATGGACGCGCCCTACGGGATCACGGCGTACATCGTGGACTCGGGCGGACGGTATTACTGGTCGTCCAGCACGACCCAAATCCAACCTGTGCCGAACGATGACGGCCTTTGGCAAGGCGCTACGTCGTGCGACGTTGTGGATAACTACGTCGTCTACAACCAGCCGGGCACGCAGAATTGGGCGGTGACCGATCTTGCCTCGCCGTTCACGACGACCGGAAATTTTGGCAGCAAGGACGGGTCACCCGACAACCTTGTTGCCCTTTTTGTTGACCACCGCCAAGTCTATCTGCTCGGCGAAAACACGACCGAAGTGTGGGTAGACGTTGGCAACTTGATCGAAGGCATCACGACCTTTCCGTTCCAGCGCGTCTCGGGAACGACCGCCCAGCACGGCATCGCGGCCCCCATGTCGCTCGCTCGGTTCGGCGAGTCGTTCATGTTCGTCAGCAAAGACACCCGCGGCAAGAACACCATCGGGATGCTGAACGGCTACCAGTACCAGCGCATCTCAACCCACGCCGTCGAGACGACGCTCGCCGACGCCGACGTATCGGATGCCGTGGCCTATACCTACCAAAAGGCGGGCCATGAGTTTTACGTCCTTACGGTGCCCTCTATTGACCTCACATGGGTCTACGACACCGCCTCGGGCGTCTGGCACAAATGGCTGTATTGGGACGGCACGCAATACACTCGCCATCGCTCCAACTGTGGCGCGTTCTTCGCGGGTCTAAACGTCGTTGGCGACTACGAAAACGGCAAGATCTACGCCCTTGACGATAACGTGTACACCGACGACGGCCAGCCGATCCGCCGCCTGCGCCGTGCCCCGCACATCGTCTCCGACCTCCAGCGGCAGTATTTCGACGAACTTCAGATTCAGTTCCAGCCCGGCGTGGGCCTTAACGACGGGCAGGGCCAAGACCCGCAGGCGATGCTGCGCTGGTCGAGCGACGGCGGCAGCACATGGTCGTCCGAGCATTGGGTCAGCATCGGCAAAATGGGCCGGTATACCAACCGCGCCATCTGGCGACGCCTTGGCTGGTCGCGTGACCGCATTTTTGAGGTTGCCGTCTCCGACCCCGTCAAAGCGGTCATCGTCTCGGCTAACCTCAAGGCGTCCGCCGGGGCCAACTGATGGCGGGCTTTAACTCCAACATCAATTACCCGCAAAGCCCGTTTATTGACCAACTGACGGGACGCCCTGCGCGAGAGTGGCAAGTCTGGCTTCAGTACCCTCGGGTCGCCGGTATCCAGCTTGGGAACCCCTTGCAGACCGGATCGGGCGGCACGGGAACCTTTACCACCCCGACGGACGGACAGCTGCTGATCGGTAACAGCACCGGCTATACCCTCAACACGCTGACGCCGGGCAGCGGCATAGACATCACCAACGCCAGCGGGTCGATCACGATCTCGCTCGCGTCCAGAACAGTCGCGCAGCCTAGCTCCATCACGGTCGGCGCGTCGCCTTTTACTTACACGAACACGACAGGCTTTACCGCCGACGTTATGATTAGCGGTGGCGGCGTCTCAAAGTTATTATTTACCCGAAATGGGTCAACTTTTTTCAATACGGGCAGTTATTACGGGATGTTTACGTTATCGCCTAGCGATTCTCTGAAGGTGTACTACGTCACCGCCCCGACGATGACGCTGATTCCGAGGTAATTTTATGCCGACAATGATCTCAACCCCGCCGAAACTGCAATTCTTCGACAATGCAGGCAACCCGTTGGCGGGCGGCAAGGTTTACACCTACGCGGCTGGCACGACCACCCCGCAGGCGACCTATACGGATTACACGGGCGGCGTCGCCAACGCGAACCCCGTCATCCTCAACACTCGCGGCGAGGCCAGCATCTGGTTCACGACCGCCCAGTACAAGCTCAAGCTGACCGACGCCGACGACGTAGAAATTTACACCGTCGATAATTTGAACGGCCCAGATCTCGCCACGCTTGCGCTCCTCGCGGCGTCCTCGGGATCGTCGCTGATCGGTTACATCAACACGGGCACGGGGGCCACCGCCCGCACGGTGCAGGCGCGTCTGCGCGATATGCTCTCGGTCAAGGACTTCGGCGCGGTCGGCGACGGCACGACCAACGACGCCACGGCCATCCAGAACGCGATCAACGCGGCGGCGGCACTCCCGGCAAGCGGCGGTTCGTCGGGCTTGGGCGGCATCTCGGGCGCGACGGTGTATTTCCCGCCGGGCGTCTATCGCATCAACTCGGGCCTCACGGTCACGAACGGCGTCAAGCTGGTCGGTAACGGCGAACGCTCCAGCGTCATCAACTACTACGGCAGCGGCGCGGCTATCTCCAACGTCACGCCGGGCACCCGCATCGGCAAGATCGGCATCATGGAGATGACCATTGCGAACAAGGCATCGGGCACGATTGGTCTTGACCTTGACTCGGTGTCTTATTCCGAATTCGCCTCGCTGTGGATCGACAGCTTCACGACCGCCGTCAAGATCAACTCGCCCACCTCGGGCTGGTCGGTCTACAACCGTTTTTACAACGTCACCTCTAACCTTTGCACGACCGGCTACTGGCTAACCGGAACGTCGTCTAACGCGCACACGTTTTATGCCTGCCGTTACAACACCGGCACGGTGAATTCAAACGGCATTGGCTGGAAGATTGAAAACAGCAACGGCAACCAAGTTATTGCTTGCCACGGCGACATGGTTTCAAACACCACCTATTTCGCCAAGCTGACCGCATCAAGCGCAAACCTTACCGACGGCAACGTGTTCTGGGGAAACCGCATTGAAGGCGACGGTTCTTACACCGTGTACGGTTTTGATGTCGGAACCAACGTCGGATATACCGTCATCGGCGGCAACTACTACACCGCCATTACGCAGACGCGCAATCTGACGGATAACGGCACCGGCACGAACATGGCCGATCCTTCGTGGACAACGCCGGGCATCAGCGGATACTTCCCGTGGAACGGCGTGGTAACCGGCCAGATCGTTTACAAGCGCGACGGCGATGGCGGCACGTATTACCCGTTCATGGTGCTGAACGACAATAACTCGTCGTCCGGCACGCCCGTCACGCTGCAAGTCATCACGCAGCGTCAGACCGGTCAATCTATCCAAGTGTTGCGCCAGACGACTGCGGCCAGCATCTCGGGCATCACGCAGGCCAACCCGTGCGTCATCACTACCTCGTCGGCGCATGGCATCACCATTGGGTCACAAGTGGCGCTGTCCGGCATCGTCGGCATGACGCAACTCAACGGCGTCACGACCTACGTCACCGCCACGACCTCGACGACGATCACGTTGGGCGCGATCAACTCGACCTCATACACGGCGTATTCGTCGGGCGGCACCGTTACGCCACAGACGGCGCAGTTCGCGGTGGGCGGCGACGGCATGATCGTTCAGCAAAACGTGTCCAAGGCGTTGAGTTCGCCGACCAACAACGCGCTGTATATCGGCCAGTTGTACGTCGATACCAACAGCAACGGCGGTTATATTTCGTACCGCACCGGCTTCGGCGCAGGCGATTGGAAACTCATCACATGACGCATCTGGCTGATGATCGTGACCTTGCGCTCTCCGTAGGCTATCGCGCCACGGATTGGAGCGAACCGTTAGACTTTGACACGTACCTTAACGCTCTAACGGATTGGCACGTTCAAGCCATTATGCGCGGCGATGAGTGCATCGGCGCGGTGTATCGAAAAGAGGACGAAGTTCACGTATCCATCGTCCCCGAGTGGCGTAGGAAGTGGGCGACCAAAGGGCTGTTGCGGCAAGTGTGCAGCAAAGGCACATCGACCCGCGTAACACCCGGTCACGACTATATGTACGGCATTTTGGCTCGTTTAGGATTTAAGCCGACCGACAGCGGCAAACTGGTATTGGAGCAATAACATGGGCATCGAAACAGCACTCCTCGCACCTATCATTAGCGGAGCAGGAAGCATTATCGGCGGCGCATTGCAGGGCAGCGCGGCTAGAGGTGCCGCTAGGACGCAGGCTCAAGGTGCCGCAGATGCGCGGGCGCAAATACAAGCCGCGTTAGACAAAATTGAAGGATTTTCCAAATCTTACCGCGACACGGGTGAGGCAGGATTAACGCGCATCAACGAAATGTTGCCGTATTTCTCGACGCCCGTTACCGCTGAAGAAATCCAAAATATGCCCGGCTACCAGTTCATGGTCGGGCAAGGCACCGGAGCCGCTCGTCAGCGATTTAACGCGATGGGCGGTGGTAGCAACATGGATCGCGCTGCACAAAAGTTTGCAGCCGATTATACGACCAGCGTTGCGCTGCCCGCGCTGATGCAACAGAAGTCGGACATTTTTAACCGTCTTGCGGGCATCGCCAATATCGGCCAGACCGCTATCGGCCAATACGGGCAGGCGTTGGGTTCGGGTACGGGCGCAATGGCAAACCTTACGACCGGCGCGGCGAATGCTTTGGCAGGCGGTCAAGTTGGTGCTGCGAACGCTTACGCGGGTGGATTAGGCGGGTTTGGTAATTCGTTGTGGATGTATCAGTTGATGCGTCAGCGTAACGATCCCGGCATGGGTCTTTCACGTTCGCAGTTAGATACGTTGTTGCCCGAAGTGACGCCGACTGGCCCCATTCCACGCGGCTAAAGAGGAATTAAATTATGGCCGTAGGTTTTGACGTAAACCCGATCCAGCCGGTTGCTACGCAGATTAAGCCGCCGGAGGCAATGTCATTGGCCGATATGGTCAACATGGCCCGTGGTATTCAAGCCTATCGCTCAAGCGCGATTACGTTGTCCAAACAAGAGCAAGAAAACCGCGAACGGCTGGCATTGCAAGACTTTTTCAGCAAACCCGAAAACTTCCAGACCGATGGCCGCATGGACTTGAACAAAGTCAACGCCGCCGTTCCGCAACTTGCACCGCTAACGGGCCGCGATATTGTTAAGAACATCGCAGAAGTGTCGCAAGCGCAAACGGCGGCAGATGTTGCGACTCGAAATCTTACAACTGATGCTCGTCGAGTGGTGTCAACGCGTCTTGGAATTTTGGGTCGTGCGGGCGTTAAAGAACCGTCAGCATATTCGGCAGAATTAGATCAACTTTCCAAAGAGTACGGCGATGACCAAAACATGAATAAAGCCGTCGAAACCTACAAGAATTTAATTTCGCGTATGCCCGGCGGTGATGCGTTGCCGCAGATAGCGATTCGAGCCGCGCAATCCATAATGACGCCGACAGAACAACAAGCCGCATTTGCGCCGTCTGTGTCCATGCAAAACGTTGGTGCGACGTTGCAGCCATTTGCCGTTACGCAGCAGACGGGCGGCATGGCCCCGCGTGTTGAACGCGCAGGCGCAGGATTTCCGATTAGTCTGCCGCCGGGTAGCCGCGTACAACCGACCGGCCGCGTTGACGTTAATAACAATCCGACTGCATACGTTTATTCGGCTGATGGCACGATGGTCGGCGAAATACCGATCCCTGCTGGTGCGCCGCAAGGTGGTGCAGTTGCGCCGCCCGCTGGTGCTACGGCTCCGCGTCGTGGCCCCGTCATGCCGCCGGTTGGCCCGCAAGCAGCCACAGGAACAGTACGCCGATTGCCGCCGGGTGAAACAGCAGAAACTTATGCAGCAGGACAAAAAATCCGCAATGACGCAAGAGCCGCAGCGCAATCAGTTTCAGATCAATTAGCCAACAACAACGAAATTGTTCGCATTATCGACAGCGGTGAAATTGCCACAGGAACGGGCGCGGAAACATTGCGTAACTTGGGCGGCGGGTATGCAGTTCTTGGCGAGTTTGTTGATCCGTCTAAAGCCGCCGTCAATTACGACAAGATTGGCGATTTTCTTGCTCGACAAACCACTAACATTGCCCAAACAGCAGGATTCAATACTGATTCTGCGAGAAAAATTGGAGAGGAACAAACCGGACATAAAGGTTGGACGCCGGAAGCATTGAAGTCGGTTGCGCGATTAAATAGATCGCTTGCGACAATGGCGCGGTTTTATAACATGGGCATTACTAACGTATTTAATGCCACAAAAGACCCGATCGCAGTCGCGCAATACCGTGATGATTGGAATAACGCATTGTCTCGGGATGCGGCGCGAATAATTGATGTGACCTATAACCGAGATCAAGATAAAAACGGGCCGAGAGAATTGGCAGAAGAATTTGGCGGCGTAGACAGCCCACGATATAAAGCAGCACTTAAAAATGTTGCTCGACTGTATAAGTTGGCGGGAGGCAAGTAATGGCCGCTGATCCGCAAGACCCGATTTTAAGCGGCATGAATCCTGCGGAAATTGACGCCGTATTCCGACAATCAGCCGGTGCAAAATCAAGATCCGCAGTTCCGCAAGCGGCAAACGAGGAACCGTCGATAGAGGATTTTAATCCGTTGTCGGTTGATAAGGCATTTCGTCAAGCCGCAGCGCAGCCTGCAACGCCGAAGGTTAAAAGCATTTTTAAGCGGGCGATTTCTGGTGCTGAAGATGTATTGCGAACCGCAGGGCAAGGCGCAGCGGCAGCAGCAGACATTCCGTTTGAAACAATTCCTGCACTTATTGAAACGACCACGTATCCTGCAGCCCGCGCTTTAGGGCAAACACCGGAACAAGCGCAACGCACCGCTGGCAGAGTTGCCGGAACCGCCGCAAGTTATTTCGCACAACCCTTTGGCAAAGCGTTCGGCGTTACAGAAACGCCGGGATATAAAGGCATGGGCTTTGCAGAATTTGTTGCAAAATACGCTGACAAAGGCGCGAATTGGATTTCGCAGCAAACAGGTGCGCCAGCCGAGGACGTAAAAAACGTCATGGCTCAACTTGGGTTTGTTGCCGGTGGGCCTGCGGGAGAAGTCGCGGGCGCAGCCGGTCGCGCTGTAGGCGGTGCATTGAAGCGTGAGGCCGGTTACGTCGCTGGTGCCGCCCGCGATGCCGTGTCGGGCTTTAAGGCAGATCGCGCCGTTAAAGAAAACAAAATACCCACCGAGATGCAAGCGCAGTTTGACGCGCAGCGAAGCATGGGTGCAGCGCAAGCACAGCCGAATCCGTGGAAAACGGTATTTTCTGGTGCGGAAGAAGTTAAGGGCGAATATCCGAAAATTCGAAGCGCAACAATATCCAAGCCGCGAAATGTTGCAGAACAGCAAGCGGTGCGCGAATTGTTGACAGATGTTCTTGGCGATAATGTCGGTGCGTTACGCGAAGGCGTTGTGACCGGCGACATCGGAAAATTAAAAGACGAATACCACTTGTTAAAGCGTCCCGAGGATAGTCCCGAAGGCGCGGTAATGAAGTCGCAGATTGCTAAAGAGCAAGAGGCGTTAACCAATTATGGTCGGCAACGTATTGAGGCAACTGGCGCAGACCCACTTTTGCAAAATGCAGAAGAACGCGGAAGTCGAATATACGATTTATTTACCGGCGAAACGGACAGTATTCGCGGTTGGCTTAATCAACAAAAAAATGAATTGTATGCCGATGCTAGAGACAAGGTAGGCTCAAACCCGGTTACGGGTAACAACATTGGCGACACAATTAAAGATGACGTTTTTACGGCAACTGCGGAAGCCACAAAAAACAAAGAACTGGTTAGCGGCGTTGAAAAGTTAATTAACCTTGCAAAAACCAAAGGTTTCAAAGACAAGGGACGAATTATTCAACCTAACACGATTGATGCGTGGGAATTTGTTCGTCAACGACTTAATACGTTACGCAACGAAACAAACAAAGGGTTAATTAAAGACTTAAACGGCGCAATAGATTTAGACATTGCCGAAGCCGCAGGAGGAGACTTTCTTCCTCGCGCTCGACGCTTGCATGAAATTGAAAAAACCATTTTTGGCGAAAAAGGCATCAAACGTGCGTTTTCAAAATTGTCGGAAAACGGCGTAGAAACTGGTGTTCCGTTTGAGAAGATTCCGCAGCATCTCAACAGTTTGCCCGTTGGCGAGTGGAAACACATTGTCGATACTGCCGAAATGTTGGCGCGTGGGAAGTTTGTTGATCCCATTGGCAACAAAAAAGGCCAACCGCGATTTACGTTAGACATCCCGCCGGAAGTGCAGCAAAACGCAAAACGTGCGTTAGCAGAGATTCGTGGATCGTTAGCGCGTGAGGCGTTTGAAAAAGGCGCGTCTACGGAAAACTGGAACGCTAGGGCATATAACGAAATCTTGAACGCAAGAGGCCCGAAAATTTCGTATGGATTTCCGTTAGACCAACAACAAGCATTTCATCGGTTGAACCTTGCCGGTCAGTTAATGCCCGCGAAGTTTGAATACGAAGGCGCGGCGATTCAGACGGCAAGAGAAAGCCGCGTGCAAAAGGGATTGGAATTGGCGCGAAAGGCCGCGCAAGTTGGCGTTCCAGCGGCGGGCGCAGGCGCAGGAGCGTTTATTGGTACTGCATTTGAAGCACCGGGATTCGGCGCAGGGCTTGGCGCAATCGCTAGTCAGCAATTAAAATCTTCGGTTGAGGGTGCGATGGCCGCAAAAGCCGCGCAAAACATGACGAAACGTATGCAGGAACAGTTTCAGAAAGGCCGCACTCCGATCAATCAAATGATCCCGCCACAACAGTAGGGAAGCGACAAGATGACGACCGTGCAAGAACTTGAAGTAACCGTAACCTCGCACATCGACGTGTGTGCGGTGCGTTATGAGGGCATCGCCACCGAAATGCGCGGCGTCAACGCTCGTCTGAAACGCATGGAACGCATCATTATTAACGGCGGTGCTGCGGCGATTGTGATCTTGCTGACTGCCCTCGGTACGCTGGCGATCCTGCTGCTAGAAGCGATGCACAAATGAATTGGGGCGAAATCCTCAAGATGGTCGTGCCGATCCTAGTCATCAGCATTGGCTGGCTCTTGGGGCAAGTCTCGTCGTTCAGCAACCGGTTGATTAGCATCGAATCCAAGATGCCCGCGTTGATTACCAGCGAAGGAACGCCAACCGATAGCCCGCTGTCTGCCGAAAAACGGCAGAAACTAAAAGAGGAAATCCAACGCGAGATCAACGACCTCAACGTGCGCGTGACGCTGTTAGAGGAGCGCCAAAAGCGATGATGCCGTTGATTCAAGGGCTGTTGTCCAACGGCTTGAGCCTTGTCGCCAACGCTGTCATGGCAAGGGGCCAGCAGTTCGTCGAGGACAAGTTAGGCGTGAAACTCGCGCCGAACATGAGTCCCGAGCAAGTCGCCGAACTCAAGATCAAGGAGATGGAGCATGAGGAAGAACTTATGCGCCTGCGCCTTGAGGAAGGCAAGCTGGGGCTGGAAGAACTCGGCATCCGCATTAAGGACGTAGGCTCGGCCCGCGACCGCGAAGTGCAGATCGCCACGAACAAAGACGCGCCGTTGCTGAATAAGATCGTGACGCCGTTGCTCGCCCTGTCGCTGTTGCTGATTACGTTCGTGCTGTTCGGCGTCGTGATGTTCCAGAGCGACCCGGTGGATAGCAGCCGCAAGGACATTTTGATCTACATTTTGGGCGTGTTGTCGGCTATCTCGACGCAAATCGTGTCCTACTATTTCGGTTCGTCGCAGGGCAGTAAGGACAAGTCCGAAGCTCTGGAAAAGGCCATCAAATGAGCCTCGTCAACGAACAGGCGGCGTTCCTGCTGGATGTTGGCAAGCTGGTGCTGGAAGCCACCCGGCAGGGCTTTACGGTGACGGCGGGCGAGATGTACCGCACACCCGAACAACAGGCCGTGTACGTTAAGACAGGCCGATCCAAGACCATGAATAGCCTGCACCTTACCCGGCGGGCGGTGGATCTAAACTTTTTCCAAAACGGAAAACTTGTATACAACCGGGATACACTTGCGCCGCTCGGTGCGTATTGGGAGTCGTTGCACCCGCTCAATAGCTGGGGCGGCAACGGGCAGAAACTGGTGGACGTACCCCATTTCAGCCGGGGTGACGGCAAACCAGAGTGGCGGCGGCTAACCGATTCCGTCCCAAAACCGGCCTAGATACCCCAGAAGCCAATCGGCCTCACGCTCCAAGTGCTGATGCCGCATCCGGTACAGCACCTCGTTAAGCGTTAGAGGTAATCCCTCCCGTGTCGGCGGCAGGCCCAGTTCGGTGTCGGGCCATACTTCCACTCGGTGGCTATGTCGTTCCTGTGTTTCGTCCATAAGTCAAACATCCACATCAACCATGTCATAAAACCTCCTCTGAACGCAATACGGCTAGGGTTCGGATGACCCCCTCCAGATGAGCGAGTCTGACGTAATCACGCTCCAGATCGGTGTGGGAGCGCCTATCGACGGCATCGTGGCACGCCGAGCAAGACCATGACCCCAAGGCGTCGTCTGCCTTGATTCCGATACCAGAAACGCCCGCCAGACGGACATGGGCCAGCACGGTGGTCTCGGAGTTGTGGTTGCAGATGCCGGGTAGCCGGATCATGCACCCACGACCCCGAGCCTGTTCCCGTAGGTTCACGCGGCGATCCATACGGCGGCAGACCGGCCCGTGCGGGTCTTGCGGTTGATCGTGGCGCGGGTCACCAGACCCAGCTCCATCAGCTCAATTCTGCGTGGTCGTTCGGTGCTGGGGTTCATGTTGAGGCCCACTTGGATTTCGTCGTCGGTTGCTCCGTAGTCGCCTCGCTCCTCAATAAACCGAAGCACCTTATCGCGCAAGGTCGCCGCCGAAGGCTTGATCGCCGCCGCCGCATCAAACGATGATCCGCTGTGTTCTTGAAAGGGCGGGAATTCGATGCTGTGCTGGATCATGGCTCTCTCCACTTGAACTCACCGGTTTTCCCATCGTAGTAAGCGCAATCCAAAGCAATTGCTGCCTTATGCGCCGTCCCGTTTGCCAGACCGTAGCCGATCCATGCGCCAAACATCATGCCCGAGCATAACGACACCAGAAACGGTATCCAGAATTCTTGATCTTTCATACGTCCTCCGTGTAGATCGGTTCGGGCAGCGGCCCTATGCCGATCTCGATGCATTTGTTTTCGATGAACAGCAGAAACTCACGAAATTCTTGTACGGTCAAATTGCTGCTACGTTTGAGCGGTCGCAGTCGTTTGCGTCCTAATCCTTCAAGAACCTCAAACCCGAAACATTCGCCTAAAAAATATTCGTGCAAATCTGCTCGATGGTAACCGCGCAACATTTCGCCGCCTGCCTCTAAAATCATGGGATAAACCACCCCATTCAAAAAGGCGTTTTGAGCGTTTGAGCGACGTTTCTTCCAAGGCTCCACGGTGATCGCCCACGATTTCGTAGTGTCAATCGAGGCAACCATCGTGGCGACAGCCTTGATGATGTCGTCGGCCTGCGTGCCTTTTGGGAATATGCGCTTCATCAGAAGTTGATGTCGTCGTCGGCCCAGTTATCTTCCGTGAGCTGTTTTTTCGGCGGCGGCCTCTTGTTGGCATCGAGCGGCACCGCGACCGACAGCCGCATCATGTGTTTGGTCTTGCCGGTCTTTTTGCAGACATAAGTGGACTTGCGACCGAACAGCGTCCAATCCGTTCCGGCGACGTTGACGCTGCCGGTGAAATCGGGCGAATCTTCGGTTTTCTTTTCCTCGTTGACGAACAGCACGCCCTTGTTAACGGGGTCATACGGCGTGTCATATTGTTTTTGCTGCGGTTTCACTTCATTTGCTCCTTCGCTATTTTGATGTAAGCCTTGATCGCGGATTTCAGTTTGGAACCGAGCGCATCGCCAACCGCGACATACAAATCATGGTTTGCGCTAATCGTTTGGTGAATGTCTAGCACCGCAAACGCGATGTCTTTTTCTTCGGCGTCAAGGTCAAATGCGGCCTTGAACTTATCAACGTATGCTTGCACCTCGGCAGGGTCTGCGGTTTTTCCAAGATCACCGCGAGGGTCAAGCCGCAGATCGGGTTTTCGGCCTTGCGCGGCTTCGCCGTCATCGTCGGTTTGATAAATACCAACAATCGCAGCCAACGCGTACCGGCGGGCATACGTCAGCCCAGAGCCTTGCGCCTGCGGGCTGTTGTCTTTAACCAGCACCGGCATTTCGCCCGCGATCCACTCGCCACTTGAATGCAGCAAGGTCGTTACCAAAATCAAGCCATCTGGCGTGTATCGGCTGGTTTGCACCACCGCCAGCCCGTTGTCTGTCAGCGGCTTGCGGCAGGCTTCCCACACCGCCTCAAGATCAGCATAACGGCTTTTGTAAAAAGGATTGGCCGAATCTTTAACGGCTCCCGTTATAGCGGCTTGTGCCTTTGCTAACGCCGCAGCCAACGCACCGATTGTTTCTGATTTCATTGCAGTTTTCTCTCCACGTTTTCAAGTTCTTTATGGACGGCAATCAACGTCGCCAGCAGGATCGTTCGGATGAACTCGGCTTCTTCAAGTTCAGCGTCCTGTTGTTGCCACCAATCGTTATCGTCAAGCGGCATTTCATCGTCCCACATGGCTTGTCTCCTGTTTGCATCCGTGGCCGTCGCAAGGCTCAATCCAGCAACAAAACAAATAAAGCAGGATGAGGCCGATCACTTGGGGCTTGATTGATTTATTCGTCATGGCCGTCATCCCACAGCATTTCTTGGCCGATCTCATCTGCGATTAAATCGTAGTCAAGGTAATCGGGATCAACGTCAAGAACGACCGGCAAAGAGTGGTAATCCTTGTCGTTCAGTTCGTACACGCCGTGCAGTTGCACGCCGTCGATTTCAAACTGATCGCCATACTGCGTCCAGTACACGTTGGCCTTCCATTTGTAACCCAACGCGGAAAGGGTCATGTCGGTGCAGTTGCTGTTTTTAAATTTGGACATCTCTGTTGTCTCCTGTGAGGGGCGGCTTACGCCGCCACCTCGCCTTCTTCGCGGGCTTTTTCTAAAAAGCGTTCCCACTCGTCGGCTTTGTTGACGCGATAGCCATCTGCTTTTGCCGAAGCCTTAAGGTCAGCGTAGTAGGCTTCAAATTTTTCGCGGAGTTGCTTGATGGATTTCATAACTTGCTCCTGTCTGTGGTAGCCGGTCTGTCTGTGACCGTGGAGACAGTTTAGCAATCTAAACGGCTATGTCAACCCCCTTGCGAAAAAAGTTTATGCGGCTAAAATGCCGCACGATGGACATTCAGAAAATACTTAAACGGTTCCCTAGCCAGAAACATATGGCAAAAGCCTTTGGCGTAACGGACGGGGCCATCAGCCAATGGATCAAGGCAGGGCGGCTACCGGATGCCCGTGTATGGCAATGGAAGGCGGGGCTGGTAAAGCCCGTAAAAGGCCGCTAATGGCCTCAAACGAAAAACCCCGCCGGAGGGCGGGGCTTGACGGGCCGGGGGAAATGGCCTTACGCTTGGATTGCTGTTCGAGCGTGATGGAGATTCTGACGGACTGTTCTAGTCATGTCAATCACCCCACCACGTTTGATGCTCGGTATTGGGAACACTCCCTTAAGCCCGTTGGGGAAGAACGCGGGGCGATACTTAAATCCGTACA
>Ga0075458_10000085_pt1 | contig 28602 bp, 34 predicted proteins | sample DEB3_08_DNA_FD_77576 | JGI IMG/M metagenome (GOLD analysis project Ga0075458, IMG submission 77576) | Aqueous microbial communities from the Delaware River and Bay under freshwater to marine salinity gradient to study organic matter... | ecosystem: Environmental > Aquatic > Marine > Coastal ... | reverse complement strand
CAACGGTTTCTTGGCCCGTGAAAGTGTTTTGCAAATAGCGCTTCAAATCACTTTCATTGATCAGTAGCCAGTTCTTTCCGAGCAATCTGGAGTTGAGATAGTCCATGGTTTCCTTCTCTAGCTGCTGTGAAAGTGTTTTGTTCGGTCCTTGTACGCTAACACTCCCCACTTGGAACAGACTCGAAATAAATAATACATAGAAAATACCGCCCAGTACCAGAGCATAAGGCAAGCTTTTGGCAGCCCTTTTGAACCACACTCCCCTTCTTTGGGCCCCGCTATGGCTTCGAAGCTTAGCTCTCGATGAGCTCTCCGAAGAATAGTTATTAAACCCATATGAGCGTTTGACTTCCCTCCTTTTCAAACTATCTCACTTCCCTTTTTGCTGAGGCCAATATCAAGCGGGCCAAATCCAGTGAGGCTTTGGGGTTGAAAAATTTATGAACAGTTTCAGATAGATATTGCACTGCTTGTTGGTCATCAACCAGGCGCGAAATCTCATTGATCAGGCCTAGCCCGTTGATTTTGTCTTGTACAAGCATCCTAACTGCACCTTGCTTTGCCAGAAACTCTGCGTTTTTGTATTGGTGGTTGTTGGTAGAACTCGGCAGTGGGATGATAATCGATGGCTTAGAGAGGGCTGCGATCTCGGAGAGCGAATTCATGCCGCCCCTGGAGATTACTAAGTCTGCCCAATTGTATGCAGCGATCATGTCTTTCGTCAAAAAATCAAATGGCTGATAAAACTCTTTGAGTTCTCTGGGCAATTTGTGCTGCATATAGCGCGCCCTCTCAATCCCCTGCTCCCCCGTTATGTGCAGCAAATTAAAGCTTTTACAATACAGTTCGAGATTTTCGAAAACGTTATTATTGATTGCCTCGGCACCTTGCGAGCCTGCAAAGATAAGTATGTTCGGTTTTTGTTTATTTATCTTATTTGGCTTGCTATCGGAAGATGGATAAAATTCTGGACGAACGGGGTTTCCTATATACTTGAGCTTGTCTTTGAACTTAGTTTCATACGAACTCGTCGGAAAGCTTACCGCTACCGCCGCTGCACTTTTGGCTAGTCTTGAGTTGGCTTTGCCCATTACGATATCGGATTCATGAAGCACAATCGGCACCCCCGCCCGGGTTGCGGCCATGCCTACCGGCAGTCCGACATAGCCGCCTTTGATAAAAACCACATCAGGCTTGAATTGCCTGATAATCTTGCGGCTATAGCTGTAGCCACGCGCGACCCTTGGGACATCGGCGATGTTTTGGAACTGAGTCTTCAAATCCGTAATCTCATGCAAAAATCCTCGGCCATAGCGCCGATATTTGCCGCTTGGCACGATCTTGTAATCAATATTGTTTGCCTCAAGCAGCGCAATCTCATTGGGCTTACCGGAACAAACAAAGAGTATTTGGCTATCCTTGTGTAATGCGCGGATTGATGCGATTACGGCTAACACCGGCACGATGTGCCCGGCTGTCCCTCCCCCTGCTACCATGATCTTCATCGTAGACCTCCTTATAAGTGTATCTTGAAATATTTTGCAGTATCCCGATTGCGCCCAGAAGCGCTATCAGACTGGTACCACCGTAGCTAATGAACGGTAGCGGTATGCCAGTCAGGGGCAATAGGCCCAACATCGCTGAGATGTTGATGATCGCTTGAAAGCCTATCCAACAAATTATACCTAATGCGAGCAATCTTCCAAAATCGTCGGGGGCTGTTTTGGCGATTTTTATACCCCGCCAAACCAGCGCTACAAAGGCCGCGATGATTCCGATAGTGCCAAATAACCCGAATTCCTCACCAACAATAGCAAATATCGAGTCGTTGGTGGCCTCTGGCAAATATCCATAAGCCTGCAAGCTTTTGCCAAGCCCCCTGCCCAAGATTCCCCCGCTACCGAGTGCAATCAGGGCTTGGTTGATATGATAGCTAGCCCCCATCGGGTCCTCAGTGCGATTTAGAAAAGTCATAAACCTTGCAAGCCTGTATGGCGCAATCAGGATTAGTACAAACCCCCCACCGATTAATGATACAAAGGCTATCATAAAATTCCATATCGGCACTTCAGAAACCAAATACATCGCAAGCATCGTCAGGATAATCACCATCGCGCTACCCATGTCCTTTTGCAGGATGATCGTAGTAAAGACAATTAAGAAAATGATTATCATAAAGGGAATCAAACCCTCGATCGGACTTTTCAGCTTATCCTTGTGCTTAGTGAGCCACCTTGCCATGAATATCACAGTGCCAAGCTTAAGAAACTCCACTGGCTGGAAGTTGATAAAGCCGATCTTAACCCACCGGGTAGCCCCACCGCTTGAAACAGCGATAGCAGGAATTAAGACCAGAAACATAAGCGCAAAACTTCCCCAAAAGATCGGTGTGGCCAGCTTCTTCCAGTTTTGGTAATTGAACCTGCTGGCCAAAAACCACGCCACCGCCCCTACCCCAAACCCAATGAGCTGTTTGTAAAAGAAAGAATTATTATCGCTTGCGCCGGCTGAACTTTTGAGTATCGAGATCCAGCCAGTCGAAAAAATCAAAATCAATCCTAAACCAATCAATAAACCCACCAGGACCGTAATCATGTAATCGGGTCGGTGTTTATAAAAGATTGCTTTTTTTTGTTTTTGTCTATTCTCCATATTTTCTTAGCTAGCCCTTACCAACTAATCCGATCATGATACCAAGCGCCGCACAGATAGCCCCTACGATCCAAAGTCGCATGGTGATTTTGGTCTCAGGCCAACCCTTCGCCTCAAGATGGTGGTGCAAGGGAGCTGAGATAAATACCTTGCGCTTGAATAGCTTCTTGGACAGGATCTGAATCAGACTCGAACCTGCCTCCAGCACAAAGACCAGCCCGATGATTGGCAGCACAAATACCGAATTGGTTAGCATCGCCACGATCCCCAAAGCGGTCCCAAGTGCGAATGAGCCGATATCTCCCATAAAAAAGCGTGCTGGGAAGATATTGAACCAAGTATATGCCAGTACCGCGCCGACGGTGGCCATGCAGAATCCCGCTATGCCGACATTGCCTTGGGCGAGGGCGATTACTGCAAAAGCGCCAAATGAAGTTGCCAGCAAACCGCCCGACAAGCCATCGAGGCCGTCGGTGATATTCACGGCATTTGAGGTCGAAATAATAACCAGCACAAACAGGGGTATGTAAAATATGCCGATCTCAAATGTTCCGACTGCAGGTACATGTATCATGCTGTAGCCTAGCTTGTAATAAAAATACAACGCTCCGACGATTGCTATGAGTAGTATAAGGCCAAACTTAAGCGGGGTACGCAGTCCGGCCACACCCTTGCCGTCCCCACGGATATTGATGATATCGTCTATCAGCCCGATAGCCCCGGCAGCTACAAGGCCAAACAGCGGCAGATAGGTTTGTGAGCGCGACCAGTTCGTAAAGAATGTCATAATTGCAATCGCTACCACCATAATAATACCTGCCATGGTCGGGATGTTGCGTTTGTGTTTTTCGGCATGCAGCTTGGCAAATACAGCTGCTTTCTCACCGGTGGTTGTCGTGGTACGCATCTTCTTCCAGAGTTCGAATTTGAAGGCAAAGTAGGTATAAATCGGGGTCAAAATAATCGCCAACGCAAAGCTCGCTGAAGCTTGAATCAACAGGAATATAAAGTTTTGTAAAAGTATTTGATCGCTCATTGTGTTGTTGATATTTTAGCAGATTTCATGATTAATTCCCACTCGGCGCTATCTGATAATACATAAATAGCTGCTTTGCTATTTCGGCAAATGTTGGCACTGCGGTCTTCTCGGCAAAACCATCGACCCGCGGATAATTGACCCTAACTAGGATAACGAACTTCGGATCTTCGACCGGCGCAAAGCCTACAAAGCTACCTATGTTCTTGTCTTCTTCATAGCCCCTGCCATCCTCGCGGGGTACCTGAGCCGTGCCGGTCTTGCCGGCTATGCGGTAGCCTTTCATACGGGTCGGCCAACCCGAACCGTGCTGTACGACCTGCTCCATCATTTCAGCTAATTTTGCAGCATTCTGCGACGAAATAACATTGCTGCTGATGATAGAAGGCTTAGTTTGCTTGATACCACCGGAGGTTGAAATCTCTTTATCCACCACATAGGGCCGGTACAGCGTGCCGCCGTTGGCAATCGCAGCCACTGCATTGATCAGCTGGATGTTGGTCACTGCGATCCCTTGACCAAAAGTCATATTGGCATAATCCACATCGTAAGATTTGGCATCTTTAACATAGCCTTTAGCCTCACCTGGCAAATCGATATTGGTTTTCTCGCCGAAGCCGAAACGCTTGATGTAGTCATAAAATACCTCCTTGCCCTTAGTGGATATGCGGTTTGGATCAGTGCCTAATTGTTTGAGCACATACACCACACCGGTATTGAGTGATTTTTGGATCACATCGGTCATGGTTGATATGCCAAAACGATGATTGTCGGCATTTTTAATAACCCGATCATCTATCTCGACCTCACCGGTATCGTTGAATTTTGTGTCTGGGCTCACCTTGTTCTCATTGAGTCCAGCCGCCATGGTGATCACCTTGAAGCCTGACCCTGGCTCAAAAACGCTCGACACCGAGCTATTGGCAAACTTATAGTACTCATCCGAGGGTACGGACTGATAGTTGTTTGGATCATAAGAGGGGTAGCTAGCCATGGCTTTGATCGCGCCGGTTTTTGGGTCCATCACAACTACACTGCCAGACACCGCCTTATTGGTTTTTACAGCCGTCTCAATAGCTTGGTAAGCAATCGATTGCACATTGCGATCCAGCGTTAGTACCAGATCCGATCCGTTGTGTGGCTTAACCAAGGTATTTTCATTGGAGGTGATCGGCACACCTAGTGAGTCAGTGATAGCTTTGCTAATACCATTGGTGCCGCCAAGTGCCTTGTTGGAGCTTTGCTCAACGCCATATTGTCCCTGAGCATCATCATTAACATAGCCGGTGATTTGTGCAAACATCTCACCCTCAGGATAATTGCGACCATCACGAGATATAAGAATAATTCCAGGCAGCTTCAACTCGCGGATTTTTCTAGCATCTTCTGCCAAAATACGCTTGTTGATGACCAAATAACGCAGCTTTTTGTCATCAAGCTTACTCTGAAGCTCGGCTTTTTGTGAGTTATCTGAAATGTACTGGTTAAGCTTTTCAAGCGTCTCAGATGAAGATTTAACAAATTTTGGATCAGCAGCCAACAAATAAAGCTCTTGGTTGAGGGCAACCGGATATAACTCACCGCTGCCATCGTGCACGTATATTTGGCCCCTCCGAGCTTCAATTGTAAACTGCCGCAGCTGCTGGGCATTGGCTTTCTCCAGAAAATGTTTGTTTTGGAATATCTGTATATAGACCAAACGGCAAAACATCGCTAACACGATTAGCGACATAAATACAGCTATCAGGCCAATCCGTCGATTTGGCGTTTTAAAACCAACCAAGCGATCTTGCATGATTATTTTGTGTTGGTATAAGACACTGTCTTGATAGGCTCTAGCTTAGCCGTCTCGGCTGCCTTACGGGCCTCAGCGATCGATTGCAACCTGGCTGCATCGATTGCCAAATTATCTTTGGTAGCTTGAAGGTCTGATTGCTTCTTCTCTAAGTTAGATATCTTGTAATTAAAGGTTGATGTTTTGGTCACCTGACTAAGATACATCAAACCCAACATAATAACCATCACTATTAGCATGATCGTACTGGTAATCGGGCCTGATTGTACTTTGATTTTGTTACGAACGAAGTTCTGATTTTTTCTAAATGCCATTGCCGCTGTAGACATAACTTTTCCTTTTTTTATTTTAATTTTTTATTTTTGTTTTTGTTTTTTTATAAATTACTTGATCACACGTACTTTTAGCTTACGGGCACGTGGAGATTGGTCTTTGACTACGATACTCATGTATCCTCCTTTTTATTTTTGTTTAGTTGGTTTTTTCAACGCAGCGTAGTTTGGCACTACGCGCACGTGGGTTTTTGTCGTTGGTTGATCCCTTTATCGGTTTCTTATTGACCAGGATAAAGTTTGGTTCCCTCAATACACTTCCAGTAACACTATCTTTTTCTGCAGATACCAAGCTCCTGAAAAACTGCTTTACTATCCGATCCTCCAGGCTGTGGAAGCTGATTACCGCAAGTCTTCCGCCTTTTGCGAGGTTGTTGGCTATTTTCGGCAGGACCGCTTCAAGGCCTTCGAGCTCTTGGTTTACAGCTATCCGGATGGCCTGAAAAGTTCGGGTTGCCGGGTGGATTTTGCCTTTTTGCGCCAGACAGCCCGATACGATATCGGCAAGCTGCTTGGTAGTGGAAATCGGTTTTATACTGCGGCTTTCCACGATCGCTTTGGCAATTAGGCGCGATCGACGCTCTTCTCCATAGCGGTAGATGATATCGGCCAGTTCGTGTTCTTCAGAATTGTTTACGATATCATATGCGCTAAGTTGCTGGCTTTGGTCCATCCGCATATCCAGAACGGCCTCTTTACTAAAGCTAAATCCCCTACTGGATTCATCAAGCTGCGGAGATGACACCCCTAAGTCTAAAAGTGCTTTGTCTACTGTTCCGATATTATCCCAATCTAATTTTGCGTAATTGCTGTGTAATATCTCCACATTCTTGTTGTTGGCAAATTGTTTCCTAAGGTGTTTGATAGCTTCGATGTCTCGATCAACGAGAATCAGTTTTCCCGCTGTGCCGATTCTTTTTAGGATCTCAGCCGAATGACCGCCGTAACCGGCCGTCATATCAATCACAACCTCTCCACTTTGCAGATCAAGTAGCTCAATTGTCTCATCTAGTAATACTGGTTGGTGTATTTTCATTGTCAAGGTCACCTATCCAGCAGCCAGCTGTTTATTTTTGTTTTTGTTTTAAGTTTAAATAGCTCTTGGCAGTCGGCCATGGAGCTGTTATGTGGTAAGGACTTTATAAATAAGTCCTTATGTATAGTGTGAGATAGTTTGTGAGGTGGAGTTTTGTAATTTTCCATAAGTTGCTAGGGATCGATTATTAAGCGTCACCCTCCAGAAACGCTCACTGACTGCCGAATAGTTGACTTTGTGTTTTGATTTTTATTTTGCTTTTAAGGATCCGGATTAAAAGTCCATCAGTTAGCTTTGTTTGGCCTGGATGCGCCAGTACTTACCGGCTCTGACAAGGACAATCGCCTTGCAGTTGCCTAGTAAAGCCATCTGATGGGCTTCTAAGGTTATTCTGCCCTGTTTGGAATCTAGTTTGGAAACTGACTTGCCCATGCGGAACTTAACATTCAAATCAGCGATCTTCTCATCTAGAATATCGCCGGTTAGTGCCGCTTCCATTTCTGTGTCCCATACAGCCTTCGAATAAAGGTGCAGGTATTGGCCGAAGCCTGGGGTGATTATTACTTCGTTACCCAACTCATTTTGCAATTCACTAGGAATTGTCAGCCTGTTTTTCTCGTCTAGTTTTCTTTCGAAGTAATCCATTGTTGTTTTATTATTTATTACCCACTTTTACCCACTACAACTATTTTACTACCTACACTTACCCACTGCAAGTGTTTTACAGAAGATTTTTATTAATTATTAATTATTATTTTTTTATCTATATATACGAACAAAAAGCGAATTACCCACTGTTTTTGTCTGCTATAATATTGCTATGAGACATCTCAAAAGAATCGCGCCTGATTACATCCACAGCATTTTCTTTGGTATTGAGGACAGCTTAGTCTCTACCACCGGGGCGCTTGCCGGTATCGCTATTGGCGCTGGCAGCAAACAAGTTATTTTAATAACTGCCCTTGTCATAATCGCAGTTGAATCCACCTCTATGGGAGCCAGCGAGTTCTTGAGCGAAGAGACAGAAGAAGATATAGAGAAGCAGAAAATGCCAGCCAGCCCTAAGATTAGCGGCGTATTAGTATTCTTCTCTTATATCCTGGCAGGCCTTATACCATTGTTTCCATATCTGCTGCTACCTCATTTGGAGGCAATTCCATTTAGCATCGGGGCAGCCCTAGTAGGCATGATTATCCTTGGGATATTCAAGGGTAGGCTAAGTAAAAAGAGCCCGTTCAGATCAGCACTTGAGGTACTCATAATCGGCGGGGTTGCTGCCGGAATCGGGATTGCAGTCGGATTGATATTTAAGGTTTAGCCCAATCTAGCTGCTCAATTTTTTCTGGAGATATAGCCTGAGATCTGCTATTTTGACGCGTTCTTGCTGCATACTGTCACGCTCGCGTACGGTCACGGACTTGTCATCTAAACTATCAAAATCTACCGTAACACAGTACGGGGTACCAATCTCATCTTGCCGGCGGTAACGCTTGCCGATGCTTTGGGTTTCGTCGTACTCGACATTATAGTCCCCGGCAATTTCTTCAAAGACTGAATTTGCTAGTTTGGAAAGCTCTGGCTTTTTGCTAAGTGGCAGCACTGCCACCTTGACCGGTGCGATGTGTGGCTCAAAACGCATTACAACCCTTTTTTCGCCATTGACCTCTTCCTCGTCGTAAGCATCGAGCATAACGGCCATGAGTAGCCTCTCCACCCCTACTGAGGGCTCGATCACATATGGGGTAAAGCGCTCCCCTGTCTCCTCATCGAAATAGGTCAGATCCTTACCACTCTCTTTAGCGTGGGCACTCAGATCAAAATCAGTGCGGTTGGCTATACCATAGAGCTCCTTAAAACCAAACGGATAGTTGTACTGGACATCGACACTGGCTTCAGCATAGTGCGCCCGCTCATCGTCGGCGTGATCATGAAAACGCAGGTTCTCTTTCTTAAGCCCTAGGCTTTGCAGCCATTTCATGCAGTATTCTTTCCAAAACTCATACTGCTGAGCTGCTTCTTTCGGCCTGGTGAAAAACTCCAGCTCCATCTGGGTAAGTTCTCGGAGTCGGAATATGAAATCCCCAGGGGTTATTTCGTTGCGGAAGGCTTTACCGATCTGGGCTATACCAAAAGGCAGTTTCTTGCGGGTGGTCTCACGGACATTCTCGAACTCCGCAAAGATACCACCGGCCGTTTCCGGCCTAAGATAAGCTATGTTATTTTCGTCTTCGATCGGCCCGACAAAAGTCTTAAACATCATCTGAAATGTACGCGCCGGGGTGAACGAATGTTTGGCCCCACAGTTCGGGCAAGCCGTTTCTTTGAGCTTGGCATCGAGTTTTTTCAGATCGTTGGTATCAATACCCGCCACATGATCGGCCCTGAATCGGTGCTTGCATTTTTTGCAATCGACCATCGGGTCGACAAAAGTATCGACATGGCCACTAGCTTTCCAGAGTCTTGGATTTTGAATAATGGTTGAATTGATACCCACTACATTGGGATGCTTATAAACAAAGTTTTTCCACCAGCTAGATTTGATATTGTCAGCTAGCTCCGTACCGTAAGGGCCAAGGTCCCAAAAACCACCGATTCCGCCGTATAGCTCGCTGGCCTGAAAGACAAAACCGCGCCTTTTGGCGTAGCTGGTCAATTCCTCCATTGAAATCTTGTATTGGTCTTTACTCATAAGAATATTATAGCCTAGCTAGTCGCTTGCTTGCAAAGAATCCCCCATCTCAAAAAGTATCTTAGCGCCCTTAATTTTGCGTGCGAAATGGTATTCCAGATAACGAATAAGCAGATGCAGTAGCTCATCCGCTAGGCTGCTTTCAACCCTTAAGCGCACAATGGTGGTTGAGCCATAACTACTTATAGCCTTATAGAGCTTGGCGCAATCATAGCTTAGGGGCACCGTGGCTGTTGAAAGCCGCCGTTTGGAGATCGTACCCTCATCGAAATCGAAATACAGCTTGCTGAGCTTGTCTAGGCTTATGGAAGGCTCGACTCCCACCATCGACATCATCTTTGCAATGTGGAAATCTAGCATCAAAATCGGCTTTGCTGAATCCTGGAGATCCGACAGGCAGGCTTTATAGGCAGTATATAGCCCTTTATTCTTCTGGCCTTCCAGGGTAATTAACTCAAGTACTTCGGTGGCCACGGCTGCCGCAACGCGTACCGTTAGCCCCGCATCGTAAAATTGGTTTTTGGATAAGTTCTTGGCCCCAACCAATACTGGCAAATTGCCACCACCGATTAGTCGGTATTTTGACTCAACAAATGGCTCGATAAAAGATGTGAGCTTAGCCTTTGGCTTTTTTATGCCCTTAGCAATAAAACCGACCTTGCCTTCTTCTTTTGAAAAAAGCGTGACTATCCTGTCCGAATCACGATAATTCTTGCGTTTGATAACAAAGCCGGTGTATTCACGTTCTTTCATAAAGGTTGATATAGTTTGAGATTAGGTTGCTAAATTCCTTGATCGAAAACTGGGACTTGGTATGCACACCCAAGATGTTTAGGCTCACCATAAGCTCCTTATCCATATCCAAGTCTTGCGTATTCATACCGGTAATAATAACAATCGGAACTTCCCGGCCGCCAGGTTGCATCCGAAATGCCTTCAGGACCTCAAAGCCATTCTTACCGCCAAGGATTATATCGAGCACGACAATGCTTATCCGCTTAGCTTTGAACTTGCTTAAAGCCGTCTGATAGTCATTTGCTATTTCGACCTTAAATCCATCATTTTGCAGGACATGGCGGTACACTTCCGCAAGCAGCTGATCATCTTCAACTACCAATACATTTTTTTTCATACTACCTATTGTAATCAAGTGGCATCTGTTTGGCCAAACCTAGCCTCAGAAACACTACCCTCTTTTTAGACACAAGGCGCCAATCCAGGTTGCCAGAATAGGCACTGAGCACATGGTCGGTATAAGCTAAAACCGGCCCCAGATAGGAAGGGCTTGATTTTGATGAACCAGCTTCAAATTTGACCGAAACATAACCACCTCGCCTGCGGATGCCTACCTTGATCTTACGGGTCGTTAGATTTTCTAATTTTATCAAGCACAAGATTATTACCAAACAGGCGGTAAGGCATTTTTTATCAGCCAAAACATCCATCAGTGGCTTATCTCTTTCGATATTTAATTCCAAACTTGAGCTATCAAACTCATTTGAGGCTTTGTTGATGCAACTAATCAAACTAACTGCCTTCACACTAATCTCGGGCTGATTCTGCGCCAGAAACAGAAGTTGGCTCAAAAGGGTTAGGTTAAATTTATTCCTCAAAAGTATTGCGGTGGCGGAATTGGTCTTACCAATTGATAGTCCGTGTTCCAAAATTATCTGATCGGCTGCAATACAGCCAACCACGCCGGCCAGCACCTGCTCCAAACTTTCAAAGCCATAAGTCATATCTCTAGACTAGCTTTGCTGGCCATCCACTGCAAGCTAAAGCTCTATGGGTAGATTTTAATGTTATTTAATAAAGTATTAAAAGCAGCACCGTATTTATCAGGGTCGTCTGTCCTGAATATAAGTACTTTCTCGCGGTAAGGCAGGATTACTACATTCGATTTGACACTTTGATTGTCACGGTCAAAGGTACCAGTATACTGTCTTCCCTTCACTCCCGAAACTGTTATATCGTTTCCCTTAACACTACTGCCCAACTCTTTGGTCATATCCTCATAATCTTTGATGGTCTCATTGTAATTATTAGCTTCCAAGAGCACATTGAAGACATGCTTGGTGCTTTCCTGGTTGACAAAATCTGGGTCTGAGATTGCCGTAAAAGTTCCTTCATTGGTTTTTGCCGAATAGGCAAAGCTCCAGCTCTTCGGGATAGGTAGCTCAAAGCTACCAAGCTCAGCTGGCGCCTTATATACATGGGTGTCCTTAGCCTGGGCAGCTATGGTTTCGGCATCTGATTTGGCTTTCTGCTCGGCCGCACCTTTTTGGTAGCCTGCATCAAATTGGGCTTGGGAATTCTTTGAATTACTTGATCCTCTAGAGACTGCGACTACGATAATAATCAAGACAATTACGACCACTGCGGCGGCAATAGCTCCAATTATAATATTGGTATTAGGGCCCTTTTTTTTGGGCTTGCTAGGCTTCAAGCCCATAGCCGAAGGATCTGGCAACGAGCCTTCCGGGCTTGGATTGTTTAAGGGGTTATCAGCATCCATTGATTCTTAGCCTTTCTTAAGATTTGCCTGGCCGGGCTCCCAATCGACTGGGCACAAGCCACCGGTTTGCAACGCTTTTACAACACGCATGGTTTCTTCAACGCTTCGTCCGACATTACTGTCGGATAGCACAACATAGCGCAAATTTCCTTTTGGATCGATTATAAATGTGCCCCGCTCGGCCTCCCCCAATTCTTCGTTTAATACTTCATAATTGGCCGATAGAGCATGTGTGGGGTCAGCAAGAATGGGAAAAGAAACTTCTTTGAGGTCCCGTTCAAACCAAGCCTTGTGTGATTCTACGCTATCGGTGCTGGCGGCCAATACGATAGCGCCGATTTTATCGAACTCTTTTTCCATCTTAGCAAAGCCCCTGATTTCGGTTGGGCAGACAAAAGTAAAGTCTCTTGGGTAGAAAAACAGGATTACCCATTTACCCTTGTAGTCTTTTAGGCTGACCTCTTTGAAATCCCCTTTGGTCCCCTTGTGGTAAGCTGGCTGTTTGAAGTCAGGTGCTGGTTTGTTGAGTCTTAACATGTATTTCTCCTTTATTTACTGATATTTTCAATTCTATTATTTACTACGCTCCAGTCAATGACTTTCATAAATGCTGAAACATAGTCTTTGCGGGTGGTGGCGTAATCGATAAAATAAGCATGTTCGTAAACATCCATAATTAGTAACGGGGCGGAATTCCATATGCCCCCTTGATTGTGTACATCACATAAGTATGTATCGATTTCTTTGGTATCTTGGTCGTATGCGAGGATTACCCAGCCCCTCGAGCAAAGGCCAGTTGCGGCAAATTGCTCAGCCCAAGCCTCAACCGATCCCCATTTGGCTTCAATCATTTCTTTTGCCTTACCACTGCACTGCTGCTGCTCAGCAGTCATGTTATCAAAATACATTTCGTGTAGTTTGGCGCCATTGAAAGCAAAGCTTTTCTCAAGCTGCAGTTCCCGCAGGTCGGAATAAGTTACATTGCCTCCCTCGTTTGATGTGTCTTTGAGCTTTTCTGCGATCTCGTTGTATTTTTTGACATAGCCAGCATAGAGTACATCATGATGCTCATTGAGCTGCTTTTGGGAAATCCCTGGTAATTCTTTATATTTTAGTGGTTTAAGTTCTAGCATGTTCTTATTGTACTATAAACACTCCTAGGCTTCAAAAGCGATAAATATTGAATGCCTCGAATTTTTCATCGATCTTTCTGGAGGGAAAGCTAAATGCATAAGACACCACATAGGCGCCTGGCTTGAGTTCATTTTCGAGCTTTTTAATCAGCCTATTCATGAATGGCTGGGCGCTAAATACAAATACCATATCGGCCTTTGAGATATCGGCCGACCAGTAGCTCTGCACTTTTACCGTTGAGGTTTTATCTTTTTTAAGCCGTAGCTTGGAGATAAGAGCCAAGATCGGGTTGAGCTCATAGCCTACCGCTTTATAACCATGTTTTTGAGCCAAAACCAAAACCCTACCATCGCCGCTACCAAGGTCAACTACCCTGGAGCCTTTGCGTAGCTTAAGGTGCCCGAAGAGCTTTTTGAGATCAGCCTGCCTAGTGGGCACGAAGGGTGCGCCGACAGCCACAATCAAACCAAAGGAGACAAAAATAAGTATTAGGATGAGCCAGATAATTATCATCTTCTTATAGTTACTTGCGGTTTTCGAGCCAAGCTTTGGCTTCTGCAACAGTCTTTAGCGGCTGGATCTTCGGCCAAACCGCCTCTATCTTGAGCTCAGGCCCCACGATAACTGCCGAGCGCTGGGTGCCAAAGAACTTGCGACCATACATACTGCGCTCCTGCCAGGCCCCGTAAGCTTCAATCATCTTATGCTCTGGATCGGCTAGGATATCGAACGGTAGCTTGTGATGCTGCTTGAATTTGCTATGGCTTGATACATCATCCTTGCTGACTCCGATCACATCAAGACCGGCCGATTGTAGCTCTTCAAAATTATCGCGCAGTGAGCAGGCTTGGGCCGTACAGCCTGGGGTTTCGTCTTTCGGATAAAAATATATCAGTGTGGTTTTACCCTTTAGTTCTGCAAGGCTGTGCGCCTTGCCATCTTGATCTTCGAGTTTGAATTCTGGTGCCTTATCGCCAATTTTGAGTTGCATGCTATCTCCTTTCGAATTTATACGCGGGGCCGTAGGTACTGGTCCCAATACTGGAACAACTTGCCCGTGGCTATCAAATCTTCAGCGTTATACTTGGCAATTTCCAAATACTTGCCCGCCAGGTAGGCCGGGCCGACATCGCTGCCATCCATGCCTGACTCTTTGGGGCTCTGGATGCCAAAAGCACGGCACCAGCGGTGCAGGCTACCCTTGTACATCGCGCCGCCATAGAAAGTCAACGCGTCGTATAGGTCGTAATGGGTAGCTCCCCTAAGGCCTGTGGTGTTGTAGCGATTGCTCACCAGGTCTTTGGTGGGGCGGATGCCATGTACGGCCGAGCGGATCATCATGTATGGTACATCGGCTCGGCGGCCAAAAAAGCTTATGAATTCTTCAGTGATTTCCGCCAGGCCCCAGAACTTAGTAAGCATCTCGGCCTCGTTCATCGCTACATACTTAATGCCGCCCTCTTCTACATCGTCAGCTTTGCCACCATTGGTATCATAATAAACCGCACCCTTCTCATCGTCGATATCATACACCCCGATTGCAACAATCTTTCCGGTGAGCGGGCTAAATACCAGATTGTTCTTCATCTCTTCCAAGGCTTTTTCGTAGCCAGCCTTGTCTTTTTTGGGATCCGGGAATTTCTTGGTGAGGTCTTTTTTGGTAACCTCATCAAACTTATCAAAATCCTCCCCTACCATCTCTATATCAAACACTAGTCGCTTTTTATTCATGCCCATATTATACCATCTGTTGGTTGAAAAATCAGTAGGTGTAGGCTATAATTACAGATTGAAATACAGCTAAAATGGGATGTCGCCAAGTGGTAAGGCAACGGTTTTTGGTACCGTCATTCGCAGGTTCGAATCCTGCCATCCCAGCCATTCAAAGGACCGGTACATTTGTGCCGGTTTTTTGATGGCTGCATGCGGGATGAGAAGCCTGTCCGCTCTCTGGCGGAAATCCTGCCATCCCAGCCATTCAAAGGACCGGTACATTCGTGCCGGTTTTTTGAATTGATCGTATAGGTTTATTTCTTAGGGGTAGAGGCCTTGGACTTAGCTACCGGCTTCTTTGGCTCAGCAGCTGCACCAGCCAGTTGTGGTGCCGCTGGGGTTTTCTTGGAGCTGATCTTGATAATGATATCAACAATGATAATGCCAACAGTAAGGATGCTGCCGACTATCAGCATTAGGCCAGCGAGCGGGCCTAATACCAGCTGGACGGCCGTAAAAGTGGCAGCTATATCGGCTTGGCTGGAGCTAGAAATAAGCATCGGTATAAGGTATAGCGGCAAGCCCACCAATAGTAGCAGTATCCCGGCAGTTAGAAGGATGCGCCTCAATGCCCTGAGGCGTCGATTGGCTATGGCCAGGCAAAGGATGATCCCAAGGCTAAATATAACAAGCTGGATAATAAGGGTGGTACGGGCGGCCGTTATGATGTTTTGCGAAAGCATGTATTGGTTTTGATCGAGCGTAACCACACCCTGCCCTTCCTCGAGCGTAAATTTGGTGGTAATTATCTCGATCTTTGTGCCTTTGGCGCCATTGATGACCGATGCTATGAAGGGCCTGAAATCGAGAGTGGCGGTCTGGGCGTCTTTGGGCGGCGATTCTATTATAAGCTTGTGGACATTCTTAAGAAGTGTTGTGGTAGATTTCTGCACTTCTGCTGAGGCAATTATCTGCGCCAGGCCTTGCTTGAAGGCTTGTTTAAGGTTGGCTTTGACTTGCTCGGGATCTTGGGCGGCTTGCTGCGGTGTAAGTATAGCCTGTGCCAGATCGGCAGACGTATCGTCGGTGACAATTGATTCTGCAAGGCCCGTGGCGATTTGCTGACTAACTTTGGGGTTGATGATTACCGCAGTGAAAGTCTTTGAAAAATTATCGGAATTAAGCAGCGTTGTGCTGACCCATATGGAAAATGTCAGGGGGATGAAAAATAAGAAAGCTATAACCCCGAAAATGCCGGCAAACACGGCTCGGGCGGTTGAAGGTTGCTTTGGTTGATTTGTAGCTGGTTGTGTTGAAGCTTGAGTTTTTTCCATAACTTCATATTACTCCCGATAGTATTATTTGCAATAGGCAGGATTGGCTTGCAAACTGCTTCATAAACATGGCCGGGACTGCTAGAATAGCTTGATGATACAATTTTTCCTAAACGCCTCTTTGGTGCTTATAATCCTCGTAGTAGCGGCGGTAGTCTGGTACAGCATTTCACTTAGTTTCGTCTTCAAAAAACTAGGCCTGAAGCGCTGGAAGGCGTTTGTGTTTTTTTACAACACCAAAGTCTTGATAGATGCCCTCAAGCTGCCCAAGAGATGGTTTTTGTATGCTATCACCCCCTATGTCGGTACGGTCTATGTGGTCGCAATCGCCACCCGATTGGGCAAGATGTGGGGCAAGGATTTCAAATTCTCAGCCTTCTGGCTGGTTTTTGCCGCACCGGTTGGCTATCTGATGATCGGCCTTTCCAAAACTGAACCGGATTTTGAGACCCTCAATGCCCCTCCACCGAGCCTCAAGGCTATCAAGGCTAGGCTCGCGAAAAAATAGCAGTTGATAAAAGCATATCAGTTGTGTATAATACACCTGTTCATAGAAACTATGCTGCTACGGCTCTAATGGATCAGTTAATAAGTTAAGTTCTGGGTTGCAGCTCAACAGCCAACAAGCTGGGATTCACCAGAGAAGAAGAAGGAAACATGGCAAAGAATCTATTTGTTGGTTCACTCCCTTGGAGTGTCAATGACGAGCAGCTTGCTCAGATCTTTGGCGAGGCCGGCACAGTTGAATCAGCTCGAGTTATTACCGAGCGAGACACTGGTCGATCTAAAGGTTTCGGTTTTGTAGAAATGGCTACTGATGAAGAAGCCAAAAAAGCAATCGACACCCTAAACGGCAAAGAAATCGAAGGCCGAGCTATCACCGTAAATGAAGCTCGCCCACGCGAAGAGCGATAAAAAGCTCTAGCAAATAAAGATAAGCCCCTAATCGGGCTTATTTTTATTTGCCCTAAAAGAGCCAGTGATGTACAATTTCTGCAGCCCGTAGCTGCTAGTCCAAACAAATCCCACACATAAGCTAAGGAGGCCGGATGCCTTGGAGAACATGTGGTGATTGCGAAGGCAAAAAGTACTGTCCCCATTGTGGTGGCAGAGGTGTATTCTTACTTCCGGCATCGCGTAGATGTACTCGCTGCGATGGCACCGGAAAATGCAAAAAGTGCGAAGGCCGTGGAGGCCGATAGTACCAATCAAGAAATCCCCTGGTGAGTCTAGTACTTGCCGGGGGATTATTTTGCCCGGTGCACCAAGGCTCCTACCGGTGTGTCCGATACTACCAAGCCGTAATCATTGAGGATGTTGTGCCGCAAGGAATCAGAATAATCAAAGTCTTTGTCATTGCGGGCTTGCTCGTATTTATCAAGTTCTTCGAGCACCTTATCATGAAGCGGTTCATCAAAAACCAGCCCCAAGCCAAAGATATTTTCAAATAGCCTTACGGCTTCCCGGGCATCCTCAGAAAAGACCTTACCTTCGATAAGGTCTAACGCGGCCAGAGCCATGGGTGTATTGAGATCATCCTCTAGGGCAGCCTTAAAATCATTCAAAAACTCATGCACCGCATTACTACTATCCTTGGGCGGTAACTGCCCCACGCGTGCTAGCATAAGCTGGTCGCAATAGCTTCGCAGCTTCATAATCCGTGTTTGGGCCGCCTCCAAATCATCCAAGCTGAAATGCATTTGTTTGCGGTAGTGCCCTGCTAGCACCAAGTACCGGAAAGCCTTCGGGTGTTTGATATCAGCAATCGTTTTGATATTGCCAAGCGACTTGCTCATTTTCTCGGAATCAATACTCAGATGCTCATTGTGAAGGTAGGTGTTGGCCTGCACGCCTTCGCACTGGGCCAATTCGTTTTCGTGATGAGGAAACTTCAGATCCACACCACCGGTATGGATATCGAAAGGCTTACCAAGGAGTTTTACGCTCATAGCGGAGCACTCGATATGCCAGCCAGGCCTACCGGGCAACATTTTGCCGTTGATGTGTAGCTCCCAGTAAGGCTCGCCGGGTTTATGGGCTTTCCACAAAGCAAAGTCCGCCACACCTTCTTTTTGATCCTGGTCGTCGGTGACACGGGCCTGAGGCTTGAAATCAAGATCGACCAGCCGACCGTATTTTCGTCCGGTGGCCTGATACTTTTCAATACTGAAATATACGCTGCCGTCTTTCTCGTAGGCCAGCCCATCGCTGATGAGTTGCAAAATCAATGCCTTCATATCTTCGACATAATCCGTAGCCCTAGGCAGCTGTTCGATGTCTCCGCGCATTATTCCGACCTTCTCAATATCATCCAGAAACTGATCGGTATATTTGTCGGCCAACATACCAAGCGCCGTCGCCTCGTCGTAGTTTGCAAACTCCACACGCGAGCGCTCAATCATCTTGTCGTCGATATCGGTGATGTTCATGACCCACTCCACATCCCTTTTCTCGATGAAGCGGATAACCCGCTGCAAGAGATCGGGCAGCAAGAACGCCCGCAGGTTGCCTAGGTGGATACGGTCATAGACGGTTGGCCCACAACTGTAAATGCCTACCCTATCGGCGTGTATGGGCTTGAGGGCTTCTTTGGATTTGGTAAGTGAATTGTACAATTTGAGCATCAAAACACCTGCCTGTTATCAAGCGCGCGGCTGAGGGTAAGCTGGTCGGCATACTCCAAATCCGAACCTATCGGTAGCCCGTGGGCAAGCTTGGTGAGCTGACCCCCATAACCTTGCTCATTGAGTTTTTTGGAAATATAAATCGAAGTGGTCTCACCCTCGATGTTGGGATTGGTAGCTAGAATTATTTCCTGCGGGTTTTCTGACTTAACCCTTTCAAGCAGGCTTGTGATCTCGAGATCATCCGGCCCGATACCATCGATCGGACTGATTACGCCGTGCAAGATATGGTATTTGCCGCGGTAAAGTCCGGTCCTTTCGATTGCGACTATGTCCATCGGGTTGGAAACCACGGCCAGTAGCTCAGAGCCTCGAGTAGGGCTCGAGCAGACTGCGCAAAGTTCGCTATCGGAGTAGTTGCGGCAGATGGAGCATTTGGTGAGATCTTTTTTAAGATCAATCATCACTTTTCCGAATTGTTCGGGGTCGCCTTGCGATAGCAAATGAAATACCAACCGTTCGGCTGATTTGGGGCCGATCGATGGGAGCTTGGAGAACTCCTCTATAAGATTGGTGATGCTATCTGGCAGTATCTGCATGCAACCTTACATCCCAGCAATATTCATGCTTCCGGCTATATCTTGCATCTTGCTTGTAGCCTCGCTCATAAGTTCCTTATTGGCTTGGTTGACTGCAGCGGCTATAAGATCTGAAAGCCTTTCGAGGTCTTCAGCTGCCTCAGGCTTAATTTCGATTTTGCGGATTTCTACATTCATGCTGGTTTGGCTGATTGCAAGCCCGGCCTTTACGATGACATCTCCATCGCCCGCTTCGGCCTCGATTTGCATACGCTTCAATTCTTTTTGTAATTTTAGGGCTTTTTGAGCCAATTTGGCTTTCTCCATCATTGACATAGTATTGTCCTTTCTTATCAATAAATACAGCTACTATTGTATCTGATAAAGCCTAAGTTCGCTATATCCCCTGCTGAATTCCTGCAACAACTTCCAGCTCGCAGGGATGTCGTCGTAATACCGATGTTCACCGGTTTTGCCCAGCACCCAGACCCGTCCAGACTTAAGGCTGCCGTAGGAGTCCAGATAGACACCTTTGTCATAAATTAGCCCACTTTCACCGTAGCCATTCGGCCTCCCCTGCCCGGTATATAGAAGCATCGCCTCACCGGTCTTATTGTAAAAACTGCCATCGAAATAAGTATAAAGTTCCCCGGAAATAATAGTGTCCCCCGGCATGTAGTTGGAATTAAGCTTTTGGATTACTTGACCCATTTGGTGATTGGCCTGGGAATTGACATTGCGCAGCCCCACGAGCTGGGCCAGCACTACCGCTACGGCCAGCAATACGGCTAGGTATTTATTGATTTGTGAAATATACACAACCGTAAAAGCCAGAAGCATGCAAAGACCAATGGCAGAAAACACAAAGTAGCGTTCATGGAAAATGGGCCTTACAAATGACACGGCAATGGCCATAAATACAGGCACGAATGTGAAAAGTATCAGCAGAAGAGTGAATTTTTGTTTGGTCTTGTCCTTGAATGATACAAAAATAATCATCATTAGTAACACCAATGGGACAAGCCAATAAAGCGGTTGCCATAGCTTGTGTGCATCTGTGAAGGTAGTGAACTGCCAAACGGTATCATTGAAAGTCATGGCTGAGGCCTTGGGCAACCAGCCCAAGCCTTGAGCCCTGGTGAACTGTCGAATCATATTCGGTAGCCATGGTAAAAACAATATAAGGGCAATGGCATTTGCTATCCACCAGCGCCAATTCACGAGGAGGTTGATGCGATCTTTTTTGCGCCTGAAGTATACAATCGCCGCATACAGCCAAAAGCTTATTACAACCAAGGCGGTAAAATAATGGGTGTATAGCCCTGCACTAATTCCCGCTATATAAAGCAGGTACCCCCGATAGTCCTTATTATTTTCTACCATCATGATCAAGCCATAGAGCGCTATCAGCAAAAACACCCCGAGCACGCCATACATCCTGGCTTCTTGGCTATAACGCACCAAAAACGGATTCAATGCTAAAAACAAGAAAGCCAGAAGTGCCAAAGGAAAATTTTTAGATATCCGCAGTGTTATCTTGTAACCGAGTGCGACGACCAATACCCCGCACACCGCACTAAAGGATCTGACAGCGAGAGCAGAGCTGCCAAACAACAAGCTCCACCCGTGGAGCAACTCATAGTACAGCGGTGGGTGGACATCTCTAGCTGAACCCTGCCAGATAGCCAGCCAATCCCGGCTGGCTAGCATGGTGGTAAATCCTTCGTCATGCCAGATACTAGCTTTTGTGATGCCGAAAAACCTTACACCAATCGTTAAGAAAACCAGCAGTAAAATAACGATGCGCCAATTGTTTTCTAAGAATGCGGAAAAAGCCGATAATTTATTGTGTTTTGTAGCGACCACGTATGATTTGCCAGCGTATTCGCATTAAGTCCCCGAAGGTCTGCAAAGAGGCCTTGATCGGGGAGGTACCGCTTATTTTGCTGCCCTCCTTTATATCCCGCCAGTCTGGCACATTGATCAAACCAATGTTATAGCCTTTTTTGCGGGCAATCGCGAGTATTTCCATATCAAAGCCCCAACTTTCTATCGTTTGCAGTGAGAATACAACCTGCGCGGAGTCTCTGGTAAAAGCCTTGAAGCCACATTGGGTGTCGGATATACCTGGAAGCAATAAAATCTGGACCAGGAAATTTCCAAAACCAGAGATGAGCTTGCGCAACCCTTTGTGACTCTTTTGGAGGTTCCTCACACAAATCGCCACTTGGCTACCTGAATCGATTTGCTCAAGCGCTTGATCAATATATTTGAGTGGCGTGGCTAAATCGGCATCCATGAAAAGGACTACTTGCCCCTGAGCCTTCAGCATGCCTTTTTTGACCTGCAAGCCCTTGATGAATTTCCCTTTTGGTTTGGGGCCGACATCTATAAGCTCCAATTTCTTGAAATCTTTGGCGTGTTTTTTGACTTCCTTTGACGTGCCGTCAGGGCTTGAAGCGTCCACGACCAAGACTTCGGCATCGATCTTGTGCTTTTTTAGGTATGCAGAGAGCTCATCAAGGCTTCCGCCGATTCGGGTAGCTTCGTTATAAGTTGGGATGATAATGCTTAATCTGGGCATCAATTTACCTCGTAAACCGTAAACAGAAGCTTGTCGCTAAATGAAGATCTAATCTCCTTGGATTTACCTTCAGGGTATTTCGCTTTCAAATCCTGCAGCAATGTTGCACTGTCTGAGCCTGCTGGCACCACTACCAAAATCTTGGCCTGATTGATTGGCAAATCCTTAAGCTCTTTCTGGGAGAGCAATTGGTACTTGGCTTTATTGTGGGTCAGATATTGGATCGGGTTGGCCTCATAGCCGCCCATCACGATATAGTTTTGCCTGCCGCTACTCGGATTAGCAAGCAAATAGTTTGCAATCGCAACCGAGCCCTCATTGTATGCCTCATAGGTTTTAGAGTCCTGGGCCCATGCTACAAAATATTGCCGGTATGATTGCACCAAAGATAGGGCAAGCAGCAGCAATACAACCCCTAGTCCGGTAAGCCTGGCAAGCTTATTGACGGGAAATGTCTTATACCACACAAAAAGCAGATAATTAGTGCCCATACCAGCCAGGATGAAGACCGGTACGGCTGTGCCGATAGCGCGCAGCCCATGTGGGAGGCCCTCGGCTGTTAGTAGCTCTGGCAACAACATAGCACCAAAAATCGCCAGCAGTAAAGCATAGCGTGGGCGCTTGAAATTATAGAAAGAGATAACCAACCCAAGTACAAACATTATTCCAACGAACATATTTAGTAGCGGTTGGCCAGACAGGTTGTGCCGGTTATTTTGATCGCCCGCGTAGTTGTACTGCAGAAGGCTTTTAGCTGTACCGCTCAAAAAAGTCTGAATCGGCTGACCATTGTTGAGATCCTTATTTAGAAAGCTAGTGCCCCCTGCCCTAGCTGTAGAGCCGCCAGGGTCTTTGATGGTCGTGATCAAAAGCGGGGTCATAACTACACCAAACACTAAAAGGCTTAGGAGTAACTTTTGCCAGTTTTCTTTTAGCCACTTTCTGCGGGTTACAAATAAATAGCCTAGCCCAAACACCAATGCGGCCAGTATCATCGAAAATGCTGTGTAGGTATAGAAGCCGAGCCCCAAAAAGATTGCCGCCAAAATATAGTTGAGGACCTTGCCTTTTTTGTAAGCCTTAGCGGCAAATAGCATTACCAGTGCAATGAAGAGCGGCACCATGCTGGCCCTAAAGCCATCTCTTTGGATTATCACTACCCAAGGACTGATTGCAAAAAGAAATGCTGTGATCAGTGCGGTGCGGCGGTTAGCCCATTCTTTGGTAGCGAAAAAGATTGCTACCACGCTAACCACCCCGAACAAAGCTGGTGCCATGCGCAGTGCTAAGATGGTATTGCCCATAAAGTACACAAATACAGCCTGCAAATAAAAGAACAGTGCCTCCCTAGGCCCATTGGTATTGTAGATAATACGATAATCCTTGTTCTCTAGAATCCTAAATATATCAAGTCCGTTGGCCGCCTCATCGGGATGCAAGCCAGGGGGCAAGGAATTGAGCTTGTAGAATCTAAAAAAGACTGCAATTAAGATTATCAGTCCAAACAGTATCCATGGCAGATACTTTTTTAGAAAGGTTTGGCTACTTTTTTCTCTTTTCATCGTTAAAGATTAAGTATTTGTAACTCAGATAGTTATAGACCAAAACAACCGCTATGGCGATGAGCAAAGCCAGATTGCGCGTGTCAAAATCCTGGCTCAACGGAAGTTTTAGCCAACTTGTAATGTCGTATACCAGCTGTGAGGGCCAGAGCCAGACTTGGGTAAAGAAGTAGATGATGACAGGTCGGATCGCATACAGCCCAAGGGCAGTAATTACAAAAAACAGTATTATCTTAGTCGTTGAGAGGGTTTTTGCCCTAAAAGTAAAACTCTTATTGAAAATGAAGCTATTGATCATAGCGGCAGTCCCGGATATGATACCAGCCCAAACTACCGATAGCGACGGGCTGAATTTATGTAACAGATTAAAGATAATAAAATCGACTAGGAAATTGGACACCCCAACTAAAGCAAAGCGTAAAATCTGCCCTAATTCTCTCTTTGAACCTCCACTGCCGGTTTTGTTGGTATTCATAATTCTTATTCTTAATTATAAACTATAATTAGCTCTACCCCAAGCCCTTAATGCATTTTATCAATTGATTTAAACAAGGTCTGCTCTGGCTGGAAGAACAATTCGACTTCTCCGGTCGGCCCGTTGCGATGCTTCTTGATCAAAATATCGGCAATATTCTTCTTTTCGCTATCCTTCTCATAATAATCTTCACGGTATATAAACATCACCACATCGGCATCCTGTTCGATTGATCCAGATTCACGCAAATCGGACAGCTGGGGGATCTTGGGGCTGCGCTGCTCGACCGATCGGCTAAGCTGCGACAGTGCTATAACCGGCACATTGATCTCACGAGCCAGGCCCTTGAGCCCACGCGAGATCTCTGAAATTTCCTGCACCCTATTGTCAGAGCCTGCCCTGCCCGACATCAGCTGCAAGTAATCAATCACGATTAGACCGAGATCATGCTCGGACTGCAATCGACGAGCTTTGGTGCGCATTTCCATCACATTGGCCATGGCTGAATCATCGATATAAATCGGTGCCTCAGCAAGCACACCCATAGCCTTGTTGATCTTTTCAAAGTCTTTATCCTCTAGGTTGCCTGTACGCAATTTCCAGCTATCGATACCAGCCTCTGATGCTAGTAGCCTGTCGATCAACTGCTCTTTGCTCATTTCCAGACTGAATACACCCACCGGTACACCTTGCTTGGTCGCAACATTCTGCGCGATATTGAGTGCCAGACTGGTCTTACCCATACTTGGTCGGGCAGCTAAAATTATCAGATCCGACTTTTGGAGCCCGGCCAGGATACTGTCGATCCCTGAAAAGCCAGTCGGTATGCCGCGCAGGCTTTCTTTGTCTTTGTGCAGGCTGTCCAGCCGGTCAAAGCTCTCCGCTAGAACATCTTTGATTGAAATGAAATTTTGCCTTAGGTGCTTTTGGCTGACATCAAACAATGTTTTCTCAGCATTATCAAGCAAGCCGTCAAGCTGCTCTTCTTCGTCATATGCCATGTTGTTGATCTTACTGGCTGCCTCAATCAATCTACGCAATGTAGCCTTTTGGGACACAATCTGGGCATATTGCACGACATGCGCTGCCGAAGGTACGCCATTTACCAGCTCAGTAAGATAACTAGCCCCACCGATTTCTTTGAGCTTCCCCTGCTTCTCGAGCTGGTCGGACAAAGTCACGACATCGATTGGCTGCCTTTTCTCAAATAACTCCAAGATCGCTTCGTATATCATGCCGTTTTTGTCGACATAGAAATCATCGACATGCACGGTGTCAGCAACCTTGATGAGGGCATCCTTATCAATCAGCAGCGAACCAATCAAGCTGGCCTCAGCCTGCGGGTTCTGTGGCGGAACTTTTTCTTTTAGGACTTTATCCAATTCTTTTTTGCTAGCCATCGACAACCTCTCCTCCTAGAATTGCAATTGCAGAACTAATCAGCTCTTCGCTTGAGTTGATTTTACCAGTTTTAGTCGGATTATCCACTACTGCGCGCAAATGTAGCGCGCTGCCATAAACCTTTGAAAAAGCCTTTTCTATGAGTGTCTGGTTGCGCGGCTCAGCGATTCTGTCACGGTGAAAACTAAACCGGCACCTGACTAGTATTTCATCACCTTCAACACTAACCTCGGCGCCTTTGAGGACCGCATACAATGAGTTGTTGTAATGCTTGATCACACTAAGTGACTTGAGAAGCTTCTCATCGCTAGTTTGATTGGAATCCTGCGGGGCGGACTTGGGCTGTTGAGCTGTCTTGACCATTTCGGTTTTAATAGCTGCTTTAGGGCTTGTCTTTGTGACGGGCTGAGGCTGCTGTGAGTCAGCTTGACCGGTAGCTATGAGCGGGCGACCCAGTGCCACCTGCAGCAGTAGTTCGCCTGAGCCGGTATGGCGTATGTTCTTCTGAACCCAATACAACTGCTGGGACCAATCAAATAATTGCTGGGTGTCAAAATCGCTACCTTCAAGCAGGTGCTGATGCATAAGGTCGAGCATCTGCTGTGTGAGTTGTGCCGGATCAGCACCCTGCTCAAATAATTCATTGAGTTTTGCAATCACTGCCTCGGCTTTTTTGGCGTTCATAAGCTCTAAGATTTCTTCAATCTTCTGGGTGTCGATAAGGCCAGTGAATTCAGAAACTACCTGGACCGATATCGCCCCCTCATACGATGATAGTTGATCTAGTAGGCTAATCGCATCCCTGAACCCTCCCCTGCTCACCCGTGCTATCACGGCCAGTGCGGCATCATCAATCTTGATCTTTTCCTTATCAGCGATAAAGCGCAGGTGCCCAACCATGTCAAACCGGTTAATCGGCCGCAAGTCGAAACGCTGGGTGCGGGAAATAATGGTTTCAGGAAGCTTATGGACCTCGGTAGTCGCAAATACAAAAACAGCATGGGCCGGTGGCTCCTCGAGGGTTTTTAGCAGCGCGTTAAAAGCTTCTTTGGTAAGCATATGTACCTCGTCGATGATGTAGACCTTATAGCTCAGGGCAGCTGGCGATAGCCTAATCTTATCCTTGAGGTCCCTAATCTCGTCGATGCCACGGTTGCTGGCCCCGTCGATTTCGATAATATCCAAATAATCCGACAAGTTGGCACCTTTGGGAAGCTGGTTGATTTCCTTGGCAATGAGCCTGGCAATAGTCGTTTTACCAACACCCCTAGGGCCGGTCAACAAATAAGCGTGGCTCTGCTTGCCATCCTTGATGGCACGCTTGAGTGTTTCGACCACATGCTTCTGACCTACTACTTCGTCAAAATCAGCGGAACGGTATTTGCGATACAAAGCCAAACTCGACAAAAAGCCCTCCCAAAATAAATAACTTTAGTTAATTATAAACCAGAAGGTCGTATTTTACACCTACTAAGAAGTAGATATCAAAGCTTCAATCGCGGCCCATTCGGCGTTACCCTTATCAGGTACTACAATGGTTACCTCATCACCGGGCTGGGCTTTGAAGTAAGTGACACTAGCATACAAAACCTTATAGGTCTTATCGCCCACCACAGCGACATACTGGCCATTTTCCAAAGACATTTTAGCGATGATTTTTTTGCGTTCCACTGGACCGATTTGCTTATAGATAAAGCTGCCATCATTGGCGATTGTAAGCTTAAGGGTGTCACCTTCCACCAACTTTGATTTCGATGCGTAGTTGGCTGGCACTGGATAAACCTTGCCGTCTGGCCCGATCATGTTTTGGCCATCAAACTGACCCTCGATAATTTTGCCGACCGACTGTGCTTCACCCGGCTGAACAAGCTTCTGTTTTTTGGGCTTAGGGAGCTCGCTGGCATCGACACCGAGTTTTTTGAGCTCTTCCTCTACCTGCTTGATGGTGTCTTGGGCCACTTGCATCTGGGTGGCCAGATTTTGCAGTATTTGTTGTTTATCTTGATCCTTCATTTTGTTTGCCTACCTTTTTTATAAATTACTATTTTGCTAATAGTGTAGCAAATAATAAAACAAAAGCCAAACAAAAAAGACCCCGGGGGGTCTAATTTGTACTAGCGGTGATTGCTAGATTATTGAAGTTCGACTGTAGCGCCGGCTTCTTCAAGCTTTTTCTTAGCTTCTTCGGCTTCTTCGGCTGGGACGTTTTCCTTAACCATCTTAGGGGCTCCGTCCACAACGGCCTTACTTTCGGCAAGACCCAGGCCTGATACTTCACGTACGGCCTTGATTACATCGATTTTCTTTTCACCAGCTGAAGTCAGCATGATGTTGTAAGCACTCTTAGCTTCTTCAGCGGCTTCTTCACCAGCTGCGGCACCACCGGCAGCTGCTACAGCTACTGGAGCTGCGGCACTCACACCGAAGTGGTCTTCAAGTACTTTAACTAATTCGGAAAGTTCCAACACACTTAGCTCTGAGATCTGGTCGACCAAACCTTTGAACTTAGCAGGCACTTCCTTGGTTTCTTCTTTTGTTTCCTCTGCAGGGGCTGCAGTTTCTTCTTTTACTTCTTCTTGTTTTGCAGTTTCTTCTGCCATTTTATGCTTCTCCCTTCTTTTCCTGTATTGCATTTAGCGCATACAGAAGTTGAGTTATGTTACCATTTAGAACCCTCACAAATCCGCTTAGTGGTGCGGCGATGGTACCTACCACTTGGGCAACCAGTACTTCACGGCTTGGAAGTTTGGACAGGGCCAATACATCTTCACGGCTCAGAACGGTTCCTGACTCATCAATCCCACCGATAATTTCGAGATTTTCATTGGCTTTGGCAAAATCCGCAATTATCTTGCAGGTTTGGGCCTCGTCCTGTCCGAAAGCGATTGCCATCGGACCTTTGAAAATTGAAGTATCGGCATCCTTGAGGTCGGTTTGCGAGATGGCAACTTTGACTAAGGTGTTTTTGCTCACCTTGTAGCCGATACTTGCTTCTCGCAGTTGAGAGCGCAATTCGCTAATTGCCGGGACATCAAGCCCACGGTAATCGGTCATCACGGCAATCTTACTGCCAGAAAAAGCCTCAGCTAAAGCTTTGACGTCAGCTTCTTTTTGCTCACGTGTCTTTGCCATAGGCATCCTC
>Ga0075458_10000081_pt1 | contig 29643 bp, 27 predicted proteins | sample DEB3_08_DNA_FD_77576 | JGI IMG/M metagenome (GOLD analysis project Ga0075458, IMG submission 77576) | Aqueous microbial communities from the Delaware River and Bay under freshwater to marine salinity gradient to study organic matter... | ecosystem: Environmental > Aquatic > Marine > Coastal ... | reverse complement strand
GACGTACCCGAGGAAGCCGAGCAGCGACCCCACGGAGAGGTCGATGTTGCGCGACACGATGATGAGCACCATGCCCGTCGCCATGACGGCGATGGACGAACTCTGCACCGACAGGTTCCAGAGGTTCCTGGACGTGAGGAAATCCCCGCCCGAGAGGATGTGGAACGCCACCCAGATCACTGCAAGGGCAGCGATCATTCCGGCGAGCCGCGTGTCCACCTCGGTCGAGGCGAGGAACGAACGCCAGTCGCGGCGCGTCTCCGTTGCGGGGTTGTTGGTGGTCCCCTGAGTCGTGTCCGTCACGTTAGGTACTCCATGGAATCTGTCGGGATGTGGTCACAACAAGAACGTGCCCCCCACCCCTGGGGGCGGGGGGCACGTCGCGTTTCACGTGTGCGGTTGCCCGATCACGGGCAAGCGGCCACCGAACCTGCAGCAACGCCGTTGCAGACGTTCTCCTTGGTCGTCCAACCGGCGTCGATCACTTCGCCCAGGTTGTCCTGGGTGATCGGCTTCGGCGTGAGGAAGATGGACGAGATGGAGTTGCCACCGGGCGTGGTGAACGGTGCAGCACCGGAGATTGCCGATGCGTCCGGGTTGCCACAGAGTGCGACAGCAGCCTCACCGGCTGCCTTGCCGAGCTCGCGAGCGTCCTTCCAGACGGTCAGCGACTGGGAACCGAGAGCGACGCGGTTCAGGGCTGCCTGCTCGGCGTCCTGACCCGACACTGCAACCTTGCCTGCGAGACCCTGGGCCTCGAGAGCGGCGATCGCGCCACCGGCCATGCCGTCGTTCTCTGCGAGAACTGCGTCGACCTTGTTGCCCTCAGCGGTCAGCACCTGCTCCATCGTTGCCTGTGCGTTCTTCGGGTCCCAGTTGTCGGTGTAGGTCTCGCTGACGATCTTGATGTCGCCGGCCTTCACAGCCTCGCCGATGACCTCTTCGTAACCCTCGCGGAGGAAGTCAGAGTTTGCGTCTGCCTTGTTGCCCTTGATGATGACGTAGTTGCCTGCCGGGACGCGCTTGAAGATTTCCTCGGCCTCGAGCTTGCCGACACCCTTGTTGTCGAACGTGAGGTAGAGGGCCTTCGGCTCCTCGATCAGTCGGTCATACGCAACGACCGGCACGCCGGCCTCGATTGCGCTGGACACTGCCGGCTTGATGGCCGTGCCGTCCTGTGCGAGCACGATGAGTGCCTTTGCGCCCTGCGAGATGAGGTTCTCGAGGTTGGTCGCCTGGGTCTCAGCCGACGACTTCGCGTCGTTCGAGATGTAGGTGCCGCCAGCAGCTTCGATTGCTGCCTTGATGGCCGGCTCGTCCCACTTTGCCCAGCGCTCTTCCTGGTAGTTGTTCCACGACACACCGACAGTGCACGCACCACCGGCTGCTGCGGTGGTGTCCGAGCCAGCATCGCTGTCGGATCCGCCGCATGCTGCGAGCACCATGGCGCTCACAGCCGCAAGAACAAGAATCTTCCTTGATTTCATTGTTTGTTCTCCCCTAATGAGATGCCACTGATGGCACTGGCGGAAAAGGGTAGCAGAGAATTCCATTCGGTCGTGAAAGTCAATCTCGCTCGGTTCCATTGGGATTACTCAACGTCCCTGCTCCCCACGGAACACTTCGACAGGCGTGATTTCCAGAAATTTTCCAGTCGTGAGGCCGACAGCGGGAATGGATCTGCAGGGACGCAATGCCGGGCAGGGCAGCAGACCGACTGCTGACCGCGCCCCCACGGAGTGTTGAATCGAGCCATGACAATTCGTTGGGGCATCGCAGGCACCGGACGCATCGCGTCGGACTTCGTGAGGGACATCGCGAACATCGACGATGCCGTGGTCGTCGCGGTCGGCAGCCGGACCCGCGAGGGCGCCGAGGCGTTCGCCGGCGCCCGGGGAATCCCGCGGGCCCATGGTTCGATCGAGGACCTCGCGGCGGACCCGGGTGTCGACGTGGTCTACGTGGCCGGCATCCACCCCGTCCACCGTGACCACGCCGTGACGATGATGCACGCCGGGAAGCACGTCCTCGTGGAGAAGCCCCTTGCCATGGACGCAGCCGAGGTCGACACCCTGACAGCCGCGTCGCGCGAGACCGGTCGTTTCCTCATGGAGGCGATGTGGATGAGGTTCAACCCGCTCCATGTCGAGTTGAAGAGGCGTCTCGACGCCGGCGAGTTCGGCCGGGTGCTGTCCGTCGAGAGCGACTTCTCGTTCGCCGCCCCGCGCAACCCGTCGCACCGTTTGTTCGACCCGGCAAAGGGTGGTGGGTCATTGCTGGACGTCGGCATCTACCCGATCAATCTCGCCTGGTGGTGGGTGGGCGAACCGGCTGCGTGGACCGCGACGGGCAAGATCGGGCCGACCGGCGTCGACGAGTCCGTCGCAATGGAACTCACGTGGCCGGGCGGTACGACTGCGCGGTTGACGTGCGGGTCGACCGCCGATGGCACCCGCACCTCCACCATCACGTGCGAGTCCGCGACCATCGTGATCCCGAGCCCCTCGCACTCCTCCCCCGTGGCAGAGATCGTGCGCGCCGACGGCACGGAGCAGGTGGTGAGTGACCGACCCGGTCTTCATCACCAGGTGCACGAGGTGCACCGTTGCATCACCGCCGGACTGAACGAGAGTCCCCGGATGCCGCACGGCGAGAGCCACCGCATCGCGGTGTTCATGGACAACGTGGGCGCCGCGCTCCGGGAAGGGTGATTCACCCGCCACAAGTACGATTGACGTCGTGAGCAGCAACACCTCCCCCACACCCGCCGACAAGTTCTCCTTCGGGATGTGGACCGTCGGTTGGCAGGCACGCGACCCGTTCGGTGAACCCACCAGGGCACCTCTCGACCCGCTCCACGCCGTCGACAAGCTGGCCGAGATCGGTGCGTGGGGAATCACCTTCCACGATGACGACCTCGTCCCCTTCGGATCATCACCTTCCGAGCGCGACACCATCATCTCGCGGTTCAAGGACCGCCTGGCCGCCACCGGCATCTGCGTCCCGATGATCACCACAAATCTCTTCGCGCACCCGGTGTTCAAGGACGGAGGATTCACCAGCAACAACCGCGACGTGCGCAGGTACGCGCTGCGCAAGGTCCTGCGCAACATCGAACTGGCGGCGGACCTCGGCGCTCAGACGTTCGTGCTGTGGGGCGGCCGCGAGGGCGCCGAGTACGACCACGCGAAGGACGTCCGTGCCGCACTCGACCGGTACGCCGAGGCAATGAACACCCTCACCTCGTTCGTCATAGAGCGCGGGTACGACATCCGCTTCGCGATCGAACCGAAGCCGAACGAACCACGCGGCGACATCCTCCTGCCCACGGTCGGCCACGCGATTGCGTTCATCGAGCGTCTCGAGCACTCGCACCTCGTGGGGCTGAACCCCGAGGTGGGCCACGAGCAGATGGCGGGCCTGAACTTCACGTCGGGAATCGCGCAGGCAATGTGGCAGGGGAAGCTCTTCCACATCGACCTCAACGGCCAGCGCGGCATCAAGTACGACCAGGACCTCGTGTTCGGGCACGGCGACCTCATCAACGCATTCAGCCTCGTCGACCTCCTCGAGTTCGGTGGTGTGGGCGGTGCGCCCGCGTACCAGGGTCCGCGCCACTTCGACTACAAGCCGTCACGCACCGAGGACATGGACGGCGTGTGGCACTCAGCGGCGGCGAACATGCGGATGTACCTCCTCCTCAAGGAACGCGCACGGGCGTTCCGCGCGGACCCCGAGGTGCAGGAAGCACTGCAGGCGGCGCGCGTGCAGGAACTTTCGGTGCCGACGCTCTCGCCCGGTGAGAAGTGGTCGGACATCATCGACAACAACACGATCGCGGGGTTCGACGTCGACGGTGCCGGCGAGAAGGGTTACGGCTTCGTCCGTCTCCACCAACTCGCCGTCGAGCACCTCATGGGCGCACGTTGACATGACACTCGTGGCGGGGATCGACTCCTCGACACAGTCGTGCAAGGTCGTCATTCGTGACGCATCATCGGGCCGGCTCGTCCGCCACGGTGCGGCGGGCCACCCCGACGGCACGGAGGTCGACCCCTCACACTGGGAACGTGCGCTCCGGCGTGCCATCGACGCGGCCGGCGGTCTGGACGATGTTGCGGCGGTGTCGGTGGCCGGCCAGCAGCACGGCGCGGTGTGCCTCGACGAGGACGGGAACGTCGTGCGACCGGCGCTCCTGTGGAACGACACCCGGTCGGCGCGGGCCGCGGAACAACTCGTTGCCGAGATCGGCGAACCCGCGTGGGTGGACGCCACGGGCTCCGTGCCGGTGGCGTCGTTCACCGTCACGAAGCTCCGATGGATCGCCGAACACGAACCGGAGAACGCCGGCAGGATCGCGGCAGTGTGCCTGCCGCACGACTGGCTGACATGGAGGTTGCGCGGAGCAACCGCGCTCGGTGACATCATCACCGACCGGTCCGATGCATCGAGCACCGGGTACTTCGACTCCGTGAGCAACACGTACCGACGTGACCTGTTGGTGCGCGCACTCGGCCATGACGTGCTTCTCCCCCGCGTGCTCGGACCCATCGACGCGGTCGAAGGAGATGGCATGGCGTTCGGCCCCGGTGCCGGTGACAACGCGGCGTCGGCCGTCGGTGTCGGCGCGGGAGACGACGTTGTGGTCTCGCTCGGCACCTCCGGCACGGCGTTCGTGCGAAGTGATATTCCCCCGCGAGACACGTCGGGTTCGGTTGCCGGCTTCGCCGACGCGACGGGGGCGTTCCTGCCGCTCGTGTGCACCCTGAACGCCGCGCGGATTCTCGACGCCATGTGCTCGATGCTCGGCGTGGACCATGCGGGCCTGGCCGGTCTCGCGCTCTCCGCACCTGAGGGAGCCGACGGACTCGTCATGGTCCCCTATTTCTCCGGCGAACGGACCCCGAACCTGCCCGAGGCGACCGGAAGTCTCCTCGGCATGACGAACGAGAACATGACCCCTGCGAACATCGCGCGCGCCGCGGTGGAGGGCGTGCTGTGCGGTCTCGCCGATGCACTCGACGCGCTCGTGGCGCAGGGTGCAACCGTCAACACGGTGAGATTGGTCGGCGGCGCGGCAGGTTCTGCGGCCGTGAGGGCAATCGCTCCGCTGGTGTTCGGCGTTCCAGTTCTCCTGCCCGCACCCGGCGAGTACGTCGCTGACGGTGCGGCACGACAGGCGGCAGCGGTCCTGGCGGGTTCGATGCCCGACTGGCCGGTCACGATCGACGCGGTGACGCAGCCGGGCACGGCCACGGCGCGCGTGAGGGAACGGTACGCGGAAGCTCGTGCCCACTGGATCGGGCGCCCCGGCAACTAGCGGCGGCGGTTCACACCACACGCAAGCAGTGCCCGATCGGGGTCGGTGGCCCGTGTGCCGCCGTCAGTGACGCTTGAACGAATCGGCGCCGACAGCGGTGCCGGCGATGGCACTCGCGCGGTTGTGGAGGACGGCACCCGTGCACTCCGCCAACCGAGTCATCATCTCGAAGTTCGCCACGACGGCTGCCGCGTCAATCATCGCGGCCTCGCCGATGACCTGAGACAGTCGATCGCGTGTGCGGGACAGTTCAGCGGCGTCCGCGGCGGGAGATGCAGCGGCGGCCGCGAATTCGAGAAGTTCGCGCGCGTGCGGTATCCCCACCGTGAGAGTCGGGAGATCCACCGCGATTCCTTGTTCCTTGCCACTCCAACTGAGCATGGCTGCATGGGAAGACGTTCAATAATGGCATTCGCGGCTGAACGACACCCGCGTGGCAATGAGTTCCATCTCCACGCGCGACAGGGTGCCACGCGTCCAGCGCGGATCGACCATCTCGGCATCCGGGATGTACTGGTTGTCCGCGAGACTCCACAACATCTCGTTCGCGGCCGGAACCGCGGTGAGTGCCTGCACGACTGCCGCATCCGCATCAGCCGGCGCTGCAACAGGGACCCAGTTGAGCGTCGCATCCGCGAGCGGGGGTGCGGGCACCCGCGACGGGCCATCGTCCGTGGCCGTCGGCAGTTCGCGCGGAGGAAGACCTAGCGTGTTGCGCAGCGACGTGAGCGAGGCGACACTGCACACGAGTCCGACTAGTTCCACGTACTCGAGCACTCCGATCTCGTCGCGCACCTCCTGGTACCACTGCTTCGTGATGTGAGGATGGCCGCTCGCCATCACCGCAACTGCACGGTGCGCTGCGGCGGGTGCCGCTGCTCCGTCGTTGTAATGCCGGCGGTCCGCGTCAGCGGACCCCGACCACATCGCGGCAATGGCGGTCTCCGCCAGTTCGCGGCGTTGCCGCGCCGACCACCATGTGCCCGCCGACGCGAGGGACTCCCACGCGCGGTCGTGCGCCCTTTCCAGTTCGGGACGGATGGCCAACGTCACGGGTGCAAAAGTAGCCCGATTCTCTCGACAGTGATGAACCTCACTTCTGGTCGCCGCTTTGACAGACTGACGAGATGAACAATCTCCGCAAATGGAACATCGGTCTCACCGTCCTCCACGGGTTCCAGGCACTCGCGGTTCTGCTTCTGGCGAACGGATTCGCCATCACCGTCACGTCGATGTTCCCGGTGGGTCCTCCCGGCACCAGGCTGGAGAGCCCGAAGAGCCTGTTCGACCTCCCAATCGGCCCGGCGGTGGCACTGTTCCTGCTGCTCGCCACGGTGGACCACCTCGTCACCGCCACCATTGCGCGCTCGCGCTACGAACAGGACCTGGCTTCGGGCATCAACCGCTTCCGATGGGTGGAGTACTCGTTCAGCGCCACCTTGATGGTCATCCTCATGGCGTCGTACGCGGGCATCACCGACATCACCGCACTCGTGTCGATTGCCGGTGCGAACGTGGCGATGATCCTCTTCGGTTGGCTGCAGGAGCGCATGAACCCCCCGACCCGCACGCACACGACGATGATGCCGTTCTGGTTCGGCACGATCGCGGGTCTCGCGCCGTGGGTGGCCATCTGGACGAACGTGGTGGGTGCGGTCACGATCCCCGGCTTCGTCTACGGGATCATCGTGGCCGAGCAGTTGTTCTTCTTCAGTTTCGGCCTGAACCAGTGGCTGCAGTACAAGCGAGTGGGCCGTTGGGCCGACTACCTCCACGGCGAGAAGGTGTACCTGGTGCTCAGCCTGGCAGCAAAGTCCGTGCTCGCCTGGCAGATCTTCGGCGGGTCACTGGCGACCTGACCGCTCCAACCACGCCTCTAGTGGTCGCGCGCAGAATCGGCGGTTGACTTCGAAGTGGCGCCCCCGGCAGGGATCGAACCTGCGACCTGCGGTTTAGGAAACCGTCGCTCTATCCACTGAGCTACGGAGGCGGGGGATGGTGCGAAATGTGGTGCGAAATTCGCCGACACACCTCACGCCATCTATAAAGAGGTTACTAGTGCCAGCCAGATGCGGAAAGACACAGGGAAACAACCCTGTTGGCAGGCTTATCCTGCGCAATATCAGCGCTAAGACGCATGGGGTTCGCGCCTATTAGTTAGGTGCGTGATTTGGGGTTGCGATTGGGTGGGTCCCACGCACCGAAGTAACGCGATACGTCTCCCCCAGTTCGGTAATGCCATGCCAATAGCGCCGTGATGCCTTGGTGAATTTGATAGCCACGCAATTGGAGTTCGCGCCGCTCGAGACCTACGGCTCGCACACGACGGCCAAACCACTTTTCTTTCATGTGGTTGTGCATCGATTCAGTGTCTTCACGACCACCAAACAAACGGCGCCAATCGGGATCGGTGGGTGGAATAGTTCGCAGTGCTCGAGTGCGTCGCTTGCCATTTGCGCGCTCATCATCGGTACTCGATTGGCGAATCCATGCCGTCATTCCGCGAAGGTGTGGACTCACAGCGTCCAGTTCAGGAATACGCCAATGCCCATACAAAGTGGTGCCACGTCGTTTTGTCTGCACGCGCTCTAAGGGCTGCCACATGCGTTGGCCGTCAATCACCATCTGGATGCCAGGAGTTCCGTCAAATGCTGTCACCGGCAAGTCCAATTTTCGCCCACTGTCTTTGAACTCGTATGTACCCAATGGAACTTGTGCGCGTTTGCCCTTGTTCGTCAACGAGGTTTTCGTCAACACATGGCGGCCAGTATCAAGAATGCGGTCTTGGTCGGGTGGATGCAGTGCCATGTCGTAGCCCACTCCCCTCACTTCAGAAACTGATCCGATGATAGGTAACACCATGTTGGTGAATACACCGCCATCACCAATGCCGTCAGGTTTGAATTGTGCGTCGAGAATTACGCGTTCATGGGCGTGCTCTGTGCGTACTAGTGCGCTCACCCAGTAGTTGCCGGGGAACTGTGTGTCATCTTGATAGTGCACTGCATCAGGGTCATAGCGCCTATGAATGATCTCGCCTGTTTCGGGGTCAACTCGCACTCCAGCAATGTTCGAGTGATACAACGATTCGAGCCATGTGGCATCGCCGTAAATCATGTTGTGATTTGAAGGATGCGTGAGCGAGTCATCATCTACAAAGCAACCAATCAGTCGCGCAATCTCTAGTTGTGTTTCTTGGCAGTGTTCTCGCAATCGGTCGATGTAACAGAACACATTGTCAATCAATATTCGTCGCCCACGGTTGTACTGGTCACGACTCAGAGATGTTTCTTCCAACCGCCGGGTGCGGTGATGAGGCCATGCTTTCTCGATTTCTGTTTTCAGAATCCCCCACATTCTGTTGTTATCAAGAGATCGAAACATGCGTCGAACTGATGATTTTTCATACAACATCACATCGCTCATAATCACCGAGTGGATTTCATATTCACGTGGGCGTCCAGGCCCAATGCGTATCTCTAATTCGTCTGCAATCTCTTCTGCGAACTCCCACATGGGTGCATATGTTGCGTATGCAATGAAATAGTCAAGATCACTGAGATGCAATGGCGTTGTGTGCGAACGGCGTTTGCGTCCAGCATCACTCGCTGCTGTTCCTTTATGGCCATCAATACGCTCAGCCATGGAATAGTCAACGGCAGCCCCCATTTCAGACACAGCAATAGGGTCCAGCCCATAGTTCTGTACCCGCTGCGGACGCCGCTTCTTTGCCACTACTTAGCTGCCCACCACTCGTAGCGCAACATGCGAGCCGTGGCATCAAGAGAGTTGTTCCCCAAGAACAATGCAGCAACTTCTAACCCTTCGGCTTCCAGCACCACCATTGCTGCACCAAGACGAATCGACTTTGCTGTCACACCTGAACCCGAACGGAACCCAGTCATACGCATCACATTCATCAGGCGTGTATTCACTGTGCGTGCAACGTTCTCTGACGTCACGAAATCTGCAACTGCCAGACGCTGTTCACTCTCGCGGTGGTTCTCACTAAGAAAGAGAGCGATGCGATTGCACGCCCATTCAGTCAGTACTGCAGTTCTTGGGTTCTCCCCCTGAAAGTGAACAATCCTGCTGTCGATGTCAACATCACATACGCGCACTAGTCCGGCTTCGTTGGCAGTGGCACCCGACATGCTCAGAGCGACCAACACATCTTCACCTGTGCTGATCAGCGTGCTATCGACCATTCCGATGACTGAATCAAGTTCCAAAAGGTTCAATGGTCGTGGTGATTCTGGTTCGCCACGTGACACCGTGTCACCACTGAGGTCAAAACCATCATTGAAACCTTCAGACCCCATCGCTACTTGAAAGAAGCGATACGCCCACTGGCGATTGCCTGCAGTCCGTGGTGATACCTGGGCGTAGCCATGTTTCGTTTTTCCTGCCGACCACATGTGTTGCAGAACATGATCTGCAGTGATCTCATCCAAGAATTCAAGACCATGGGCCTGCAAGTCTTTTTCGAAATGAATCAGCAGCCCATGCAGTTTTCGTGCAGTTCCTGTTGGTGCCGGATACGACGACTCAATCAGTGAATGCACCAAAACAAACGCATCAGACAAACGAACACGCTTATCGCGTTTCATCTTTGCTCCAACGGAAAGGGCGACACGTCGATTCTGGAACTTGGATAAATCTATCCAGAAATTCCTTTTCGTTTCGGGCCAGTCGCTGTGTCCGGATCCATTGCCCTCGTTCGTACAGTCGCTGCTGAATAGTTCTAACTGTGTGGGGGGATGTTCCGGCAACGGGTTGCGTTGACGATGAAACATTATGTCGACCACAAGTATGACATTTGTTTGTGTCGCGAGGCGGAACTTTTGAAACTTTCTTTCGTGTCAAAACGTCAATAGATAAACGCTTTTTCTTAATAGCTATTTCTATTGACACCTTGACTATTTCAAACGCTGTTAAGACCATGACGTCAGAACGGATACTCATCGGCCTCACTCACATCACATGAATCACTAAACGGACACATCGTGCAGTGCTCGCCACCTTGCACCTCTACCCCACGGTCGTTACGAATATCTGACACTGCTTGAGTTGCTAATTGCATGCCTGCGATTGCCATCTCTAGCCACTCACGTTCAACGTCCATGCCGATGCCTTTGCCTGACTGCAGACCCCACACCACAAGTCGCTGTGGTGGGCAGCCTGTAGCGATGCCATGCACCAACGCACCTAGTGCCATCTCTTCAAGATCTTTCGGTGATGGCCACTGGGGTACCAAACGCACGAGCACTGCGCCTGGCCAATTCACTTCAACACCCATCCGATGATCACCAAAGGTGACATCCACTGTGTCTACCGAGAACACCACATCGCCAATAGCAATGTCTTCAAGAACGGGCCCGATTGTTACTTGGGTGCCATCCACAATCTGAGGCCATGCCTCGACCAGATGGGCTACCGCCATCGCAAGTTCGTTCTCTAGTTCCACCCGCTCGAACTCACTCTGCAAGAACAGCCATGTGGCCGTCAGTGGGTCAAAGTTCGCCTCAGTACCCAGAAACGTACGGACGAAGTCAATGGGCTTGGGAGCCTCATCAATCACCGCTGCTTCGAGGTACTCCCGAGCCACCCGCACAAACAGGTCACGCCGAAGCAGGAACACATGAGCCGGAATCTCAGTGGCGATTTCCCGCCCCTGCCACAACCCACCACAAGTGACTACCTCGTCAATGTTCTGCTGACGTAGGGTCAATCGCCCCACATCATCAGGGATTTCCTTTCGGATACGAGCAACAGTGGCCATACCCCACCCCTGCTGATAACCCAATGGTTCCAACACTGGAATCACTAGTCCTGCCAATTTTTCTGTCATAACGTTGTCCTTTACTGTCTACGTTCGTAGACACTATAACGCCGACTACGGGTGTAGACAACCTTGTGACAGGAATGAATTAGAGTGGAGCCATGACAGGGGTGCCGCCAAAGTATTTAGTGGGAGCTCACGAGATCGCCGAGCGACTAGGCCTCAGTCATGCCCAGTCAGTGCACACCATCCGAAAAAGGCATGCTGACTTCCCTGCCCCAGTTGCCAACCTGAAGACAGCAATGATTTGGGACTGGCGTGACGTGGAGAAATGGGCGCGGGACTCCGGCCGTCTTTAGTTCAGTTAAACAAATTTAGGAGAGGCCAATAAAACGTTCAAAGAACGACGACTGGCGCCGCCAGGGCGTCGCACCGGAGACGATGAAGCTCCCGTCCACCTTGGCGGTGGTGTGCTGCCGGAAATGCTCCACGATGATCTCGGCCTTCTGGGCCAAGTTTGTGAGGTGCAGCGACACGAACCGCGCGATAGCCGCCTTGGCGCGCGCTTTGTCGTGCTCGGGGTCGTCGCGGACGGTCTTCTCGATCTTCCAGTACGTCTGGTAAGTGGTGTAGTTCGCCAGCACATCAAGGATGAATCCCTCCTCGATCGCCTGGCGCATCGAGTACAGGTGAAACGGTACGTACCGCACCCCGTCGGGAGTCTGCTCCCGCTGGCCGAACAACTCGAGAGTCTTAGCCTTCGGGGTAGCGGTGAACGCGAAGAACGAGATGTTCTCCTGCTCACGTTCACTGAACAGAACTCATCGCGCTCGTTCGAATCCTCATGCGAGAGATCACCGGATCGAGTCAGTCATTACGCAGGCGCAGCCACCTCGAGGCGCTTGAAGGTCTTGGGCAGAGAGTCGTAGAGATCTCGTACGAGGTCGTCCCGGATCGATGCGTAGTCCGGATCGGCCCAGAGGTTGCGCCACTGGTGCGGATCCTCGTGAACGTTGTAGAGCTCGCCTTCGGTGCCGTCGTATTGGATCGGGATCGGCGTGAGCATCTGCGCTCGCTGCTGCTCCGGGAACAACGGGTTCTTCTCGAGGCCGGTGGGTTGGCCGCCCGTCGATGGTTCGTAGGCGGTGCAGAGCCAGCCGTCTCGGTAGATCGAACGCATGTGCATGCCGATGCTCGGTTGCTGGCTGTCCCACTCGCAGAGCACCCGGTCACGGCCGGGTTCGCCGTCGGCGGTGGGCAGGGCTGATCCTTCGATCCAGTCCGCCACCGGCACCCCGGCGATCTCACAGAATGTCGCAGCCAGGTCGAGCTGGCCGACGGGGTCGTTGACCTCGGCGGCGGCGACGCCTGCTGTTGGTGCGGGGCGCCAGATCAGCGGCAGTCGCATCAGCGAGTCGGTGTGGTATGGGCCCTTGAAGATCAGGCCGAAGTCGCCGTTGAGGTCGCCGTGATCGGTGGTGAAGAAGACGTCGGTGTCGTCTGTCCAGCCCTTGGCGTCGAGGTGGGCGAGGACCCGGCCGACGGCCTCGTCGATCAACTCGTTCATCACGTGGGTCTTGGCGTTGATCTCGCGGATCATGTCGTGGGTGAGACTCCGGACGTCGAGCCGCGCCCCTCCGCCCTCACGGTTGTTGAATCGCCCCTCCCAGTACGCCAGCCAGTGGGCCGGCTTGTCGGCCAGCACGCGGGCGATCGCGTCGTCGCTTCCCGGGTGACCGGCTGGGAGATCGAGGTCCTGCCATGGCACGCGTCCGAGCTCGGATGCCGGCGGGTCCCAAGGATGATGTGGGTCGGGGAAGCTCAGCCAGATGAACCAGTCCTCGCCGTCGGTGTAGGTGTCGAGTTGGGAGACGGCGAGGTCCGCGAGCCAGTCGGTGTGATAGATCTCGCGCGGAATCGGGTTGTTCATCACCTCGGGTGCGCCGGTGTCGCCGCCGGGAGCAGAGCTAAGGACCGGGGCAAAGCTTTCGAGCCATTCGGGATGTTCGGCCTTGAGCCAGAGCCCATAGTGGGCCGATGGGTTGCCGAATGCTGAGCCCGAGTGCATTGCCTGGATCGACGTCTCGAAGCCGCGCCATGGACCGGTTTCACCGCTGCGATTGCGTCGAGTCTCCTCGAACCGGCCTTCGAAATCCATCCCGGGCTCGAAGTGCGCTTTACCCAGCAGCGCCGTCCGGTATCCCGCGGTATCCCGGAGATAGGCGGCGATCGACGGCGCGTCGGTCGGGAGCGGTATCCCGTTCGCCACGACGCCGTGGGTTCGAGCGTATTGCCCGGTCAGGATCGTCGATCGGGCGGGCATGCACACCGTGTTCTGGCAGTACGCACGGCGGTAGTTGATGCCGGAGGCGGCCAGTCGATCGACCACCGGGGTTCGTGCGATCTGCCCGCCGTTGCAGCCGAGTGAGTCGTAGCGCTGTTGGTCGGTGGTGATGAAGAGGATGTTGCGACCCATGGCCCGAGACTAGACATTTCTTTGAACATCTGCAAGAATCTGAACGCATGCAAGAGTTGTTTGCCCGATCCGAGGAGCCCTAATGCCCGTCAAACGCAGTCCCGACCAGGAGGCCGCACTTCTCGCGTGGGGGGAGGCCAACCCCGACACCCCCATCGTGATGCTCAACCTGCTCCGGTTCGCGGAGCAGGCCCACCCGGGGTACGGCTGCGACGGGATGACCGGGCGGGAGGCGTATCGCGCGTACGGGGCTGGGCTCATGGCGATGGACCCGCCGTTCCCGGGCACGCCGATCTGGCTCGGCACCGCAGGCGTCGACGTGATCGCACCAGAAGGTGAGCACTGGGACGAAGTGATCCTCGTCCGGTACGACTCCGTCAGCGCCTTCACCGAGGCCACGAGCCGGCCCGACTACCTCGAGATCGCCGAAAAGCGCACGGCCGCCCTCGACGACTCCCGCTTGATCCTCGCGATCGAGGGATTCGGAACCGGAACGTGACGGTGGCGACCCTTGAGATCGCGGAGACTGGGCTGCGCGAACGAGCGAAAGCCGGTCGCCGACGTCAGATCATCGCTGCCGCAGCTGATCTGCTCGAAGCCGGCGGGCTCGCCGGACTCACGATGCGGGCGCTCTCCGAAGCCGCCGAGCTGAGCGTGCCGACCATCTACAACCTGATCGGCGGTCGAGACCACGTGCTCGTCGCCGTCATGGAGCTCTTCGGCATCGAGTTCGACGCCCAGCTCGCTGCCCTCGAGAGCGCACCGGTTGACCGCTGCTTCGAAATCGCCGACGCACTGGTGACCGCGCTGACTGCCCAACCCGACGTCGCGCGGGCAATCATCGCCGACGGCCTCGCTCCGATGCTCGGCGAACGGCCGTTGATGCGCCGGTACGGCGCCGCACTCCGCGCCGCGATCGACGATGCCAGCGAGTCCGGTGACCTGGACCCACAGGTCTCACCGGACCTCCTGGTCGGTCATCTCCTGGCGATGACTGCCGGGCTCTTCATTCGCTGGGCCAATACCGGCGTGCACGACGACCCGAATGGACACCGGTTCCGGTCCGTTGTCGCTCACGGTATGGCCCTCACCTTGGTCGGTGTCGCCGACGACGCCGTGGCCCCGGCCCTTCGTCGTCGTTTCCGCGCGGCCGAGGCTTCGCTTTCCCCAACATCAATCTGACCAATCAAGGAGTCCTCATGGCCATCAGCCCGAACAGAGAACAGTTCATCGAATATGCGAAGTCCGACCTCGCCGGCGAGGTCGTCATGCTCAACCTGCTGCGGTTCGCCCGAACCGGCGCAAGCGACGAGGAGTCCGGCATCGCGGCATACAGCCGTTACGGCGACCAGGTCAGGACGATGATCGAGGCACAGGGCGGCACGATCTTGTGGAGCGGACTTCCCCACCATGTGTTCGTCGGCAACCCGGAGAACGACCGTTGGGATGCCGCCGTGCTCGTGATGTATCCCTCACGGGACAAGTTCCTCGAGATGGTGTCCACCCCCGAGTACAACGACGCACACAAGGACCGTGAGAGCGGCCTCGAGGCCACCGTCATCCTCGCGTGCGAGCCCCTCCCCGCCTTCCGCGTGATCAAGGAAGAACGGTGAAGATCGACCAGCTATTCAGTGTCGAGAGCAAGACGGTCCTGGTGACCGGTGGGTCGCGGGGAATCGGTGAGATGATCGCCACCGGCTTCCTGACGAACGGCGCCCGCGTCTTCATCTCGAGTCGCAAGGCCGACGTGTGTGACGCCACCGCGGCGCGCCTCGCCGAGACCCACGGTGGCGAGTGCACCTCGCTGCCCGCCGACCTGTCGACCGTCGAGGGGGCTGAATCGCTCGCCGCCGCCCTCGGCGAGCACGTCGACCACCTCGACGTGTTGGTCAACAACGCCGGCGCCTCCTGGGGCGGCTCGCTCGGCGAGTTCCCCGAGGTCGGGTGGGACAAGGTCATGAACACCAATGTCAAGGGCGTGTTCTTCCTGACCCAGGCGCTCCTCCCCCTACTCGAGGCGGCGACCTCGACCGACGACCCCTCGCGCATCATCAACATCGGCTCGGTCGACGGCCTGTCGGCCCAGGCGTTCGGCGGCTTCTCGTACGGACCGTCGAAGGCGGCCCTCCACCATCTGACCAGGCAGCTGGCGGTTCACCTGGTCGAGCGTGACATCCTCGTCAACGCCATCGCCCCTGGCCCCTTCCCCACGTGGATGCTCTCGACCGGCGTCGGCACCGGTGGCGACGTCGAGGGCACCGATTGGGCCGCGATCGGCGCCTTCAACCCCCGCAAACGCGTCGGCTCGCCCGAGGACATCGCTGGGCTCGCCATCTTGTTGGCCTCGAGGGCCGGCGCCTACACCGTCGGCGAGGTGATCACCTGCGACGGCGGCGCGCTGGTCTCGGGCCGATGAGTCGTCGCCCGACCACGCTGGCGATTGCATCGCCACTGCGGCCGCAGTGTTCCACCACCTCAGCGCAGTACTCGCCGAGGAGCGCCAGCGCGCCGTTCCGACACGCAACGAACCGTGGCCGTACGCCACCCGACAAACATCAGGAGGCCCCGTGACCAAGACCGCGCCACCGCCCGCCCGCCTGCTCCGTAAGGCCCTGAAGAAGATCGGACTACACCCCGACGACCCCGACGCGACCAAGTTCCACCTCCCCGGTCGACGTGCGTTGATCGTCGCCACGAACGCCGGCCACCTCGACGTCGGCAAGCCCACCGGGGTCTTCGCCAGCGAGATGACCGTGCCGTACTACGCGTTCCTCGATGCGGGCATGGACGTCGACGTCGCCAGCCCGGCCGGCGGCGTGATCCCCGTCGACCCGCAGTCGCTCAAGCCGGTCACCCGGACCGCCGACGACGACCGTTTCCTTGCGGACGACGACTTCAAGGCGAAGGTCACCGACTCCCTCGCCGTCGGTGACCTCGACATGGCCGACTACGACATCGTGTTTCTCGCCGGTGGGTGGGGTGCGGCGTTCGACTTCGGGTTCTCCGACGAACTCGCCGCCAAGGTCACCGAGGCCAACGCCGCCGGCAAACTGATCGGCGGCGTGTGCCACGGGCCGCTCGGCCTGATCAACGCAACGGCGCCCGACGGACGGCCGCTCGTCCAAGGCCGCAGGGTATCGGGCGTGACCGACAAACAGGTGAAGGAGCTGGGCATCACCGCGACACCGCACCACCCCGAGACAGAGCTGCGGGCGAAGGGGGCCCTCTTCGAGAGCCAGACGAAGCGCCGTGACCCGCTCGCCAACCATTGGGTGGTCGACGGCAACCTTGTCACCGGGCAGAACCAGAACGCCGCACCGATGGTCGCGCGCGAACTGATGGCCCTGCTCAAGGGATCGACTTCGGTTCAGCCGGTGAACTCGACGAAGTCGGCCCCGTCGTCGACTGCGTCGGGGTTGTAGATCGAGAGCCCGGGTGACCAGTTCGATCACGATCCGGCGGCAGCGTTCGACCGGCAGGTTCTGCCAGGTTCGGAGCCGGTCCCATGTTTCCCAGCTGGTGTGGAGGTCGAGCAGCTCGAGCGTCTCGTCAGCGGCGTCGGGGCCGAGCGCAGACAGCTCGGTTTCGAAGGTGCGGGCCAACTGGGTGCGGAGGTGTGCCGCCAGGCCGGTCTGTTGCCGTTGGAGTTCTGGGGAAAGGTGCTGAGCGCGCAGAGCACCGCGCGGCGATCTCTGGCGCCCCCGGCAGGGATCGAACCTGCGACCTGCGGTTTTGGAAAGCGGGATCTCTTGTCAAGTTGGACTTGACAGATTTCAGAAAGCGCCATTTTGCACGCGTCTCAGTTCCACTAATGCCACGGAGTCAGGGCAATCACAGCCTGTATGTGAAATGAGATGTGAAACGATGCGAGCTCGCGCCGCTGCCGCGACGACCACCAAGTGCCGGCGGCCGCGAGCGACTCCCACGTGCGTTCGTGGGCCTCGACAAAGTCGGGGCGGATAGTCGCCGTCACGTCACCGAAAATACATGACACCCCGCACAAAGAATGTTTTTTCCCGACGGCCTTCCTGTCCACCTTCTTAGTCTTCATCTCAGCATCTGGCATCGATTCCTGGAGGACGGCAATGAAGAAGAGACATGCGTGGATTGTCCTTCTGGGTGTCGCTGTCCCAGTTCTCGGGTCGTCCCTTTCCCTGGCCGCAGCATCGACAACCAATGGCGGCTGGTTTGGTTGGCAAATTCTGTGCAATCTGCTCGCACTTGCCTGCAGCCAGCTCAGACTCGGTCGCCGGAGATCTGTTCAGTGCCGTCGAGCAGTTCCATGAGTTCGCGTGCGACCATCGGTGCGGCATTCTGGTTCTGACCGGTCACAAGGTTGCCATCGACAACCCAGTGATTGGCGAGCGGGTCGCGGCGCTTGGTCTGACTCTCGAAAAGGGCGCCCTTTGCTCTCAACTCGGTTTCCGGGTGATGCGGAGTTGCGGTGATTCCCAACTCCTTCACCTGCTTGTCGGTCACACCCGAAACTCGGCGACCCTCCACCAGTGGCCGACCATCCGGCGCCGTTGCGTTGATCAGACCAAGTGGTCCGTGACACACCCCTCCGATCAGTTTGCCCGCAGAGTTGGCTTCGGTGATCTTGGCAGCGAGTGCGTCGGAGAACCCAAAGTCGAACGCCGCCCCCCATCCACCTGCGAGAAACACGATGTCGTAGTCGGTCATGTCGAGTTCACCGACGGCGCGGGACCTCATTATCTTCGACTTCAAATTGTCGTCCGCAAGGAATCGATCGTCGCTGCCGGTCCGCAAGACCGGCTTGAGTGACTGGGGATCGACCGGGATCACTCCACCGGCCGGACTGGCGACGTGAACGTCCATGCCTGCATCGAGGAACGCGTAGTAAGGCACCGTCAACTCGCTGGCGAACACCCCCGTCGGCTTGCCCACGTCGAGTTGTCCGGCGTTTGTCGCGACGACCAATGCACGTCGACCGTGCAGGCGGAACTCGGTAGCGCCGGGATCGTCGGGGTGCATCCCTGTCCGCTTCAGGACCATGCGGATCAGGCGGGCAAGCGGTGGTGGATTCTTGGACATCGGACCTCCTGTGGGTCGACGGGTGGCATACGGCCACGGTTCGTTGCGCATCGGAACGGAACGTTGACGTTCCGCGACAAGGGCAACGCGAAGGTGCTCGAACACTGCGGCCGCGGTGGGGTCGTTCCACCTGTTGACAACTTCAATCGGGTCGGTGTCGAGGTCATAGAGCTCCCACTGGTCGGGAATCATGTCCGCCCGGTATTCGGGCCCGGCGGGTCCGGTTGCCGCGAGATGACGCTGACCTGGCTCGGTCCAGGTACGCGGATCATCGAAACTGCGCACCAGCTTCCAGAGATGTCCATCGCCGCCGACGATGCCGCCGGAGTCGCGGTCACCGACACGCGCCACGAGACCCTCAAAGTTTGCGGCTACGTGGGCGGGCACCTGAATGCGCAGCGGTGCCGGCTGCTTTTCGACACGACCGAGTCGCCGGGCGAGCGCGGATGCGCCTGAATCCCCCTCGGGCATGTTGTCACGGGTGAGCAAATAAACCCGTCGATTGCTGTTAGCAGTCGTCGGATCATCCACGATGGGCATGAGGTTGGTGCCGGGAAGGTCGTGCACCTCTGAAAAGTCCGACCGCAACACCGCGGCTGCAATCTCGTGGTTGATGCCGGCTGCAGCCAGCAACGTCGGGACGACGTCGACATGTGATGACGGCATTGCGTCGACACTCACGCCAGACGTCGCGCGCTCACCTATCCGCGCAATCGAGAACGGCACGCGGGTCGCCTCGTCATACAAGTTGAACCACTTCTGGTGCAGACCGCCATGGGCGCCGAGCAAGTCGCCATGGTCGGACGTACGCACGATCACTGCATGGTCAGATCCGTTATCGGTGACGGCGCGACGTACACGATCGACCTGACCATCAACCTCGGCATGCAAGCGGTAGTAGAGGTCGCGGTACTCTTGCTCGTTGCGCTCGTAGGTCCGCTTGATCGCAGGCGCCGGACCGTAGGTGCTGTAGTACGACTCTCGAAAGGCGACCTGCGCCGCAGGCTTGGTGGAGAGATCCTCGTCCTGTGACGGCGCGGGTGCGACGTGGGGTGGATCGAGCGGCGATGCCTCGATTGGATTACGCCGCGCCCACATCGGGAACATCACGATGTCGTGTGGGTTGACAAAGCTGACCACGAGAAGGAACGGGCGAGCAGCATCGACGTCACCGGCACGACGACGGGCATACCTGTCCTCGAGCCATGCAATGACACGGTCGGCAATGATCGGGTCGCGTCGCAGGCCAGAGTCTGCGAGTCGACCACTGTGAGGTTCGGGTCCGACCCAACCGGAGAAGCCAAACTCATCGAGCGGGTCGGCATCGAGGTAGCTCTGAACACCGACCGTGAGCACATTGCCGTCGTCGTCGTTGGTGTCGATACGCTCCCCCGACTCGTTGTGCAGGTCGGCGTGCGTGATGTGCCACTTGCCGTCGTAGTGCGTGTCATACCCGCCCGCCCGGAACCAGTGTCCGAGCGTCGGCACCTCGCCGGGACGTAGCCATCGCATCCGGGAGTCGTCAGCCATCTTGCCGAGCCCGTTTGTCTGGGTGACTCCATGGACGTCGGGGTACTGGCCAGTGAAGATCGTCGGGCGACTCGGTACGCACGCGAGCGAGCCCGTGTAATGGCGGCCGAAGCTGACCGCATGTTCGTCAAACCATGCGGCACCTTTGAGCGTGTGACGTCGCCAGTCGGTGAGTTCTTTCGACTCATACGGCGGTGCCGCCCGCTCCTGATCGGTCATGATGATGACCACGTCAGGACGTAGCTCGGTGCTCATGCAGTGTTCCCTTCGTATCGATCGGATCCTGACGCGAAGAATTCACATCGCTCGGTGAGGCCGGAGATCATCTGCTCGGATGCGGCGGCAAGACGACGACCGACGACCCGGGCGATGACCCTCTGTGGTGGTCGTGGACCGCAGTCGACTTCAGAGATGATCGTCACCGTTGTCGTGCCACCTGAACCGTCAAGTCTCCATGTGTTCGTCGCAGCCCGGACAACCGAAGGCAGTCCGATGATCATGTACGACAGCGACTTTCCTGGCTCCCATGCCTTGACCGTCTCTCGCAATGTCACGCGACCTGACTGGATGCGGCGTACCGCCCCGACTCCTTCGGTGCACTCGGTCAAGAGACACGAATGATCCACGTTCGGTGCCCACGACGCAATTGCGCCGAAGTCACCTAGCACCCGCCACACCTGTTCTCGGGGCAGATCGATCACACCTGTGCGCTTGATAGTGGCCACTGAATTTCCTTGACTGCTGCTGACACCCGGGTCACTTGCGCTAACCGGCGTCAACAGCGACGGCATCGATCACGATCTGCGCAAGCTGAGGTGCGGCATCTTCCTGGAAGAAATGGTGTGCGTTCTTTATGGTCACATGGGGCTGTCCCACCGATCCGGGCACTTTCTTCAGGAACAACTGATCTCCACCTGCAGTGACTGGATCACTGTCGCTGAAACAGCAGATGAACGGCTTCGTCCATTGTTCCAACACCCGCCAGGCGGCACGATTTGCCTCACTTGCCGGATCGTCACTCACGGTCGGAACCAGAGACGGAAAGATTCGTGCACCGGATTGGTACTTGTCGTCGGGGAACGGAGCATCGTATGCCGCGACCTCTTCAGAAGTGAGTTCTGTGATGGTTGATGCCTGCAGCATGAATCCCGTGTCGAAATCTGGTGTGGTCCGGCTGAATTCCTGCCATCTCAGGAAAGCCTTTGTGATTGGCAAGTCTCCGGTCGGAAGTCCGGTGTTGCCGATGACGACCCGGTCAAAACGATCGGGATTCTCCGCAACGAGGCGCAACCCGATGAGCCCACCCCAATCCTGGGCGAACAAAGTGACATGCCGCAGGTCGAGATGGTCGATGACAACGGACTGCATCCACGCAACATGTCGGGCATAGGTGTAATCGCTCTGCTCGGTCGGCTTGTCGCTCTTGCCGAAGCCCACCAGGTCAGGAGCTATCACTCGAAGGCCTGCCGCAACCATCGGCGGAATCATCTTGCGGTACAGGTAACTCCACGATGGTTCGCCATGCATGCACAACACGACGGGTCCATTCGCGGGACCCTCATCCAAGTAGTGGACGCGCAATGTGCCGCCGTCGGTGTCATCAATTTCGACGTAGTTCGGAAGGAACGGATAGTCAGGCAAGTTGGCAAACCTTTCATCGGGTGTGCGCAGAAACTGCATGTCAGACTCCATTCCTTATTGATTTGAGATTCGGCCGTCTTGACAGGATCTGATTATTTTCATATAGTATGAAGTAAGTTTGGGTTTGTCAAACCAAAGGTATTTGTTGATTCAGGAGTGCTGATGGATGAGCGACAACCACCATGAGGAAAGGCAATTCTCGATGAGCGAACCAAGAGGAAGCAGAGACGCAACTCAAGTGACACCCGGCGTGTGGCTCCTGCCGTCACAAGGAAACGGGTTCGCGGTGGAGACGCCAGATGGAGTCATCACGATTGATTCAGGGCCTGGGGGCCGTACGACCGACAAGATGATCGCCGCACTGCGAGCCGTCTCCAACTCTCCGGTCATCGCGATCTGCTACTCACATGGGCACTTCGGCTACAACTTCGGCATCCCGCAGTGGCTCGCACACAATGCCGAACGAGGTGATTCGCCTCCCCGATTGATTGCGCATCGCAACCTGCCGTTGCGCCACGCCCGGTACCGCGAGACAGACCGATACCAATCCATCATGAACGAGATGCAGTTCCCCGGCATCACCGCACTGTTTGAACCTGTCAGAGTTGACCCCACCGAGACGTTCGACGACCACTTGGTTCTCTGCGAGTCACCCCGCATCGAACTGTTGTGGGCCCCATCCGAGACAGATGATGCGTTGGCGATGTGGCTCCCCGAGACACGCACACTCTTCACCGGTGCAGCCGTACCCGCCGACTTCATTCCCAACATCGGCACGCCCCAACGCTCGCTGCGTTTGACCGCCCGCTGGGCAGAAACGTTGGAACGTCTCGCCGATCTTCGCCCTGAAACACTCGTCATTGAGTTCGGACCTTTCATCACTGGTGAAGACAGAATTGCCGAACGACTCACCACAACGGCACGCGCGTTGCGATGGATCCGACGTGAGGTCGTCGACCGACTCAATCAGGGAATGAACGAGCGAGAAATACTCGCCGATCTCGAATACCCATCCGAGGTGTTCGATCTTCCCTGGCTGACGCATGCCTACGGGAGTCCCGACTACATAGTGCGCGACCTCGTGCGCGAGGAAAGCGGTTGGTGGGACCGCAACCCGACGTCGCTCCACCCCGCTCCCCCGGCCGACGTGGCCCGAGCCACGTTCGACGCCATCGCCGATCCCGACACCGTGATTGCCCGGGCCGAGGCTCTGGCTGCTAACGGCGAGGTACAACTTGCCATGCACGTCATTGATCTTGTCGCACTCGGTCCGGACGAGGAGCCCACGGTCGCTCGCGCTCGCACAATCAAGGCCGACCTGTGCCGAGCACGGGCGAAGGAGATCGAGCCCTACCCGAGCAAGGGCCTGTACAAGTCAAGCGCCGCGCTTCTCCGAGCCGGCACCACTTCGTGGAAAGGTGTGATCCAATGAGCGACAAGCCCCAGAATTCTCGTCAACCGAACCTGCTATTCATCTACGCCGACCAACACCGAGCCGACGTGCTCGGCTGCGCGGGAAATGACATCGTCGTCACGCCCAATCTCGACCGATTGGCGGCCGAGGGTGTCCGCTTTGACCATGCATGGACAGAGAGCCCGATTTGCCAGCCGGCGCGTGCGTCACTGCTCACCGGCCGCTACCCGAGCGACCACGGAGTACTCGGCAACTTCGCCGGTAACTGCCGACCCGAGTGGGACACGTTCCCCCGGCGCCTCCAGCAAGCCGGTTACATCACCGCCACCATCGGCAAGACGCATTTCGATGACTGGCCGATGGGCGCCCAGCCGGGCACCCCACCACCAACCGAGGAGTGGATCGGCAGCTTCGGGTTCGACCACGTCGTCGAGGAGTTCGACAGATACGTCCACTTGTTCGACGTTGATACTCCATACAAGCGATTCCTGCGCGGTCACGATGCACTGGAGCCGTACCAAGAGATCGTCCTCGCCAACTTTCGCGGAGGCGACGGCCACTGGAAGGGCGTAACCTCGCCGCTTCCTCAGGAACTCGACCTCACTTCATTCCTTGCCGATGAAGCACAGAACTGGATCAGCCGCCAATCAATGGAGCGTCCGTGGTTCTTGCAGTTGTCGTTCGTGCAGCCCCATGTGCCACTGATGGGCGACCCGATCTGGGCAGAACACTACGCCGGGGCACACATCGAGCGAACGGCCCGCGCCGAACCCGAAGCGTTCAATGCCGAATGGGCCCAACAACTCACTGGGTTGCGCATGCACTCGCACAGTGAACTGCTGACCGATGAGTTCGTTCTGGCTGGTGCTCGCCAGTACTACGCAATGGTGTCGCTCATCGATCAACGAATCGGCGACTTGCTCGCTCAGCTCGAGCGGATTGGACAGCTCGACAACACCTGGATCGTGTACTCGGCTGACCACGGCGAGATGCTCGGCGACCACGGGTTGATGGCCAAGATGAACTTCTACCGCTCATCAGTCCGGGTACCGCTCATCGTTCGCCCTCCGTCAGGAATGACCGGCAGAGTCGAAACAAGACCGGTGCAGGCTTTCGATGTTGCAGCCACTTTGCTCGACGCCGGATCGGCCTCACCACTCGAAGGCGCACCGTCACAATCTCTCGTACCACTTGTCACAAATGATGTGTTGGCAACTCGAGACCACGTGGCGAGCATGATACGAATGCGACCCGACTTGCCGACATGGCAAGCAATCACCGACGGACACTGGCGAGCCACCATCAACTCCGGCACCGGCGAAGCCAGTGAGTTGTTCAATCTCGATGACGACCCCGACGAGGCGATCAACCTGGTCATGAATACAGCTTTCACGGATGCACTCCAACATTTGACCGCAGCGCTGAAAGATATAGTCAGCACTTCATGACGGCGACAAGTGACGATGGGCGAATCGCACGCGGCAAACGTACCCAAGTATCGGTGATTGAGGCTCTGCTCGGCCTCTACCGGGAGGGAAATCTCACGCCGACCACCGAGGAGATTGCTGCCCGCGTGGGAAAGACAAGCCGCTCCATCTATCACCACTTTCAAGACAAGGAAGCCCTTGCCGTTGCGGTCGCAGATCGAGTCTTTGAACAACACCGTGAGTTGTTCACTGCTCGACCGCCCACCGGCACTCTTGAAGAGCGAATCGCCGCCATCGTCTCGCATCGTGCTGAATTGTTTGAGGCAGTGGCACCAATGCGTCGATCCGCACTCGCGAGGATTCATCGATCCCCCGAAGTCAAACGGCAACAGACTCGGCTCGCGTCACATCTTCGGGAACAGTTGACAACCACCTTCAAACCTGAGCTCTCGAAACTAGAACGAGATTCAGCTGACAAGGCATTGGAGCTGCTTGACCTTCACACGAGTTGGGAGACGTGGGACAGGCTTCGAACCTGGCAAAGTCTGTCTGTCCAGCGCTGCCAAGTGCTTATGACCAACCTGCTCACCCAGACCCTCAACCTCCGATGACGTCCGAGTGCTGTCCAAAATCATCAAAACGACGAACATGAGACCTTTCGATATGACGTTCCGAAAAACGTTGTTTCGCGTTCCAAACGTTTACTGAAACCCCAGCCGCTACCCCATCAATACTGGAGTTTGGAATTTCGCACCAGCCTCACGGAGGCGTGGTTGACTCGAAATGTGGTGCGAAATTCGCCGCCGCATCTTGCGTCATCTTCAGTAAGGCTAGTGGGGATTCGTGGACCAAAACTCCCAGAAGCTCACCCACAGCGCGAACCAGATCGGCGGTCAACCGGACAACCCCGGCAATTAGGCTTCATTCGTGAAGTTTGCGGTCGCGGCGTTGATGCATGAGACCAACACGTACGCCGACGAGGTGACCGGCCCCACGGAATTTCACCACTTCACGGTCAAACGAGCAGAAGAGATGCTCCAGTTTGCGGGGATGGGAACATTCACCGGAGGCATCATCGACGAATGCAATCGCCGCGGAATCGAGATCGTGCCCATCATCTCAGCCGTTGCCCCTCCGTCTGGCACCATCAAGACTGATGTGTACCTCGGGTTTCGAGAGTCGATTCTCAGTGGTCTCCGGGACAATCCCGACATCGATGCTCTCGTATTGGAAATCCATGGTGCCGGAGTAGCAGACGGATTTCCCGACATGGAAGGCGATCTGATTTCTGCCATTCGTGAAGTCGTCGGCCCGAATCTGCCCATCACAGCCGGACTTGACCTTCACGGGAACATCTCCCCCAGGATGACTTCACAGTTCACGGCATTTTTCGGCAACCATCTCTATCCCCACACCGACAGCGCAGACCGCGGCGCAGAGGCGGTGTCAGCTGCAGTCGACGCAGTAAATGCAGTCACGAGACCGGTGATCGAATTGGTGTCATTGCCCATGCTCCTTCAATCATCACCAACTGATGAAGGTTTCCCTGCCGCAGACATGAACACGATCTGTCGAGAAATCGAATCTCGCCCGGGGGTCATTGATTGCACGGTGTTTCACGGCTTTCCGTACACCGACACTGCAGATGTCGGTGTGCACGTGGTGTGCACCACCGACAACGATCGAGACCTCGCACATGCATGTGCCAAAGAGGTCGCCCAGTGGATTTGGGAGTCACGCGAGCGATTCATTTCGGAATCGCATACGCCTGACTCCGCAATGCTCACTGCCGCGTCTCTCGTCGCTGAGGGCAAGATGCCCATCGTCGTCAACGACACGAGTGACAACCCTGGTGGCGGAACGCCGGGCGACGGCACACACCTCCTTGGGGCAATGATTGAACACCAAATTCCCGGCTCTGCTTTTGCCATGTTGTGCGACCCGATCGCGGTGCAAGAAGCAATCAAGGCGGGTGTCGGCAACTCGATAGAACTGACTCTCGGAGGTCGTCACGGACCTCTGCACGGACCGCCATTGAGAGTCGTCGCGAAGATTCGCACCATCACTGACGGCCGAATCGTACTGACTCACATGATGCGCGGGTACCCGCTGAATCTTGGACCTGCAGTCGGCATCAAGGTGGGCGAAGTGGACATCATCCTTACGTCGCACGCACAACAGACATTCGATTCGGAGATCTTCAAATTGCACGGCATTGATACGTCTCAGTGCTCGGTCATCGGCCTCAAATCAAGCACACACTTTCGTGCAGGCTTCAACCAGATTGCTGCCGAAATTCTGCGCGCCGATTCTCCCGGTCTTACAACTCTCGACGTGACGACTTTTGCCCACTCCGCTTATGCCGGAAAACTATGGCCCACCGATCCCGACACTGAGTGGTCAAAGCCGTGAAGATTGTTGTCATCGGTGGGGGCATTGCCGGAATCAGCATTGCCGCCGAACTCTCTCGCGATCATGATGTGACATTGCTGGAGATGGAGCAGCAGCTTGCGCATCACACCACCGGCAGATCTGCTGCCTTGTACCTGGGGTCTTACGGCAATTCCAACATCCAGACACTCACCCGCAAGAGCTTTGACATTTACACCGAGCTCTCCAACGAATACGGATACCCGTTGCTCTCTCCGCGTGGAATGGTGCAAATTCTTGATCACCAACAACTGCACGAATTGGACGAGACGCTTGCCAAGCACCCCACAATGGAAGTCATCTCTATTGATGCACTACGAGATATTGCTCCGTATGTCAAGCATGACCTTGTGGGTGCAGTGCTTCATGACAATTCGGGCTACGACATCGAGGTAGCAGGACTTCACCAGACCTATGTCCGCCGATTCACGGCAAACGGTGGAACGATCGAGAAATCGAGTGAGGTCTCGGAAATCACCTTCAACTCGAACGGCACTTCAGAAGTTCGTACATCACATCAGAAGCATCATGCGGATCTCGTTGTCAATGCATCCGGCGCATGGGGAAACGTGGTTGCCGAGCGAGCAGGATGTGCCACCATTCCTCTGACGCCACTCAGACGGACCATCTTCACCAGCAAACTGAGTCAGTCCTACGCACCCGGGCCGATGGTCCTGCGGCACCCTGAAGAGTTCTACTTTCGTATTGATCGCGGCACGGTTCTCGGGTCCCCTGCTGACGAGACTCCGTCTATCCCATGCGATGCCAAACCCGAAGAGATCGATGTCGCCGTGGCAATCGAAGCCATCAACGAATTCACCACACTGAACATCAGAAGTGTTGAATCCGCGTGGGCCGGCTTGCGCACATTCACGTCTGACAGGTCCCCGGCTGTCGGAAGCAACCCTGACCAGCCACACTTCTTCTGGTTCTGCGGCCAAGGGGGCTACGGAATCCAAATGGCACCCAAACTCGCCGTGCTCGCGGCCGACGTCATCAACCGCCGAGCCAACGCTGCCGACACCTCACTTGCGATGCAACTCTCACCACAACGCTTCTCGTCGCATCCTTGACCGATGACTACAAGATGGAATTCGCTTTCCAGGCGTTGAACGAGACACCAGGCACTCCCCGTCAATAATGGGGTGCGGAATTGCGCACCGGCTTCAAGGAGGCGTGGTTGACGCGAGAGGCATCGCGAACGATGGTCCCTGGAAAACCGAAGGACCTATGGTGTCGACATGACGCTCTCATCTGACATCCCGCGCGTGAACACCCCTCCCGGTGGTTGGCATGGCGACATGCCCGGTCCGTTTCTCTCCGAGTGCGACGAACCCCTGAGCCCGGATGCTCCTGACCTGAGGGGCACGTGGCGGCCTGTCGAGATCTTCATGAACGGAGAACCGGCACCGGTGACGTTGCCCCTGTGGAAGCACGTCGAACGCATCGAGCAGGCCGGGCGTCGCGCCACCATCACCGCCGGACATGTCATCCATGACTTCCTCGTTGTGGACGGAACTTTCGAGAACGGGTGCCACGATGTGTTCGAAATGGATCTCACGACGCCACTCGTCGTGGCAGCGTCGTACGAGGACGGGGTCATGGTTCTCCGGCCGAAGGACCTGAACGGGATCGAGGTGCGCCGTCAGAGAGATGGTGAGCACCTCGTGTGGCAGTACCACACGGCATTCACAATGCGGATGGAACGCATCGCCTGAGTTCTTCTTGGGGAGCATCAGAGGTGCCCCCGACAACTGTTGCCTGACGTGCGGCCTAGGCGACGACGTCCTTGCGGCGCCGGCGGAGCGCCGGCGGCAGGAACAGGGCCGCGCCGACCGCGAAGAGGATCGGAACAACGATCAACCATGTGGCGATATTTGATTCCTTGGTGAACTTCCGCACGGTCACACCGAGTGTGAACGTGACCTTGTCCTTGCCCTTTTCCTTCGTGGTGATTGCCACGCGGTGGGCGCCGGTGGGCACGTCCTTCGGGATCACGACGATCGTCTCGAGCGTGCCGCTCGACCCCACTGTGGCCGTCCCGATGCGAATCGGCGTGGAGAACATCCACATCTCGACGTCGGTCCCCGGTTCGAACCCGGCGATCTTGATGGCGACACGGGCCCCCGGCTCGAGAGTCACGTTTCCTTCCGAGTCGAGTGCGAGGGTCCTGCCGTTCGAGTCGACGGACGACACCTCGGCACTCATCGCACCGACCGAGATGACCACCTTGTTGTCACGCCGCGACACGGTAGCTTTCTCCACCTTGCCGTCTTTCGTGACGGCGGCCTGCCCCGTCTCGACAACCGGCACGGCCGGCACCGGAACGGTCGTCGTGGTCGGGCCGGGGGCAGCAGTTGTCGACGTTGTCGTCGCACCCGTCTGGCCGTTGACCTTCGCACCACTCGCGGCGCCCTTCAACGGAACTGTTGTCTGCGGGACGGTGACGGTGCCGGAGAGAACCGACGACGGTGATGCCGATGCGGCGATCGTTGTTGTTGTGACCGGGTTGTTGATGACGATCTGGAGAACCGGTGCCGCGGTGGTGGTCGTGGCGGGAACCGTGGT
>Ga0075458_10000080_pt1 | contig 29915 bp, 39 predicted proteins | sample DEB3_08_DNA_FD_77576 | JGI IMG/M metagenome (GOLD analysis project Ga0075458, IMG submission 77576) | Aqueous microbial communities from the Delaware River and Bay under freshwater to marine salinity gradient to study organic matter... | ecosystem: Environmental > Aquatic > Marine > Coastal ... | reverse complement strand
GTGCAAGCACACTGACTGTGTGGATGTCTGTCCCGTGGACTGCTTTAAAGAAGGTCCAAACTTTCTGGTAATTGATCCCGACGAATGTATTGACTGCGCGGTGTGTGTTCCCGAATGTCCGGTCAATGCCATTTATGCTGAAGAAGATGTTCCCGATGATCAACAGGATTTTGTCGCACTCAATGCCGAACTCAGCCGCACCTGGGCAAAAATCACCCGGAAAAAACCCTCGCCCGAAGATGCTGATCACTGGGCTACAATTACCGATAAACGATCGTTGTTGGATCGTGGATAAAAATACTCCTAAAAATCCCGTTGACCAATAATTCAATTTGTGCTACAATGCACTATGCATGTTAAATCCAAAGAGTTTATCAATCGAATTCGCACAATCAGATTGGGCGATGATGATTGGCTTTTGACCAATGGACTTGTTTGCTCACCACGAGCAGGTTTTGAAATCAATCGAGAATGTCCCGAAAACTACAAACAAGTTATTCAACAATGCATCGAGTATGGCTGGCTCAAACCCGTGGCCTATATGTACGACAGTGAATTAGTGTGGGAGAAACTTTCATCATGACCATGCATCTTGTGGGCCCTTATCTCACGCTGAACGGCCGTAAAAAAGGTAAGAAAAAATTTCGCAATGCCGAAGAGGCTCGCAAGGCACGTGAACTTGAAGCTGACTGGGCGGCACTTAAAAACAAATGGGGTGTTGAGGCCGAAAGCCGCCGGCGCAATAGAGCAATGGCGGCTGAGCCGTTGACTTATTCGCTGTCCGCCCCACCCGGACGCACAACCACACACAATATTCCCAGCCTCAACACAGGTGCAGGTGTTGCAGTTAAAAAAGAATCCCCACAATACACCGGTACCAAAATGATTGGTATTGGCGTCATGCACAAAAGCAATAGCGTACCTATCTTTAGCGACGATGAAGCCAAAGAGATTTCCAGTATGCGGCGATAATGAAGAAAAAACGTTTATTAACTGACCGAGGAGCAGGAATGCAATTAAGTAACGACCCATTTGATCCCACCCTATGGGAAAAACAAGAAGTGATGCGACTTCTCAAAGGTGCACCGGGCACACAATATCAAGAAGCTGACGACACCAACAAGGCCATCATTAGAGATTGGGTTCGAAGTTTAATGCAGGCTACTGAAGTTAAAATTGAATTTCTTAAGGCCGACGGGACTTTACGAGAGATGCACTGCACCCTTAACTGGGACCAAATTCCTACGAACAAGCATCCGGGCCAACCGTCGGTGGATGGTATTGTGCGTGAAGGCCACGAACGCAAGCAACCCGATGAACATAGCCTGCGAGTGTTTGATTTAGAAAAGCAAGAGTGGCGTAGTTTTAGATTTGATCGACTCAAAAAGGTTGTGGCTGAACTGAATTTTCAATAAGTATTAGATTATGGCCAAAGAGGGTATTATTAACATGGAAGGTGTGATACAAGAAGTCTTACCTTCTGCAATGTTTCGTGTTAAGTTAGATAACATTGAAAATTTAGTTCTAGCTCATCTTTCTGGGCGTATGCGCACCAATAATATCAAAGTACTGTTAGGTGATCGTGTAGAAATGGAATTTTCACCATACGATCTTACCAAAGGACGCATTGTTCGTCGAAAATAAATACAACTATGGACACAGCCGTTGCAATCAGTAATTTAATTAATATCATAGAAGCCAGTACAAGACCCGCAAAACTGGAAACTACCCCTCTCCCTTACAATGTCAAAGATCTTGACCCTGTACTCAGCGAAGAGAACATCATTTATCATTATGAGCATTTGGCCAAAGGCTATGCAAAGCGTTACAACGCAGGAGAAGGCAATGCGGATTTTAATCGTGCTGGCAGTTTTCTACACAATAAGTTTTTCCCCCAACTTCGTGCTCCTAAAGGCGCCAACCGTCCCCGTGGTGCAGTACTGGCGCTGATCGAAGACAAATTCAAAACCTGGGAAGATTTCAAAGAAGCATTCAAAGAAGCCGCAATGAAGATCCAAGGATCGGGTTGGGTTTATTTGAGCACCGGCGGCGACATCAAGACCATACCCAATCATGCTGTACGAACCGACATCTGTGTGTTGGTGGACTGGTGGGAACACAGTTGGAGTGATTACCAGTGGGATAAAGAAAAGTACCTAGACAATATCTGGCGGATCATTGACTGGGACGTTTGTAACGAAAGACTGTGATGAACTTAGAGACCAGTGCAATAAACAAACTGCATGAAATACTTGCAGAAGAAAACAACCCCAACATCAAACTGCGTGTGTTTGTACAAGGTGGTGGCTGCTCGGGATTTCAGTATGGCTTTACACTAGATGAAGCACAAAACGACGATGACTTTGATCTTGTGTTTGAAGATGTAAAAGTACTAGTTGACTCAATGAGTTGGCAATATTTACAAGGTGCCACTATCCGATACAACGAAGACCTAACAGGTGCCAGTTTTGTAATTGATAATCCACAGGCAGTTTCAACTTGCGGTTGTGGTAGCAGTTTTGCTATTTAATATTTCTTTTCAATCTCACGCAACATGCTGTCAATGTCCTTGAGAGCATTTTCTTTTTGACCAGTGCGAACTTTGACCAACATGTTCGGAATGTAAGTTCGGTAAATTCGATTCCAAATGTCAACACGGTCTTCTCTAGCATTGATACGTTGGGTAACTTGCTCACTTCTAATGTAGTAGTCAAGCACCACTTGTGGATCCGTAGTAGCACGTATTTCTTGTAGAAGTTTTGTATCTGAATCAGTGCGAGCATTTTGATTATGAAACATAGAATTAAACAGGATGCAACTGTCCTCACGACTGAGCAGAGCAGTAATGCAGTGTTCTTGATCACCGTTGGCGTCACACACAGGGCAGGCCACCCGACCTGATAAAAATTCTTGAATACTAATTCCCATGTTAACCTCTCTTGAATAGTTTGTGTAACTTGTTTAGCACTCGGTCAGTGCCAGATATTACGCTAACTGCTACCAACAACACAGTGGTAGTGCCCCAAATCAGCGCAGTCTTGAGCCACATTGGTAGCTCGGTCTTCTTGCCAAACTTACCAATTGCTCTACACATTGGCAATCCAATGTTCATAATAAAGCGGCCAGCTGGGTTACTCTTGGTGTAGCCTTCGGCTTGCATTCTGTAGGCCATTTCTTCGGCCCAGGGTCTAGCAATGACGTCAAGGTAGTGAGCCACAATGTTGCTTTGAATCTGTTGACGTCGCTGTTCATCGCGAGCCCAGAAGAACACAACTTTGCGGAATGTTGCACTACCTTTGCCTTCTAACAACTCAACAACTGGCTCGGCCCAACGCAGATATCCAGTATAAGCATCGGGGTCATTGTCACGCAACAACACGCCAAAACGTTGGTCAGCATCGTTCATTGCTGAATCAAAGAAGCCCATCTCTGCCAACTTCTGGCAGATAATCTTACAACCACCTCCACCTCCACCTTCGCCAGGTATTGGGGCTCTTGGATTAGAACCAAACCTGTTGGGAACATTCACAAACTCTGGAGTCGTAGATCCATTAAATGGTACCCATGCGTTTGATTGCTTAACATAAGCAGATTTTACTTGATGCCAAATGCCAGAGGACGTGGAAACATAGATTTCTCTAACAGGATTAAATGTTCCATTTACATGTACAAATACTCCAGAAACGTCAAACTCAAACACAGCATAACCATTGGTACCATTGCCGCCACTTGCTTGGCCGCCTTTTCCGGCGCCACGCCAGTAAGGATTAGAAGTTCCGCCGGGAGTTTGATTAGCTGGGTTCTCTGTAATAGTTCCCGAACTTAGACCAAATGATCCAGCGTAGCCGCCTGTGTCTCCTGAAGGCGTAGAACCTCCTTCGCCACCGCCCCAGCCACCGCCGCCACCGCCGCCACCGCCGCCATCACCGGGTTTGTTTGACCCGCTTTGTCCAGCATTGGTGCCAGGCGACGCCTGGCCACGATCACCTGGAGCACTTTGACCAGTGGCAGCACCTTGATTGCCACCGCCACCGCCGCCACCGCCGCCACCAGCTGCTGCAATTGGCGCACCATTTAAAATAACTACTGTGGCTCCGCCACCGCCGCCACCTGCTCCTGAGCTACCAGATGGGCCAGCATTGCCACCTGAGCCGCCACTAAAACAGTCCCCGCCATCAATGGTCATTGCTACAGCACCGGGTCCTCCTGAATTGTATCCGTATATTCTAATGGTATGATCACCGGCTGGTATTTCTAGTCCTATGTAAAACGGGTTGGTAAAACTGTCAGTATAAAATCTTTCTACGCCATCGATATAAAATGTTGCACCATTGTCGGCAGCTGCCGTGAATTGATAGGTACCAGTAACAGGAAAATTTACAGTATATGTACGATCAAACACAGCAGCAGAGGTAGGATTTTCCCATACACCATAGGTGTTTAAAAATGTGCAGTAGGCCGAATTGAATTGTGGGTATACTGCCGGCGAAGCGGCTGCATCTCTAGTATTAAAGTAAAAATCAGCAACATAGCTAGCACCAGCTGCTCCGCCAGCTGCGCTACCACTTCCACTCTGCCCGCCGCCACCTTTGCCACCCACAGCAACTTCAATAGTGTCGCCTTCGTTGACTGTAAAATTTACCTGCGAATATCCACCTCCGCCACCGTTGCCGCCCGGATTACTGTCTGCGCCGCCAGCTCCGCCACCCCCTCCCCAGAGGTAAGCTGTAACCGGTACATTATCGCCTTGTTCCCAAACGATGCGTTGTAGGCTACCAGTATAGCCAGCTGGTCTAATTACTATTGGCATATTGAATTAAATTTGATACCAAATGTCACCTGGAAGACCTCCGCTTGGTGTAGCGGTGCTCACATATCTTGTGCCATACCCATTGGAATTGGCTGCAAATGCAATGGTCATGTTGGATGCTAAACTGCCGCCTCCAGTCAATCCACTGCCTAGAGTGATAGTAGTGGCCGATGCTGCCGCACCCAAGTTGGTTCTAGCACCACTGGGCGTGCTGGCACCTGTGCCGCCGTCGGCTACAGCTATGTCTGTAACACCAGTTATTGTGCCACTGGTGATAGTAACTCCTGACGCATTTAGCTCAGTGATTCCGGTCAGTGTTCCACCCGTAATACCCACCCCGGATGAATTCTGCGTGGCCATAGTTCCTAACCCTAAATTGGTTCTGGCAGCAATAGGGTCACCTGCTCCTGTACCCCCAGATATTACTGCAATGGGAGAAATTCCTTGAATTGTACCTCCGGTAATGTTCACGTCACTGGCATTCTGCACGCTAATGGTGCCAAGTCCAAGATTGGTTCTAGCACTACTAGCAACTGATGAACCAGTACCACCATCAGCTACTGCCAATGGTGAATTTAGATTTGAAATGGTTCCTTGTGTGATAACAATGTCGCTGGCTGTACCGCCTGTAAAGGCCACATTGCTGGTGTTCATAATAGAAATATTGCCCAGTTGTAAACCAGCTCTAGCGCCTGCAGCAGTCGAAGCACCAGTGCCACCATCGGCTATTGCCAGTGTCGTGATTCCAGAAATTGTGCCGCCGGTTATAGCCACAGAATTGGCATTCTGCTGGCTCATTGTTGGCAGAGCATTTGTCCAATCAGTTACAAATCTTGTGGTGGCAATCTGTGTGTTGCTTACTGCAATTGTTGCAGTAGGTGCAGTGGGTACTCCTGTAAATGCTGGACTAAATTTTTCGTTTTGAACCCATTGGGTAGTGGCTAATTGACTGGTATTATCATTGTAGGTAGCAGTCGGTGCAGTTGGTGTTCCGGTAAGAACAATATTGGCTCGCAGATTTTGCACAAATTCAGTAGTGGCCAGCTGTGTAGTATTTGTACCGTTAACGGCTGTAGGTGCTGTGGGTACTCCAGCAAAAGCTGGACTGTTTGTTACAAATGCGGTTGACGCAACCATGGTGTTTGCTGTACCAGTTGGTGCGGTTGGCGTCAACGGAGCACCGCTAAATTCAGGGCTATTGCTAACAAAACCAACTGTGGCCAGTTGATTTCCAGTGGTGCCTGGAGTGGCAGTAGGCGCGGTAGGAACGCCAGTAAATTGAGGGCTATTTGTAACAAAAGCAGTTGTGGCAATTTGTGTGGTTGCTGTGCCTGCGCCAGCAGTGGGTGCAGTGGGCACGCCAGTAAATGTAGGACTAATTTTTTGCAGTTGTACATAGGCCTGTGTTGCTAACGGCAACCAAGTATCGGTACTGCTGTAAGTAGAAATCTCATTTGTTTCGCTGTTGTACCAAAGTTGCCCCAGTACTGGCTGAGTTGGCGCTGTAGAATTAGCAAAGTTTTCCAGCAAAAACACATAGTTTTCGTTCTCGTAGGTGCCGTAATCTGTAAGAGCCCGGCCCACAAGAAAAAGGTCTGTGGCTGTGGTATTTACTGTGCCATCTGCAACCACAGCCACAATTTGTCCACGGGTATTATTGATAATATATGACATTGATTACTCCGAATCCAAGTATTTAGCTCAGGATTAACTGTATGAGCACCACTTGTATGGATAGGTAAATACAGCACTAGGACTCTCAAAATGACACAGCAAGTAATTGACGTAGGCAATGTGGCCAATGACGGGCAAGGCGATCCGCTACGCACGGCATTTCAAAAGACCAATGCCAATTTTACAGAATTATACAACATTGGTGGTATTTCAGGTATTGCTAACGGCACATCTAACATCAGTATTGTAGAAGACGGTACAGTTAGTATTAGTTCTGCAAACGTGGCCAACGTGTTTGTGGTATCTGGCACAGGTGCTACCAATCTAGGATTGTTGATCAGTAATAATGTTTCGGCCACTGGCAACGTCACAGTGGGTGGATTGTACTTTGGCAATGGTAGTCAATTAACTGGTGTTATTTCTAGTGCTCCTGCTGCGTTGATTACAGGTACTACTCTTAGTTCAAACGTAATAAATTCTAGTTTAACCACAGTTGGAGTATTAACCAGTGTCAGCGTGACTGGTAACGTGCAAGGCGGTAACATAAGAACTGCAGGACAAGTAAGTGCAGCCGGTAATATTTTAGGACAAAATATTGCCACAGTAGGTGATTTAGCAGCCACCGGCAACATAACTGGAGGTAATGTTTCTACCTCAGGGCAACTGAGTGTTACTGGTAACATAACCAGCGGAGACACAGTGACAGCCAATGCGTTTGTGGGCAACGGAGCTGGACTAACCGGCTTCGTGGTTAGTTCTAATGCAGCTCTGCTGACCGGCAGTTTATTGGCGGCCAACGTGGTCAATAGTTCATTACAAACGGTGGGAAACCTTAGCAGTCTTATAGTCAGTAATGCCCTAGGTGGCACTGGCAGTATAACTGCTAACGCATTGACTCTTGGTACAACTCTTAACGCTACAGGTAACGTGACTGGCGGCAACATAAACACAGGAGGTAAGGTGGTGGCCTCCAGTGATGGGTCATTTGGTGGAGACGTTATTGCAACAAACTTCACCGGCAACGTGGTGAGTGGCAACCTTACTATAAATCAAATAAATGCCAACGCTTTGATAACGACCAACTTATTGAGTGCCACGGGCAACATCACAGGAGCCAATGTCAATACTGGCGGCAATATCAGTGCAGTTGGCAATGTCACAGCCAATAATTTTATCGGCAATATAGCCACAGCGTCTCAAACATCTATTACCACTGTTGGTACTCTAGGTTTCCTAACAGTCACAGCCAACATCACTGGAGGTAACATCAACACTGGTGGTATTGTCAGCGCCGCAGGCAATATATCAGGTTTAAATCTAGTTACTGCAGGTGCTATCACTGGTGCTTCTTTAAGTGTGTCAGGTAATATTACCGGTGGCAACGTGCTGGGAGGCGCCAATGTCAATGCCACAACACACACAGGATCTACTGCTAGTTTAAGTGGCAACGTCACGGGTGGTAATTTGTTGACCAGTGGTTTTGTATCAGCGTCAGGAACGATTAACGCTGGAGCAGCCACTTTTGCTGGTAACTTGATTGCCACAGGCACAGTTGGATTTATCAATGCCTCAACAGTGGCAATTACTGATCCTATTCTCAGCCTGGGTCGCGGCGCCAACAATTCATCTCTAGGTAGTGCTACAACCACTGATGTTGGTCAGCAAATGTATTACTATGACACATCAGAAAAATCTGCGTTTATCGGATATCAATTATCAACTGGTAATTTAGTGGCTGCCAAAACTGCAACCATAACCGGAGAACTTGTAACAGTCAACACTTATGGTAACTTGGTAATGGGCACATTACTAGCCCAGGGCAACGTAAGTGCAGTCGGCAACATTCAAGGTGGTAATGCAGTTGGTTTGGCCAATGTTAATTCTACATTGTTTACAGGTACCACTGTCAGCGTTAGTGGTAACATCACAGGCGGAAATGTTTTAGGTGGCGCCAACGTCAACGCTACAACTCATACAGGAACCACAGTTAGTGTAACAGGAAACGTCAACGGTGGCAATATAATCAGCGCGGCTGCGTTGTCAGCAACGTCGTTGGCTATATCGGGCAACACCGCAACAGTTACTTCAGCAGGGTATACAATTGGCTATAGAGATTTGCCACAGTTGACATCGTTTGGAACACTGACCACAACAGACGGTGGCAAACATTATTTTGGTTCAGGAACACTAACAATACCAACCAACGCTACTGCGTCATTGGCGGTAGGCACTGCAATTCTTGTTATTGCTAGTGCCAGCACCACTATTAGTCCGGCTGTGGGAGTTACTTTATACCAAGCCGGTTCAGGGTCAACTGGATCAAGAACACTGGCACAATACGGCCAGGCAAGTTTGGTTAAAGTAGCAACAGATACCTGGTATATCTCTGGTGTGGGGATAAGTTAATGTCTGGAATAATGGTGGCCGTGGCCGGCGGTACCCAGAACGTAATATATGCCGCTGGTCTTTACAACACCACGTATGGAGTTGAACTATCGCCCATTGACATTGGCACGCAAAGTTCACTCATCGGTGCATACTCAGTGACTTATCAATGGATTGGTTACTATCGACCTGCCAGCTCGTCGGCTATTCAACTGGGTGCTGTATGTAACTATCAAGAGTACTATACTTATTTTGGTAGTAACTTTGCCTACAACTGGGGCGGCGGGGGTAACAGCACTTGTTATATTTGGACTGGCAACACCGCCAAGTCTGGCTATAATAGCGGAAATTACACGGCCTTGATATCAAACGGCACCGGTGGTAGCAACTTTACTGCCACAGCCGATTCCTATGTGCCCATAAGAATTCAATGGTCAACTGTGTTGCCATACTTTTATGATGGTGGTTTTGGAAACATCACATATTTTGCTCAAAGTAATTTTACTTTTAGAATTGGTGGTACCAGTTCAATATCTGGTCGTATATTTTACAACAGCCTGGCCAACGGTTTCTAACTGCAAATAAATATCACAAAGGCACAATAACAATGGCACAACCAGTTTGGGACACACCAGCAGGCAGTTTAGGGGTAGTACCTGAAAATGTATTCTACCAACAAACTCTATTGGCCTATGATCCCGACGGCAGCGAAATATACTATGAAGTAATTGCTGGCAGTTTGCCTGAAGGTATCCAATGTACAGCCAATGGAATTATTGTTGGAACTCCTAGAGCTGTGGCCAGCTTACAAGGTGTACCAGTAGCAGTAAATCAGGATGTGACAAGTAAATTCACTGTGCGGGCCTATACTGAAACAGTAGATGAACAGGTGGATCGCATACGTGATCGAACTTTTACTCTCACAATCACCGGCAATGATGTGCCTGAATTTATCACCCCAGCTGGCAGCCTTGGTACGTTTTATGATGGCGATCAATTGAATATTCAAATTGAGTATACCGATACAGATCCTAACGAAACAGTTACTGTGACCTTGGTGGGAGGTGAGTTGCCGGGCGGGATAACGGTGAGTTCTACTGGTTTAATTTCGGGTTACATACAACCTGCTACCAATCTGGATGAATTACCGGGGTACGACCTTACCCCAATTTATACTTTGCCATACGACTTTATTGTATCTGCTATCAGTAAAAACTATCAATTTACTCTCGAAGTCACAGACGGAAAAACCAGTAATCTTCGCACATTTTATTTCTTTGTATATGATCGCGCTACGCTAACCGCTGACACCACAGAAATTACTGCCGACACCACAACTGTGACTGCAGATGAAACCACGGAACGCAGACCTTTTATTGTGAATGCCGACCCCAGTAATCTAGGCACAGTTCGAGGAGACAATTATTTTGCCTATCAGTTCATTGGCAATGACTATGATACCCCTGACCTTAAGTATGCTATTAATGTAAATGAAGGATCTGGATTGCCGCCAGGTCTGTCGTTGGATCCCAATTCGGGTTTTTATTATGGCTATATACCAGATCAAGGTGTAACAGAAATTGAATACAGTTTTAATATTGTTACATATCAAGCGGATTTTGTAGGCACACCAATTTCTTGTACGGCTACCACATTTAGTACTAATATTATCACCTGTGATAGCACAGCACAAATCGAAACTGGTCAACCTATTGTGTTTACTGGCACAGGTTTTGGTGGCATAACCGCTAGCCCAACACAGGTTTATTATGTGTTGAGTGTGGAGTCCGATACAGAATTTACAATAACTGATAATCTCAACACCAATGTAGCAGTAACACTAACCACGTCAGCTGGATCAATGCAAGCAAATTTGATTATAGCAAGTGATCCATACCCATTTACAATTACAATTTCAGGTGAGGTTGACGCCGAAGTGGTATGGCTTACACCTTCTGATCTAGGTACTATTGAAAACGGAGATACCAGTCTCTTGGTTATTCAAGCAGAAAACACTGGTGGGAGGACTCTTAGTTACAGGCTGGAATCTGGAGCATTTAACGAATTGCCACAAGGCCTAGAACTATTACCCACTGGTGAAATTTCAGGACGAGTAAGTTTTAACACATTTGCTGTAGACTTAGGCAGCACCACTTTTGATAGTAATCAAACTACCTGGGACAGTTCTTTTGTGTTCACAGTAAATGCTTATGCTGAAGACACTGAACAAATTGTGTATGATGTGGCTTCGGTTACTATCAACAATGGAGGATCAGGTTACAGCAGCGTGTCAACACCGGTGTTGACATTTAGCACCCCCGTAGGCGCTTCGGCAGTGCAGGCACAGGTAGGTAATGTGATTGTAACTGGTGGTGCTATTACCACCGTGGAAGTGGCCAACTCTGGTGCTGGGTACAACGCACCGGCTACACTTACTGTAACTGAAGGATTTGGCGGAACTGGTGCAGTATTCACACCGGTCATGAGAGCCACTGGGGTGCGAGATGTGGTGTCAGTATACAAAACTTTTACCATCAGATTGATCCGCGCCTACAACAAGCCTTATCAAAATCTCAACATCATGGCTATGCCGCCTGCTAATGACCGAGCACTAATTGCCAGTCTACTAGACAATCAAGATATATTTGTGCCTGAATATATTTATAGGATCGATGATCCGTATTTTGGTAAATCTAGCCAGGTAGTTTATCAACACGCTTTTGGCCTTGCACCCGAGTCATTAGACACCTATGTCAGTAGTTTGTATGAAAATCACTATTGGAAAAATCTAGTGCTGGGAGAAATACAAACTGCTCAAGCACTTGATTCTGCTGGCAATGTCATCTATGAAGTTGTTTACAGCAAGATTATTGACGACCTGACAAATCCAGCTGGCAAAAGTGTGTCTAAAATTGTGAATCTTGCCTATCCAATTATAGATCCTAACGATGGCTCAACAGTGCTCACACAAGTGTACCCTAACAGTTTGGTGGATATGCGAGATCAAGTAATTGATCAGGTAGGACAGATATCTACCAAGTTGCCACTGTGGATGACTTCCAAACAAACTGACGGTCGTGTGTTGGGATTTACACCGGCATGGGTTATATGTTATACCAAGCCTAATCGGTCAAAACAAATTGCCTACTACATTCAAACTGAATTTGGTGAACAACTGAATCGTGTAGATTTCAAGGTAGATCGCTACATTCTAGATCGTGAACTCAGTCGCAACTGGGATACAGTTACTCAGGACTGGACTCCTGAACCAAATCTCACTACATTTGATCGTTTTGGTTCAGGACAGTTTCCATTCCTGGGCTATGTAGACATTGCTACCACATTAGCTTATGCTGACGTCAATCAACATACATTGTCAAGCATTGCCGAAAAGGGAGGCCTAGACGGTCAAATCAGTCAAATCAACGGTAATACAATAATTTTTGTCAAACAAGAATACTACGAAAATTACCCTGTAGTTGATGACGCTTGGCAAGACTATAGTGTGCTGTATGACGAAGGAGGGTATTCATCAGAATTACCAGGAGCTGAATTTGATGAAAGTACATTAATCCCTAGCGGTACCCAGGTGACTTGTACTAATACTTTCTCTAGTACCGATTACATACAAGCCGACAGCACAGTCGGGATGGTAATAAATGATCCTGTATGGTTTGAAGGCGATACTTTCGGGGGCATACAAGCTCTTAAACCCAGTGGATTAACACAAATTTATTATGTAACTTCCGTTGTGGGTATTTCTTGCACGGCCACCACCACAGGCACTGATACGATTACTTGCACCAGCACAGCCAATTTAGCCACTAATGACATTGTTTGGTTTTCTGGCACCACATTTGGTGGTATTAATACTGTTAACAGCAGCAACGAAATACAACCCTATTATGTGACCAAAATTAATGCTACACAATTTAAAGTCAGTCTAACGTTAGGTGGCGGTTTTGTGGCCTTGACCACAGCATCGGGTACTATGACTGTCAACACAAGATTCTTCACAGTTAGCACCAGCGCAAGTGGAACCAACACAACATTGACCACAGCGTCTGGTAGTATGCTTGTAAACTTTGGCAATCAACGCATGGCTATATTTACAATTTCTGTGGATCCAGTAACTACGCTGGTTACATTAACGCCAACTACTCAAACAGCAGAAACTCAGTACGTGCAAATAGTACGCGGCAACAGTTTTATAGGACAACAGTTGTACTACCCAACCAGCCCAGCAGAAGGATATACTGTGGTTAACTGGATTCAGGTGCCTGAATCTAACCTGGGAGAAACCACATTTGATCAAGGAAGCATGGCATTTGAAGCACCAGTAGATATGTATGATCCCACTGATCGATTTGATAAATATTTGGTATACCCCAAAACCAATGTATTGGTATAACTAGGAAACTTTAATGGCAAGCAATATCAACCCAAATGACATCGACGGCTCATATCCCGTTGCAGGTCAAGACAATAATTCGCAAGGTTTTCGCGATAATTTTACCAACATCAAAACAAATTTCACATCAGCAGCCAACGAAATAACTGATCTGCAAAACAAGGTCATATTGAAAGCGGCGCTTACAGGCACTACCTTGGACAACAACATGGGCGGCGCTTTATTATATGATGCTTTAATTCAAGATTTTGCCGCACAAAAAGTTTCGCTGGGATCGTTATCTGGTGCAGTATCTATCAATTACAGTTCAGGACACTATCAGTCAATTACAACATCAGGCAGTATTACGTTGAGTTTTATTAACTTTCCTGGTAGCGGAACCTACGGATACATCAAATTACAATTAACTATATCTAACGCAGCTCATACAGTTACTTTGCCAGCTGCTGTCACACTAGGAGTGAGTGGTATACAAGGCATCAGTCCAACTCCACCAGCAGCCGGACCTTATACAATTACCTTTGAAGCCGGCACATATGAACTGGCGTTCGGAACCTACAACAACGGATCAACCATTACTATATTTGATTTAAATCGCGGATTGACCAACTTCTCTGGTGCTGATCTTACACTGGATGATATTACTGCCACTGGTAATATCATTGCTGGTTATGGTGGCACCAAATTTGTCAGCGCAACTGGGAACGTGTTGGCCGGCGGCAACGTAGTTGCTACAGGTAATGTAATTGGAGGAAATGTTAGCACAGCTGGATTAATTACAGCAACAGGCAACATCACCGGTGGTAACATTGTCAGCACATCAGGTCAAATCTCCACTGGCGGCAACGTTACTGGTGGCAACGTAGCGGGATTTATTCGCCCCACCGCAGGTTCAGCAAGTCTAGCGCCTGTTAGATTTACTTCTGGTACTAACACCTCAACCGCCGCCGCGGGTGCAATGGAATATGATGGTGTGGTATTCTACGGCACAGCCACAGCCAGTAATCGTGGCGTGTTACCAGCTGAACAATTTATTGCCTTGGTCAATGACTATGTGGCCAATGATTCAGCATCAGCACAAAAAGTATTCAACTCGCCTAGCAATGGTGCAATCACATTAGATGCTTTGACTACTTACATGTTTGAAGGCGTGTATTACATCAGTCGTGCGCTGGGATCAAACAGTCACACACTCAGTACCTTGTTTGCCATAGGCGGAACTTTGACTAGTATTACCTATACTGCTGACACAACTTCAACTGCTTCTAATATATTAGGCACAGTCAGCAGAATTTATGGCACAGCCGCTACAGCAGTTGTGGTCACAGCAGCCAGCACAGCGACCAACGAACAAATCACTGTGGTACTTCGAGGTATTGTACGTACCAATGCCGCAGGCACATTTACACCACAAATTCAATACAGTTCTGCTCCAGGTGGTGCCCCAACTATTTTAAAGAACAGTTATTTTAGAATGATACCTGTAGGAACAAGTTCAGTGGCCAGTGTGGGCAATTGGAGTTAACCAGACTGCTTGACTTGGCTGGTCGGTTCCATGTATAATACGGTATGGAACATCCTTTAATTGGTAATCTAGACACGCTAACTATTGATGAACTCAGTGCGCGAGTCAACGAACTTTCAAATAAACTTTCAATAGCCACCCGATCAGGTAACGGACATCTTTGCAATCAAATTCGCATGGCCTTGGAAAGTTACCGAAACAAATATCAAGAAAAACTACAAGAATCTTATAAAAAACAAGAAGAAACTAGCCACATCGACTTTGACACCAAAATCAATATCAAATGAATGTACGACTTCAATACGAGTTAGAATTTTTAGCCGGCATCTACTATGATGATTGCTTGCAACTCAATAGATATGATGTAAGCATGAATATATTAACCAAAACTAAAGATGCCGCCAGTACCAATATAGCCATGGAAAGACTCAAAGCGTTTGTGTGTGGGGTGTTGGAAAGTACAGTTTTTATAAATCAAACCAACCAAGAACATGCAGAATTTTTGCAACTGGCTGGATGCAATGTTACCACGTTACCTGAAGAACCAGTTGACCAGATCATTGGCATGATGCTATACTACAAGCTCAATGCCATCATGGAGGGACGCATGGTTATAACCAATTTAGACATTGCCAGCAAGTTGGGCGACGGCGTTTGGTATCAACACGACGAAGATGACTCAGCAGGACCATTTTCGTCAGATGGCTGGTGGCATAAATCCGGTGTGCAGCACGATACCATCGAACAAGAAGAAATTGCAGACAATGTTGTCAAAGTGGTATCGCCGGGCTGGCACGAAATGGAGTTAGAGTGGCCCGAAAATTCATTGCCACACAATGAAAATACTGTGGTATATGCTAATTTTCCAAAAAAATGAAAACAGATCATTGTAGTAGAATTATATTTGAAGAAGCAGACATTGTGGGCATGATCATGCGCGGCAAGCCCTTGGCAGAGATCAATGGGCTTATGGTGCAACCCTGGATTGATCTAGAAACAGCGGCTCAAATTTTAGACGATGTTCCTAGATTTATCGATTATGATAAACTAGCACAAGAAACTCAAGAACAGTTTGATCATCGCTGTCGCAACACTTGGTTCATGCCAGAAAAATACAAACAATTAGACATAGCCGAGTATGTGCTATCCAAATGTTCAACTGCTGAACAGCTACAACGCTGTGGTGAAGAGTTATTGTTATATCAAGAGCGCAATTTATTTAATTTACTTCGGTATCTTGTTTATCTTGTGGATGTTATGAAAGACAATAATGTAATATGGGGTGTAGGACGAGGATCCAGTGTGGCCAGTTATGTATTATACTTGCTGGAGGTGCATCGGATTGATAGTATGTATTATGATTTAGATGTGGGTGAATTCCTGCGTTAAATATCAATTTAGGAGAAAAATATGACCAAAGAAGTTTACAAATCAGCCAATGGCAAAATTGTGGACATGGGCGCACTTCGTTTGCAGAACGAAAAAGTTCGTGCTGTAGGCAACATGAAAGTCAACGCCCGAGGGGATGAAATCAACGAAAGCGGGCAAGTGATCAGAAAGAAAACCGAACAAGTGAATAATCAATATCAACGACAAACCAAAGGCACCCGGCCCAGTTCACGACGTGGAGAAAACGACGTATGACACGAGCAGCTTTTTCAGCACACCGTATCAATAGACACCAGTTACAACCTTTGAATAATTCCGTGATTGTTTCGGACATGAACTTTGAAGAACGACTAAGTTCGGGTGGTATTGTGTTGTTAAATGATAACGGCAAAAGTTCTGGAATTCGTCCACGTTGGGGACGAGTGTATGCTGTGGGTCCAGAACAAAAAGATATCAGAGTTGGCACTTGGATTTGTGTAGAACACGGCCGTTGGACTCGCGGAATTGATATTGAAGATGAAAACGGCAAAGTAACTTTGCGTAGAGTGGATCCAAAAGATATAATGTTAGAAGCCGACGAAATGCCAGATGACATGACTTTTTCTGAAGCCATTCACGTAGAAGCCAAACCCTCACACATGCAACACAATTGATATGATGATAGACTGGAATGTTAATCATGTAATTGGTGAATGCCAAAAAATGTATCGCGGCGCCAACGACCCGTATGAAACAGGTTGGAACAATTGGCCTTGCAAACAAGACTTGTATCGTGTAAAATTTGCAGTGGAAGAAATGCTAAAAAAAACTTCAAAATTCTCAGGTGAAGAAGAATGGTTGGCGGAATTAGAAAAAGAGAAAATGTGGCGGACATTAAATGAAGTGCAAAATCTGCGGTAATGAAATAAATGTAAACTGTGATTGGAATCAAGGCCGCTGTCCACATAGGCCCGCTGACGATTGGTCTCTTGTGTTATGGTTGCTGGCCTGTGCCATGTTTGGACTAATCGCAGCATTTTTAACAAAATAAGGAAATATATCATGGAAGTTCAACCTCGAGATACTAGCCGGGGACATTTTTATGTCAGCTTGGCCAAAAGCGGCCTGCGTATACTGGCCGGTGTATTTTTGATCAATGGTGATTTAGTTGGTGCCGGGTCATTGTTTATCCTGGCAGAATTTTTAGGCATTGCTGAGGAGTTGGTCTAATGGACATAGAAAGCGCAGCCATTTGGATGGCTGGAACAGTATTGGTTACTCTGGGCATAATTGCAATGGTTGTTGGTGCCGTTATCATCAACAATATCTTGCATAGATATTGGAAACCTGTTACAATATTTACTACTGAAAGTTTTAGTTTGTTTGGCGGCCGGGCAAGCTATCAGTGGGTTGAGAACCATCCTGAAGTAAAAGCCCTCAAAGAAAAAGAGCAAGAACGCATCGCCCCAACACTAGATTCTGAAACCAAGAAAAAATGAGCAGCGGTGGAAAAGGATCCAGTCCCAGACCCTATAGTGTAGATCAAAAAACATTTGGGGATAATTGGGATAGGATTTTCAGCAAGAAAACGCCAACTTTTCGCGATCTTGAAGAAGATGCGGATGAGCGGGCCAGGCTGGCTGAACTTGGCCTGCCAAAACCAACACCCCGCTACGAACCCGATGATGGACCATTAACTGAAGATCAACTTAGACAAATCAAAGAAAGTGTAAACAGTGAAAGAACTCTGGACGGAAAAATTTAGACCCAAAACCGTAGATGACTATGTGTTTGTGGACGATGCTCAGCGTGAGCAGGTGGCGCAATGGATCCGAGATGGAACTATTCCGCATTTGATGCTGTCGGGATCCGCGGGCACAGGCAAGACCACCTTGGCCAAGATCTTGATCAATGAGTTGGGTGTGGACGAGTATGATGTCATGTGGGCCAATGGCAGCAAGGAAGCTCGCAAGGTTGAATGGGTAGATAAACTGATCAGTTTTTGTCAGACCATGCCCTTTGGTGCATTCAAGGTAGTGCTGATTGATGAAGCTGACTACATGAACCCCAACTCAGTACAGCCCGCTCTGCGCAATCTCATGGAAGACTACAGTCAGACCGTGCGTTTTATTCTTACCTGCAACTATCCCAACAAGATTATTCCACCCATACACAGTCGCTGTCAAGGATTTCACATTACCAAGACAGATCACACAGAATTTACTGCTCGTGCAGCCACGGTGTTGGTCACAGAAGGCGTGGAATTTGATCTGGACATACTGGACACTTATGTCAAGGCCACTTATCCCGACCTGCGTAAATGTTTGAATCTACTACAGCCCAACAGTCAAACTGGCAAGCTATTGCCGCCCAGCGCCGCAGACAAAAGTGCTGGCGACTGGCGCTTGGACTGTGTGGACCTGTTCAAACAGGGCCGTGTGCGTGACGCAAGAACTCTGTTGTGCCAAAGTTCCGGTCCCGAGGAATCTGAAGAAATATTTCGCTGGATGTACGACAACTTAGAATTGTTTGGCAAAACTGTAGAACAACAAGATCAAGCTATTGTGATCATTCGAGATGGCCTAGCCAAAATTCCCTTGGTTGTAGATCAAGAAATCAACCTGAGTGCCACATTAATTGAACTTGGTCAAATCACTTGAGCCCACAGTAGACCCCAACAATAGAATTACATTTCTATTAGACTGGGAGCTCACAATGAAATGCAACTTGGATTGCAGTTATTGTCCTTCGGAGTTATATGGCGGACATGATAACACCACACGGCATCCCCCGGTAGTCGATTGTTTAAAAACCATAGACTTTATGTTTGAGTATGCTGATGCTTGCATGACCAACAAACCATCGGGTATTCAACACGTAATATTGAACGTCTACGGCGGAGAGGCGCTGCATCACCCTAACATTGTGGAAATACTGTCAGTGTTGCGTGATCGTTATCGCCCCTATCAAGATCGTTGGCATTTGACTATTACTACTACTACCAATGCCATTATAGCACCTCATCGATTAGACCAAATAATTCCATTGATTGACGAATTTACTGTAAGTTATCACAGTGAAAATACCCCACAACAAAAACAACAATTTCGAAACAATCTAGAAAAAATAAAATCAGCAGGAGTTAGACAAAAATGCATAGTGATGATGCACTCCGAACCAGATTTGTTTGAAGATGCTCAAATTATGATCAAATGGTTAAATGAAAACAATATTAAATATCTACCAAAGCAGATTGATCATGCTCTAGATAAAGATTTTAATTATAATCAACAGCAAGTAGTTTGGTTTGAGGGATTGTACAAAAAGCCGTTGGGACATGCTGTAATGCATGATAACAAAGCCGACCTGGCAGATACCGGCAGAGCCTGTTGTGGTGGCCGCAGCTTGTGCGCAGATCAAAATAGACGAAATTCACAAAAGTTTGTAGAAAATAAATTCCCAGGCTGGTATTGTTCAGTTAATCATTTCTTTTTGTATATAAAACAAGTTAACGGTGAGGTCTACGTCAATAAAGATTGCAAAATGAAGTATGATGGCACAGTAGGACCCATTGGGGATTTAAATAATACTGATCCAATATTAGAGCAAGTGCGAAATCCTAACAAACCAATAATTCGTTGTGCTAAAGATAGATGCAATTGCGGGCTTTGTGCGCCCAAGGCAGCTGATCTGGATACATATAACACTATAATGAGGAAATATCAATTACAATAACCAAATTATTGTATTAATTTTCTTTGTGCCCAATTAATGGAGAGAAAAATTCGCTACCTAATTTTAACCTATTGTAAAAATCCCAACGGTCAAATTGACGAAGTAATGGCTGTATCCCGAAATTTAAAGAATCGAGATCTTCAAACGGCTAATGTAATACTTGACTTCCGAGAGTTAAAAGTGTTAAAATCTAGTATGGGCGGAGTAACGATACCCCGGGACTTCAACCGCATAGTTGAATATTACATGAAACACTACGAAGCAACTATTACACGGTTGTTTAACGAAAATGGATACGAAATTGCCAAACCAAAAGAACAAACACAACCCGAACCAGCTGATCCTAGTTGATGCGGATGGCGTCATTTTGAATTGGGAGTATGCCTTTGCTATCTGGATGGAACAACACGGGCATGAAAAACAACCGGGATCAGAATTTGAATATGACATTGGCAATCGCTATGGTATCAGTCGAGAACAAGGAAAGAAGCTGATCAAGTTATTCAACGAATCAGCTGCAATTGGCTTTTTGCCGCCCTTGCGTGATGCCATGTACTATGTTAAGCGGCTGCACGAAGAACACGGGTATGTGTTTCACTGTATTACAAGCCTCAGCAGCGATATCAATGCTCAACGTCTGCGTGAAATGAACCTAAAGAAACTGTTTGGCGAAACAGCATTTGAACGTATTGTTTGTCTAGAAACAGGTGCTGATAAAAATGCAGCATTGGAACCTTATCGAGACTCGGGCTGCTGGTGGATTGAGGACAAGATTGAGAATGCAGAAGTTGGACTAGATCTAGGGTTGCGTAGTGTGCTAATGGAACACGGGCACAACATGAATCATGAGTGCCCGTATCCTATAGTTAAAAATTGGCGGGAAATTTACGAGCTTATCACCTCCTAGTCTGCGTAAAGTTTCAACACTGATCCAATTATCTTGTGACGCTGTACATCTCTAGATTCCAAGGGGCATACCTCTATGCCCAGCATTGGATGAGATTGTAAACGCTCACACAGGTCAAGAAGTCCGTTGTCTCCGCTATGTCGGTCGGTTTGCTCAACATCACCTGTGATAATAATCTTACTGTTCGTCCCTATTCGAGTCATCAACATCTTGACCTGTGCTGGTGTGGCATTTTGCATTTCGTCAGCAATGATCCATGAGTTTTTAAAGGTACGGCCGCGCATGAATGCCAGAGGCGCAATCTCCACTACCTGGTCTTCTATTAAGGCTGCAATGTCTTGGGGACGATAATATTCCCGCATGACGTCTAACAGCGGACGAGTCCATGGTTCCATTTTAGCAATTAAATTACCCGGGAGGAAACCATGACTTTCTCCCTCTACACCCACTGCTGGGCGTGTCATTACGATCCTATCGCATGCACCTTCTCTCAGCGCCTTGACGGCCGCTTGCATAGCTAGATAAGTTTTGCCCGTCCCTGCAGGACCTACTGTAACTACTATGTGAGCGTCAGGATTTTGTAGAGCCATGACCAACCGTTCTTGATTTCGTGTTCGAGGGATCAAGTCTATGCGACGATTTGCCGCCTTAGTTGCCTGTTGGTTAAAGGCTATGGTGTTTTCTACTGCCTGATTCATACGTTTTGCTTGTGCTTTTTGTGCGCGATTTCTGCTCAAAGTTTGCTTCTCCTTGTGTCCCTATGTTGGACATGGTTATTTACAAACTGGCCTGTGCTATAAGACTGGGCACAGATTTTATGAATATGCGGCATAAGTATTATGCTAACCTCAAAAAAATCAAAGCTACAACACTCTTGTCCAGTTTGCTAAATATACAACTATGGACAAAGAGCTTTTTAAGAACCACGAAGATTACTGGCAGGTGGCGGACACAATCCGCGACATTTACATGAGCGACGGTTCGTTGACCACGCTGTTGGATTTTGAGCGTGTGTTAGATGAAGTAGATATCTACGCCTTTAAAAATTGGGAAATTGGTGAATTAGTAGCCGGCCCAGACATTGGCAAATACCGTGTGACTTGCACGTTTATGTGGCCTGAAAAACTCATGCCTGACCCACGTGGCGCCCGTAGGCTACTGCCATTTGATTGTGCAGTAGAATATCAGCGCAAAGAAATAAAAATCCCCATTAAAATCACGGATCCATCGGATTATCGTCCCGGCACAAAAAAAGCCAAACTTATTACCAAAACTGTGTGGTTAGTTGAAATTACCATGCCCAAGGCCTTGATGAATGATATTCGTACTGGATCAATTGAAATGGAAGATCAGGATATTGATTTAGACGATCTGGATCAAGCCTATGAAACAGATTTAGACAAAGAGGAATCACAAAGTGATGCACAAGCCCAAAATGCTCAACAATCCCTTCAACCCCAGCCAGCCGCTCCCGGCCCTGCTATCTGAGGGTTTGCAGTATAAAGACCTAGAGGGCATGATGAAGCCCACGCTTCACGTGGATGAATTTGCTGCCAAAATGGGCGACGATGATGATATTATTGTGCTATCATTTTTTGTGCGCGACCTACAGGCAGCCAAGGATCTAGTGGCTTGGTTTGAAAAAGGCTATGACTTTGTGTTGGATGCTGATCGTAGCCCCGGGGAAATCAAACCCAATCGTTATTTGGTTTATCTAGAACTGCGTCGTCGCAGATCGGCACCACAGCATGTACAAACTCTACTGGACGATCTTGGAACTTTAACAGAGTTTTCTCCCGACGACTGGCTCATGCATTATAACAATCGTCAGCACCCCTGGAGCGAAGAAACCTTTGCTGAATTGGTTCCACTTACCCCCGACGCATATCGTGCCGATTACGAAGATGACTTAAATGACATGCGTACCGCAGCAGGCATTGAACCTAAAAAAATTCATGAGCCTGGAGAAGATGTAAAGGCGCTGCAATCAGCAGCGGGCATAAGATGAAACTACGCGATATTATTTTATTAAAAGAATTTGCACCACCATCAGACGACCGTGGTGATGATGGCTTTAACGAAGAAACATTAAAAAAGTTGGCTGCACAATGGTATAATGGTGATGAAGATCCCAGAGTAGAACGCACACTGATGGCTGCTGGTTGGGAAATTGGACAAGATGAGGGCTATGACAACGGTGGTGTGTTTGTAGTACGTGCTGGTGATGTCAATGGCAATAGTTATCTATCATGGCCAGCAGAAGAATTACAACAAGGTGTGGCGGAAAGCACCAGCACTGGCGATCCAGTGTACATTGAGGGATGCGACTGGCATGATGTTGTTAATTGGCTAGTTAAAAATGTAGGCCCAGTAACTAAGAAAAATCCAAACTATGCTCAAGGTTGGGAAGGCCGCGGCTGGATTTTATATCCTATCAATCGTTCTGATAAAAATGGAAAGCCCGTACTACAATTAAGTGCCGCCACAGAGTTTGATAACAAGCAGTCACTGTTAAAGGCAATTCAGGCAGCTTGTTCTGGTCAGCAAGGCATGGTGGAAGGTTCAGAATCTAATGTTGCTACATTGGATGCAGTTTTTAACGAACATGATTTTTATCGACTAGAACACATTTGGCCTGCACTAGAAGCAGGGGATACAAAAGAAGCACTAAGGCAAATCAACCACTATCTAAACAAAGGTAAGAACCGTGCATGGTGGGGCGACCTACAAGCACTTGATATTAAGATAGATCCTAACGATATTGAAAATTCACAGGTCTCGTGGAGCAAGCCATTAGAGCAAGGTGTGGCGGAAGCCAAATCATTGAAGAAGCATGTGCGTGTGGTACAGGGCGAACACGCAGGCAAAACAGGTTGGATCCGTGAAATCAAACACGGTGCATTCAAAGGGGCACCAAAAAGATATTATGTAGATATTGATGGCGGCGGACAAGCAAACAACTTGCCGGCCGAAGCTCTGCGTCTAATCAAAGACGAGCAAGGTGTAGCAGAAAGCTATCAGTTAGATGAAGGTGCAATGGAAACTATTTCCAATCTTGTTAAAAAACTGCCAGGCATAGGCAAGTATTATCAAATAGCACAAGAATATAAACCACAACTTGTTCAAATTCTAAAAACAAGTAAGTCAGGAAAAGAAGTTAAGCAGAAGATGGAGACATTGTTGGCTCAAACATCTACTCCAGTGGCCGAAGCAGGTTTGATGAAACAACTTGGCGGATTAGCATTAGGTGGTGGTAGTATTTTATCTACGATGTGGATGAATGCTATGGGCATGATTGATGGTGTATTAGCACACGCAGCCGCAGGTCAAGTTGGCGGTGCTGTAGCATCTGGTAGCATCCTAGGACTAATCCCAGTAACTCTAATGTTGTTTGCTGCAATGTTATTGTTCAAAGGCTCAAAACAAAGCAGTGACGAAAAAGCACAACAATTTCAAGCACAGCGTGGTCAACAAGGTGTGGCAGAAGGCTTCAATGGCATTAGCGTTGACATCGAGCCTGAACTAGATTACGATGTTGTTTATGTTAACATCAATGGTAAGAAACATAATTTCAACTATTGGTATTCGGATGAAAAGCCTACAAACGAATTAGAGTTCCGTAAAGATATTCCACAATACCTCAAGCGTGAAGAATGGTACAACAAGTTGGATTTTCCAACTAAGATGGAAGTACTACATGCTGTTGTACAAGCGGAACTAGGCAATGAGCCTAGCGAGTATAAGCCAACAGTTGGCGATGAGCCATTAGACGAGCAAGGTGTAGCGGAAGGCCATGAAACTAATCCAGTAGTAAACGCCATCACACGCCGCATTATGGTTCAGCGGCCAGACTTGTTAAAACAGTATGGTCCTGTGGCAGTTGGACAAGCTATCGATGATGTTGCTGACTTTGTGGGCGGTGTTGAAGAAATTGGCTCTAGCGATGTAAGTGGTTGGGTCCGTCATGTTGAACAAATGTTACAAGACAATCCACCTGAAGCATTTGGCGAAGCAGACAGCGATAAAAAAATTGCTGGACGCCATGATCCCGACGAATTTGATCAAATGGTTCTTAGACTTAAAAAACTTGCCGGTGCAGGACCACTAAAAACAGTATATGATCCCAAGCGCCGCGTTTATAAAAATGTGCCCACAGCAGAGCAACCAAAGAAATGAGAAAAAGCGCCAACGGTCAAAGTTTAATAAAAACAAAACCGCAGTCAAAATCTGTACCAACGGCTGCACCTGTTAAACAACCTCCCAACCCCCCGCCGCAAAACTTATTGGCACAAAGCATAGGATTTCAATTGCAATGAGAGCACACGAGTTTCTAGGCACACATCAGCATAGACCCACTCGTGAAGGTGCTAGGCCACGTCGTGGGCACGAGCCTGTGGCACGCTATAAATCCCATTGTGATGCTTGCAATCATCCAGCTGATGAATGCATCTGCGATCAAGAACAGCTAGATGAATTAACGTTCATGGGCCTTAGCCCTTGCACCAAGGACTGTTCGGGTCATCGTGCTGGCTATCGATGGTCAAAGGCACGTGGTGGTGTCAGCGCAGCATCCTGGAGCGACAGTTTTAACCGTGGCGCAGAAATAGCCCGGGCAGGCTATTAAAGTCGAGTATAGACAAAATACAATCTGTCATTGGCATCCTTTTTGTAAGTTTTCAGGTGTAGGTTATACTTGTTTTCAAACTCTTTTACTACTTCAAATGTCCAAGTAAATATATCTACCCACACAATAAAATAAAGGTAAAAGTAATATGAAACAAGCAAAACGAATTTTGATAATGGGCTTGCCCGGTGCTGGTAAAACATACTTGGCCGAACAACTGAAAAAGCGACTGGAACAATATTCACGACCGCCGCAGGAAACGTCGTTGAAACCATTCACAGACGCAGAAATCACTGTGGGTTGGCTCAATGCCGACGAAGTGCGACGATACTACAATGATTGGGATTTTTCACGTGAAGGGCGCATACGCCAAAGTCTGCGAATGCGTGAACTAGCAGACACTTCTAACACCGACTACTGTATTGTGGACTTTGTGGCCCCGTTGCCGGAAATGCGACACAACTTTCGTGCAGACTGGATCATTTGGATGGACACTATTCGTGAAGGGCGATATGCAGATACCAATGCTATGTTTGTAGAACCCGATGTGTATGATTTCCGAATCACTGAACAGGCCGGGGAAAAATGGGCAGATTTCATAGCCGAGCACATTGTAGATGATCGTCGCAGACCCATATTTGACTGGCAAAAGGAAACTGTGCAAATGCTGGGTCGTTGGCAACCTTGGCACCCTGGGCATCGTGCATTGTTTGAGCGACTGATTGTCCGCACCGGACAGGTTGTAATTCAAATACGTGACGTACAGGGTTGGCAGGGATCAAACCCCTTTAGCTTTGAACAGGTTGCAGGATTTATTCGCAGGGACTTGGATCCGCTGTTTCAGGGACAGTATGAAATACAGTTAGTACCCAACATTGTGCATATTGGTTGGGGACGCGGTGTAGGCTACACAGCCGGGGAAGAAACCTTTGACAAAAGCATCACACAAATTTCAGCCACACAAATAAGAAAAGATCTGGGACTGAATTGATACTATTTGGTGCTAAATATCTACAATGTGGATTTTACATTTTCTTCCTGATGCTGTAATACTATGGTTTTGCAATATCCTACTTTTAATAGGTATTGTGTTGACCATTGCTGGATTTTTTGCTCATCGTATCCCCTTGGTATGGCAATATCAGTTGCCCTTTAAAGTCCTGGGCATTGCACTTTTGACTCTGGGAGTTTACTTCCGCGGTGGATATGCTGTGGAACAACAATGGCGTGAGCGTGTGGCCGAAGTAGAAGCCAAGCTACGAGTTGCTGAAGCTGAATCAGCCCGAGAAAATGTAAAAATCGTTGAACGAGTTGTGAAGAAAACTGAATATATTACTCGCAGAGGTCAAGACATAATTCAATATGTTGACCGTGAAATTGTAAAATATGATACCAAGTTTGCACCTGGTGGAATTTGTGAAATCCCCCGAGAGTTTATTCAAGCACACAACCGTGCGGCTGAGGCACCACCCAAATAAAGATAATAGGAAAAAACTATGAGGCTAAAGGAAATCAAACAACGTCTAGATCCCAAATGCTGGACAGGCAAAAAAATTGGCAACCCCAAGACCAAGATCAAAGGTGGCGTGCGTGTAAACAATTGCGTGCCTGCAGAATCAGTGGCGGAAAATCACAATCCCGAATACGATGACGAAGCAGGCATGGCCGACAACAATTTAGAAACACTAAAACGTGCTGTACAGGGCATTGACGACTTGATCAATCCTGGCGATAACTTGCCCGAGTGGTGTCAGGAAAAAATTGCTGTGGCCAAATCCATGCTAGTTACTGTCTGGGACTACATGGCCAGCGAACAAGAGCGTCAACTCTCTGAAGAGTTTGATTTAATTGAAAGCATCATTGATCGCATTGCCGAACAAAATAATGTAGATGCAGAAGCGGTATGGACAGACCTAGAGTCCTTGACAGAAGATGAATTGTATGCTTTTGCTGTGACCTCACAACTAAACGAAGACTGGCAAAAAGTCAACAAGCGAGACAAGACCGATGGCATGAGCCAAAAGGCTGTAAATGCTTATCGCAGAGAGCATCCTGGATCTAAGTTAAAAACCGCTGTGACTACCAAGCCTTCAAAATTAAAGAAAGGTTCAAAAGCCAGCAAGCGACGCAAGAGTTATTGCAGTCGCAGTCGTGGTCAAATGAAGATGCACAACATCAGTTGCTCTAAGACTCCCGATAAAGCAATTTGTAAAGCACGCCGTCGTTGGAACTGCTGACATGAAAATTAACGACGAACAAAATCGCCACAGCACATTGATTATAGTAGGCATTGTTCTGATGTTTATATTAGCCACGTGTTCAGGTTGTTCAACTGCTGTTCCTGTCACAGCCAAATTTCCTGAAGCGCCAGGTAAACTGGCCACTCAACCCTGTACACAATTACAAAAATTACCCGATGATGTCAAACTCAGTGATGTTTCTAAAACCATTGGCACAAACTATACCAGCTACTACGAATGTGCTGTCAAGGTAGATGCCTGGCGCGAATGGTATGAAATACAAAAAATTATATTTGAAGGGGCCGGTAAATGAGTACAATCCTGACAAAGGACCAATTAAAACAAATGGTCAAGAATCCCTATATTGATCACTGGTACGAAGCACTTGAACAATTACTAGATGATTACGAAATCAACACTCCCTTACGTGTGGCACATTTTATTGCACAATGCGCACATGAGTCAGGAAATTTTGTTTTTATCAAAGAAAATCTTAATTACAAAGCCGCAAGCCTACGTAAAGTATTTCCCAAGTATTTTCCCACAGATGAATTAGCCGCGCAATATGCCAACCGACCTGAACGTATTGCCAACAGAGTCTATGCCAACCGCATGGGCAATGGCGACGAAGCGTCAGGCGACGGTTGGCGTTATTGTGGTCGTGGTTTGATTCAACTCACAGGCAAAGATAACTACACATTCTTTGCGGGTAGTTTAGATATTTCTGTAGAAGAAGCTGCTGAATATCTAGCCACATTCGAAGGCGCTGCACAATCAGCATGTTGGTTTTGGGAACAAAACAACCTAAATCGTTTTGCCGATGCCAACGATGTTCGAGGATTGACTCGTGCTATCAACGGCGGCTATATTGGTTTAGAAGATAGACAAAAACACACTGAACACGCACTTCATATACTAGCATAATAATACAAACGGTTCTTATTAAATACAAATAGCCTGCGTTTGGTTTGCGACAGGCATGAGTAATAAGAAATATTAAGGGCCAACTGTTATGAAAAAACAACTGCTGGCAGCAGGCCTGACGCTTGCTGCCTTTTCAGTCTTTGCACAGCCAATTGTTACTGATTCAACGTCACGTAGCACCAGTGATGCTACCACTAGAGTGATATCACCGCCACCTACCGCGGTGGCACCAGCAATTACATCAATCAACAACGATGTTTGTACCACAGCAGCATCAGGTGCTGTACAAACACAAATTCTTGGCATTTCCATGGGTGGCCAAGTGCGCGACATGAATTGTGAGCGTATAAAACTGTCAAAAAATTTGTATGACATGGGCATGAAAGTGGCTGCTGTTGCCACACTGTGTCAAGATGATCGTGTGTTTCAAGCCATGATTGACGCAGGAACACCTTGCCCGGTCATGGGCAAAATTGGTGATCAAGCTCGAGAAATTTGGATTCAGCGTGGTCGTGTTAACGAAAAAGATATCGTAAAACAAACGGCTGAAAAAGCCAAAGAAGAACCCATCAGGGACACCGGGAAAAAAGAATGAAAAAACTCATGATGACAATAACGATGGCTGTGTTGTCATCAACTGCCTTGGCCGATGAAATGTTTAGAGACCAGCAACCCAACACTGGCCTTGAACGAGTAAAATTTGATGCCTACTGCGGGAACGGTGAAAAAGTTGCAAAAGTGCTTGAGCACTATGGTGAGCGCTCTTTTATTGGGTTCAAATCTCAAAGAATACTCAACAAAGAAACACTTGCGTTTGAAGCAATATTGTTTGCCAATCCAAAAGACAGTTCCTGGACCTGGGTTGAAAAAATTGAAGAAGACACTTACTGTATTATTGCCACCGGTAATAGAATGGTCCCGCATGGAAGAAAATGATAAAAAGAATTATTCTTTTGCTGCTGTTTTTTGCTGGGTCAACATTTGCTGAAACCACTGGCAATCTCATTACCTCTCCTTTATCGCCGGTAACAGCTGGTACTGCACCCGGTGGTGTCAGTGGCGGAAGCACCGCCGGGTATGACGCATCCACCAACACCTATATGTTTGGTTATACCCAGCAGACCATTGCAACAACCATAGCAATCAACAACGCACTACAGGGCAGTGGTGTTCAAGTCGGTGGCGTCAACTATGGCATGAGCTATCTAAATGGTGGATACAGTTCGGGCACGCTTGGGCTCACTGTGAATGTAACTGGCAGTGCTGGTACAACCCTGCATACCTATTCGCATTCCTTTAACACACAAAGCGC
>Ga0075458_10000078_pt1 | contig 30290 bp, 36 predicted proteins | sample DEB3_08_DNA_FD_77576 | JGI IMG/M metagenome (GOLD analysis project Ga0075458, IMG submission 77576) | Aqueous microbial communities from the Delaware River and Bay under freshwater to marine salinity gradient to study organic matter... | ecosystem: Environmental > Aquatic > Marine > Coastal ... | reverse complement strand
CAAAAGAGTCTGACAATGCTTAGAAAGCCTGTAGCCGAGATTCATTGTGACGGTATGGATGGTGATTGTCCCGAGGTGTTCTCGGCTCCTAATCTTGACCTCAAATCGTTTTTTGAGGAGTTCAGGTTGGAGGGTTGGCGGAAGAAAAGCGGTTTCAGGTATTGCCCAAACTGTGTTGAACGGGAAAACATTAAGGTGATGTTCTGATGCGACGACCTGACCCGAATTTTGTGGCGGCGAAACCTGATTCTGCGGTTATCGGGAATCCCATAGACAGAGAACCAAACTTTACGGAATGGTTGAACTACGGAATAGCCAACAACTTCTGCGGAACCCTCATCTGCTACAACCATGACGGTGTACCGATGACATCAGAAGAAGAACAAGACGAAGAACCATGCGTTCCAATAATCAGAATTTATGACACAAAACAACAAAAAAATGATGTAGAAAACAACCATCCACCATCAATTTGGCGACAAAACAACCCCAAACACACCTAAACACACACCAAAAAACACCAACTAAACCCCACTCAACACACCCAAACAACACAACACAACCCACCAAACACAACAAAACACCCAAAAACCACGCCTCCGCACACGATTCGGGTGTTCGTTTTTTTTGTGGTTTTGTGTCAGTATGGGTCATGTCTAAATCGTCGGGTCGTCTTGTTTGTCCTTGTGATGTCGGTGTTTTGCCTTGTCATCCTGTGTGTGACGGGAATGAGGATGACGATGATGAGTAACGAACAGTTGTTTGCTCGCTGCTAAGTTTTTTGTCGTTTTTGTTGATGCGACGGACTTTTTGTGCTAACTTCGGCTCTCATTATGGCAAGACCAGCGAAACTCACTCCTGAAGTTCAGGCACGAATTGTTGAAGCGGTGCAGGCAGGCAACTACATGGAAACCGCCGCTCAGTACGCAAATATAGGGCTTTCTACCTTCTATCGGTGGATGGCTGAGGGTGAAGGCGAGAAGGCTCCTAAGCGTCAGAGAGAGTTTAGAGAAGCGGTTTTGCAGGCAAGGGCGCAAGCAGAGGTTCGTAATGTAACTCTTATTCAGCGAGCCGCTAATGATGGCTCATGGCAAGCAGCGTCTTGGTTCCTTGAGCGTTCTTTCCAAAACAAGTGGGGTCGCACAGGAAAAGTTGAGTTGACAGGCGCTAACGGTGACCCGATGAAGGTTGAAGTGTCGGTTGACCAACTGAACAACAAAATTGAGGAACTGCTTGCTAAAGAATGATGAGGGATTAAGCGGGGAAGCGAAACTTTTATCTTTTTTGCGTGATGCGACAAGTGTTGAACGCAAAATTTGGCTTTCAAAACTGAGTGTTGAGGAAAGGCAAATAGTTCACCAACTTTTGCGCCGTGTTGAGGAGAATCCTTGGACACAATGGTTAACTGACCCTATCGGGTTCGTTGAACTCGGGTTGAAAGAAACCCTGTGGAGTAAACAGCGAGAAATCCTGATGTCGGTAAGGGATAACAAGAGAACAGCCGTCCCTGCTTGCCACGCCCCAGGAAAAAGCCATTTGGCGGCGAGAATCGTTGCATGGTGGGTTATGTGCCAACCAACAGGCACCGCTCAAGTGGTCACAACAGCAACATCGTTCAGACAAGTACGCAACATCTTGTGGTCACACATCAGAAAACTTCATGCGACACACAACCTGACGGGTGACTGTCTCACAGTGGAATGGAAACAAAACAACAGCGTCGTAGCCTTCGGATTCGCACCCGCACAATACAACGAAACAGCCCTACAAGGCATCCACGCACCCAACCTACTCGTCGTAGTAGACGAAGCAGGAGGAATCTCCCAAACCATCGGAAACGCCCTAGAAGCCCTAATGACAGGAGGAAACACAAGACTCCTACTACTCGGAAACCCACCAACCGACCAAGAAAACTCATGGTTTGAACAAGCCTGCAACAGCGACCTCTACAACACAATCAAAATCAGCGCCCAAGACACACCAAACTTCACCCACGAAGACACAGGAAACTGCACAACCTGCCCAAAAACAGTACCAACACACAAAGTATCCACACACCTAGTAGACGAATCATGGGTAAACGATGTAATCAAAGAACTAGGCAACGATTCACCCTTCGCCCAAGCAAGAATCTACGCAAACTTCGTCAAAAACACCACAAACCGAGTAATACCCTCAACATGGATAGAAGAAGCCTCAAAAAACCTCACACCCGCACACGACACACGAATCAGACTCGGAATAGACATCGCATCAGACGGAGGAGACGAGTTCGTAATAGCACGAGCCGACGGATACACCGTAACCATCGCCCACACCTCAAGCGGAGCCGAAAACTCCAACGCCGTACAAGTAGCACAAGTCTGCCTACGACACATCCAACAAGCCGAACACGACCTAGCAACTTTACATAACAAAACCGAACACCCGTTCGCCCCCGAACACCCGTTCGCCCCCGAAAACCCACAAAACCCATATAACATAAGGGTTTCCGACCCCACAAAACCCTTATGGGATAAGGGTTTCCGAGGGGGTGGGGGGGCTTTCACCCGACTTTCCGAGGGGGGCTTCACCGATACCGTGTCTGTGAAAATTGATGCGATTGGTGTGGGTTGGGGGGTGGTTAGTTTGTTGGAGTCGTGGGGTCGTGAGGGTTTGCATTCTGCTCGGATTGTTGGTGTGAATGTTGCTGAGCGGGCTGTTGATGTTGGTCGGTTTAGGAATCAGAGGGCTGAGATGTGGTGGAATGGTCGGGTTTTGTTGGAGCCTGATGTGGATGGTTTTCAGGTGGTGAGGTTGGATGTTGACCGTAGGTGTTTGGGTCAGTTGGGTGTGGCGGAGTTTGTTTCGGATTCTTCGGGTCGTGTGAAGGTTGTGTCTAAGGGTGAGTTGCGGGTTCGTGGTGTTGGTTCTCCTGATAGGGCTGAGGCGGTGTTGTTGTGTTTGTATGAGCCTTCTCCTTGGGTTGCTCCTGTTGTTGCTCCTGTGGGGTTGGGTCAGGCGAATCCTTGGAGGGTGTGATATTTTTTTGGGATGTTTTTGCCTGTTGATGTTGGTGTGATGGTGGAGATGCGACGGCTCGCCGTCGCTAATGCCGCCGCTAAAAAAAATTTTTCTTTTTCCCGTGCGGGCGGGCGGGAGATTAGTAAGGCTTCAAAACGAGCGAGAAAATACCGAGGCGAATAACCATGGGTTTACCAAGAGAAAAAGAAATAAAAATTGCGGTTCGCAAGGGCGGTCTTGACAAGTGGTTCAAAGAAAAATGGGTTGACATTTCACGCCCCAAAAAAGGCGGAGGATTTGAACCTTGCGGGCGGGGGGACGCCGATTCGGGCAAATACCCGAAATGTGTTCCTGCTTCCCGAGCCTCTTCAATGTCTGAAAAAGAAATCGCCTCGGCAGTTCGCCGTAAACGCAAGGCTGAAAGCACGACCCCGAGGGAGGGTAAAAAGCCAATAATGGTCAATACTTTCACCAAACCCAAAGGTTGACAAAGCCCCTAAACCGAGGTATAGTTTAATTGTGGGAGAGAAAGGGAACCAAATGGAAACGGAATTTTTCATGCCGACGCCAAGACTAAAGCCAAAGGTAATTGTGAAATTAAACAAAAATGGTAAGTGGCACTTGACAGGCGACTTTGCTGAAACTTGGTGCGGTATTCAAGTTGGTGCCACCGCAATAGAGATGATGGGAAATGGTTACACGGTTGATTACGAGTTCTTGGATGTGTTTAAAGAAAAGGTTGAGAGGGGAAACAAAACAGTTTGCAAGAATTGCATTCAGAAGCCTGCTAGATGCTAAAAGGTGGTATAGTTTGATTGTGGGAGGGAAGATGAAAAAAGTGGTTCTAACAGTTTTAGTGATTCTTTTCGTAGGAATCATTCCCGCTCATTTCGCCAACACAGGTGGAAACCTCCGACCTGTAGCCACTTTTAATCCAATCAACACAGAAAAAGGAGAACAGAAATGACAACATTAACCGCAGAGAAAAAAATTGAAGTAGGTGACATCGTTGTTGCTAGTTGGGGTTACGACCAAACAAACATTGACTACTACAAAATAGTCAAAAAAACGACGGGTTCGGTGTGGCTTCAAAAACTGAAGAAACAGTATCTTGAGCAAACAGGTTGGGCGCACTACAAGGTGATTCCAAGCGACGAGTTCGCAACCGAAACGCAGTTGATGAAACGATACAAGACAGGCGACAGCATCAAAATCAGCAACTACGCTTGGGCGTATCTTTGGGACGGCAAGCCCGACACAGAAACACACACCTGCTAAGAGCAGAACATGGCTGACAAAAAAATCAATTTAAATACCGCTTTTGAGCGAGGATTCAAACGAGGTATGGAAGACGGCAAAAAACCCGATGTTGACTTGTTGAACTTCGGATTACAAGACCAACATTACGAAATTTTAGGTGACCTGTATATCGCAGATGACGCTGATTTCGTAAAAGGTTTGGAAGACGAGTTCATTGAAGGCTATTTGGAGGGCGTAGAAAAATATGTGGAGCCTGACCGTTGGGTTAACTTACCCGCAGGCGGGCATTGTTTCGTGACGCTTTGGATGCCAAACTCTTGCAAGATGTTTGGTCCTTTCGCTACGACTTTTGATGCGAAAGATTGGATTGAGAAACAGCCAAAAGATGTGGCGAGGAATATGACGATTCAGCCTTTGTGTCGGACAGATTTGGTTCGTTCGTCTGATGATTTTTGGCGAGATGCTTTCGTGAACGATGAGAAGGAATTGTGGTAAAACTTGCAAGCCCCGATAAACGGGGGTATAGTTCAATTATCAGAGAAAGGGAAAAAATGTCAAACCTCCGAGGACACAAACTGCTAACGAAAGAATTACGCAAACTACTGCCACCCCTATATTTCACCGAAAAAGCCAATGTAAAACCGTTGGCGGTGGTCAAATTTTTCTCACCCTACACAGGTTGGAAATGGTACGCCACAGAATTTGACGGCGAAGACATTTTCTTCGGGCTTGTGGTTGGTTTCGCAACCGAGTTGGGTTACTTCTCGCTCAAAGAACTTGAAGAGGTCAAAGTTTTCGGCAATGTGCCTGCTGTTGAGCGAGACTTGTCATTTGAACCGACACCTTTAGACCAAATCAGGGAAGAACTAGAAAAAGTTTAAACTTTTCTTCCGTTAACCATTGACGGATAATGACAATGGTGTAACTTGTGCCGATGGCTCAACAATGGTCACCCCTAGAAAGCGCTTCCGTCGCTTTGAACGAACTTTTTATGACTTTGACCCACACGGGTTTTACTGAAGAGCAAGCCCTTAGGCTCATAGCGTATTTGATTGAAGACATGAAGATGAGCGAGTCAGATGACTAATCCCTGATAGAGAATAAATACACCGTCGTTTATTTTAGAATGGCACACAAATGGCAGACAAATACGACTTCCAAGAAATAGGTACTTCAGGACTCCAACAAACTGGCGGTTGGATAATTGATGAGTTCATTCCCGACCTTCGTGGTGTTCGTGGCGCCAAAATTTACCGTGAAATGTCAGATAACGACCCTGTTATCGGGGCGATGCTTTTTGCGATTGAACGCCTGATTTTAAACATTGATTGGGATGTGGAACCGTACAGCGACAAGAATGAAATTGTCAAAAAGAAAGACGAACAGAACGCACAATTTTTGAGAGAATGTATGCACGACATGAACGAGTCATGGTCGGCAATGCTTTCACAAATTCTTTCCTTCTTGCCTTACGGTTATGCGTATTGTGAAATTGTTTACAAAAAAAGGGTACGACACGACACCGACGATGGCAGTAAACGGTCAAAATTTACGGATGGCAAAATTGGTTGGCGAAAAATTGCCCTCCGAGCGCAAGAAACTTTGTGGGATTGGCATTTGGACGAAAACGGGTCGGTTAAAGGTTTCAGACAATCTGACCCTTCTTCGTACAAAGGCGTTGTAGAAATCCCGATTGAAAAAGGTTTGTTGTTCAGGGCAAGTAACGCCCGAAACAACCCTGAGGGTCGGTCAATTCTTCGTAACGCTTACCGTCCTTGGAAGTTCAAGAAGACGATTGAGGAGATTGAGGCGATTGGCATTGAACGGGATTTGGCGGGTTTGCCTGTTGCTTATGTTCCGCCTTCCATGTTGTCCTCAGCGGCAACATCAGCCGAGATTTCTGCTCGTAATGCGATGCAAGATTTGATTCGTCAAATTAAACGAAACGAAAACGAGGGCGTCCTTTTCCCTCTCGCTTACGACGAGCAAGGGCGTGAACTTTACAAGTTAACCCTGTTGTCGTCGGGTGGTACGAGACAGTTCAACACCGACCAAATTGTTGCCCGATACGACCAACGAATTTCTATGGTTGCTTTGGCGGATTTCATTCTTTTGGGTCACGAAAAAGTGGGTTCGTTTTCTTTGGGTGCATCAAAAATTGATTTGTTTACCTCAGCGATTCAACAGATTGCCGAAATGATTGCCGACACTTTCAATGACCATGCTGTTCCTCGGTTGTTTAAGTTGAACGGAATAAAAACGGATAGATTGCCGAAGGTGAAAGCGGGAGAAATAACTCATGTGGACTTGGGTGTTCTCGGAGACTTCATCAGCAAAATGTCAGCCGCAGGGGCGATGGTTCCCGATGCCGAATTGGACAACTACCTCCGCAATCTCGCCAACTTACCGAAGCGTTCGGAAACAGAAGGCAATGTTATGGGTCAGGCGGGTATGGAAACGATGCAAGGCGCACCACCGTTGCCGAATGGCGCTCCTGCCCCAGGGATGCCTACGGGCGCACCCGCACCCGCACCTGTGGACGCAGGAACTAATTTGATGGACAAATACGCACCGTTTCCACCCGACGAAACACCACCACAGTAACGAAGGTTTCTATGCCTTTCGTTCACCACAAACATACATCGGACGGCTCTCACACGCACGAGGAGACGCTAGAAATCGTCCAAAAAGGGATTGAGGACTTGACTGACCCTGTTCTCTTACAAGAGATTCAGGCGCTTGCTTCGGCTTACGAGAATGTTTTCGCAGGATTGTCACGAGCCGCTACGACTGCTCGTAATGCGATGATTGCTTCTCAACAAATTGGGACGGTTGATTTGCGGGCTTTCCAAGAAGTATTTGCTCGTGAGGTTGTCCAAAACTTGAATCGTTCTTTGGTGGATGTTACGGACGATGTTCGTCAACAGGTTATTGTGGATGCTGAACGAGCGGTGCAAGAGTTGCCTTCAAGTATTCGTTTGCAAATGTCTTTCAATGCGACTGACCCTCGGGCTATTCAATGGGCGCAAACTCGTGCAGGGTCTTTGATTAAGCAGATTGAAACTGAGGCTCTGACGGCTGTTCGTGGGATTATCGGTGAGGCTTTGGGCGGGCAGTTTACTGTCGTCGGTGCGGCTCAACGAATCAGTCGGGTTATTGGTTTACATGACCGTTGGCAGAATGCTGTTGACAATTTGTATGACCGTGAGTTTGACCGACTGCAAGAAATGTTCCCTGACTTGAGCATTGATGCGATTCAAGAAATGGCTGAAGAACGGGCTTTGATTTACCGCCAACAGTTGATTGAGGCTCGGTCTTTAACGATTGCCCGAACAGAAATCATTGCTTCTCAGAACACAGGTCAACTTATTTCTTGGTTGCAGGCTTCGGATAACGGTTTGTTGGATTTGAACCAAGCGTTGAAGGAATGGGTGACAGGTCCTGACGGGTGGGTAGGTATCTCGGTTTGTCCTGTTTGTTTGGAATTGGGCGGTCAACGGGTTCCTGTGTTATCGGTGTTCTCTAACGGTGAGGCAACTCCGCCTGCTCACCCGAATTGTCGTTGCAACATGAATCTTGTTGTATTAACAGGGTTGGAGTGATGATGTTGTTTAAAACCGTTCTTCCTCGTGAGTCAGAAATCAAAATTGAGATGCGGAAAGCGTCATTTGGTGGTGACCGCTCTGAAGCGGGCAGGTATGCGGCGAATGTCAGATGGCAGGGGAATACGAAGGATGACATTTCTAATCAGGTGATAGTCGGCTTTGAATCAGAGGGTAAAGACAGAGGAACTGTGTGGGCAACCGATAAGGCAACAGGCAAGGTTGTCGGTGCCTTAAAGTTTGATGCCAATTTTATAGGAAGAATCTATGTGTTGAAGGATTATAGAAGGAAGGGTATTGCTTCGTTTTTATATGAGGAGGCGAAGAAACGCAACGGAGGCGTTGAGATGAAAGCCGATGATTACACGGTTTCTGGGGCTGGTTTTATGTCGGCTGTTACAGGAAAAGAGGTTTTTCAAACTGGCGACAATTCGTGGGCAGGAATTGAGTGGAAGTCTTGGCTTGAAAGATTAGACAGGGATGCTCTTGAGAAGGCTTCGTTTGGTGGTGACCGCTCCGAAGCGGGCAGGTATGCCGCCAACATTAGGTGGCAGAATCGTCAAAAGAAAGAGAGTGACGAAAAAGGTCGTGGTGCTAAAAGCCCTCTCGCCCAATCTATTATTGAAGCCAATAAATCGCTCTCAAAAGCGGGGATTACTGTTCGTGTAGTGGAGATGGATAACTCAGAATCCGAAGCGATGAAAAAACTGTCAGAACAATTACGAATTAGAATAGAAAAATCAGCCAAAAGAATTGCAAAAAGCAAAAACTTTGCTCCATTGACCCAAGAGAGGTGGTTTTTTGAGGCGGTGAATCTTATGAAAGCAAGTGTAAGAGTTCAAGAGGATACTTTAATGCCACGCAAGGTTTTCATTATTATTGCAGAAAAAGGCGACGCAATAGTTGGTGCTATGAGATTCGTGCCTGATTCTTTTGTAGAGGAAGCCAAACACAAACAAGAAGGAACAATACCTTCGGCTGGCTCATTGAGGGTTGTTGAAGGGGCTGGCACGGCTATGTTTGGTGAGGCACTCAAATTAGCGGCAAAAACGGGAACAGGTAAAATAAAGATAGAGGCGTTGAAGACCGCAGAGGATTTTTGGAAGGCTCAGGGCTTTCAACGAGTCAAGGGTACCAAACTTAAAGAAAACAGTACCTACGACATGACGATAGATGGAGAGACAGTAAAAGCACTTGCTGAGGAGATTTCGTCGTGACGGTTCCAACTCTTGACGAAATGAATAATGCTATTGAGGGTTTGTTGGAACTGTTTGAGGAAGAAGATTCAGAATCGCTTGCTGACCTGATTAAAGCCTCGTTTGGGGGTGACCGCTCCGAAGCGGGCAGGTATGCGGCGAATGTCAGATGGCAAAGGTACAGAGGTGAATCTAAGGGCGAAACGAAAGGTTCTCTTCCTGAGATTTTGCAACCTACTTGGGATGAAAAAGTTGCTAAGGCTACGGGTCGTCCTTGGGCGCCACTTTTGGAAGAGAATTTTCCACCCGAGTTGAGAGAAGCGATAGATAGACAGCGTTCTGCTTATGGTGCTTACTATGAGGCAGACCGAAGATTGTGGAATGCCGAGGACGAAGGAATGAGCGTTGCCGAGAAAGAAGCGTCAAGAGAAAAATTAGGAATAGAGTTTAATAATTTATCACAGTATCAACAAGAAATTATAGAGTTACTTTTAGATGAGTATGTAAAAAGTTTGAAATTAGAGCCTCGTGCCTCTAAACAAGTGAGTGAGGCGCTTGCTTTCAGACTGAAAGCGCAAATCCAATTAAATGCAAGGCTTATGATGATGAAATTTGATGCCGAAAGTGGTTTGAGAACTTCAAAACCGATTGAAGAATATGTTGACGGTAAAAACTTGCGGGTTGTGATAAACACACCACCCGATGTTATTTCAAAAATTTTGTCGGATGAAAGAGTTAAATCACAATTTGAAACGAGAACATCAAAAGGGACATATAATTGGAGCCTCCGTAGCACTTCAGAAACCCGAATGTTTAGTTTACATCCCGACATGGATAATCAGAATCGTCCTATTTACGGTCATGTCATGAAAAACGGGGTGGATGAAAGCATTAGCAGGACGGCTTCACATTATGGACGAGCGGTTATTGTGTTAAAAAAAGATGTTGCAGAGAGAACTACCTTTACGGTTGGTGATTCTCTAATTAGCGGACATCTTCCGTCAAGAATTACAGAACCAAAAGTTTCATCTTTCGGCACATACGACGACACTGTGGCTTACACCGAAGCCCAAATTCACGGTCAGGTAAAAGTAAGCGACATTGCCTACATCGTCATGCCACCTGATTCTGTTACCCCCGCTTTAAAATCTAAAGCACAAAAACTTGGGATACCGATTGTGGCTCAAAATGTAATAGGTAGGTTTGAAAAGTTTAAAATTGAAGAAACGGGCGACATGACTAAAACAACGGGTCGTTTAATTGCTGTTCGTGGCAACGAACTTAAACTGTTCTACACGCACGATGAAATACAGCCTCTATCAAATGCGGTAATGCGTTTAGGTTTCATTGAAAACGAATTAGGCGAGCGTCTAAATGTGAATGTAGATTCGGTTTTGAGGTACGGCTATTGGGAAGAACCAACTTCTTTGGCTGATGTCATCAAGGCGTCTTTCGGCGGTGACAGGTCAGAGGCGGGTCGCTATGCGGCTAATATTCGTTGGCAGGGGCAAACAGTTGAAGACCCTTCTTCAGAGAAAGGCACAGGTTTCATTAGCCCTACCAAGATGGAAAACCCTCTTTTAAGGGACGGGCTTGGTCGCAATATGTTGCGAAGTGATGTAGAAATTTTGAGAAAATTAAATAAAGATTTTTTGGCTCAACTGATAGGGCAAACAACCGATTTTATTGATGATGTACCCGAGGAACAATTTCGCTCACCTGAGTTGCGGGCAAAACTAGCCAAGCATGAAGTCGTAAAAGGCATTGTTGCGGGTATGCAAAACCTTACTCAAGAAGAAATAAGAATTGCTTGTGAAATGCTTAATTTACCATCTAGCGAAACTCTTAACGATGATGCTCGGCAAACTATGTTAAGGACTTTTGCTCAACATTTTGTTGACCAATGGGCGGAAACTTCTAACGACCACGAAAGGGACAGTTTGATGGTGCAAGAAGTTGTGAAAAAAGTTTTCAATCTTGAAGATGCCGCAACTGTTGATGCTTTCGGTGATGAGTCTATGAATAGTTTTCAAAAAGAGGCTTTATCAAAACTAAAAATTGCACCTCCGCTTGAAAAGGCTTTAACAGCACTAGTTAAAGCACAGTATGCAAACACTCAAGCATATTTGGCTTCAAAAGGGATTACGGAAGTAGCGGTTTCTCGTGGCATGACTCATCCCGAGTTGGCTGAAGATTTGAAAGATTACCGTATGTCACATTTTTACAGGATGACAGAAAACGGGGAAATTGAATTACAAGGCGACCCTGAACGCAATGACGACATTATTGGAAATATAACTGAAGAAGAATTTGACGAATTTGTTCCCAAAGGTGTGTTGAATGTGGAGGTGAAGATGCGACCATTATCTTCGTTTTCTGTCAGTCGTCATGTAGCCGAGGCGTTCGGAGAATCATCTACAGGCAAGAAAGTTTTTCTTGAAACAAAGGTGCCTGTTTCACGAATTTTTTCTACGCCTTTGACGGGTGTAGGTTGTTTGAGTGAAGATGAATTTGTTTTGTTGGGTGGTAATTTGACCGTTAAGGCGTCAGAATCAATGACCGCCGACGAAGATTTTGATTATGACATCATGTTTCCGTCAAAAAAAGAAGAGATAAAATCTTATGGCTAAACGAATCCTTTTCGTAGATAACTCAATTAGTAACTCGGATTGGACGAAGGCTAATGCGTTTGATTTCCCTGATGTGAAAACAGTTGAGGATTTTGAACAACAATTTAATATCCCTTCAGAGGAGCCTGCTCGTTCGGAACGGTTGGCAAGGTTGGCGGTGTTGCCTTGGGTGAAGGTCGCACCTGCGCCCGTGCGGGAATTATTGCAAGGTGTGAAAAAACAGTTTTTGGCTGATTTGATTAAAGCCTCGTTCGGTGGGGATAGAAGCGAAGCGGGCAGATATGCGGCAAATATCAGGTGGCAAAATAACAGAAAGGGTGATGAAGGTGGTTCACCTCCTCCAAAATCTTTGAAAGAACAGATTGATGAAGCGGCTTCCGCATTGTTGGCTGTAAGCAAACTTTCTGATTCGCTTTCGGGCAGTGACTATGAAACCAACCGAGAGCGTTCTTATACACAAATTAAAATAAGGGGGAAAAGTTTCTCGGTTCCTTCTATTGCCGTCATGGAAGCAGAAAGGCAAGTTCACGCTTTAGGCGTCAGAGTTCTGAGTGAAGCAGGTCAAAAAGTTGTTGACTCGGGTTTTTGCACTCAACAAGAGTTAGATGATGCGATTGCCTACCAATCACGACCAAGTGCTGAAAACGCAAAGGCAGGTCTTGCTAAATCTTTGATGGATAGGGCTATGGATAAAGACCCAAAAGTTTATCCTCTCGTAAAAGACGCTGTTGATGAATATGAGAGGCTCAAGATTGAGGCTAAAGTTGCAAAAGGTCTTTTGATTAAAGCCACCAAAGAATACAAAAAAATTACGGCAGAGCAAGGCTACACACAAGACGCAAGACAGGCTTATCAAATTCGGGTGGAAATGCAAAGGGCAAATGTGATGGCTAAATACGAATTAACTAGAGCGCAACAGGTTTTAGATTCACAGTTGTATAACTTGTCTTGGGATGATGACGCACCTTTGCGTTCTCTCAGAAGCGAAATTTTGGATGCTCAGAATCCGTCTCGTTCAGAAAACCATCAAAGATATTTAGAAATTCATCGTCAGGTCGGTTTGGAGATAAAAAAAGTTATTGGTGAACATCGCCCGATGGCTCAAAGATATCCTGTCACCGTTGACGGCTCGGGCGCTGTTGAGTCTCAAGAAAAACAACAAAAAATCATTGCGGAGGTTGCTTCTCGTTTTCCTCAAAGCATTTTAGAAAAAATAGAACCCGATGTAAAAGTTTATACCCGTAGTTCTGGGGGCGGGAATTGGAGTCAGTCTCGTCGCAGAATTGTTACCGATATGGGAGACGCTGATACTTTTACACACGAGACGGTTCACGCTCTTACTTTTTTTAGTCGCCCAATGAGGTTGATGGAGCAAGCCGCTTTAACGAGGCGAACTTGGGGGAAAAGCGGTGATTTAACCACTCCGATAGTTGAAAAAATAAAACAAGGAAGACAGAAAGAAGTTGGTCCAACCAAAGCAGGTTTACCATATAGAAGAGGTCAATATATTCCTGACGATTTTGCCGACCCGTATCAAGGCAGAATTTATGATGACAGATATACGGAAACTTTAACTGTTGCTACCGAAAATTTATTTGGTGGTGGTCAAACTTTTGTCGGCTCAGGAAGAGCGGATAGAGATTTGATGGCTACAGCGCTTGGTGCTTTGTTGACTGCGGAGAAACAAAATGATTGAGTATTTTTGGGTCATAAAAAAAGATGACAAAACCGAGCGAGTGGAATGGGATTCAATTTCTGAATCTTTAATTGCTCCGCCTTCGGTTTTCATGATGGCAGATGATTTAGTTGCGGACGGTGAGATAGTTTGGTTGTCGCCTGTTGGACCAAAATTTAAGGCAACTTTGGATGATGCTTTGCCCGCCTACGGAACGATTCAGTTAGCCATTGAGTTGAGTGGTTTTAAAGTTGTTGATTGTTCACCGTCGCCTGTTGACCCTGAACCCGATTTAGAAGATAGTCAAGCATCCTAAAGCAAACACATACAAGGGTTTAGCGCTATCTTAATGCGAATGGCTGACACCCCAAATGATTTGTTTGAGAAAGAAATGGCGCTTGTCAAAATGTGGGTGGACGGCGAAGTGGAATACATAGATTTGCCACCCGATGTTCAAGATGCTTTAACCGAGGTTTTTTCTGAAGAACCCACAGAGGTTTCGGAACCTGTTATTGAAGAACAATTTGTCAAGCAGGAGGCTGTTCAACATCTTGATTTGTTGCATAAAGCCAACGACGAACATCGTTTCACGCTCGGTCCTTGGTATATCCCGAATCGTTACGATGCTCATGGCGAATGGACTGATGCGAATGAACTTCAGAGCGCTTTGTGGGATTATGTAAAAAGCGGTGACCGTGATATCAGGTTGCAACACAACAAGGACATTGTTGCGGGCGAGTGGTTGGAGGCAATGTCGTTTCCTGTTCCTGTGACTATCGGGATGAAGAAGGCGTCAACTAATGAGCAGGTTGTTTATCCTGCGGGAACCGTTTTTTTGGGTGTGCAATGGAAACCTTGGGCTTGGGACATGGTGAAAGAAGGCAAGATTCGTGGATTTTCTATTGGGGGAGCCGCCGCTCGTGTGGAGATGGCGATGCCTGAAGATTTGGAGAAAGCATCGTTTGGCGGTGACCGTTCTGAAGCAGGCAGATATGCGGCGTATGTCCGTTGGCGTAGCAAAGCGCACAGTCTTGCTCAAGGAGCGGCAAATTTGAAAGTGGGTTTAGACCGTCAACAGCCGAAAGGTGATAAACCGAACATTGCTCAACGCATAAAAGAGTATTTTACGACGATGCCTACTCCTTACAGGCAAGAAGAAGACAGGTTGTTAAGGGAAAAGCGTCGTGCAAATGAAAATTTTGTTGATGACACAAAAGTGGAGGCGGTAAGTTTGCCTAGCGGTAGAACCGCAATCATGCAAGGCGGGAAGTTGACTACCACAAAGTTTCCTGCAAGTGGCATGACTGCAAGTTCGGGTCGTCCTCTTCGTTCTCCTAAACCCAAAACTAAACCTTCAGGTAAAAGACAGAAAGAGTGGTTGGAAAGCGGTTATGGTAACGCACCTTCAAAGAAAAAGGATGTTACTCCCGTCGGTAAAAGCGATGATTCTTTACGGTTCAAAGCCATTGTTGATGCCAAAGTTTCTCAGGCTTTGAAGAAGAACTCGCCTACTTCTTCGGCTGTTCATGTTGACACGATTATGGGCGGTAGCAAGAAGAAGAAAAAGAAGCGTTCAAAAATCATGGTGGATGATGTTGAAAAGGCTTCCAAAAATGTTCCGACAAACAAAGAGTTGTATGCCCGTGTGAAGGCGGAAGCGAAACAAAAATTTGATGTTTACCCGTCGGCTTATGCGAACGCTTGGTTGGTGCGGGAGTATAAAAGTCGGGGTGGCAAGTATCGGGTTGTGAAGGCTTCTAGCCCTGCTTGGCAACGAGAAGAAGGCAAAAATCCTAAAGGTGGTTTAAACGCAAAAGGTCGTGCTTCTTACAAGCGTGAAACAGGTGGGACTTTGAAACCACCCGTGAAAAGAGGCGACAATCCTCGTCGGGCGTCTTTCCTCGCCCGCATGGGCAATGCGAAAGGTCCTGAAAGAGACGAGAAAGGTAACCCAACCCGTTTGTTGTTGAGCCTTCAGGCTTGGGGGGCAAATTCTAAAGCAGAAGCAAGAAAGAAAGCGAAAGCAATTTCCGCCCGCAATAAAAAGAAAGAAATGGAGAAGGCTTCGTTTGGTGGTGACCGTTCAGCCGCAGGTAGGTATGCCGCTAATCAGAGATGGCAAGGCAGAGGTCATGTGGCGCAAAAATATATTAGGCAATGGCATCGTGAAAATGGTCGTGGACCAATGTCTTATCCGAAGACCAAGGAAGGAAAGGCTTTAGGTAGAAGTATGCCAAGCCTGCAAACTCATTGTGATTTAGACGCTCTCGCCCAAGATTTTATTGCTCAAGGCAAAAACATTGATTCCATTGATGCTCCTGCGTTTGTTTACAAACATTTGAGTGAAGAACGCCGTGCCGTTTGGGACGGTATTATTCGTCCATCTGTTGATGGTGTTCCTCAAGGCACAAACCCAAATGGTTCACGGGTATTCGTAAAAGCGGGCGGTGGCGGTGCAGGCAAGTCATCCACCCCGAAAATTGAGGGTGTTGAGATTCCAACTACGGGCGAAAAAAACGCAAATGGAGAACCCACACCTCGTAATGCGGTTTTGTCTAACGCTGACGATGTTAAAGAAATCTTGCCTGAATGGAAACAAGCAGAAACGGCTAGTGATTCCAAAATGGTATTTAGTCCAAAAAATAAACCTATTGCGGAAGGACCTTTGGTAGATAGACGAGCGGCTATGGTACATGAAGAATCATCGCAAATCGCTTCATTTCAGGTGACTGTTGCTATCCGAGAAGGTAAAGATATTGTCATTGACGGCACAATGGACAACGGCGTAGAAAAATCTCTTGGTAAACTTGCTTCTTATCGTGATGGTGGTGCTTCAGAAATACACATGATTGCTTATAGTTGTGACACGAATGAGGCTGAGGCTCGTGCTTACAAGCGCTCTTTAGAAACAGGACGAAAGGTTCCTACCGAACATTTGCGTAAAGCCCACATCAAAGTTTCTGCGAACTTTCCAACCTATATTGAAAAAGGCAATCTAGATTCAGTGACCGTAATTGACACAAACCGAAACGATGACGGCTCTAAGCGTGATGCAACTAAGATTTTTGAATACAAACCTAGTGGTGGTATTAAAATTCTTAATCAAGCGCTTTACCAAAGATTCCTTGACAAAAGGAATGATTCTTTGAAATCAGGTATTAGTACGGCGACAATAGACGAACAAATAAAAGAAGAGATAGGAAGTGATGGCAAGTGATTGAGCCGAACGATTACGAGATGTGTAAACATATTGCCGATTTGTTAATGGAAGGCGCAACCGAAGATGATTTAAGGGCTGTCGGCTATTTGACAACTGATGAAAGTCGCTTATGTTATTCCGCCGCTAAGGAACGAACCGTGTATTGGTCAAATATGGCATTATCTACTGAGGCGGCAGGATGTTTGTCTTATCTTCCCGACGAATGGATAGCAAGAAATCCTTGGTTTATGGATAAAGATGAAAAAACATTTGAAAAGGCTTATGCTGGCGGTAACAGGTCAGATGCCGCTAGGTATGCCGCTCAGGTTAGGTGGAAAGGTCACCAAAAAAAGGAACGGTCAGAAAGTCAACGAAGTAAGCGTTTAGGCGCCCGTTTTGACCCAAAAAATCGTAAACAAGGGGTGAAAGTTTCAACACCGAAAGAGGCTTTGGAGCAAATAAAGCGAGGCAACTTAGTTGAGATGGAAAGCAAAGAAGAGGCTTACACAGTTTTGAAAAAACTTGGCAAATTCATTGAAAAAGCCAAGAAAGATGGCGAAAAAGTAAAAATAAATGTGTGCAAAATTTCGGTACCAGGAACAAACTTGTTTTGTGGTGAATCTATTGCTACAGACGAACACCCTGAAGGTGTACCTCGTGAAAAAATGCCTCAACTTTCAGGCATTCCAATCAAAGGTTCACGGGCTGACAAAATGCCTCGGATTGATGACGAAGGCAATGTTGATATTGGTCCATTATTTTTGGAGCATCTATCCAACCTTGACCCACCCGTAAAATTTGTTGAAGCCGAAGTTCCCGCTTCTTCGTTAAGGGCTTCTCAAAGCGAACTTAAAGGTAAGACTGTTGCTTACATGGTGAGTGATGAGGGTGCAAAAACTTTGGAAGACCCGAAGGCAGTGATTTATGTTTCTCGTGACGGTTACATTATTGACGGACATCATCGTTGGGCAGGAAAAGTTGGTCGGGATTTGGCTGACGGCAAAACAGGTGATGTAAAAATTCGTGTAAGGCGTGTTGATATGCCAATTATGGAAGTGTTGGACGCCGCACTTGATTTTACGGAGAAAGAAATTCAACCAAAAGAAGCGTAATCAACCTTGGTTGATGCGATTATTATGCAATAATTGCCGATTATGAATCTTGCCGACCAAATGTTGCTTGCCCAAATGCGGGAATCGGTTTTACAAGATGTTCCCGATGACCAATGGAATTTGGTTTTGAACGAAGTTGAAAAGGCGGGCGGTGTACGCCAAGTTCAGGGTTATGCAAAAACCTTGTTACACGATGCGATTGTCAAAGCCTCTTTTGGCGGTGACCGTAGCGAAGCGGGTCGCTATGCGGCGAATGTAAGGTGGCAAAGTCAGTCAAGCCCGAGGAAAGCATGGCAAGGGGCTACTGAGGAAAGATTGATTCGTCTTTTTCACAGACGATATTTTGACCCAGACGGTCCAGGAGCGACTGAAGCAGAAAATGAATTGTTTCAACAACGAGGTTGGTTGACGCCTGAAGGATTAGTGAATCCAAAAATTCTTGAGCGTGGTGGCGCTGTAGGTGTATATCCAATTCCTGCTGATGCAACTTTTGACGATAAAGAAGCATTTGATAGGGCTGATGCCGAAGAATTGAAGGAAGGCAACATTGCGGACGAATTGCCTAATGCTATGCCACCTTTATATAACGATTACGGTGACGAACCTGTTAACCCGATGCCACCCGAATACAACGATTATGGTGACGAACCAACCGATACTGAACGGGCGAGTCGCAAGTTGATGGAGATGGCAGTCCCGTTAGATTTAAAAAACCCTACGGCATCGCAGGTGAGGTCAACGCCTGATAGTCCGAAGAAACGCAAAAAAAAGAACAGTTAAATGTCGTTGAAACGGTTTTGTTACGGTGCAAAAATAGAGAAAGTAATTGATGGTGACACGGTTGATTTGTCTGTTGATTTAGGTTTTGATATTCACCACAAGATTCGTGTCCGTCTTTACGGTGTAGATACGCCTGAGTCTAGGACGGTGAATAAAGCGGAAAAAGAAGCGGGATTAAAAGCCAAAGAGTTTGTAAAAACTTGGGCTGAAACACACTCAACTGTTTTGATTGAAACGGTTAAAGACAAGAACGAAAAATATGGTCGTGTTTTGGCAAAAATCTATGCCAATGTAGATAACAGTGAATGTTTGAACGAAAGACTTATATCTGAAGGTTTCGCAAAAGCCTATTTTGGTGAGAAGAAAGAAGTCTTTAATGGCTGATGAACGGGAGTTGCCTTCTGCGGTTGAAGCGTGGATTAAACAACTTTTGGAACCTTCTTTTGTGGAGTTGATGCGTTCACAACCTTTTGACAGGGTGGATATAAAGTTGAGTGCTTCTCGTGGGCGTGTGTCTCGGTTGCCTGTTGTGATTTTGGGTGGCGGTCAACAGGAATTTGTTGACATAGTTTAAAACACGAAAATCGTGTCAATTTATTTTTTGTAAATTTTTTGAAGGCTCAAGTAGTGGAACAATTTTTTGATTTCGGTTCGTTTTGGGTGTTTTTATGATTTCGCTATTTTGTCATTTAGTAGAATGTAGTTGTGGTCAGGGAAACAACAAAGAACGGAGGGATGATGGTGGAGACATTGGTTGAAACATTTGTTAAGGGTCAGACTCTTTATTGGCGGGTTGCCCCAAAAGGTAAGTTTAAGTTCGTCAAGATGAACGCTGATGGTTCGGTTCAAATGGTTGGTGGTGAGAACGGTTACAGCATGGGTCGTGATGCGAAACTTGCTGATGTTTCAACTGTGCCGTTTGATGGTGTTGAGCAGGTTAGGTATTGGGCGACTCAGAATGTTTATGCCGAGGTGACGGTTGCGGGTTTGGCGGAACAGTTCGGGTTGACCGATGCGATTGTCAGGAAATTTGTTACGGAAAGACCCGATGTGTTCAAGAGGGTTGGTCACGGCAAGTATGAGGTCAGGGACGCCGAGGCTGACCGAGCCTACGCTCGGGGTGTTGAGCGAGAGACGGTGAAGCCTGTCAAGAAGAAGGCTTAAAGAGTAACTCAACCTTCTTCTATTGGGAATCAATTTTTGTTGTCGGTACAATCAGCCCATGTTTAATTTAATTTCATCTTTCATCTTCGGAATTTTCTTTGTTTGGTTTGTTTTAATTTCCAACTCGCTTGCCCGTTTGATTGGTGAACACAAAACAGGGCAACCGTTCAAAGACATTCAAGACGACGAAGTGATGTTGGCATTGAATCAGAGGCAACTTGACTCGCTTCTCATCAATGCTATTGAGGGTCGGCTTGGCGAGATAGAGGTTGACGACGAGTTGAAGGATGTGTTGGCTGATGACTTTATTATGATTGCTATTTCCTACGGCGATGGTCGGGTTCGTCAAGCAACAAAACTCCAATACTAAACCATTGTTGATAAGACGGTTGTATGTTTGCCGTTCTACACTGAAAAAGTCCGAAACCTGCGGGTATTCAAACGGTTCACCGTTGAAACCTGTGGGCTTTTTCTTTTTAGGAGTTAAAACCTTTGAATAAGCAAGCAAAACAGAAAAAAATGGTTGCGTTGAAGGTACTTGAGACGAGTGGTGTTGACCACCCTGCTCATCTTGAGGAAGGATGGATTGTTATGAAAAATGCAGGAACTCAAACGGAGGATACCGTGAGCGAACAAAAAGAAACAATGGAACCAGGTTTGGAAGAAGCGTACATTGAGCGTGTCGTGGAGTTGGAAAAGGCTCTTGCTGAAACTCAAGAAAAACTTGCCAAAGCCTATGATGCGAAAATGGCAGAGGACGAAGAAGAGGAACAGGACGAAGAAGAAAACGATGAGGCGATGATGAAATCTCTCCCTCAACCTGTTCGTGAAATGCTTGAAAAGGCTGAAGCCTCAGCAAATCAGGCTCGTGAAGAATTGAAGAAAGAGCGTGACAGTCGCCGTGACGAACAATATGTAGCCAAAGCGGCTGCTTGGTCAAGTTTGACTGTTGACCCACAAAACCTTGGTCCAGCGCTTCGCAAGTTGAGCGACATTGATGCGACTCTTGGTGAAGTAATTGAAAAGGCTTTGGAGTCGGCTAATGCCCAAGCGGAGAGCGCACAAATTTTTGACGAAATTGGTCGTGGCGCCCGTCCAACAGAAGGCAACGCTTTCGCCAAAGTAGAAACACTTGCAAAAGCGGCATTTTCCGCAGGCGAGTATTCAACAGTTGAGCAAGCAATCACTGGTGTAATTCTTAAAAACCCTGACCTCTATGCGGACTATCGCAAAGAACAATAACAAGGAGCAATAAAACATGGCATACGAAATCTCAAATAATGCAGTCAAAATCACGCTTCCAGCAGGTGCTGATTTAAGCGCAAAGCAGTATTACTTCGTCAAAGTAAACTCGTCAGGGCAAGCAGTTCTTTGTGCTGCGGCTACTGACAAGCCGATTGGTGTTCTTCAGAACGACCCAGCATCGGGCGAAGAAGCCTCAATCGTTGTTGTTGGTGGCACAAAAGTTGTGTCAAAGGTTGCTCTTGATGAAGGAACAGTTGTTGGAACAGCATCAGACGGCAAAGCAGATGCTTATGCGGCTGGTACTGACACGACAAAGTACATTGTCGGTTCAACTATTCTCGCTTCAGGCGCAGAAAATGAAATCGCCACAATTCTAGTGAACTGTGCTTCAGCAGCACGGGGCGCATAAGTAAACCTCTCAGAAATAAGGAGCAAATAAAATGCCACAGCCAACCCAAAACCAAGTCCATGTTGACGCCATCTTGACGAACATCAGTGTCGCCTATATGCAACAGGCAGATAATTTCATTGCAACAAAGGTTTTCCCTGTTGTTCCTGTTTCAAAGCAGAGCGACAAGTTTTTCACCTACACCAAGAACGATTGGTTCCGTGATGAGGCTCAACGCCGTGCAGATGCCACAGAGTCAGCAGGTGGAGGCTACAACCTTTCAACTGACTCGTATCAGGCTGATGTTTATGCGTTCCACAAGGACATTGGTGACCAAACTCGTGCAAACGCTGATGCGCCAATCAATGTTGACCGTGAAGCGGCAGAGTTTGTAACAAGTCGTATGTTGTTGAAGATGGAAACACAATTTGTATCCAACTTCTTTACAACAAGCGTTTGGGGTACAGATTCAACTCCGTCAAACCTGTGGAGTGACTACACTTCGTCAGACCCAATCGGTGACATTGAAACAGGCAAGCGCACAATCCTTTCAACAACGGGTTACGAGCCAAATACTTTGGTTCTCGGATACGATGTTTTCATTCAGTTGAAGAATCACCCTGATTTGATTGACCGCATCAAATACACCTCATCACAAGTTTTGTCTGAGAGTTTGATGGCTTCATTGTTCGGTGTTCCACGAGTCATGGTGGCGAAGAGCCTCAAGGCAACGAACAACGAAGGTGGCACAGCCGCTTATGCGTTCAATTATGGCAAAAATGCCCTTCTCACTTATTCGGCTCCTTCGGCTGGTTTGCTCCAACCGTCGGGTGGCTATGTAATGTCGTGGACAGGCGTTTCTCAAGGCATTGGCGCAACAATCGGTGTAAGCCGTATGCGTATGGAACAATACAAGGCTGACAGAATTGAAGCCGAAGTCGCTTTTGATATGAAAGTCATTGGTTCAGACCTCGGTTACTTCTTCTCATCCTGCGTAGCGTAATCTCTCTGAAACATAGGAGCCTCTAATGGCAAATAGACTTACTAAAGGCAAGGGACTGTTCGGCTCACTCCGAACAAGCGGTCCTATTGCCGCTGATACTGCAACTCGCAAAACAACAGTCACAACTTTGACTGATGCCACTCAAACTTTGACAGCCGCTATGGTTGTTACGAATGGTGGTTTGTTGGTTGGTACTCCAACGGCTTCACGGGCTAAGACAGTTCCAACAGGAACTCTTACTTGTGCCGCTTTGAAGGGTTACGCAGTTGGTGACACTTTTGAAGTTCATGTTGTAAACCTTGCCGCCGCTACTCACCCGTTGGTTATCACCGCAGGAACAGGTGCGACCATCGTTGGTGATGCAGAAGTAGCAGCAGCAACTTCGGCAACATTCAAGGTTCGTGTCTCAGCCGTTAATACGGTTGTGTGGTACAGAGTCGCTTAATCTTTCGGTCAGTGACCGTTAGTGTCCAAATAAAATCGGAGGAAATATGGCATACAAAGTAACAAAAAAAATCCCTACAGGTGATGGTTCGTTTATTCCTGTTGGCGAAATCGTTGATGGTGCGGGTTGGCGTAATCTTAAAAGTTTGATTAGCAACCGATTTTTGATGCCTCTTTTAGATGCACCTGTTACTCCTGTTGCTGAGCCTAAGCCCAAGGTTAAAGCGCCTTCGGCTAAGGGCTAGTTTGTTTTGGGTCTAAGTCATGGCTTGGACTTATTCAGGTGACCCTGCGTCTAGTCCTCGTGATGCTGTACGGTTTTTGAGTGGTGACACAGATACAACGAATCAACAAATTAACGATGCGGAAATTGCTTATCTTTTAAGCGAGTGGAATAACAACACTTATGTTGCGGCATCTTATGCTTGTGATGCGATTGCGGGCAAGTACACATCTAAGTCGGATTCGTCTAAGAGTGTGGGTGATTTGTCGGTTTCCACACAATATATGGCTCAAGCAAAAACTTTCATGGAGCGAGCAACTTATTTGAGGTCACAGGCTTCAAGGTTTGCGCCTCCTAGCCCGAACTTTGACACGAGCGTGTTTGATGGTTCGTTTATGTTTACGATAGGGATGGACAGGTTCCCAGGAAATCCTACGAAGTCAGACTCTATTGGTGACGAAACGGATTAGTTTTAGTTGTGGCTCTTGACCCTTCTTTTCTTTCTTTGATGCCTGAAACTATTTCGGTGTATCCATCTACTTCAACGGATAGTTATGGCAAAGTTACTTATTCGGGTGTTGCGGTTGAAACTCGGGCTTATGTTCAGGAGACGGGTCGTGTCATTAAAACTGCCGATAACAGGGATGTTTATGAAGAGGGTCGGGTAATTTTTTACGGTAATCCTGTTATCACTACTGAATCTAAGTTGGTTTTGCCGTCAGGGAAAATTCCTTTAATTATTTCTGTTCGTGAGATTGATGATGGGGCTTATTTGCCACACACTATTGTGTCGTTCGGGTCGTAACTGTGAAATTTAATGTTGAAGTTGAAGGATTTGGCGAAGCGATGGCGCTTTTGGCTGTTGAAAAAAAAGTAGTTCCTGCAACTATGGAGGCATTATATGCTGAAGCGCAAATTGTGTTGGCTGAGTCTAAGCGTCAAGTACCTTATCGTTTCGGTGCGCTGTCAGGTTCAGGTATGGTTCATCAACCTTATTCTGTGGGTTCTAAAGTAGCAGTAGAAATTTCTTATGGTGGAACGGCGGTTGATTATGCGATGGTTCAACACGAGAATTTGATGTTTAAACACGCAGAAGGTCGCAAAGCAAAATATCTTGAAGACCCAATTACGGATGCTCAGGGGCGGTTGGCTAAAAACATTGCTTCAAGAGTGGCGATTATGTTACGCAAACGGGGTTCTATCCCTGAAGGTTACGATTCGGTGGTTTGATGGCTATTCTTGATGCGTTAGGTGCTTATCTGCAAACTCAGGGTCAAGGTACTCTTGCTACCAACATTTTTTTGGCTCGGATGCCTGACACCCCCGATGCTTGTGTGACTTTGTACGAGAATCAGGGTGTTGGTCCTGACCATACTTTCGGTTCGTCGGTGAAGGCTATTGACCATCAGAGGGTGCGGGTTTATTGTCGGGCGGCGAGGAACGATTACCCAACTGCTCGGTCAAAGGCTGAAGCAGTTCGGGGTGTTTTGGGCGCTATTCAAAACACTACTTTGTCGGGTGTGGCAATTATGTGTGTGCTTTCTACTTCAGAACTTTATCCGCTTTCTCGTGACGGCGACGATAGAGCAATCATCGGATGCGATTTCACCGTATGGCTTCCTTAGAAGAAAAACCTGCCGACCCGTATGGTCGTCAAGCGAACATTGATGAGCAACCTAGATGTTGGCGTTGTTCTAGGATGCTTGCTGTTTCTGTGACTAAACCTTGGGTTATTTTATGTCCTCGGTGTAAGGCTAAAAATGGGGCTTAGAAGCCTTCAGGTTCTTGATTTCGGGTAGTGTTTTGGGCTAAAGTTTGATTGCTGTCAGATTGTTTTAAAGGAGAACAAATGGCTGGTGTAAAGGAACTCATTACCGTTCGGGCGTATTCGTCGTCGGGTATATAACTTAACCGCTTAAACATTGGAGGTTCTAATGAAGCGTTTCCTAGTGCTTTTTTCGCTATTATTTGGCGTACTCTTTTTCAGTTTCCTTGACCCCGAAAAAGAGATGTCCCCACCTCAAACTTTACCTGTGGTGTCTTTTGACCCGATTGTGACGACTTCGCAGGCGCCCACGACAACCACGACCACGACCACGACCACGACGACTGTGGTGGTTTCGGTGTCTTCAAAACAGGTGAAAAGATGCCCTAAATTTGAGGCTCTTTTTGAGCAGTACGGACTTGTTCCTGTTGAAACATTTTCTTATATTGCTTGGCGGGAATCAAGGTGCCGTGTCAAGGCAATCAATGCGACTTGGGATAAAGACGGCAATTTGACCTATCATTTGAATAAAGATAAGAGTTGGGATAGCGGTTTGTTGCAAATTAACTCGTCGTGGCGGACGGTTGTATCCAAAATTTGTAAAGCCGACCTTGGCGATTTAACTGTTTTGCATGATTTGGATTGCAATTTGAAAGTTGCTAAATACTTGTTTGATAATGGTGGCTTAGCCCATTGGGGTTTTTAACTAACTTGACCACTATTGAGTGTGAAGGTTTGCTTCATGCGATGTAATCTTTCGTTTGTATTCGTGTCCTTGTGACCTCGGCATCGCCCGTTCGTACCCTTGTGGTCGGGGAGATTTCGGGGATACAGACACGCCCGAAACTTTAGGAGCAAAATGCCGAAATACTTGGTGAAAACAGGATTGGAGTTCCCTCCTGACCGTCGTGTAGAAGCAGGCGAAATCACAGAAGATATCCCCGCAAAGTCAATCAAGTGGCTTCGTGAACAAGGAATGATTGAACTTGTTGATGCGACTGTGGAAAAAGAAGTTGTTGAGTTGAAAAAAACTGTGTCAAAAACTGTGTCAAAAACTGAGGACGGTAAATAATGGCGTTCATTCATGGTAAATCCGCACAAATTTTGCACGGCGCATACAATCTAAGTTCGTTTTTGAACGATGCCAGCGCATCTGCTGATGTGGAAGTCGCTGAAACCACCGCTTTTGGTTCTTCGGCTAAAACATATATAGTTGGTTTGAAAGACGGTACCGTTTCCGCTTCAGGTATGTTTGATGGCGCCGCTTCGGCAACAGACGAAGTTCTTTCGGCTTCTATCGGGAGCGACACATTGGCTCCTGTGACCATCGGTTATGACGGCACGACTCTAGGTAACCGTGTCACTATTTTGAAAGCCAAAACAACCTCATACGAGGTGTCAACACCCGTCGGAGATGTTGTTGCTGTTTCTTACAGCGCTCAAGCCGATGGCGGTCTTGACCAAGGTGTTTCGCTAGCCGCTTTAGCCTCGGTTTCAGCCACGACAACAGGTTCATCACACGATAATTCAGCCTCGTCAGCAAATGGCGGTGTGGCTCAACTTCATGTAACAGCCAACTCTCGTGACGCTGATGCGACCATTAAAGTTCAACATTCAGCCGACAACTCAACTTTCGCTGATTTGGCAACATTTACAGTCGTTGCTACGACTGTTACAACTTCTGAACGGGTAATTGTGGCTTCAGGCACGACCGTAAACAGATACCTGAGAGCGGTAAACACACTTGCCTCGGGTACAGGTTCAATCACATATCAAGTATCGTTTGCACGACGATAAGGAGTAATAATTATGGCATTTGCACATGGTAAATCAGGATTCTTTTCTTTGGATGATTCGGGCGGTAATGTTCGGGATTTGAGCAGTTACCTCAATGACATTTCAATGCCTCGGGATATTGAGACAGCCGAAACCACCACTTTTGGAGTTTCAGGCTCAGCGAAAACTTACATCGTGGGTTTGACCGATGCGACTATCAGCATCTCGGGTTTGTTTGATGCAACAGCAGACGGATATCTTGCAGGTGTCGTCGGTCAAGCGGCAAGTTTGTCCTTCGTTTACGGTCCAGCAGGCGACACAGCAGGTTTCGTCAAATATACAGGCGAATGTCTGTTGACCTCCTATGAAGTGTCAACTGCGGTAGGCGATGCTGTTCAAGCATCTGCTTCATTGCAGGTAACAGGTGCAATTACACGCACTACATTCTAATAAATAAATAACCAAACAACAGAAACAGGAGAAATATCGTGTCCCTTCGTGACCGCATAATTGCAGTAGATGATACCCAAAAAGAAGTCGTAAAGATTGATGAATGGGGCGTTGAAATTGAAATCCGAGGAATGTCAGGAGCCGCTCGTGCATCTATCTCACAGGATGCCGCCGAGAATAACGGCAACATCAACTTTTTGAAGATGATGCCCGAACTTGTCGTTCAATGTTGTTTTGACCCCGAAACGGGCGAGCAAGTGTTTGATTCCAAAGACAAAGAAATTGTCATGGGCAAATCAGGTGCGGCGCTTGACCGAATCGTAAACATTGCTATGCGATTGTCAGGGTTTGGTGACAAAGCCATTGACGATGCGGGAAAAGACTCCTCATCAACACCGAAAGGCGGTTCCTCTACGATTTAGCCGAAAAGTTAGGTAGAACCGTGAACGAACTTCTCTACGGAAGCGATGCTTTTACTCCCATCTCTTCAGCAGAAATAGTTGAATGGGCGGCTTACTACAAACTCAAGGCTTACGAAGCGGAAAAGGCGGCACGAAACAGGAGGTAAAACGACATGGCAGATGAAGACCTTGAAGTTAGGGCGATACTATCTGCCGACGCCTCCAAATTTATTACACCGTTTCAGCAGGCAACTGCCGCAACACAACAACTTCATAAAGCGCTCAAACCTGCCAATAGTGCAATAGTTGCTATTGGCGCCTCTGTTGGCGCTTCAGGTTTTGCCTTATACAAATTCGGTAAGGAAGCCTTCAGCGTAGCCGCTCGTGTGTCGGAAATGAATGTTGCTATGTCGGCTGTTGGTAAATCAACAGGGTTGGGCGAGAAAGCAATTAGAGATACTGCAAAGGCTGTTCGTTCTCAAGGTATTGAGATGGCATCAGCCCAAAAAATTGCTTTAACTTACGCCCAAAATAATCTTAATCTTGCTGACGCTTCCAAGGTTGCCCGAGTAGCACAAGACCTCGCTGTTATCACTCAAAAGAACTCTACTGATACCGCAGAACTTTTGAACAGGGCAATTCAGACAGGTTCAAGTATTTTGTTGAAGTCGGCTGGTTTGACAAAATATGCTTCGGAAGGTTACAAGGCTTACGCAAAAGTTTTAGGTAAATCCACAAATGAATTGACGGCATTAGAGCGTCAACAGGCAACTACGAACCTCATTTTGGAAGAAGGTCGCAAAGTAGCGGGCTTGTACGAAGCGGCGATGACCGAACCAGGTAAGGTTTTGCGTTCTTTTGCTCGTATTCACGATGACATTAAAGTTGAAATGGGTACGGCTCTTCTTCAAGGGTTTGGTCCTGTCATTAAGGCAACTTATGATTTAACGAAGGCTTTTTCCGAATCTCTTCGTGAGGGCGGATATTTCCACAATGCTTTGAAGGCTGTTGGTGGTGCTTTGGTTGCTATGACCCAACCTTTAACTGATGCGTTGAGTCGTTTGTCTCGTTTCATTAAAAGTACGAAAGATAGCGAACTTGCTGTTGATGGACTGAAACAAAAAATTGAACAGTTCACCCCAATCGTTTTGGCTGTTTCAACTGCATTGAGTGCTTTTGCAGGTAAAAGTTTATTGAACTTAGTTGGGTTAGGAAAATTAGGTGCCAAACTAAATCCTTTGATGGCGGGTTTTGCTGTTTTGGTTGCTTTATCTCCTCGTCTTCGTGATGCGTTTATTAAAATGGGTAAGGCGTTGTTGCCTTTGATTCCTTCTGCAATAAATCTTGGTAAGGCAATCGCAGAATTTGCAGGCACCGTTGTTGATGCCATTGCTAATTTGTTGGACTCAGGTCTTTCTACAGTTATTAGTACGGCGTTTAAAACGATTTCGGTAGCGGTTTCAACAGCAACAAGAGCATTTGAAAAATTTAAACCGTTGTTGTTTGCTGTTGGTTTTTTTATTGCTAAAACCCTTGTTGCAGGTATGTATAAAGCAAGTCTTCAAGCAGGTGGGTTTGCCGCAAGAATAGCATTATTAAAGAAGGGGTTCACCAATCTTAGTGGCGCTTACAAGTTCGCTGTAGCCGAACAGATGCGATACAACTACACGCTTTCACAGGGCGGATTTGCTGTTTCTAAATTTTCAACGATGGCAACTGTTGGTTTCCGCATGGTTGCTATTGCCGCTAAATCGCTTATCGTTTCGCTTGCCCCGATGCTCGCAATTTTTGCGGCTGTTTCCATTTTTAACAAGTTCCGTGAGGGTCAACAAAAGGTCAAAGACCGAACCAATGAGTTGACGCAAGCGTTTAAAGAACAGGTTTATCAGTTAAAGGGCAACAGCGTTGAGATAGCAAAATTTGTCGCAAATACCGACACTTTAGGAAAAATTTTCTTAGATGGAGGAGAAGGTGCTGAAAAATTACAAGGTGCTTTAAACATTTTAAATGTTGATACTGCAAAATTTAGCGAGGTTGCTAAGTCGGGTGAAAACGGTTTGAAAGCATTTAACAATGAAATGCTTGCATCCGTAGGTCTTGCTGGAGCGCAGATTAACGCTCAAGGCAAAATTGCGGCGTCCTATAAAAATGGCGTTATGGTTTACCAAGAATTAGCGGGTGAACAATTAGCGGTTGCAACTGCCGTTCATCAAGTCAACGAGGCTTTAGAAAACACCAATTTGGTTGATGTCATCAACAATCAGATGGCTTATTTGATTGCACAAGATGAATCCGCAGGTAAAGCGTATGTGTATGCGTTTGCTGAAGCGGAAAAAAACGGTGTTTTAGAGGGTGGTATTGACACGGTAGCAGAGGCGATAGAGGTCAACGAAATTTTTAAAACCAAATATCTTGAACTTGCTAAAGCGGCTAAAAAAGCCAAAGACGAAGAAACGGCTAAAAACGATGCAGTTAAAGCGGCAACTCACGCTACGAAGGCTTTGTATGACCGACTTGAAATGTTAAAGTCGGCTAACGAGGATGGCAAAGTTTCCGTTGAGGCGTTTGCCAAGGAAATGTTTGGGGCGAAAGTTGAGACTAATACTTTTGCTGAGGCTGTTGACAATATGCGGAAACAGTCGTCGGAGTTGGCAAAGTCGGTTGAGGGAACGAAAGGGAACTTTGATGCGTTTACATCTTCAGGTTTTGACCTTTACAATCAGATAACCAAAAACTCTTCGTCACTACTTGAATTGGGTGGTAATTCGGCTGATGTGAGAGATTACATGAAGTCCACCATTGAACAATTTAAAGCAGGCGCCAAAGCGGCGGGCTACACAGATGACCAAATAACTAATTTGTTGAATAGTTTGGGTTTAATTAGCGGTTTGGCTGAGATTGATATTCAGGTCAGAATTGACCTTGAATCAGCGCAAAAACAACTTATGGCTTTAGCAGGCGTGATGTCGGCGCT
>Ga0075458_10000075_pt1 | contig 31158 bp, 39 predicted proteins | sample DEB3_08_DNA_FD_77576 | JGI IMG/M metagenome (GOLD analysis project Ga0075458, IMG submission 77576) | Aqueous microbial communities from the Delaware River and Bay under freshwater to marine salinity gradient to study organic matter... | ecosystem: Environmental > Aquatic > Marine > Coastal ... | reverse complement strand
CATCCCCTTTGCATCCTCGCGAATGCGGAAAAGGGGGCGAAACTTGTTAGTTAACTTCTGTCAGCAGAAGTGTATCCAGAACAGCCGCGTGGAGGCCAAGTTTCTTTTTGTTCCGTCTCGTCACTTTTTCCATCAGTGCCGACCCCTTCCCACATTGTGGGCTGAGGACTTTGCAGGAGCCACGGTGGCCATCTCCTGCTCCACGAATACTTCGTACTTGCATCTTAGTCATTCGTTGGAGAAACACATCGTAATGTGTCCTGTTCTAGGGTGCCCCTTCTCTCGCACCCTCCCCGTCACGCCCTTCCACTCCTTGGTTCTCATACCCTCCAGAGTTTTATGTGTCCTTCATTCACACGTGGCGCGTCCGTCATTAGGGTTCTTCTGACCCTAGACCCCCCTTCGGTTGGGAGGAATTTAAGAGTGCCCCTCCTCGCACTCTCTTCCGTCGCATTCTTCCACACCCCGCCCATAGGCAGCGGAGTCGCGTAGCTCAAGTTGCAGCCACGTAATGCGTCCGTCTTTAGGATCCATCCAGTCTCTTATATAACGCCGTGTGGCCTCGCGGTCCCACCTCCTGCTCTCTCGCCAGAGCAGGCTCCTAACATCACAGCAAATTCGCCGCCCACCAAAGGACAGTTTCTGTTTTGCGCGTGCTGCAAATATAGGTCAACAGAGTAGGTTTATTGCATCCTAGACCCCCCTTTCGGTTGGGAGGAATTTAAGAGTGCCCCTCCTCGCACTCTCTTTCGTCGCATTCTTCCACACTTCTGCTGTCTTAGCGAAGTCGCGTGATACAATTAAGCTAGTCACGGTATTAATGCGTCCGATACTGGGGAGCCCCCAACTCTCGCTCACCCAGAGTCGTGCTCCACCCAACCTCAAAGCCAAAGACCTTCACCAGCAAGGCGTTAGTCGATAGCGATAAGATTACAAAGTTACGATAACTCGTAGCACGTCCTAGGGCCACCCTGTGGATGTCCCTACCATTATATTCATTGGAACCAAGAAATCCGTTTTTCATGATTTAAAACGGAATCGGTTTATATTAATAATTGGAAAGCAAGATGCCAGAGTGTATAGCAATTAAGATAAACGGCACTATATGTGGTCGTACATTAACTGGAGAAAATCAGACAAATCGCTGTAAACTACATGATAATGTAGTTCAGATGAAAGGTCCTCATACCGTAGCGCGTTTTGAACTTTTATATGTTCAGCGTAAACAGATACGAGATTTCGATGCAAATTATCATGAACGATGGCGTGTTATTCAAGGAGAAGAACGTCGTATTCTAACTGAAGAATATCGAATTCAGAGAGCTACTATGCTTGCAACGCATATGCGTCAAGGAACTGATTTAAATCGTACACAACGAGAGCAAATTCGAGTTACAGGTGTAAATCCTGATGCTGTTGCTAGGCAAAGACATCAAGAAAGACAAGATTTGTTATTTGCTAGACGTGTAGCACGACAAGAAGAACAACGTATAGATAACATAATTAACATAATTAACCAAAATATTAATAATATCAATATAAATAATATTGGTGTAAGAGTTGATCACCGTGTTCAAGCAGCTGCACCTGTTGGTGAACTAGCACAATTTGCTAGTGATCCTCAGAATGTTCACACAACAGAAACAATAAAGAAGGTTAAAGAAATTATTGAAAAAGTTTTGACAGTTCCAGTTCCTACAGAATATAAATGGAATATTACAGAATGTTCTAAAACACCAGGTGAAATTATTTTGGAATGTAAACTTTCTCCAAAAGCAACATGGCAAATGTCTGCAATGTATTGTGCTGATTCTGAAATTTACGAAATGGGAAAAGGTATTTATGGAAGAGTATTAGATTGTGTATGGCAATTCATTCTGAAATCGGAACATAAGGCAGATTTGTGTCGTATTCTAAAATCAGAATTACAGGATAACATTGGAATGTGTGCCCAAGGAAATTTATCAAGATTAGCAAATATTCTAGCAGGATATATGGATGGTGTTAAATCACAAGAATCAATAAGTGAAATTCTTGGGAGAGAATTACCTCCACTGATGGAAATTGAAGATGCTGGTCTAAGAATGATTCAATTTATTGAAAAAATGCAAGAGAATAATGTTCCACCAAAAGATTGGTTGGAATGGGCTGAACCATTATTTGATGGTTACCAAGTTAAATATGGAAGTCATTCTATGCTAGAACTAATTGAAGTTTAAGTATACATTGTTTTCCAAGATTCAATATTCTTCGTATCAAGATCTGTCAATAATTTTTTAACTATAGTTTCATTAAGACTCATAGGAAATTGAAATTCCATATAGAATTTATAATCTTTCATGCTAGGATGATTAGCAACTCTTAGCATATTAAGACGTGCCATCATAGTTTCAACAGTTCTAATTAAAGTTCGAACACCTTTTTCATCTTTAGAATATTCAGAAATTAAATAAGAAATAGCATCATCTTTCAAAATAAGTTGTTCTGATTCGAACATTAAAGTTTTAAGAAGTTGTTTCCAAATATAATCTTTCAAAATAACTTTTTTATCTGCTTCAGAATATCCACTACAATTAATTACAGTCATACGATCTTTTAAAATAGGATGAACTTTTTCAATATCATTAAATGAGAATACAAATATACATTGAGATAAATCAAAATCTATTCCGGAGAAATATCTATCATGAAATTGAGAATTTTGTGATCTATCAGTCATATGAATCATCATACTAATAATTTCTTCACCATGAGGTGTTCCTGAAACTTTATCAAGTTCATCAAAATATATAACAGGATTCATAACCTTAGTGCGCATTAAAGCATCAGCAATACGACCCCAAATAGAACCTTCATAAGTATATGAATGACCAACAAAACTAGAAATATCTGAAGCACCACCAAGAGAGAAGAATTCAAATGGACGTTTTAAGACTTGAGCGATAGCATTACGAGCAAATGAAGTTTTACCAACACCTGGAGGACCAGCTAAGGCAATAACATTACCAACAGAAGAAGGATTTACAATAAGTTGAGCGATAATTTGCATGATTTGAATTTTAGCAGGATTCATACCATAAATAGTTTTATCCATTTCAGAACGTGCTTTAATCATAAAATCAGTACACTTTTCTTGTCCATCCATAATAGAAACAGGAAGAGGAATATAAGTTCCAAATGGAATACGGAAGAAAGCGTCCATCCAGGCTTTTAATTTATACGATTCTCCATTATCAGTCATTTCAGCAAGACTATTAAGTTTTTTAATAATGATAGATTTAGTATAATCAGGAATAGTCATTTTCAAAACTTTAAATTTATTAGGGACTTCACCTTCATCTAATTCAATTGAACTAATTTTCTTCATTAATTCAAGTAATTCATTTCTTTGAGCTCTATTTTGCTTTCTAATATAATCTTCTTCTAATTTAGATAATCCTTTAGGTAATTCAAATGAATCTTTACGTTTAGATTTTCTTTTTGCTTGTTGATTAAATAAATTTACTTGTTCGTTTGGTTTTGGAGCTCTTTTTCTAATTAGAATTTGAAATTCTCCATCTGTTGATTCTTCTTCAGAAGGGAAATATTCACTATCTTCATAATCTGAATCTCCTTTTTCAAGAACTAAGATTGTAGGAGATTTCAAAGTATCATCATCTACCCATAAAGTTCCATCCAAAATGTTTGTTTTTTTAGGAGGTGGTGCACTATCACCTAGATCACCTGAACATGCTCTACTTTTACCACTTCCTCGAACAGGTCTTTTTGGCATCCTTGTTTTTATTTAGAAAATTAATCCAATCAATTTCATTTTCTATGAAAGATAACAATGAGTTCAATAATATTAAAAAAAGCATATCCTTCTGGATATCCAAATGATGCTGTAGAACTATTAAAATCTATGTCATTTACGGATGGAAAGAATGTGAATGTAGTTGGAAGTATGTCTTTGCGTTCACAAGTATATGCAGGTGATTATGATGCATATGAAAAAGTTTCTTTCAGAGGAACTAAAACTTTAATTGTAAAAAAATTAGTTAATAAATTCAAATCAATAATAAAATCAATTCAAAAAATTCAGTTGACTTATGTCGGTGATATTAAATCAGGATCAGTTGAAGAATGGAGAATAATACAAAAACCATATAACAAAGAAAAATCTTTAGAAAAGTTGGAAGAATTATATAAAATAAAAATTATTTCCAAAAAAGAATTTGAAGAAGGGAAAAAAAGATTTATTAAGAATCCGTCTGAATTAGATTTGTTATTATTAGAACAAGATTTTAGACCAAATATTATTCGATGGAAAGTATGGGAAGTTTTAAAAGGTTTTAAAATTTTAAAAGATGGAAGAAAATTTACATTGGAAGAAGCGTTTCAAACACCTACAATAACAAAATTAGATGTGATGTCATGGGTTCAAAATAATAGATTTACAGATTTTTCTATGATATATGAATTTATTATTAATGGAGAAACAATAAATCCTGGAATAAAAGATTTTGAAAAATCTATTTTAGAAAATATTTATGTTTTACATTCAGAGAAAAAATATTATAAAATGGCTAAACGAATATTTTCATTAGCAAGGTATAAAAATAATACAGATATATTAGAAATACTATCGCCTTTATTTAATGGAGATTTAGGTAGATTATATATTGTATATGGTGATATAGGAACAATTGAAGATTTATTTGAATATGAAAATAATTTACCTTATTCTAAATTAGAATTTGAATTTAATCAATTTAAAGGAAGATTATCAAATATATCTTTACCTGATTATATTAATAAAGAAAAATCTATGTTTGACAAGATTGATACCTTAGTAAGAATGGAAAAATTACCAACAAATAAATCTAGAATTCTAAATTTACTTGGTGAATTAAAATCAGATTTATTAGAAATACTTTCAAAATATACAGAGAAATTCTTAAAAGAGAAAAAGATATTTCCTAAATATTAAACACCACTTCTTACACCATTACCACTAAAAGCGTTAGCAGGACAAGATGTACATTTAAATCTTCCATTTAAGAAAGTTAATCTAAATTCACTTCCATATTTTTCATACGCTAATCCTGTTTTATCAGTTGGGTTTGATGTATTAGTAATAGTTTGCTGTTTAGGATCAGCATAAATAACTCTTTCTTTTTTCAATCGTGTATAATCAGAAGAATCACGCACAGAATCTTTATCAAAAGCATAACCATCTAAATTTGTAGTATTTGCGCCTTGAGAACTCATTTTATACTTATAATAAGTAAAGATGTTTAAGGGAAAACAATTAATATTATTTTTACTATTTTGTTTGATAGCGTTTGCAATATCAAACAAACATATTATAATAAAAGAATATCTTGCTAATCCACCACCAACATTGAGTAGTTTAGAAAGTGATGTTGAAACGATGAAAACACAAGTTGATAGTTTAAGAAAAGAAGTTGCTGATATGAAAAGTCAAGCACAAGCAGGGGCATCACAAGCTAGTATGGCAAAAGCGTCTATATCAGCTATGAAGAATTCTTAGACCACCAACTAATATCAAAATAAGGAGGCATAGGACCAATACCTTTTTCTGAAGGATCAGGAGAAGGTGTTTTTGTCATTGCTGATTTAATATCAGAGGCACTCAAAACACGAGGATAATATTCTATAGAAGCAACTTTACCATCAAATCCACCACCAATGCCAGTATGAACTGTATCATCATTTTGACGAGGAACTTGAACTAATGTACGATAAGTATGAATTAATCCATTAATATAAACTTCTACATTGTCTTGATCAATTACAATACCTACATGTAACCATTTCTTTGCAGGAATATTAGAAATAGGAATAATTTCAGTAGCGCCAAAAGTATCAATTTTTACAAGAAGAGAATTAGTATTACCATCAATTAATAAAGCAGGACACATAGAAGATAAATCAGTAGGTCCTTTAGTAAATATAACTCTTTGTTCGCCATATCTATAAGCAAAATCATCTATTTTTACCCAACAAGTAAAAGATAAAGATAATCCTTCTTTTTGATTAAAAGATTTAGGAAGAGAAGTTTTACTTGTAAATGTCCTTCGCCCATCTTCAATATGAGGTTGAATATTTACAGAATTCATAGGTAAATTTTTAGCAATAAAATAAACAATAACTAGAACAACTATAACTACAATAACGATACCAGGTATACTTGAACCAGAAGATTGTTCCATTATTATTAACTAAATAAATATTAAAAATGGATTTCAATATTTGACTATAATAATAATATTATGGAGACATTTGAAATTCTGGCATTTGAATATCAAGATTTATATGGTGGATTAATTACAGATAGTAATAACGTTTTAGAAGAATTTGTAGAATTTTACAAGCGTTATTTTATCAATTATGAATTACCACGAGAATCTATATCATTTATTAGTAGTTTAATGTTTATTTCTTATACTGATAAAAGTGGAGGTGATAAACCTCTTATGTTAATGCTTATAGGTAAATTAAATAAAACTTTAATAGAAAAAATTAAATTAGAAATTGAAAAATTATATAATTAAAAAGCGTATTCTTGAACTTCTTTACCTAAAGCATCATAAACACCAAATTTAACTGAATATCCTGTAGAAGAAGAAGTATTTTCTGTTCCAGAATCATTTCTACATGAAGTTCCTCTATTATAAAACTTCATTGCGTCACCAGGAGTTATCATTCTAGAAAGGTGGTAGAAATTACATATTTTTCCTGAAAAACCGCCATCAGAAGTTAAATTAATATCACCTGTAGCAGGTTTAGGAACACCTGTTAAAAAGCAAGACTTAACTAGATTACCATTAATATAAACATCTAAATTACGACCAAAAACGCTTACTGAAACTGAAAACCAAGATTGAAGAGGAATATCAGGAACTTCGCATATAAAAACATCATCGGTAGATCCTGAATGTCCTACAGGTGCAGGTTCAGTTTTAGATGATCCACCTTCACTTGTAGGGAATACTGAAACACTAATTCTCATTGAATTATCTGTAGGATGTAATGAAATGTGTGGATTATGAATAGAAGAATTTGTAGGATCAGGACGTTTTACAATACTTTTTTCTTTACCATAACCATAATTCCAATCTTTTACGAACATCCACCATTGCATAGAATAAGCTCCATCTTTTTGTGATGATAAAGGAGCCTTACTTCCTTCTATAGATGAACTTGATTCTGCGCTTCTACCGCTGGGTAAAAAATCACCTGATGACGATGTATCCATAAAATAACTCATCAAAGATGAAATTATAGTAGGAGGTGGAGCAGGAGGTTGACTTCCTACTGGACCTCTTACTCCTGTAGAGGATGAACTATTATTAGTGGAACTAAACTTTTTATCAAAAAAGATATTGGGCCATGAATCTGGTGCAAATGTATCATACATAACAATACCTAAAGCTATGAAGAATAAAATGAGTAATATAATGACAATCGGAAAATAAAATCCACTTGTTTTAGCAGTTGCTTGTTGTATAGCACCAGTAATAGCAGCATTCGCATTTGTTTGAGCGGTAGCAAATTGCTGTGAAACATTAGCACCTGTTAAAGTGGCACCACTAAAATCAGGAGCAATTCTTACAGCTGGAGCTACAGGTGTAGAACCAAATATTCCCATTTGTTAAAAAGCAGGAAGTTAAAAACGGACAACTTTAACAGAATGATGACGAGTAAAATAATGTATTGTAATAACTGTGGTGAAAGTGGGCATATATTTAGAGTATGTAAAGAACCTATTATATCTTATGGTCTTCTTCTATTGCGAGGACAATTTGAACCTTTGAATTTGCCTGCTGATCCAAATAAATTAAGTGTGGTAATGGTTAAGCGTAAAGATAGTATGACTTATATGGAATTTATTAGAGGAAAATATGAACCTTTGAATTTGCCTTATGTTAGTAAACTAATTAAAAATATGACTAAACAAGAACAAGAACTAATATCAAGAGAACCATTTGATAAATTATGGACTCGATTATGGGGTATTGGACGAGATACGAAATCATTAGAATATGAAGATTCACTTAATAAATATAATTCAATTGATAGATCAAAATTAGTCAATGAAAATAAAACAGTATTTATAGATCCAGAATGGGGATTTCCAAAAGGACGAAGAACAAAAGGCGAAAGTGATGTTGAATGTGCTATACGAGAATTTTATGAAGAAACAAATATTCCTGAATGTTCCTATGAAGTGTTAAAAGACTTTTCATTAACAGAAACATTTGTGGCCACAAACGACGTTACATATAGACACACATATTTTATAGCTTTATTAAAAAATTCTAAACAATTTGATTTAACACAAAGATTAACTTCTATGCAACGCAGAGAAGTATCTGCTGTTGAATGGAAGACTTTAAAAGATTGTAAAAATATTACTCGTCCTCATTATGAAGAACGTAAAAAACTGATTGAAAGGTTAGAAAAAGAAGTAAAATTTTATAAACCAAAACTATAATGGATTGGGTAAGTTTTGCCAAAGCTAGTGTAGTAGTAGGCGGTATAATGTCATCTGCAGGAGCAGGTATAACATATTTTTCATCAGGATTTTTATGTAATAAATGGGGTAACTTAGAATGGCCTTTTATTTCAGGAATGATTTTAGCCACGGTGTCTGTTAGTGTATATGCATTCAATAGATACTTTGAATTTATAAGAACACCTGTAATATCATTTTTTGATAGTTATCTTCCTGATATAAAAAATGTATTTGGTTTATGGTGGATTTTGTTTTTCTTAGGTATTATGCCTGCAATTGTATATCTTGTAATGTTTGCTGAGAAAAAAGTATGTAATCCTGACTTAAATGAAATGACTGAATTCAAAACAAAAATGATTGCCGAGTTACACGCAAAAGAATTAGAAAAAGAAAAGAACGAATCTAAGAAACCTTAATTAATTTTTCCTTCGAATTACAAATAAAATATTCTTTGTGAAATAAAACATCTTCATCTAATAATTCAAAATCTCTTGCTCGAATATATTTTTCAGGTAAATAATAACCATCAAACCCTAATTTACAAAACTCTTTACCTAACGTTTTATGACCATATTCACCTTCAATTGTATCTAATAATTGATCACAAATAATAGGAGTGGTCTTTGCTTTTTTATCGTATAAGCAAAGTTCTCTTTTTTTATTGTCATATATACTTAATTCTGTTAACCCATAACCTGACCATTGTTGAAACATTTCATGAACTTTTCCTTTAAGAGTTTTATCTAGATATTTAAAAGTATTTATATCACCAAAATTTAAAAGTTTAAGATTTTGTGTAGATTTAAATTTAACAACTTTTCTTGAACCTGGTGTATTTTCAATATATAATTTGGCAATTTCATACGAAGAAAAAAAATTTCCATAAATTCCATATTCATTATTACTTGAAGGAGTTCTATAAAGAACTTTTCCTTGTCGTAATGAAATATAACTCATTATAATTAATCTGTTTTTTTATTATATCTACAACTTTTACCACGTAATTATCGTGTATTCTTATTGTTCTCTAAATTAGAAATTATAACCGAGAGTATAAGAAACACCAAGATAAGAAACAACAGCAAAAGCAAACATCCACCACCAAATAGGAAATATAGTAGATTCTTTATTAGCAACACCGAAAGGTCGAACTCGACCTTTTTCTCCAAATGCGACAGAAGGTTTTATATATAGAAATCCTGCTACTAAAAAGAGGTAAAATGCTATCATCCATAATTTAGGGTTTTTGCGCAATACTTCTTCCATTATCAATTCCTCGCCAAAAATAATGGAGCAACCAGAACCAAAATTATATGTTCTTCCAAATCGTAAAGCTTTCTCAGATTCTATTACCAGAATCTTTATCAAATCCAATTATAGAGAAACTGATAAAGACCCCTTGGACGTCAAAGAAGATCTATGTAGAAAAAGAGGTGGTCCTTCAAACACAAAAGAATTGTTTTCTTACCAAAAACTTGTAAGAGATTATTTATTAATTGAAACTCCTTACCGTGGTTTATTATTATATCATGGGTTAGGTTCAGGTAAAACTTGTTCTTCTATTGCAGTAGCAGAATCGTTAATGACTACTAAAAAAGTATTTGTAATGTTACCTGCCTCATTACAAGAAAATTATAGAGGAGAAATTCGTAAATGTGGTGATCCTATTTATGCATTTGAACAGCATTGGGAAGTAAGACCTTTAAGAAATGAAGGTGATAGAGAACATGCGAAAACATTAGGAATTACACAAGGATTTTTAGATTCTCATGGAAAATATTATGTAACTATACCTGATCGTGCACCTAATTTTAAATCTTTATCTGGCGAACTACAAAAAGGTATTCGACAACAAATTGATGATATATTAGATTCAAGATTTACATTTATAAATTATAATGGTTTATCATCAACAAATGTAGATAAAATATTACCTCCTGACCAACCACATATGTTTGATGATTCAGTTGTAATTATTGATGAGGCACATAATTTAATTGGAAGTGTTGTATCACAACGTCTCATAAAAATGAAATTATATGAAATGATTTATAAAGCAAAAAATACGAAGATAGTATGTTTATCAGGAACACCTGTTATTAATAGACCAAATGAAATTGCTTTTTTAATGAATCTTCTAAGAGGACCTATAACAAGAATAAGTATACCTACAAAATCAGCAATGACATGGGATGAATCATTAATGACTGCATATTTTAGATCTTTAAAAGATGTTGATACAATAGAATATAATTCAGTAAAAAGAACATTTTTATTGACAAGAAATCCTCCTCATTTTGAAAGTACTTATAATGATAAAGGTGAAAGATTAGCTGTAAAATTTAATAAAGAATTTGTTCAAGAACCTGATTTAAAAGTTTGGGTTTCTACTTGGAAAACTAAATTTGAAGAAAAGTTTCCAGGAGTGGAATTAGCTGAACCTGAAAAAATGGTAGTTGAAGATTTGGAATGTTTACCTACAGAATTTGAAGATTTTATGAATACATTTATTGACGGTTTATCTGTTAAAAATCCTTTGATGTTTGGAAGAAGAATTCAAGGATTAGTATCATATTTTAAAGGAGCAGATGATAGATTATTACCTAAACGATTAGATGAAGAATCTACTCTTGTAAAAGTTCCTATGACTGATGAACAATTTTTAAGATATTTGGAATCAAGATGGGAAGAAATACAAAGAGAAGCAAAACAAAAAAGAATGAAATCAGATTTAGATTCAGATTTTGGTTCTTTTAGAATGACTTCTCGTATGGTATGTAATTATGCTATTCCACCTGAACTTAAATTTAAATTAGATCCTGAAGAGTCAGAAGAAACTTTAGATTCTAAACCTGAAAAAGAAGACAAATCTAAAATCTTGGAAATTATGAGAGGTTCTCCTGAAAAATATCTTGTAGAAGAAGTCTTAGATAAATTTTCACCTAAAATGGCACGTATGCTGAAAGATATTAAAACAAATGTTACAGGATATAGAAATCAATTTATTTATTCACAATATAAAACATTGGAAGGATTAGGTATATTTGGTGCTGTCTTAGAAGCTAATGGATTTCAACAATATAGATTAATTAAAAAAGGAGGTGAATGGACAGAAGATCCATCAATGGAAGAAGGTAAACCTTCATTTGCTATGTATATTGGTGGAAATGAAGAAGAACGTGAATTATACAGACAAATATTTAATCAAGATTATTCTGATACTTTTCCTGAATCTTTAAAAGCAGAAGTTAATTCTAAACCTCATAAATTATGTATTTTTATGGCTTCCTCTGCTGGTGCTGAAGGTATTACTCTTGCTGATGTTCGTAATGTTTATATTATGGAAGCATATTGGAATCCTGCTCGTATAGATCAAGTTATTGGAAGAGCAATTCGTATTTGTTCTCACGCTAAATTAGAAATACCTGAACGTACAGTTAAAGTTCAATTATATCTTTCAACATTTACAGAAAAACAATTAACTTCAACAGAAGGACCAAATATAGTATCTATTCGTAGAAATGATATGTCTCTTAAACGTTATGAAGGTGGTGAACCTGTTCAAGCATTTATGTCTTCTGATGAATATTTGTATGAAGTCTCATATCGTAAATCTAGAATTATTAAAAACATTTCTTTGATCTTAAAACAATCCGCAATAGATTGTGAAATACATAGAAAACTACATTCTAAGGAACAACCTGTAATACAATGTATGCGCTTTGATACAACCTCCAAATCTGAAGACTTGGCGTTTAAACCATTTTTCAAAGCAGATGAGAAAGATACTTTATATTTAAGAAATATACAGCGTAAATCACGTAGATTACAAAAAATAAGAATTAAAGGAATAATGTTTATTCTTGATCCTGATACATTAGAAGTATTTGATTTTATGGCATTTGAAGATACTCGTAGATTATTAAGAATTGGAATACAAACATCAAAAGAAGAACTTAAATTTTTTACCTCTGTAGTATCATAAATGTCTAATATGCAAGCAGGAACAAGAGGTTTGTCTTCAGGCGACCTTACAAGATTAAAAAGATTAAGAGGTAGTGGAAATGATTTTGATAAAACTAAACTTGATATTTTAGGAAAAAATAGAGATATACATCCTCCACCAGTTCCTCAAACTATTTATCCTCCAAATTTTCATTTACCTAGAGAAATGGGTTCATCAAGAATTCGTAGAACAGCTTCAGGATGGACAGGGTATAAAGCGTTTTTAACAGCAGATCAAGTAACACAGCAACAATTAGAAAATGGTAAAAAATTAATTGCTACTAAGATATGTGTTTGTACTACAAGATCTCCTAAAAAACAAGGATTATGTATTAAATGTATTCATGATCCTAAATGGCAAGTTACAAAATAACACTTTCATTATCTTAACTATTAAATAACAAGATGCCTGGTGGATTAATGCAATTAGTTGGTAAAGGAGCACAAGATCATCTTGTGGTAGGAAATCCATCCTTTACTCACTTTCGTAACATGTATAAACGCCATACAGATTTTGCTATGGAACATTTTAGATTAGTATGGAAAACAACAAATTTATCTATACCTGCAAATGGTAATTTAACTTTAAGAACAAGAGTTGAAAGATTTGCACAATTATTAAATGATTGTTATTTAAGTGTAGATTTACCTCCAATATTTTCAGGTCTTCATCCTGGAACAACAAGCCCATATGAATTCAAATGGATACCAAATATTGGATATAATATGCTTAATTATGTTTCAGTATTAATTAACGGACAAGAAGTAGTAAGACATACAGGTGAATGGATGAAATTGTATGCAGCTTTAACTTTTAATGGAACTAAAATAGAAGTTTTAAATAATTTGATTGGAAACTTACCTGAATTATACGATCCTGCTAATTCATTCGGAAGAAATAATTCATATCCACATTCCATTTCAACCTCTCAAGGATTAGCAGAGCCTTCTATACAAGGAAGAACTTTAACTATTCCATTACATTTTTGGTTTTGTGAAAATGTTGGCGCAGCGTTACCATTAATAGCTCTTCAACATTCAGAAGTTGAAATAGTAGTTGAATTTACAAATATGTATAATATGTTTACAGTTTTAAATCAACAAGGTAATCGTATAGCACCTACACCTGATTTATATCCAATGAATTTATTTTTAAGTCCTCCATTAATAAACAATACTCCATCAAATCCTTCATTGGCATTATGGTCAACGAATTCATTTATTGAAGCAAACTATATTTTCTTAACAGATACTGAAATGGCCCATATAGCAAAGACAGATCATTCATTCTTAATTACACAAGTAAATATGGTTTTAAGACATGGTCAATATGGGCCATCGAATGATATGGAGTTACATTTACGAAATTTATGTACAAGAATAGTTTGGGTAGCACAACGATCGGATAGAGAAGCTTTGAACGATGTAGATAATTATACAAATTGGGAAAATCCTAAAATAAAACCTATATCAGGAACAGGTGTTCCATATTCTTCAGGACTAGTATTACCTGCAAATGTATCACAGCGTGATATTCTTTTAGAATCAAATATAGTTATTGATGGAAAAGATAGATTTGGTGCTAAACAAACAGAATTCTTTTCAAATATTCAAAATTATCGTCATCATCAAGGAACAACAATTGCAAAATTTCCTGGTCTTTATTCATATTCATTTTCACTAGACCATGGAACAAATCAACCTTCAGGTCATATTAATGGTTCAATGTTTAATAAAACTATTTTGAGAAATACATATGTTCAACCTCCTTTAGCATTAATAGGAAACAATATTGTTTTACCTCCAACCTCAGTATGTATTTTAAGGTCAACAGCAAATAATCCTAGACCTACAATTGTAAATCCAAATGCTATTGGTCCAAATGGAAAACCTTTATATTCTCCAAATGATGTAGTAAGAATTATTTCAAAGACCGATGCAAATACATTAGCTTATACATATACTGTTCGCGCATATACGGAATCATATAATTATTTACGAGTTATTGGAGGCGTCGCAAATGTCGTGTTTTCTTCATAATAAGAGATGAGTACAGGAATTAATATAAAATCAGCATCCTATGGAGTAGGGTCAACTAATGTAGATGTTACTGCAGAAGTAACGTCTAAAATATTAGATGGAGCACTTAATTTACCTGTTACACCTGCAGCATTAGGTATAGACGATCCTGCTCCAGGTCAATTAAAGACTTTAACAATAAAATATTCAATTAACAATGGTAGTGTAAATACAATAACAGAAAAGGACGGAGGAACAGCAGTAATTTCAGCACCAGCAGAAAGAGTAGCGTCAGGATTACAAATTACAAAAGCAGAATATGGTTATCCTGGAAATTATCAAGATGTAACAGACGCAGTTCAAAATTATTTAAAAGAAGATGGGTCGATAAATTTAAAAGTTGGTTTTAAAGAAGTTGGATTGCCTGACCCAAATCCTTCTAAAAAGAAAAATTTAACAGTTGAATATACTTTAAATGGTTCCAAAAATCAAAAATCATTTGACGATGGTGAAAATTGGAAAATGAGTGCTCCACCAAATGTAAAAAATAAGAATACCAAAGCGACTGATTTTATTCAATCAATTATGATGTCAATTTTTAGTGCTCCTTTTAAATTTTTAGGTTGGTATTTATTATTTTGGTCAATGTATACTATAGTTGAATATGGTGTATCATTTAACGCTTTTTTTAATATAAATATTCCTGTTGGATTATGGTATTGTTTAGGATTAATTCCATTCAGTTCAGTATACTTAATTCCAATAATAAACTTCTTTATAATTTTGTATTACGGAGGTAGTATATATGCTACTACTTAAACTTAAGACACAGTTATAACATAAATGAAACAATATTGGAATCAATTATTTGATATGGCATATTTGCGTAAAAATATAGTTGAAGAACTACATATTCCTTCTTGTAGTTCTTATACAGATGAAGATACAATGGATTATACATGGAAAGAATATTCAAATAATTATAAGTCGACAAAAATAGTTCCTGAACTAAAAAAATTGGTAACCCCCTATTCTATTTTCTTTTGTTTAGGCTGTAATTCTTTTTTTAGAGAAGTTTTCCCCAACTGCGTTATTGAATTCACGGAAGAACAAGTTTCTTGAACTTTCCAACTCCTGCAAACCCAACTGCCACATCGCGTCCATCCTGTTCTTCCCAAATGGTGCCGCTACGTCTGCCAACAAAGTAATCCTTTCCGTTAAACTCAACCTCCAATTGTTCCTCATCCTCAGTGGATTCAGGTTCAGGCATGAACTTCTTACACTTTCCACACGTGCAAGGTTCAGGTCCGCCTCCACCACCAATACTCCCAAGTTTGGCTGCATCACGGTGTTGCTGAAGCTGGACGGCGCGAAGGCATTCCTCTTCTTTCTTAGGTGGAGGAAAAGGATTTGAGCTCAGCGTCTTCTCCACCTTTGCAAAGCTGCGCATGTGGTCAGCCATTCCTTTCTCTTTGAACTCTTCTTCGGAGAGGTCCTCGATGAAGACGTTCGCAAACTTCTTCTTAATAGCCTCGTTGAATTCGACACCTTCTTCCTCAAGAATCTTGGAAAGTTGGCCAGCGATAACAGGAGACATCTTCTTGATCCTCTTCTCACGTTTGGCAGGAGGTTCTTCCTTCTTTTTTGGCGGATCCACCTTCTTTGCGGCAGCTGCTTCAGGAGGGGGCGCAGAAGTCTTCAGGAGTTTTTCCAGTTTCTTCTTCTCCTTCTCGATTTTTAAGACGTGTGCCTCTCTATCTTTGAAGTCGCCCTTTTGAAGCTTGGTTTCCCAAAGTTCGATATTGTGACGAATCTTCTTCACAGCCTCGTCCTCAACATCCACCTTCTCCTCTTTGGCAGCCTTTGCAGGTTTGACCAGCATAGCAAGAAGTTCAGCAGCTTGCTCCTCAACAAGCTCCATTGCCTCGTCAACGTCAAACCCAAACTCCTCGCCGATTGCCTCGATGATTGCGTATAGCTTCTTGTCTGCCATTTCAATCTTTTGTCGCCTTACAAGTAAAAAGTTTGAAAAGAAATAATCCGTTTTTAATCAAAGTATAACATTACATCAGAATACCATTTATGAGGGTCATACATTTCATATGAAATTAGTTTTTTAGTATACGCTTCCATTTCTTCTTGTGTTTTTTTAGTCAAAATTTTAAGTCCATGAACAACAAGTTCAATTTCATCTAAAATATACGTCATAATCTTTTTAGATGATGCGTCATATGGATATGCAGTTGTTTCATATAAACGAGAAAGTCCAATTAGACTTCTACGATAATTACCATGATGTTTCATAATAGTATCTTTGTAATACTTCTTAAATACAACATAAATAATATTATTAAGAGTGGTATTTTTACTAGATTGAATTATACGAAGCATATCATGATGTGTATAAGTCCATAAATTAAATATCTCTCCATCTGAAAGAACAACTTTAGGATAATCTGTAAGTTTAGTCGAACAAGAACACTCTTCTCCATAAGTAATATCCCAAATAACATTCCTACGAATAAATATTAAGTTTTGGCGATGCGCATTAATAAATTTCGTAAATGAAGGAAGAAGTTCTCGTCCTGAAAATTCTTGAATAAATATTTTATTTGTTGTATGAAAAGTTCTAACTGATAATTGAGAACATAAATGATACCTATCTTCTTCTTTAATATCCATTGGAATAATAATAAATTCAATCTGCATATTCCTCCAAACTTCATAAGGAGTTTTGTTGTCAGTTAATACTCGTGTAAGACCAATAGAAGTAAGATATTCATTTCCCATTACGTTTTCACGAATAAATCCACTATCAATATTAATTACACGTATAGATTTTCCTTCGCCTGCTTTTCGAACAAACAAAGGAAACATCTGATTCCTATCATCGTTATAATTAACAAGGTCATTTACTTGGTAAGGATAACTTCCAATACCAACGTAAGTAACCTCACGTGGATCATTTGAACTGTTGTGAAGTAGTTTTTCTACTATGTTGTTCATTGCGCGTTGGTATTAAAAAATATCCAAAATATATAATCCGTTTTTAAACAAAAAACATTAACATTTATTGGCACTCTTGTTCTACGAGAACTTTCAGGGTTTAGGCTTAGGCTTTCCAAAGGCCGCGTTCGTCCATGCAGAACCGCTGTTGGATTTCGATGCCACACGCCAGTCTCCAAAGGCTTTGTTTCCGCCGCCCAAGGTTTGTGCGTCTGTTGGCACAGAATCGCTATTACGCCAAGAAGAGAACTTATCCGCAACTGTGTTGTCGTGAATCTTCCACTCCTCTTCCTTTGCCTTTTTCTTCTCAGCGGCTGCTTCAGCATTCAACTTCGTCATCATCGCAAGCGACTCCTCGAATATATCGAGTGTTTTTGCGTCGAAGTAAAGGATTTTCCCTTCAGCAGCAGCCTTCTCATGTTCCCTGGCAACTTCGGTCATCATCCCTATACACTTGGCAGGAGAAGAAACTTCTTCGTAGTCGACCTCCCAACCACTCATGTACACATTCTTGGTGGTTTTTACTCCATCAAGTTCTAGCTCGGTTATAACCCCAGCATCTAGGGTCATCTCTAGGCAGCTGTAAAGCGCCGCCCGAGCATTTGTGGACATCGAACTCACGTCAACGATGCTACTTGTCCGCGCATCCAATCCGTGATCCCAAAACATTTCCCACATGTCGGCCTCATTTGCGAAAACGCGAGGAACGAGTGTAATCAGTTTTGAGTGGTCCCTGTGGTCATAAGGGCAGCCGCCGTTTTCAGGCGTCTTGGTGTTACCCTTATCGTTTTGCCAGCTCCGGCACCGCGCGCCGAAACTACACTTCTCATGGCGAAACACGCATGTTTTCCATTGACAAGTGTTACCGTCCTTACACCAACGAGGCGGTCTTTTTTCCATCAGAGGCAGGGGAGCTTCCTCCGTTTTTCCAACGGTCTCCCACCCTTCCTCATCAGACATCTGGGATTTCAGATCGACGGCCGTATGTACAACGGCATCAAGATCATAATAGTCCTCCCAGACGAATTTTTCAGTGATACTCTTCAGCAATTCCAAAATACTTTTAGCGATGCGGTTTAATCATTCCACACAAGTCTCATCAGTCTATAGCGTGGGGGAGCCGTGCAGTTGGGCCGTATTAGGTACCCACCGCTCACGGTCAAGCTGAATCGTTAGCCAACTAAGGCCATATCTCCAGTTCATCGGAGAAAATAGACGATTACAATACTATTGTTGTTAACGCCGTACATACCTAGCCCGATGAACCAGGCCCTACCTACAACATGATGTGTAGGGGGCTCACCACCCCTTTTGGAAGCAGCAAGTATACGTGTTAACCACCTTCGTCTGCAGTGTTATGATTGTGCCGTTAGCAACTACTCATCTCTTACAATAACAAAGGATTTCAAGATATAAAACCTTGGAGTTTAAAAATCCGTTTTTCATAGTTAGATGCTGCTGAGAAGTTCGCTTGGCGATGGCATTGCAGATACTTCAATTTTATAATGTTCTTCAATAGCTTTCATTGTTCCTTTTTCACGTCTAGACACAATATTTATTGCCACACCCTTTCGTCCAAATCGTCCAACTCGTCCAACACGATGGAGATATTCTTCAATATTACGAGGCACATCAAAATTAATTACAAGAGATAAACCTTGAACGTCAACACCTCGACTTAAAAGTCCGCTCGCAATAAGAACTCGAGTTGAGCCTGCCTTAAAAGATTTCAAGGCTAGTTCACGACTTTCTGGCGATAATTCAGAATGAATAATATCAACTGTATGATTTTGTTCTTCCATATATTTTGCAAGCTGCTCTACTCGTTTACAGCTATTACAGAAAATCATACATTGAGAAACTGAAAGAGTTTTGTAAATATCATCTAGACATTCAGCTTTTTCAGGATCTTCATTTACTTCTACTTGAAATTGCTTAATTCCTTCTAATGAAAGTTTTTCAATAGGAACAAGAATTTTAACTGGAGATTGCATAAATCGCCTGGTTAAATCAAGAGCATCAGGTGGCATTGTAGCAGAATAAAGAGCTATTTGAGCAGTAGGAGATAAGCCTGTACCAAAGATTTCTATAAGTTGTTCTTTGAATCCTAAAGAGAGCATTTGATCTGCTTCATCAACAACAAACATACGAAGAGTATCCATTCGAAGGGCTCCACGACTAATCATATCATATACGCGACCAGGCGTGCCTACTGCTACATCCACACCTTCTCTCAATGTTGCAATATCTTGTTGAATAGGAGTTCCTTTTAGAAGAGCATAAACTTTTACACCCATATAATCTCCCAATGCTTTAATTACTTTGAAGCTTTGATCTGCGAGTTCACGCGTTGGTTCAAGAACAAGTGCCTGTGTATTTTTACTATCATTTAGACGAGCAAGAATTGTAATTGCAAATGTTCCTGTCTTACCAGTTCCTGATTGTGCTTGAACAATCATATCTCGACCAGTCAGCGCAGGAACAATAGCCTTTCGCTGAACGGCAGAAGGTTTTTCAAAACCATAAGCGTAAATACCACGAAGAAGATTCTCAGGAAGTTCCATATCGTCAAATGAAGAGAATTCACGAATCTCTTCCTCCCCCCCACCCCCACCCCCCATAACTTGGATGCTTGGTTCATTTGCCATTTGTCTGCCTTATACATATTATGTGTAAAGCTTTTTGATCCGTTTTTCATATGCGTTTCCAAGTTAATAAATTCTAACTACGTTTTTAACAAATGTCTGAAACTGAATTTGCAAAGTCAAAACTTCGTAATCATTTATCTAATTTAATAATTCCTCCTGTTTCAGAAGGATTTTGGAGTATTTATAATTCAGCAAAAGAACTTTGTGATAAAAACAATCAACCTGGTGAAATTTTAAGAACATTTCAGAATATGTTAACTCGTATTCCATCATGGAAAGATGAAACGTTGAATACAGAAGTTCAAAGAATTCAGAAGATTTCAAAATGTTCTTATTTAGATGATCTTATTATGGGTGTATTTATTTCATATATGAAATCATTTGCCTCATTGCATTATTCTGATAAATCAGAACTAAATGTAGATTTTGATAGACCTAGTTTGGAAGATTTTATTCATGAACTTTATAAACATTCAGCACGTAAATTATGGCAGGTAGCTTATTTATTTAGAACTGTTGGTAATTCAACTGAACAACAAGCAAGAAATCGTCAAGAAATTGAAAATGTTATTTTAGATTGTATGGAACAAGTAATAACATCATTTTTACCTTGGGAAACTATAACTAAAAAATACTTTTCTCATGTAGAAACAATTGTTCCTGAACCTCCTAAAAGTGTAACATTTGAACCAGAATCTGATAATGAAGAATCTCTAGGTGAGTCAGAAGATGAATTAAAACCAAATTTAGTTATGAGTGACGAGGTCGCATCAATTGAAATTAAAGAATTTGAGGTTCCTAAAAAGGAAGAAGAACCTCCTAAAGAAGAAGAAGATGCTATGGAAGAATTAACAAAAAAGGCAACTGAAACGCTCGTTCTAAATTTATAAAGATTTGCCGGATTTTTCAACAAATGATGATTGTAGTAGCTTCAATTGCAGTTGCAATCGTATGTTTTATTTTATATACTCTTGATCGTAAATCTAAGAGTGAACCTATTGATTGGACACAAGCAAGTAAATTATCTGTATTTGGTGGAATTATAACAGCAGGAGTAGTATTTGCTACTTCTGGTGAAAACATTCCCGACTTAACAAAACCTTTACAAGCTATTGTTTCTGAAACACAAGATATGTTTGTAGGCGTTCCTACATTTTAATGCTTTTTTGTCCTCTTTTGTCTTTTTTTACCACCACGTTTTTTTGTCCTTTTTCTTCTTTTAACGCCTGCGCCACCAGCCTCAGGAGGAGGAGGAGGAGCAGCCATAGGAGCAGCAGCCCCAGGAGGAGGAGAAAAAAGAGGAGCCCCAGGAGGAGGAGAAAAAAGAGGAGCCCCAGGAGGAAGAGCCATAGGAGCAGCAGCCCCAGGAGGAGGAGCCATAGGAGCAGCAGCCCCAGGAGGAGGAGCCATAGGAGGAAGAGCCCCAGGAGGAGGAGAAGAAAGAGAAAAAATGAAGCTGGATAAAGCATCAGGAGCAGCAGCCCCAGGAGGAGGAAGAGCCCCAGGAGGAGCAGCAGCCCCAGGAGCAGTCCCAGGAGGAGCAGTCATAGGAGGAGCCATAGGAGGAGTATTACCACCAAAATAACCCCCAAACATCTTTTATAATTTAATAATGATATTAAAAATCAATCAAAAGAGCCTTTTTATCAACAGGGATTTCTGTTATACTAAATAATTCTTTAAATTCCATAATTTCTTTACGAGGAATAGCATTATTACATAAACGACTAATAGCTTTATAAAGATGAAAACCATGAAATCTATCATGTTTAGGTTCATTTTTACCGAACAAGATAGAAGAACCATCATCTAAAGTTAACCATTTCATAAACAATTTAAATAACAAAGAATTGTTTTCTTTATAAGGACCTTCAGGAAATAAATCCCAAAAGATGGATGTGGTTAATCTAACTAGATCAAACGAGAAATTAGGTTTTATTATAGGAAATTTAGAATTATAAAAAGGTTCGTAATTATATTGTCCTCCTGCTTCTTCATCTAAAGAAAATTGATCGCTCATAAAAAATTTAGGTTCTTTTAATCCTACTAATTTTAATGAAAAACTACTTCTTTCAAAATCTATAATTTTAATTAGATATCCATATGTAGGAATTTTAAAGAATGTTCCTCCACAATTATAATAGAAAAACTCTTCTGTAGTTTCCGTATACATAACATTATTTGCATGCAAATCATTATGAACGAATAAAAATTTACTTTGTGCAAACGCTAAAGCAAGAATAATTTGTGCGAACCATGCTTCATGTTTATAACTTTCTGTGTTTAATGTAATTAATTCAAAAAATGTTCCTTGACATTTTTCCATTAAAGTAATTTGGACTGGAACATTTGAAAATGATGCCCAAGCAAAAGGTTCCCCATCATCTTCTTCTTCTTCATCAGATACAATAGAAGAATCACAAGATCTTATTTCAAAAATATAAGAAGTTGATACAGATGAAGAATCGGATTCATTATCATCTTTAATTGTATCATTAAATAATGGGCTCATATTTGCAATTTCTGAATTAGATTGAATACCTTCAACTTCATTGAAATCCATAATTATAGATTCACCTAATTGAATACTTGGACGCATACTTCTTGTGTAGTTAAATTCAGACGAATTCTCAATATTGTCATTTAATTTTAAAGTAAACGTATTACCCATATTTTGAGAAAACCATGATCTATCACATAAATCTTCATAATCATCCGAAATATCAATAGTATGTGATTTTCTTAAGCCGGTAAAAATTCCATAAGTTTCAGGAAAGTGGTGGGATCCTGATACAGATAACGCAACAGAAATTAATGAACCTATATAAGCTGCATTATTATAATTCTGAATTTTATTATGTGCTGAAGTAGATTGTTCAAATGAAGAAGGCAAAGATAAATTTGTTCCATAACTACCTTCCATTAATTTAAATGGATTAAGAATCATAGAAATTTTTTTATGAATTTGAATATTTTTACCACCTAAAATAGAAATAGTATCTTCAGAAACTATATTTGTAATTTCGGATGAAAATTTAATACCATATTCTGAAAAGTTTTCTAATAAAGAAGTCTTAAATAATTTTTCGATAGGAGGAAAAAAAGGTTGAATAGATGTAGTATTCCATAAAGATTCAGCAGAAGATTGAAGATATTTTAAATTTGTATATTTGTGGACGTTTAAAGAAATAGTCCCTTGCTTTTTCTTTGACATTCTTATTAAAATAAGTTAATTCAAATATCTAAATATTCACGCACTATTAATAAGATGAACTTTCAAATCAAAAAGTTTAATATTGAAACTTTAAGAGATAGATGTGAGATGGATTCAAGAAAATCTCCAATGATAGTTATTATTGGTAAAAAAGATACTGGAAAATCATTCTTAGTTCGTGATATTTTATGTAATACTCAATCTGCATTTCCTATTGGAACTGTTATATCAGGAACTGAGGTTGCGAATGAATTTTTTCAGCACATGGTTCCATCAAAATTAATTCATGATAAATATCAGCCTGAAATAGTTATGGGTGTAATAAAAAGGCAATTAGGTGCTAAAACAGCACGTAATGGAGATAAAAATAGAAGTGGTGGTAATTCAAGTATAGATACAAGAGCGTTTTTAATTTTAGATGATTGTTTATATGATGCAACATGGATTAAAGAAGAATCTACTCGATATGTTTTTATGAACGGTCGTCATATAGATTTAATGACTATTATTACTATGCAATATCCATTAGGTATTACACCTAATTTAAGAACAAACGTTGACTTTGTATTTATTTTGCGTGAAACAATTTTAGGTAATAGACGTCGTATATATGAAAATTATGCAGGAATGTTTCCTACATTTGAAATGTTTTGTCAATTTATGGATCAATGTACTGAAAATTTTGAATGTCTTGTCATATGTAATGGCGTCCAATCAAATAAATTAGAAGATCAGGTCTTTTGGTATAAAGCATCTGATCATCCATCATTTAGAATGTGTAGCGATTCTTTATGGATTGATAATAAACCATTTTCATCGTCAATGTTAGCACAAGATGAATATAATCCTGGTGCTATTCAAAAGAAATCTTCAAGTCCATGGATTCATGTAAAACAACAAGGAAAAAATAACTAACGACCACTACGAAGAACAGCTAATCCTTTAATTTTGTATCCTTTAGCAATAAGAGCCGCAAAGACATTATTAGGTTTACGACCATTTTCTTTTAACCCAACTTGAACTCTGGTAAACGCATTGGCAGCTACTTGCGCAGTTCTCACACTTGAATCAGGAACACGACCGGACATTTTATATTATCAAAATATTATATTCTTCCACAACATCTAGGATTATCTCTTGGAGTATTATTAACTTTTCGTTGTCCTCCATCTCTTGGTCTCAATAAACATTTTAAATCTAGTGGTAAACTTTTTGTTGGAGGTTCACCACCAATGACTCTTCTAGCACATAATTGCTGTATAGCTGATAAATTATGAGGTTTATTTGGAAATCTTAAATCATTATTTGCTACTTGTAATCTTCTTGTTCTTGTTATATCTGATGAATTTAACATTATTTATCCTAAAGAAAATTTATAGATCACGAATACCACCTTCGGAAGGATGAACTGGAGTATCAAGTGTATCGGCAAGTTGTTTTAGGTCAGTTTGACCGGCATCGGCAAGAGCTTGTTTACGACGTTTTTCATTTTCTTCTTTTTGAGCTTTAATTTTCTCGGCTTTTTCTTCTTCAAAGAAGATTTCTTTATTGACTTCATTCTCCTTATATTTACGCATAAGTTCATTGAGTTCTTTTTCAGCATATTCAACTTCAGGCATCATATGTTCAGAAGGGTCCCAAGGAAGCCACATACCAACTTTACCTACATACAAATTATCATTAGGACAACGACGTTGAAGAACTTTAGCAAATTGTTGAGCTTCTTCAAGATTGGCAAAAACACGACGAAGTTTTACACCGCGAACATTTGTTCGGAAATTTACTTTTTCATTGAATTCAGCATCAAGTTCTTTTTCATTCTTTAGAAGAAATACTTGATATTGTTCAAGAATATCAGTTTTTTTAATTTCAGCATTATGAACTTTTGTGAATTCTTCTAGGTCTTTGAAAAGATCATCAACTTTCACAGAATATTTTTTGGAAAGGAATGCGACAAAATGCTCCATTCCTTTAACTTTCCAATCGTATTCAAGGAACTCTACAAATTTTTCGTTCATGAAATTCTCACGACTTTTAATAACTTTTTCAGGTGAAAGAAATGAAAGAATACAATAACGTTGATTAGGAATTTCCGCGTCTTCTTCTAGATAATCAATAGGAGTTCCATCATCTTCGAGTTTAGGTAGTTCTTGACGAGGCATTTGTTTATTAATAGATGATTCTCTTAAAGTAGGATTTAACGAACATTTCCATGGTCGGGTTTACATCCTTGAAGACCTAAAGTTTGTTGGACCATTATGGGAACCTTACATCCTACACAAGGACATTTTTTATGTTCAAACCCAAGGATATGTCCTATTTCATGATTTACCATATAATGTCTATAATCAGCTAAAGATAATTTACTTTTTTTAGAACCTTTAAACCATCTATCAGAATTTAAATAAACAAATCTTCCTCCAAGTTCAGCGCATGAAAGTTGTTTAGGTAAACCACAAATTTTCTCAATCGTTTCAGGTAAAGATAATCTAATAAGTATATCTTCTTTTTCAGGAACGTTTTCAAACGTATATCCATGTTTTTTCCACCCATCAGGGTCGTATAAATGTGCCATAATAAAAAATGCTGTTTGTGATGGTTCATAAATTTTATGTTTTTTTACTACTTCGGAGTCAATTAAAACTCTACATCTATAATGTTTTTTCATTATTATTTAAAAATAATTTATCTGTAAGTTTATAAAATGCCGGAACAAAAAACAACTTCTGCTCTTGGACTTGATATTGGAGATTTAGTTACGCGTGCTGTAAAATATGCCCTTGAAGGTTTAGCTGTAGCTGTTGCTGCCTATCTCCTTCCTGGCAAGGGTTTAAAAATGTCTGAAATTGGTATGATTGCTCTTGTGGCGATGGCTACTTTTGCTCTTCTTGATGTATATGCTCCTTCTGTAGGTTCATCTGCTCGCACTGGTGCAGGTTTCGGTATTGGTGCTCATCTAGTAGGATTCCCTTAATACTCATCAAAAGCGTCTAGAAAAGTATCTAAAATCAGAGAAAATGCTTTACGACAGAATCCGCTATTTTGTACGAGACACGCAATGACGGATTCTTCTTGGTAATTAATACAAACTTCAATTTTCATCTCTAGGTCGTCGCTTGTGATATGGATCCATGAAAAGTCAGGACCGTTATTTGATGGAGTTAGTTTGAAATACATATGAGAAAATGTTTCACGCATGTCTTGAAGAACTTCTGTTAAATGCCGCATTACTCCTTAAATATATATTTAGGAGTAATCCGTTTTTCAATTTATAGATAACAATCCTAACATAAGTAATGTCTAACATTGTAAGAGCAAATACACTATGGTATAGAATTAATCCTAAACCTTATGAACCTGAAAGACAAACCAATGAGATTGTATGGTCTTTGATAAAAAACCCTTGTTTGACTCAAGAACAAATTTATAAAAATTATTTTGAGAAACAACGTTTTTTAGTAAAAGTTTTATATCCTACATTTCGCAAAGATGGAGAGCTTTAATTTTATGACGATTGTTATTCCTTTAATATTAATTGTTGTAGTTGTATTTGGCTATAAAATGTTTAGTGGTGTAGCGCCAGGATCAAAATTAATTGTTGAAGACCCACCTATTCAAAATAACCAAGATCCTAATCAGGCAACATTTATGTTCTTTTATACAACATGGTGTCCTCATTGTAAAAAAGCCCAACAACCATGGTCGTCAATGAAAGAACTATTAAAAACACGAAAATATACGTATGGAGGAAAAACTATATTTTTGGAAGAAATCAATGCTGAAAGTGATAAAGGAAAATCAGCATTATATAAAATTAAAGCATATCCTACATTCAAATTAGAAACATCTGAAAAGGTTTATGAAATGAAAGGACCACCATCAACGGCCTCATTTAGAGCATTCTTAATTTCTGCTCTTGGAGAAGAGAAAGTCTTTTAATAATTTTCCAGAATGATTTAAAATATCTTCAATATCAAACTCGTCTAAATTAGAATTTGCAGATAATTTTGGATAATCTAAAAATATAAAATATTCAGGTCTATTAAAATTTTTATAATGATCTACAGACATTAAATAAAGAGTTTTTAAATAATCTATAGGACTTAATAAATCTATTTTTTCAGGAGTAATATTTTTAGCTCCTTTTTTAGTTAAAATTAAATGTAATCCATCAGGAACTATCATATTTAAATAAGGAACAAATACTCCACCATCAACATATAATTGACCATATAATTCTTGTGGTTTAAAAATAAAAGGTAAACAACAAGAACATCTCAAAGCATCAATTAAAAGAACATCTTTTGTAAATATTGTTGGAATACCTTTAGTTATATTTGAAGCTACTATATATAAAGGCATCTTAGCGTCACCAATTTTTGTAGTTGTAAGATCAATATCAAATTCAGATTTCATAAAATCATTCATGGTTTCTGAAAATTTATCCATTGGAAATAATCCTTTTGAACTAAATGATTCAGTTATATTACTTAATTTTGGTTCAGGTAATAATGTATTCCATTTCATATATTTCATAAGAAGTTCTGTTTTCAGGGGTTTTTCAAATGCAACTAAAATACCTATTAAAGCACCAATAGAACATCCCCAAACACCATCAGGAAATTTAAGTTCTTGATGTTTAGCTAATTCATTTAAAGCACCTACATGTAAAATTCCTTTCATACCTCCACCACTTAAAACAAGTTTTTTGAAATGTAAAACCATCTTTACTTAATATAATTAAAGCATGTTGAAAGCTCGTGACGTATGGGATGAACAAGAAGAAAGAAAACAAAATAGAATGGCTGCTATGATTCCTGTTATAGCACAAATTCAAGCAAAAATAAGAACTCAGGCAATACATAATTCTAATGCTCCATATATAGTATTTGAAGTTCCAACATATGTATTTGGTTATCCTTTATTTTCATTAAAAGAAGCCTTGGAATATCTTACTACTGCATTTTCAAAAGCAGGTTATTGGGTATGGGTAGTTGAAACTAAATATTTAATGATTTCATGGTTAAAACCAGTAAAAACTAGAGATTTAGGTAAACCTATATTAGCAACAAATTATCGTCCACAAGTTTACGACCCATCTACTATTGCTTTTATGTCGCGTGAATAAACAATGGAGTATCTTAAGATAATATTTTACGTATTAATTATTGTTGCTCTTGAAACATGTGCGATGTCATGTTTTAAGACATCTATAAAAGATTGGAAATATTTTCTTCTTGGTGTATTATTTTATATAGGTGTTGGCGGTATGTTAGTTAAAACATTTTCTTTATCTGGATTAGCATTTACGAATGCTCTTTGGTCAGGGTTATCAGTTATGGCAACAACTACAGTTGGTGTTCTTTATTTCAAAGAAGTTTTACACTTACATGATTATTTAGCTATTGCTATGATAGGAGGAGGTGTAATGATTCTAAAATCCACAGATTAATATAAGAATGCCACCATATATGAATTCAAAAGAAAAATTTTATGTTAGTATGAATGCTTCATTATTAGCAATATTTTATACTCTTTTAGGTGTATTTGTATCATACATTTTATATTATTTATTTGATGAATATGATGAAAAATGGGAAAAAAGATCTATGACTTATAAACTTTTAGATGTTTCTGTAGAAATTTCTTTGTTGTCTATTATAGCATTTTGGAGTGGACTTATAATTGAATTAGCTCCACCTGTATTTCCTGTTCGTAAACAATTAGATGTTTTAGTTGATAATTATATTTCAGGTATATTCTATATTTTTGCTGTATTTTTATTTATGCATTCATTAACAGATAAATTAAAACATTTATTTCATGAATTATTTGAAGTACATTTTTCTAAAATATTTCCTCAATATGGTTCAATAATAGATTTATCTTTATCATATTCACCTAATGAAAAAACGGAAAAATAAAGTTAGAAATTAAATTTTCTTAAAATGAGTTGTCAACATAATCTTATAATTGATGAAGGTGAGAGAGTATGTACGACATGTGGAGAAATTCAATCTAAAATTATAGATGAAGGTGCAGAATGGCGTAATTATGAAGATTCAAAAGGTGAAGATCAATGTCGTACAGGATTTGTAACATCTGAACTTCTTCCTGATTCTTCATATGGTTCTATGGTATCTTTTAAAGGTATTGCAGCAAATAATACAAATCTAAAATCAATTCAAAGATTATCATGCTGGTCTTTGTCTTCAAATAGTCAAAGATCATGGATGGGTATATTTGATGCTATTCAATTATCATGTACACAAGCAGGATTACCAAAAGCTATTATTATGGATGCATGTGGACTTTATAAACATTTAGAAGATGCACAAAAAGTTCGAGGAGAAACTCGTCGTTCATTAATGGCTGCTTCCGTATTTGTATCTTGTCGTAATAATAATGCTCCACGTAGTCATGAAGAAATAGCTAAATTATTCGTTGTAAATATTCGTGCATTATGTAAGGCAATTAGTCAATTTAATCCAACAGAAAATTCAGTATTACAAACACAAGTAGGATTAGCAGAAAGATTATGTGCTTCCTTAAACTTAAATGATTCACAAAGAGATAAGATTTTAGATTATTTATATGAAATTTCTTTGAAATCAGAAGATGAATTTGAACATACACCTAAAACTATTGTTGCAGGTGTAATAGCAAAAGTAATGAATTTAAAATCTAAATCTGATATGAAAATTGTTTCAGATGTTTCAGGTGTTTCAGCATTATCAATACATAAAATTGTAGGAAAGATTTAATATGAATAATTAAATATTAATTTGCTAATACTACAGTTTGTTATCAAATTGCCAGCATATCCACATGTCCAGTATGCATTGATATCTACCTTATTAACTATATTTGGATCTGAAGGTGTAGCAAATAATCTTGATAAAGTTGCCTTATCAGTTATAGTTATATCATTTTGTGTAAGTAGTGTTGTTGTGTTTGGAGGTGCCGAAATGTCAGATGATCCTACAGCGTTAATATCTGGATTAATTCGATTAATTCGTCGCTGGTAGGAATAATAAACAAGTTTTGAATCATCATCTGAAAACCCAAATCTAGCATCACTTGAAAAACTTGAATCACGACTAATTCCAGAATAAAAGTTCACAACAACACTCTGGATCTGATCAATAGATACCAACTCAACAGGCCATTCGTCTCCTTCCATTGTAAATACCTTTAGATTCTGATTACGAGTTGGAACATCGGTATATGGAGTAGCTGTTCCTACTGCGAAAGCATCGAATGTTCCCTGAGTTTGAATAGGCAAAACTGGAGCAGAAAAAATAACACCTTTTTGATACAGTGTGGTAATTAGGCTATTATAGGCTGTAACAATATCACTGGTGGTTGCATCGTCGGGCAATAGATTAACTGAAATATCTTGTCTTAATTTTGGAACCCAACCAATAACGTCAGTTGATACAGCAGGAAATCCTACTACTCCAGTGTCCCACAATAATGTATTATTGTCTGCATAAAGGTATGTTTCTTGTTGTTTATCAGTTAAATCGGGTAATGTAATATATTGTGCTAGTAAAGATCCTGTTTCATTACCATCACCGTTTACCGTTAAATTGCCATTAGCAATAGTGATATTCCTTAAATCAACTAAATCTATAGCACCAGTAGGACCAGTAGGACCTTGAACAACTGATTGTTGAAATACATTGTTTAAATAGTTTGGTGAAAACGAATTTGCCATTTTTATATTAATGGTAAAGAATATG
>Ga0075458_10000073_pt1 | contig 31248 bp, 27 predicted proteins | sample DEB3_08_DNA_FD_77576 | JGI IMG/M metagenome (GOLD analysis project Ga0075458, IMG submission 77576) | Aqueous microbial communities from the Delaware River and Bay under freshwater to marine salinity gradient to study organic matter... | ecosystem: Environmental > Aquatic > Marine > Coastal ... | reverse complement strand
TCGGTGAGTTCGTACAGCATGGCGGGCTCGATGTCGGCGAAGCCCTCCCGGTCGGCGGGGCTGAGCTGCACGATGTAGGTGTTCGGCACCACCCGGCGGCCCTGGGCATCCAGATCCCGTTCGGCGTCGGCCACCTGCAGCAGGCGCCGGCCGATCTGCATGGGCTTGATGCCGCTCTTGAACGCCCGGGCGAAGAGGCCCTCGAAGACGTTCTCGATGCGGCGCTCGACCGTGCCCTTTGCCATGAAAGTCAAGGGTAATCGGGGGCTGGGCACGATGTGAGTACCCCTATAGAGAGGTGTGGCGGTTGGGCGAGGGGGGTCCTGTCGCTAGCGTTGGCGACCTACTCGCGCGAGTGGCGAAATGGCAGACGCGCTGGCTTCAGGTGCCAGTGATCGAAAGGTCGTGGGGGTTCAAGTCCCCCCTCGCGCACTAACCGAGCAGTCGCGAGACGGTCTCCACGATGGTGTTGAGATCGGCGTCTGACAGGTACTGGTGGACCGGCAGCGAAACGCAGCTGGCAGCGACCCTGGTTGCAACGGGTACATCGTCGACAACGACCCGATTGTCGTTGCGGAAGCAGTCGTAGTCGAACGCGAGCTTCGGGTAGTACGCACCGGTCGCGATCCCGTTCTCGGTCATCTTGGTGATGAATTCATCGCGATTGATGGGAGCGTCTTCGGTGAGGACGACCGTGTACTGGTGCCACACGTGCGAGCGACCGGGAAGTTCCGTCGGGAGCCTCAGTCCCTTGACCCCGGACAGACCTGCATTCAGTGCTGCAGCATTCGCCTTGCGCTTCTCTGCGATTTCGAACATCCTCGCCACCTGCGGTACTGCAATTGCTGCGTGGATGTCAGTCAGGCGGTAGTTGTGGCCGATCATCTCGTACTTGTAGCGCTCCTTCATTCCCTGGTTCCTGAGGATTCGGAGACGGTCGGCGAGTGCATCATCATTGGTGGTGATGAGCCCACCCTCGCCGGAGGTGAGGTTCTTGGTGGCGTACAGCGAGAAACAACCGAGCCCGAAAGTCCCGACCGAGCGTCCGCCGATGGTGGCCCCGTGCGCCTGTGCCGCGTCCTCGACGAGCTTGAGGCCGTGGTCAGCAACGAGAGCGTTGATACCGGTCATGTCAGCACTCTGTCCGTACAGATGGACGGGCATGATGACGGAGGTGTTCCCGTTCACGAGTGCCGCCGCCGACGCCGGGTCGATGCAATAGTCAGAATCGAGGATGTCGGCAAAACGAACCGTGGCACCGGCTTCAAGCGCGGCGTTCAATGTGGCGACGAAAGTGAACGGGGAAGTGATGACTTCCTGGCCGGGTTCGATGTCGCACACCTGGAGTGCCGCCACGAGGGCAGTGGTCCCGTTGTTCACCGCGACACAGTGTTGCACCCCTATGGCCTCGGCGAACTCGCGCTCGAGGCGGGCGACCATCGGACCCTGGGCAATGCTCCCTGACCGGAGGACCTCGAGAACCAACGGCTCCGACTCCCGGACGTCAACAACAGTTATCGGAATCACGGTTCACCTCTCGCGTCTCGCAGGGCGGATACAGCCACCTCTGCACCCGTTGAGACTAGCCAGATAGGCTGATTCCATGGTGTTGCGCGTCGGTTTGATCGGTCTCGGGGTCATGGGTTCGAATCATGCCCGCATCATTCACGAGAGCAAGCGCGCGGAATTGGCGAAAGTGTTCGACGCGAATTCAGCCGTATGCGACCAGGCCGCCCGCAACTGGGGTGCGGTGGCCGCCCGCTCCATCGAGGATCTCGAGGATTGCGACGCAATAGTCGTTGCCTCCTCGACGGCGTCGCATGATCCGCTCGCGCGCCACTTTGCCGCTTTGCGCAAGCCGATGCTCATCGAGAAGCCGTTGTGCAGCACCCTCGATGAGACCCGTGACCTGATTGCCATGTGCGACAGCGAGAACATCCCACTCGCATGTGGATTCGTGGAGCGCTTCAACCCGGCTGTCGTGACCGCCCTGAAGATGATCGACGGTCCCGTGCGGCATCTCTCCACTTATCGACATTCGCCGTTCAACCCCCGGGCGTCGTCGAGCGTGGTGACCGATCTCCTCATTCATGACCTTGACCTGACCGCGCGGCTGGCTCCGTCGAACGTCACTCCGTCGGTTGGTGCATCGTTGTGGGCACCGAACGATCGTGGTTACGTCGAGACCGCCGATTGCACGCTCCAGTTCGGCAGTCACATGACCTCGGTTCAGTCCGCGAGCCGGTGGGGACAGAGGAAGATCCGTGAGATGCGGATCTCCACCGACGACCTTCTCCTCGAACTCGATCTGCTTCGCGTCACCGTGACCGCGTACCGCCACCGTTCGCAGGGTGGCGGCAACGAGGGTGAGACGATGACGTACCGTTCCGAAACCATGATCGAGGTGCCGTTCGTGCGGCACGCTGGTGAGCCGCTTGCTCTCCAGTTCGACCATTTCGCTGATCTGGTTTCAGGAGAAGCGGACACAAAGGCCGAACTCGCGACGCTGGAAGCCCCTCACAGGCTCGCTCACGAGATCGAGAAATCTGCCGGCCAGTCAAAGTCCTGACTCGCGGCGTACCACGGGAAGAAAGACACGTTCATGAATTACGAACAGGGAACAATCAGCCTGGAGTGCATCAAGGAAGCACTTGTCGACACGTCACGGACCACGACACAGGCAACCGAGCTCGGGTTCGTGTGGACCCCCGGAGATGCCCTGCTGACGTTCGCAACGTCGGAGGAGTTCGTTCGCGATGCGAGCACACGGCCGAATGTCGCTGCGATTCTCGTGGATGCGGGAGTGACACTCTCCGAGAACCTGCCCGAGGGAGGACCCGAGTTGTTCTTCGTGCAGAACGTGCGACTCAACTTCTTCCGTCTCCACAACTCGCTGCGATCGAAGATGAAGTTCGCGCCGACGAGGATTTCTCCTTCGGCCACCGTCCATCCGACGGCCGTGATTGACGAGGTCGGCGTCGTCATAGGTGACAACTGCATCGTGGAACCAGGCGTGTCCATCAGGCCCGGTACCACCATCGGGAACAACTGTGTGATCAGAGCAGGAGCGCATCTCGGTACTGACGCGCTCGACATCAAGGACGACGAGGACGGAAATCCCATGATGACGGACCATCTCGGCGGTGTCGTCCTCGGTGACCATGTGGAGATCGGCCACAATGCCATCGTCGACCGATCGATTTTCCGGCAGACGCACACGCTCGTGGATGATTACACGAAGGTGGGATGCCTGAGCATGGTCTCGCACGGTGTGCGCATCGGGAAGCGGAACAAGGTGACCGCCGGGGTGATGATCTGCGGCAGCACGGTCGTGGGGGACGACAATTGGTTCGGTCCGGGTGCGATTGTCTCGAATCTGCTGAAACTCGGCTCCCGCAATTACGTTGCACTCGGAGCGAATGTTCTCTCCGACCTTGAGGATGAGTGGAAGGTCGTGGGCACGAGGGTGTTCAGGGACCGCAAGCTCTTCTAGGCGCACCGAGGGAACGACTCCCCCGGGGTCACAAGCGCGCGCCCGCCCATACGCATGGTGCTACCGTCTCACCTGGTCAAATGACCGTGATTCGTTGGAGGAAAACATGTCAGACGGTTTCCGATTGGACAGCGTCGAGCTCCAGGAGTACCAGCCGAACAGGTACCCGTTCCTCATGATTGACGTTGTTGACTGGGTGGTGCCCGGCAAGTCAGCCCGTGGTTACAAGAACCTAACCATCAATGAGTGGTATTTCCCGCAGCATTTTCCCGGTCATCCGAACATGCCCGGCGCATTGCAGCTCGAGGCTCTGGCACAGATGCTCACCGTCGCGATCACGACTCTCCCCGGGCTGAAGGGCGCAGTCGTCCACGGGCTCAAGCACACGGTGCGTTTCCGCAAGGAGGTCCTGCCGGGTGACAGGTTCGAGATCGAGACGGAGGTGCTGTCGTGGTCACGGGGCATTTGCCGCGGAAAGGGAATCGGTCGTACTAACGGCGAGATTGCATGTGAGGCAGAGATGACCATCACGATCCCCGAGATGCTCGGCCAGTTCCTCCCGAAGTCCCGCACTGCCGAAGAATCGCAGTGACCGTGGTGAGCATCCGCTGATAGGGGATTCGCGGTACTCCCCGATGAAGATCCTTGTTTTTGCACCGTTCTACCCGCCTGACCCGACCGGATCATCCGTGTTTGCCGAACAACAGGTGAACGAACTCCGTCGTCTCGGTCATGAGGTGCTCGTCGTCACGAACCAGCTCGACAAGAAGGCCCCTGCAGCCGGTTCCTTCAGTGACTCGAGCAATTCACACGAGGGACCTCGTGTCATCCGCCTGAGAAGCAAGCGGGTCAATCTCGGCAAGATCACGTGGAACTACGGGATCCCAGTTTCGTTCGCCGGGTTCATGCGTCGAAGGGTCCTGCATGACCTCGGGCAGTTCGGTCCCGATGTCGTCATCGTGCATTCCACACTCTTCGATCTCAGCCTGCTCGGGTTGTTGTGGTGCAGGTTCACGAGGACGAGGTCCGTGATTGTCAGCCACACCGCACTGTGGCACGACAACGCAGTCGTGTCGTGGTTGATGCGTGTCTACGGGTACGTCGTTCTGCGTCAGCTCATCAGGTTGAGCCGAGCCGAGATCGTATGCGTCGACAAGTGGACGTACGACAATGCCGTTCAGGTGTTCGCCGGCTCGAGTGGCTGCCGAACGATTCCCGTGTCCGTCGTGCTCGGAACCATGTCGTCCGGCGACGGTGAGTTGGTGCGGACCAGGCACGGGATCGACTCCGGCCCCGTCGTGCTCTCCCTCGGCCATGTCGTGCCGCTCCGTAACCGCGTGAACCTTGTGCGGAGCCTGCCTCTTCTCGTCCGGGATTTCCCGGGCTTGAAGGTGATCGTCGTCGGAATGGTCAAGGACCGGACGTTCCTCGACGAAGCCGAGCGTCTCGGCGTCTCCGACCACTTGGTGGTGGTCGGGGCGGTTCCGCATTCAGAGATTGCGGATTACCTTGCTCTTGCCGATGTGGAGATCCACGATCTTGACGGTCGTGGGCTCGGCATCACCTCGGTCGAAGCAATGGATGCAGGCGTCCCGATTGTTGCCTGGGCCACCGACGACAACTACCCGCAGTTCAGTCTGCGCAGTTACGGACCATCGGGTTTCATCGACGACGGCACGCCCGACTCCATCGCGGGCATGATCACCAAGGTGGTGGGCGACCACGAGTTCAGGCGCCAGGTGATCGCCAGCCAGCGCCTGCTGGTTGATGACATCTATTCGTGTGAATCGGTGACACGACAGTATCTCGACATTCTCGAGGGCTGACCCCTAGGGCGTTCAGTCCTTCCGGAGAATGAACCAGTTGGTTCCCTGGTACTCGATCTTTGTGACGAGACCTGCGCACGGTACCGAGTCAGCGCTTCCCTCGACGAGCAACGTACCCGACTTGATCGGCGAGCCCGTCGCACAAGGATCGACACTCACTTCGATGACATCTGACTGGGGGGACGTAATCCGCGTGCGACCCTGACCAATGACGAAATGAACGTGTCCGTAACGGTTCCACATGCCTTCGTACATCGAGGTTGGGTCGAATCTTGCCCAGAATGCTCGGTCCGGGTACGGACTCACGCCGGATTCCACGTGCGCGCCGGTCGCCACCATGATTCCCCTCACCTGCGCGGACCCCGAGAACGTCACCCATGGACTGGTCATCTTCGGATCTGCTTTCTTCATTGCGGCGTAGAGCGAGTTGTTCCTGATGGGATCAACAGATTGGTGCAACGGGTTGATGCGAGCGGCGGTCATCAATGACACGAATGCGAGCAGTGCGAGCCCGACAGCAGGGCGCTTCAGGTAAGCAATCGCTGCCGGGACGAGCCACAGGGCTCCGAGAAGCCAGATGCTCAGCGACGAAATGGGCTTGTCATCGACCAGGTACACGGAACCGGCCCACACGGTGATGAATGAGAAGACCGCGATGGCCGACACCCTGCGTGCACGAGACGTGCTCGAGACCATGTGTTCCATGAACAATGCGGCGACGATTGCCGAGACGGTGGCAATCGACGGCTTCAACCTGTCCGGCGGTACACGATCAAGAAGTGTGATCCGTCCGACGATGGACGGGAGCGGGAGGAGCATCCATGACAGCAGGACTGCGAACCATGTGGTGAGGACCCTGACGAGAGTCGTGACGGAACGGCTCGAATCATCCGAACGCCCGAACGGGAGCATCATGAGGACCGGCAGCGCGAGCAGGAAGGTCGACGAATTCTCTGATTGATTGGTCTTGTTGACGGATCCGGCAACGATTCCCGACGCTTTCGAGTCAAACGGTGTGCCGAAAAGGCTTGCGATGTTCGCTCCGCCTGCCGTGCTGCGCCTGGTGCCCGGATACACAGTGGAGGCCATAGAGCCGAGACCTGCGCGGTGTCGCATGACGAACCAGGCAGTGAGCATGATGAAGACACCACCAACCGCCGCGAGCGTGGTGATGTTCTTCGTGAGGGTCCGGCGTCGAGCGGGTTCCAGCAGGACGGAGATGACAATGAGACCGGCTGCCACCATGGTCGGGATCTGGAACGGTGGATAGAGCACAACTGCTGCGCATGAGAACAGCCAGCCTGCGACCGCTGCGCAGCCGAAACGTGTGATGGGGCGCGTCGCATCGATTGCTGTCAATGCAGTCGCCACGCCGAGTGCGGAGTAGATGATGATGTCAAAGGAGGAACTGACGGTCCACCAATGCAATCCGGGGCTTGACGCAACGATGACGGCTATCGGCAGTGAAATGGAGGGCCTGACTCTCAATCTGAGGAGAAGAACGTATAGGGCGATTGCACAGCCGAGAACGAGGAACCACCACTCGGCCGAGAGGGCGCGGTCAAACCCGAGGAACAAATAAGGCAGAAGATGCGGCTTCAGGATGACGCTGAGATCACGAACGGGGAGGTCGTAGGTGACGGAGGGATCATGGCTGCCTGCGGTGACCATTGTCGGCGCGTAGTCCCGTGATTCCTGGCTGAGCAGCCAGGGAAGACGCACGTACCACTCGTCGGACCTGATGGGTCGGTCGATACCGAGGCCTGTTCGCTCTGCCGGCGCGGTGCCGTACATCCCGACAGATGATTGATTGACCCGGAGGCCGACGAGTACGGCGCCGAGAAGCACCAGGATGACAACCGGCAAGTACGGCCCTGTGAGTTTCCGTCCGGCACGCGAGAGAGAGATAGCCATCAGCCCCGAACGCTAGTGCCAGTGACAGTCGTACTCCGGTGGGTCTGCCAGGAGGGACAACTGAATGCCGGGCACCAAACCGACCTCATCGTCCCCTGATGGTCGTAAAATCTCGCATGGATGTGGGACAGATGAGACTTTTCGACAATCTCCGTGAACACGGTGATGCTCCCGCACTCATTGACGAGCAGGGCGCGGTACTCACCTACGGTGGCCTTTCGGACCGTGCCGAGAGCATTAGTTCCGAAGTGGAGCAAAGGTCGCTGGTTTTCTGTTTCTGCACCAACACCGTTGAATCCGTCACCGGGTACGTCGCCCTGACCGGCGCCGGACATGTCTGCCTGATGCTGAGCGACTCGCTCGGGGCAGAGAAGGTTGACTCCCTGATCACGACCTTCCGGCCGAATCTTCTCTGGTGTCCCGCGGATTCTGACAATGTCCCTGACCTGCCGGTGATTGCTGGCATGGGGACATACCAATTGAGACGGAACTCCGGCATCCCGTTGGACATGCATCCTGACCTCTCGGTGCTGATGTCAACCTCCGGTTCGACCGGGAGCCCGCTCATGGTGAGGCAGTCGAGGCTGAACCTCGCTGCAAATGCCACCTCGATCGTGGAAAGTCTCTCGTTGAGCGCACAGGACCGGGCCCTGACGACTCTTCCCATGAATTACACCTATGGGTTGTCGATCGTGAACAGCCAGCTCCATTGCGGAGGGAGCCTTGTCGTGACCGAGGCGACATTGATGGACCGCCGGTTCTGGGACTTGGTCGGGTCGTCCGGAGCCACCTACTTCGGTGGTGTTCCGTACACGTACGAGATGCTGAGTCGGATCGGCGTGAAGAGACTCAAGGACTCCAGCCTCAGGATGTTGACGCAGGCCGGGGGGCGTCTCAAGCCCGAGCTTGTCGAGTCGATGCACGATCAGTGCTCCGCGCTGGGCATCGACTTTGTCGTGATGTACGGCCAGACAGAGGCGACCGCACGCATGAGTGTCCTGCAGTGCGGGGACATCCCGGGGCACAGCGCGAGCATCGGCAAACCCGTGCCCGGTGGTGCTTTCCGTGTGGTGGATCTCGACGAAGACTTTGAGGTTCCGATGGGGGAGACGGGAGAGCTCGAGTTCTCGGGACCGAACGTCACGATGGGATATGCCTCCGGGGAGACAGACCTCTCGCGTGGTGACGAAAGGGGAGGTGCCCTTCGGACGGGTGACCTCGCCCGGGTGGATGAAGACGGCTTCTTCTACATCGTCGGCCGACGCAAGAGATTCGTGAAGCTGTTTGGTCACCGGACGAACCTGGACGACGTTGAGCACCATCTCAACTCGTTGGGGTATGAAGTCGCATGCACTGGCTCCGATGACCGACTGCAGGTCAATGTCGTTGGCGACGTGGACGAGCAGGAACTGCTGGATGCAACGGCTGCGTTCGTGTCGACGAACAAGAAGGCGATCACGATCAAGCGCCTCGAAGTCATCCCGCGCAGCGATGCGGGCAAGGTTCTCTATTCGGCGATCGAGACGGATTGACACAGGTGGAATCAATGGAAAAACTCAGTACCAGCGTGACGGAGTACCTCCGCGCGGACCCTTTCGGGTTCACCGCCGCGCAGAAGGAAGATCAGTTCCTGGGGTTGATCAACCGTCTGACAGCTCACCACGCCGAACTGTGCCCGGACTATTCGCGCATCATCCGCCCGTTGTTCCCCGCAGGAATGGAGGCAGAGAGCCTCTCGGAAGTTCCCTTCATTCCGGTCCGACTCTTCAAGCTGCTCGACCTTTCGAGCATCCCCGTTGCGGACGCGGTGAGGACGATGACGTCTTCCGGCACGACGGGCCAGCAGGTCTCGCGCATTTATCTCGACAAGGAGACATCCACCGCGCAGACCCGCGCTCTCACCCAGATCATGGGGTCGGTGCTGGGGAAGAGTCGCATGCCGATGTTGGTGGTGGACTCATCGGCGGTCATCAAGGACCGCGCGATGTTCTCTGCTCGTGGCGCGGGCATCAGGGGATTCTCGATGTTCGGCAAGGACATCGAGTACGCGTTCGACGAGAACATGAACCTGAGGACAGAGGAGATCAACAGGTTCCTGGAGAAGCATGACGGGTCACCGGTCTTTCTCTTCGGATTCACGTTCATGGTGTGGGAGCACCTGTGCGAGGAACTCCGTCGTCGTGGCAAGGTCATCAGCATTCCCTCCGGCATTCTTCTGCACGGTGGGGGCTGGAAGAAGCTTGCGTCGTTGAACATCAGCAACGACGAGTTCCGTTCTGCAGTCAGGGACACAACGGGCGTCCAAAAGGTCGTCAACTATTACGGCATGGTCGAACAGACCGGTTCGATCTTCGTCGAATGTGACGAGGGATATCTCCACTCGTCGAGCTACTCGGAGATCATTGTGCGTGACCCCGTGACGTACAAGGTTGTGGCGAACGGATCGGAAGGTGTCATCCAGGTGGTCTCGGTGCTGCCGATGAGTTATCCCGGGCACTCAATCCTCACCGAGGACATGGGCACCGTGGTCGGAAATGATGATTGTCGTTGCGGTCGGCCCGGCAGGTACTTCGTGATCTCCGGTCGCATCAAGGACGCCGAAGTCAGGGGCTGCAGTGACACCTTCGCGGCATGAGAACGGGCTCGAGTTCGATGAAGTGAGCGGCTCGGTCACGTCAGTGGTCGAATCCGCCCCTTTGCGACCTTTTGCCGAGCCGGTGATGTCGTTCCTGGCCGCGCTCTCTACAGCAATCATGAAGGACAGGGATTCACGCAGGATGCCCGACCTTGTTTCGTTCGGGTACTGGTGCAGGCGGGCGAATCTCGAGAGGATGGCGGGTCGGTACGTCTTTGATGCGCCGGTGGTGGGAAGGGGACTTGCCTTTCATGTTCCCCCCACCAATGTCCCGCTCAACTTTGCATATTCACTCGTGTGCGGGTTGCTCTCCGGGAATGGCAACATCCTGCGAATGTCCTCAGTCGATGCCATTGAGGTGAGCAAAGCCATCGCACTGATCGACAGCGTGCTTGCCCAGGAGGAACACAAGGCCGTGCGCGACATGGTGTGCATCGTCAAGTACGGCCACGATGACAAGGTGAGTGCGTACTTCTCGGGACATGCGAACGTGCGCATCATCTGGGGTGGCGATGCGACGGTCTTGCACATGCGGTCGCTTCCGACCGGGCCACGGACGGTTGATGTGGCATTCGCTGACCGCACTTCACTTGCCCTCATCAATGCCGCACACGTGAACCAAAGTTCGGAGGACGAACTCCGTGCTGATGCTGAACGGTTCTATGTCGACGGATACACATTCAGCCAGAACGCCTGCTCGTCACCGCGACTGGTTGTGTGGGCCGGCGACGAGACGTCAGTGGCCGATGCAAAGGCACGGTTCTGGCCGGCGGTGGATGCGGTTGCACTGAAGCGTGGGGAAATCGAGCCGATTCACTCGATGAACAGACTGGTCGAGCTGTGCCAGACCCTGGTTGCAACGAATGCGGTGACCGATGTCCACGGAATTCAGTCAGCGTCGGCGCGTGTCTCCATCAGTGATGTCACGAAATGGCAGGAGATTGCCTCCCTCCGCTTCGGTACATTCACCGAGGCAACCGTCCGCGACCCGAGAGAAATCGACCGACTCCTGGATCAGAAGGTCCAGACACTCGGTGTGATGGGCTTTGGTTCTGATGAATTGGGTCGGATTGCCGACAGTGCGGCACGCGGGGGAGTTGACCGGGTGGTTCCGGTTGGTACGGCGTTGAACTTCGATCTTGTCTGGGACGGCTACGACCTCATCCGTACACTCACACGCGCAGTTTCGGTGGGCACGGGTGGCTGACGCTGACCTCACTGATGGCGGCACCGCAACCGCGAGTCGGTTGCGGTTGATGGTCATCGCTCACATTGGTGCGGTGGTCCTGTTCGACGCGCTGTTCGCCACTGGGACAATTCATCCGTTCGCCGTACTCGTGTTCATCGCCGCATTCGACCTGGCCGTGAACGGCCGGCGAGGTGTCGACAGGATTCTTCTTGCCTCTGTCGCAGTGCTCGGTGTCCTTCCCGTGTTCGGTTGGGTGAGACTCCCGGACTCTTTCGAGCCGCTGTCGATCGTGACAGGAATTTGGCTGGTGTGGAGTTTCTCCGGGGCGCGCAATCAATGGAGGCGTGCCCCCGTCGACACACTGGCGGCTGTCCCGCCCGTTGTGGGCGCGATCGTGACGTACCAGTGGTGGTGCGGAATATCAAAGGGTTCGCCGACCCAGGTGCTCGAGAGGTTGCTCCCGATCTGGGACCACTCGGCACACTTCAACTTCTTCCTGATGAACCTCTCGAAGGGCACGTACATCTCCCGCGCGGCGGGTGGTTCCGGCCCGCTGGCATGGCAAGGTTCCGAATACCCAACCGGAATTCATTATGTGTGGTCTCGCTTCGCTGCATCTTCCCGAGAGCTGATCATTCAACACACCGACAGGGCGATTCCGGTGTATGCCAACTCCGTGGTTGTCACGATGGCCGTGGCGGTGTTGTTGGTCGGGCTGGCAATCGGACGTCTGGCCACGACCACATACCGTCGTCTCTCCTTCGCTGCGGTGGGCACTGGTCTGGTTGCCGGTGTGGTGACCCTCGGCCCGGTCAGCCAGACGATTTACATGGGGTTCGCGAACATGCCGGTGGTGCTCGTCGGCGTGGTGGTCGTTGTCTCCTTCACGATTCTCCCATGTGAAAACCCTGTCCTCCAGGTGTTCGCGCTCGGAGCTGGTTCCCTCGTGTTGTTGTACAACTGGTACCCGACGTTTCTTCTGGTGTTCCCTGTGTTGCTCCTGCAGTCAATCCGCATGATCCGCGGAGGGAACAAGACCCCGCTGTTTGCTGCCGGAATTCCGCTTGCCATTGCGGGAATCCTGCCCGTTCTGCAGACGTTCTCGCTTGGCGTCACCCACCTGAACGCCCAGGGTGGGGTGCAGACGCTTCCGTCAGGAGTGCTGGCGGCAGTTGCCCTGCTGACCGTCTCGCTTGGTGCTTATGCACTTTCTGAGGATGGCGGATTGAGCACGTTCCTTCTGTGCATTCCCACACCGGTCTTCCTGCTTGCCCTCGCACTGAGATTGAGAATGTCAACCGGTGGCTATCCCTACTACTTCCACAAGGCGTCGATTTTTGCGATCCCGATCGCACTCGTCATCGTTGTCGCGGTCGTGGCAGGACGCGTGGAAAAACGGTCGGCATCCGGTGCTCCCGGAACGAACCAGAAGGTTGCGTTCGTGGCCGCGTCACTGGTCGCCGGGCTCGGAATCAGCCAGGTCTTCGGTTACTGGGGTATCGACTACCCGACGTTTTCTGCCGGCAACACGGCAATCGGTGTGCTCACACGCAATGAGATCACCAAGAGAGAGAAGAAATTCCTACCGACGGCGCAAATCATCATCCGGGAAGCGGCGATGGTCCGCAATCTTCCCTTCGCGACAAGGTCCTGCCTGACGATGGTCATCCCATCGCGGATCGGAGCCACCGGGGAGGTTGTCGCCAATGGGTGGAACGACACGCTCTCAAATGTCTGGTTCCATGCCCTGACGGGGTCTCTCACCATCGAGGCACAGGTCCAGGCCGGCATGACGGCAAATGTTGCGCAGGCCGTCGGAAACGAGGCCGAACTCGTGGATGCAATCTCCCGCACCTTTGACCCCCCGTCAGTGTGCATTCTCTCCACCCCGTACGTGACGAGTCAGCTGAACGAACGTCGCGATGATTGGACGACGCAGGATTTCTCGTCATCCTGACTGTCACGAGCGCGTGTACACATCCTTGTCGGCGTCAGTGCCCCAGCGTCGGTAGAGCTCTTCGTACTCCTCTGACCGCACCGAAGGATCCCTGCTGAGGGATTCAAAGTGCCACAGCCTTGCGAAGGGCGTCCAGATGTTTCGGTACCCGGCACGCAGTGCCTTGAGGGCAAAGTCAACGTCGTTGTAGCTGTGGGGGAACGCGAGCGACATGCCTCCGAGTTCCGAATAGACCGACCGCGGTATTGCTGCGCACGCACCGGTCACGCCGCTGACCTCGCGAGCGATGAGAATCTCGCCGAACGGGCCGAAGGAGTCACTGTCCTGGCCGGACGCGAGGTTGTGCGGACCGCCGATGTGCCCGTGACCCGCACTTTGGATGCGACCGTCCTCGAGCCGTGTCATCGGGCCGACCATGGCAACGTCACCGTCCTCCAGGTGGGAGATCAGCACTTCGATCCACTCAGGGGTCTCAATCTCGATGTCATCGTTCAGGAGGATGATCACATCCCCGCGTGAGGCCATGAAACCGACGTTGCACTTGTCCGAGAAATCGAATGGCTTGTCGTACCAGACGATCGAGAGGCGTTCATCGAGGGTGAGTGCCTCGATGTCGGGGTCAAGGGAAGCAACCCTGTCGTGCACGAGGATGATCTCGACATTGGGGTAGGTGGATTTCTCGAGGACGCTCCGGATGGCGTTCGCCGGCAGGCACGTGTCCAGTCCCCAGATTCGTTTCCGGTCGCCTCGTGTGGGAATGATGATGCTGACGAGAGGCTCCGTTCGGGGCCTGCGGTCACACTTGATGAATCCACTCGGGAGAACCGAGACGTTCGCCTGGATGCCGGTTCTGATGCAGTGCTCCTCGACGGCCTTGCGCGCACTCTCGAACACGTACGGCTTCGAGTTGACGTTGACTGCAGTTGATCCCTCGACGGTGCGCCAGTGATAAAGGACCTGGGGCACATGGACGACTCTTCGGGCCTTCTCGACCACCCTGAGGAACAGGTCATAATCCTGTGAACCATCAAGACCGTCCCTGAAGCCGCCGATCTCCTCGACGAGGGCCCTGCGGATGACGGAGAAATGGCACAGGTAGTTCTGACCCCGCAGGCGTTCGGGTGCGAAATCGGGCTTGTCGAAACGATCGAACCTTCGTCCTGATTGGTCGATCTTGTCCTCATCCGAGTACAGGTAGTCGACGACCGGGTCCGTGCCGATGTGCTCGGACATGACCCTGAGGGCGTCCGGAGTCAGGGAATCGTCATGGTCCAGCAAGGCCACGAACTCACCGGTTGCGAGGGACAGTGCGGTGTTCGATGCCGCGACGATGCCGCCGTTCTGCCCGCGGTATTCCACCTTGATCCTGGGGTCGGAGGCCGCAAGCTTCCTCAGTCTCTCGCGCACCTTCGCATTCGGTGAGCAGTCATCAGCGATGCACCATTCCCAGTCCGCCCACGACTGGGCCAGCACCGAGCGAATGCACTCTTCGAGGGCCCACAGAGGAGGGTCGTAGACCGGTGTGACTATCGAGAACCTGGGTGCCATGGGTCGCGCTCAGCTCAGGAACTTGCGGATGATCCAGCGAACACCGCGCAACGGGAGCAACATGAACCGCCCGATGCGCCATGTGCGGGAGGTATGGAGAATGTTCAGCTGGTTCACCAGCGAATCGACCTGTGCCTGCGCGGATTCGTACCGCGCGCGCATTGTCCCGAGTTCGGCGCTCGTGCCGATGACCGCATCACGAGCGTGCAGCAGACTCATGCGGAGTTCTTCGTTGCCGGACTGGAGGACCTCAAGCTCAGCTTGTGTCTTGTGCAGTTTCTCGCGGACGGAAGAAAGTTCATCTCGAGTTTCTGCTATCTCGAGTTCAACCGCCGCCAGTTTCGTGGTTGCCTGGTCGGCCAAGACCTGCGCCGATGCGATGGCGGCAGATGCGGATTCCGACAACTGCGACCTTGTGAACGCGAGGGCTTCCTGGGAGAGACTCAATTCGGCGAGGAGCTTCTCGGTCCCGTCGGTGGAGTTGGCCGTCAGGTTGAGCTGGGGTGGTTCCGAGTTCGCGCGCAAACGCATCACATACTGGTAAACCGAGGAATCCCGGTCGCGTTGCACGAACTCGATTGCCTCGCGGGGGATGGACGAATCCGGTGGTCCGAACTCGGTGCCGCCGAGTGGGGCCGTGCTCGCGAAGATTTCCTCGATTGCGAAGCCGTTCTCCTCGACGAACTTCTCGATGGTACGCCGGGTGAAGAACCGCAGGTGTGTGTTGTCGAGCAGTCCGGTGGGGCGGTACTCAAATCGCCCCGTCAGCAGCGAGAGCCTGACATCTGCGTGGGCGACATTCGGCAGGGACACGACGATGGACCCGTCGGGCGAGAGGAGGCTGTGGCACTGAAGGAGAACCAGGTCGGGTCGAGTGCAGTGCTCGAGAACGTCCCCGGCGAGAATCACGTCGAACTTCTGGTCGCCGAGGATCTTCTTGAGATCGAGCCAATCAAGGTCGGTGATGTGGACACGATCCGCGATTCCGGCCAGCTGTTCCGCGAATCTGCCGTCGCGTTCGACTGCAACGACTGTGTTGCCCATTGATTTCAGCGCGCGGGTGACGTGTCCGGCTGCCGCGCCGAGCTCGAGAACTGTCTTGTCCCTGCCGATCAACTGGAGCGATATCCCGTGTGCGTCGTTCGGGCGCAGGGGATCAACGTTGCTTTCGTAGATCGAACTCATCGTCGCGATGCTAATCGCTCGATTTCTTCGGGACGGGTGCTAGTACGGAGGCAACTGTCCGGCAGCGGCCTGCTGGCTGAGTGTCGGTGCGGCCACATCCTTGTCCGACACCAGACGGGGCAATGCCCCGTCCCATTCGATGCCGATTTCCGGGCAGAAGGGCGAGATTCCCTTCTCGGACTGGGGATCGAACTCTGCCGTCACGAGATACGAGACAACAGTGTCATCCGTCAATGCCTGGAATGCGTGTCCCATGTGCGGACCAATGAGCATTGCCCGTCCGTTGTCTGCGGTCAGTCGCTCCCGCACCCATGAGCCAAACGTGGGTGATGACGGATTTATGTCGATGACGTAGTCATCAATTGCGCCGGACATCACGGTCACCAACTTTCCCTGGCCGCGTGCAGCGATGCTGTAATGAATGCCACGTATGACACCGGCAGCAGATTTCGAGATGTTGGTCTGCACCGGTTCGAAGAGGTAACCCGTCGCCTCGCGGACCGCTGACTGCTTGAACCATTCCTGGAACCAACCTCGGTCATCGGCATGACGCTTCGGTTCGACCAGCCATGCACCCTTCACGGCGAGTGATGTCACGCTCATGTCACGTTCTCCTTCTCCACTTCGGCGATGATTCCACCGATTGACTCCGCCAGTGCGGACTTCCAGTTCCTCATCTCGCTGACACCTGCAGCAACGGTCCGCCGGTGTCCGAGGACGGAGTTCTTGGGTCTGGTTGCCTTGGTCGGATACTCGTCTGTTCCCACCGGGGACACGAGAGAGATCGGTTTGTGCGCAAGGTCGTAGATTTCCCTCGCGAGGTCGCACCAAGTGCCGTCCCCGGAGTTGGTTCCGTGGTAGACGCCGCGTGGAGCATCTGATTGCACGAGGTCGATGATGTGCCGCGCAAGGTCACCGGCATGGGTTGGTTGTCCCCGTTGGTCATCGACGACCCTGACAGGTGCATCAGCGAGAGCACGGCGGAGCATTGTCTTGACGAAATTGCCGCCGAACCTGCTGTACAGCCAGGCTGTGCGAACCACGAACGTCCCCCCCGGGTGACTCTCCAGTACTGCGTGCTCCCCGAGGAGCTTCGTCCGGCCGTATGCGGAAGCAGGGAATGTGGGCGAGTCCTCGTCGTACGCGCCCGTATCCGTTCCCGCGAACACGTAGTCAGTGGAGACATGAACCAGCTGCGCCCCGTGGTCCTTGCACGCCTCCGCGACGTTGCGTGCACCGTCACGATTGGCGAGAGTTGCATCCGCTTCGTTGTCCTCGGCCGCGTCCACCGCCGTCCATGCCGCACAATTGACGACAACCTCGGGCCGTGTGCGTGAGAGAACGTCAGCAACGCTCCGTGCATCCGTGATGTCGCATTCGTTTCGGCCAGTCAGGGTGAAGGGGATCCCGGCCTCGACCAGCGCCTCCCCGAGGCACCGTCCGAGCTGCCCCCCGGCACCGAGCACCAACCACATGGTCACTTCGACTTGAGTGGTTGCCACCAACCGGGATTGGACCGGTACCAGTCGACAATGCTGCTGATGGAATCCTCGAGGGATTCCTGCGGTGAGTAACCCAGTTCGCGGTTGATCTTCGTCCAGTCGACGGAGTACCGACGGTCGTGACCGAGTCGGTCTGCGACCCAGTCGACGTGCTCGTCACCGAAACCGAATTGACCGAGCAGCATGTACGTGAGTTCCTTGTTGCTCAACTCGGTTCCCCCGCCGATGTTGTAGATCTCGCCCGCGCGTCCACCGTTCACGACCAGATCGATGCCACGGCAGTGGTCGTTCACGTGCAACCAGTCCCGGACGTTCTTGCCGTCACCGTAGAGGGGGACGTTCTTGCCCTCGATCAAGTTCGTGATGAAGAGCGGAATGACCTTCTCCGGGAACTGGTACGGGCCGAAATTGTTCGAACAGCGCGTGATGCGGACGTCGAGACCGTGAGTGCGGAAATACGAGCGAGCGATGAGGTCGCTTGATGCCTTGCTTGCTGCGTAGGGGCTGTTCGGGAGGAGCGGCTCGTTCTCGTCCCAGCTCCCTTCGTCAATCGAACCATAGACCTCGTCAGTGGAGACGTGGACAAAAGTCGTGATTCCGGACTTCATGGCGGCCTCGAGCAGTTGCTGCGTGCCGAGGACATTCGTGGAGATGAAGACCGAGCTTGATTCGATGGACCGGTCGACATGGGATTCAGCCGCGAAGTGAACGATCACGTCGTGACCGGGGAGGCTGCGGAGAATCTCCTCCTGCACCCGGATGTCACCCTTGACGACCGTGAGTCGCGGGTCGGACGAAACGGGATCGAGATTGTGCGGGTTGCCCGCATAGGTGAAGGCATCAAAGACGGTGACACCACTGACGGAGTTCCCCCAACGTCCGTCGAGAAGTCCGCGCACATAGTTGGATCCGATGAACCCTGCACCACCGGTGACGAAGTATCTCATTGCAGTCCTTTGGTAGTCGCCAGTGCGATTCACCGAGGATACTATTTGCCAAATGAAGGGCATCATTCTTGCCGGTGGCACCGGTTCGCGTCTGTGGCCCATCACCAAGGGCGTTAGCAAACAGCTGCTTCCCATCTACGACAAGCCCCTTGTCTATTACCCGCTGTCGACCCTGATGGGCGCGGGAATCCGCGACGTCCTGGTCATCACCACTCCGCACGATGCGGCGTCGTTCCGTGAACTGCTGGGTGACGGCAGCCAGTGGGGAATGAACCTTGAGTTCGCCGAGCAACCGAGCCCCGACGGACTTGCGCAGGCGTTCATCATCGGTGAGGAATTCATCGGTTCGGAAGGATGTGCGCTGGTGCTTGGTGACAACGTGTTCCACGGGTCAGGGCTTGACTCGCAACTGGGAACGCTGACCGACAGACCGGGTGCGACGATCTTCGCCTACCGGGTGTCGAATCCCACCGAGTACGGCGTTGTCGAGTTCGATGCCGCCGGTCGTGCAATCAGCATCGAGGAGAAGCCGACGGCACCGAAGTCGTCGTATGCGGTACCCGGTCTCTACTTCTACGACAACGACGTCGTCGCCATCGCCAAGGCCGTCAAGCCGAGCGCGCGAGGAGAACTCGAGATCACGGCAGTGAACGCCGAGTATCTCTCCCGCGGAAACCTGACTGTGAGCACGTTGCCCGAGGGAACCGCGTGGCTGGACAGCGGCACGTTCTCCTCGCTTCATGACGCAAGCAGCTATGTGCGCATCATCGAGGAACGCCAGGGGACCAAGGTCGGCTGCCCAGAGGAGATTGCGTGGCGCAACGGGTGGATCTCTGATGACGAACTTCGTGAGGCCGGCAAGTCACTCGAGAAGAGCGGGTACGGCCGCTACCTTCTTGATCTGCTTGCACGCTGACCGACCGGCGTCAGTGTTTCCGCCACGTGCTGTCGATGCTGACGATTCCTGATTCGACGGTGCGCTTCTGGTGAACGTTGAACTTGACCCGCTTCTCCCAGTGGTCGTACTCGTGACTGCCGGACATGTTCCCGATGGCGAGTGACAGTTCGTAGACGCCGTCGAGCAACGGGAGATCCACGAGTCCGACGTCGACAGTGATGCTCCCGGGTTCCACCGGAAGCGGGGCGTCGTTCTGGTTGCTGTTGCTCATCCAGACGTTGTCGTTGTTCATGTCGGAGATACGGAGCGTCAACAAGGAGTTCTCGAGAGAGACGGAACTGTGCATCGACACGCGTACCGTTGCGGATGCCCCCGTGCGAAGCGTGTTCGTGGGTTGCTGCTGCTCGTCGAGGAACGTGATGGATTCGAAAGTCACTTCACCCGAGCCCCATTGATGGCCGGATGAAGGTTCGACGGAGGACGTTCCGGACCTGCTGGTGCTGAGGTACTCGGGCACAATCTCGGCCGGGTCTCCGACTCTCTTCAGTACACCCTTCTCGATCCACGCAACTTCGTCGCAGATTCGTTGGATGTCCCCGAGTCCGTGGCTGACGATGATGATGGTCTTGCCGGCTCTCCTGAACTGGTCGATCTTTTCGTAGCACTTCAACTGGAATTCGTCATCACCGACCGCAAGAACCTCGTCGATGATCAGGATCTCGGGATTGACGTTGATGGCGATGGCAAAACCAAGACGCACCGTCATGCCCGAGGAGTAGTTCTTCACGGGTGTGTCGATGAACTGCTTGAGTCCGGCGAAATCGACGATCTCGTCGAACTTGTCTTCCAGCTCGCGGTGCGACATCCCGAGAATCGCACCGTTCAGGTACACGTTCTCGCGCCCCGAGAGATCCGGATGGAAGCCCGAGCCGAGTTCGAGCAGTGCCGCGACCTTTCCGTGCACGTCGACCGACCCGGAGTCGGGCGTGAGGATTCCGGTGAGGCACTTTAAGAGCGTCGATTTTCCCGAACCATTGGAGCCGATGATCCCGAAGGTGGAACCGTGGGGTATGTCGAGAGAGACGTCGCTCAGCGCACGGAACTCATCGAATCTCGCCCGGCGTCCTCGAAGCAGCGCAGTCTTCAGGTACTGGTTCTTCTCGTGGTAGAGACGGAAGTTCTTCGTGACATTCCGGACTGAGACTGCAGGCTGAACCATAACTTTGTGATGAGTCTAGTGATGGTGCCCAACCCCAACCGTTTGCCATCAACGCATGAACACCGAGTTCTACACTCTTTCGGTGGCCAGAATCACCGTGATCGGAACAGGGTACGTGGGCCTTTCCACCGGGGCCTGTCTTGCCCATCTCGGTCACCAGGTCACGTGTGCCGACATCGACGAAACGAAGGTCGCATCGCTCGTCGACGGAAACGTTCCGATAGTCGAGGATGGCCTTGATGATCTTGTTGCGGCTGGTCTGACCTCCGGGAAGCTCAGCTTCACCACCGATGTGGTTCGTGCTGCACGCACGGGTGACATCGTGTTCCTCTGTCTGCCCACCCCGCAGGGTGACGACGGGAGCGCGGACCTCTCGTATGTCCATTCAGTTGTCGACCAAATCGGCAGCGTCCTGGCTCACGGAGCGATTCTTGTCAACAAATCGACAGTGCCTGTCGGCACCGGGGTGTCTGTCGCTGAGAAGATTGGTCGCGACGATATCTCGGTTGTCTCGAACCCTGAATTCCTGCGCCAGGGAACCGCCGTCCATGACTTCCTCCATCCGAGCCGGGTGGTCATTGGCGGGAGCAATGCCGACGCCGTGGAGAGAGTGGCGGCCCTCTATGCGGATGTGGATGCGCCGATCCTGCGTATGAACACGGCATCGGCGGAGGCGCTGAAGTACGCGGCGAATGCGTTCCTGGCGACCAAGCTCACGTTCATCAACGCGATGGCGGACATCTGCGAGGCCGTCGGTGCGGACATCTTCGAGGTGGCGACAGGAATCGGGCTCGACCCGCGCATCGGCAAGGACATGCTGAACGCCGGTCCGGGATGGGGCGGCAGCTGTTTCCCCAAGGACACCCGTGCATTGGTAAACATCGCTGCGAACGGCGGGTATGACTTCGCACTTCTGCGCGGTGTCATCGAGACCAATGACCAGCACTACGCGCGCATCGCGGAGAAGGTGATCTCCGAATGCGGCGGCTCAGTTGAAGGGCTCACAATTGCCGCCTGGGGGCTCACATTCAAGGCAGGAACTGATGATCTGCGTGACTCGCCCGCGATCAAGATCCTCACCATGCTCCGTGACGCGGGTGCGACCATCCGTGCCTACGACCCGACCGCAAAGGCGCCGTACCCCGCCTACCCGTGGATCAATGTCATGCAGTCAGCAGTTGATGCATGCAGGGGCGCCGATGCACTTGCGGTCCTCACGGAGTGGGCCGAGTTCAAGAAGGTTCCGCCCGCGGATGTTGCGGCTGCATTGAGCACGTGCAGGGTGGTGGACGGCCGCAATGTGCTCGACCGCGACGCTTGGAAGGCCGCCGGATTCGATTACAGGGGAGTGGGGCGCTGATGGCTTCGTTGACCGCACCGATCAAGCGCGTCGCCGCTTCGCACGAACTGCTGTGGAACCTCACCCTGCGCGAACTGCGCACGAAGTACCGCAAGTCGGTGCTGGGGTGGACGTGGTCCATGCTGAACCCACTCGCCACGGTGGCCATCTATTCGTTCGTGTTCGGGCACCTGTTTGGTGCGTCGGCGCCGGAAGGCACGAACAGCCACATCGCCACGTTCGCCCTGTACCTGCTGTGTGCGTTGCTGCCGTGGAACTTCCTGATGCTCGTCACCAACACGGGCATGAACAGCCTGGTGGGCAATGCCGCTCTCGTGCGCAAGGTGGCGTTCCCGCGCGAGGTGCTGGTGTTCGCCAATTCGCTGCACGGCATCGTGCAGTTCTCGATCGAACTCGGACTTCTCACCACTGCGCTGGTTATTGCCGGCAGCTACTTCTTCGTGTGGATCCCCGTGGTCATCGTGCAGATGGTGCTGTTGATGCTTTTCGCGTCCGGTCTCGCTCTTGCACTGGCCGCGGGCAACGTGTACTTCCGTGACCTCAGCTACCTGTGGCAGATCTTCAGCCAAGTGTGGTTTTTCGCCACGCCGATCGTCTACATGCCGTCGTTGATCGAGGGAAAGGTGCCGAACGCCGTCGAGTACGTGTTGAAGGTGAACCCGATGGCGGTGTTCGGCCAGGGCTTCCGCCGCAGCATGTACGACAACGCGTTCCCGGGTTGGGACAACCTGGGCGCGTGTGCCCTAGTGGCGCTGCTCTCGATGCTGATCGGCTGGTCGATCTTCACGAAGCTGTCGCGACGCTTCGCCGAGGAGCTGTAGCTCACATCCTGCGCAGCCGGCGCAGCTGGCTCGAGATGTAGGGACGGGCGCGACGCTGGCCCCCGCGATCGAGAATGGCCTCCTGCAGGCGCTCCAGGGCCGCCACGACGACCTCCAGGCGCGGTGTGCGCCCGAGGCCCCGGCAGTCCGTCACCCAGCCCGAAATCGTCTGGTGGCCACGCTCCCCGTTGCACCGGCGGCAGGCCGCCAGTTCGTTCTCCACCCAGCTGGGCCCGCCCTTGATGCGCGGCACCAGGTGCTCCGTGGTGGCCTGATGGATGCTGCCCGGGGTGTTGTCGAGGGGCGCCCCGCACCACACGCAGTACGGGCCGTCGCGCAGCAGGATCTGGTCCATGCGCTCACGGCGGTTCGGCTGGTGGTTCGCCACGGCAGCCACGATGCCACGGGCCGCAGCGGACCCACCACATGGTCGGCATGCGGCAGGCAGTGGAACGGCAGGTGTTGTATAAGTATAAGTATTTGCTTATAATACTGGGACACCCGTTGTGAATCCACGGTGGGACATTCTCGAGACAACTGAATATTCGGACTGGTTCGCCGGTCTCACCGGGAAGCAACAGGGGGCGGTTCTGCTTCGTGTCCAGAGTCTGAGTGAGCACGGTCCGTCGCTCGGTCGGCCGTACGTGGACTCCCTACGGGGAAGTCGCTTCAAGGGATTGAAGGAATTGCGGATCGCTTCGGGTGGGCATCTTCGAGTTCTCTTCATCTTTGATCCACTGAGGCGTTGCGTGTTGTTACTCGGAGGAGACAAGGCGGAAGGCAACAAGTGGAACTCGTGGTACGCGTCCGCAATTGCCAGAGCCGAAACCATCTACGAACGACATCTAAGAGGAGAAGAATCATGACGACCAAACACTCCACAACACTCGATGAGTGGCGTGCGTCATCGAATTTCGAGAGTGAATTAACCGAATGGCGTGATGAGTTCTGGACAACCACACTCTCGTACCACTTGAATCGGTTGCGCAGACGACGCAAGATGACGCAGCAGAAGATGGCAGAAGCGTTGGGAATCTCGCAGCCCGGTGTGTGCCAGAGACTCAAGAAGCCCGGAAACATTGCGAACCTCGCTGATTTGGTGCAGGCGATGGGAGGCCATCTCGATGTCATTGCATACATCGATGGCGAGGCCATTTCGTTGTTCAATGGTCGAATCACTCCGTATGACGAGTCCGAGGTCTACGACGCGACTGACCCAGAGAACAAGTCGTTGTGATCACCGGCCGGTTCGCACCGTCGCCCACGGGCGAGCTTCACCTGGGCAACCTGCGCACGGCACTTGCGGCGTGGATGTCGGCGAAACGCGACGGTGACGGCGGCCGGTTCCTGGTGCGGTTCGAGGACCTCGACCGGGTCACGTCATCACGCGACCTGGCGGCGGCCCAGTTGCGCGACCTCGCTGCCATCGGCATCGTTCCGGACGAGGAGCCCGTGTTCCAGAGCGACCGGTTCGCTCTGTACGACGCGGCGATTGATTCGCTCTCCGCTCGCGGCCTGACGTACCCGTGCTTCTGCACGCGTCGCGAGATCCGTGAGGCCGCTGCTGCGCCGCACGGTGCGATGGGTGCGTACCCGGGGACATGCCGAGCATTGTCAGAATCCGAGCGTGCGGCCCGTGCCGCGGAAAGGCCCGGCGCGCTGCGACTTGATGCTGCTGCGGCGGGGTTCGCAGTGGCGGTGGAGTTCGACGATGTCCTGCACGGTCGGGTCAGCGGCACGGTGGACGACGTGGTGCTGCGGCGCAACGACGGCGTGCCCAGCTACAACGTGGCGGTCGTGGTGGATGACGCGGCCCAGGGCGTGACCGAGGTGGTCCGCGGAGACGACCTGCTTCCCGTGACCGCCACGCAGATCGCGCTGCAACGGTTGCTCGGGCTGCTGACGCCCGCGTACATGCATGTTCCGTTGGTTCTGGGTGACGACGGCGAGCGATTGGCGAAGCGCCACGGCGCGGTGACAATGTCCGATCTTGCGGCAACCGGTGTGGGTCCCGACGAGGTTCGCGCGCGACTGCTCTCAGAAATGGAAGCATGGTTTCCCTATGGGAAATCTTGAGGCAATCCTCGGCTACCAGGGTGCACAGGCGGATGGCCCCGCTGTCGAAGTCGCACCCGACATCATCGCGATGCCGTTCTGGACGCCCGAGTTCTGTGCAACCGTGATCCGCGCTGCGCAGGCTGCCGGAGGTTTCTCCCCGCAGGATGACGATCCGGTCGGTTCGTACGACCTCTCGCTGGCGGCGATCTCGCCACGGCTGTTCGAGGCACTGGAGCAGGACATCGGCATGCGCATGTGGCCGGTCATCCGTCAGTGGTGGCCGATCGTGGACTACCACGGAATTCGCGATGCGTTCGTCATCCACTACGCGCTCGGTGAGCAGGAAGAACTGCGTCTCCACCACGACGTCGCGCAGGTGTCGGCCAGCATCAAACTGAACGACGGCTACGAGGGCGCCGAGCTCGAGTTCCCGCGACAGAACTTCACGAACGCGGACGTTCCCGTGGGTTCGTTGATCGTGTGGCCGAGCCTCGTCACGCACCCGCACGCATCGCGGCCCCTGGTCAGCGGGGAGAAGTACTCGCTGACCATCTGGTGCGAATTGCCCCTCGCCATCGACTGATCCATGGACCCTCCGCCTCCTGCGGGTGGTAGACACATTGCATGACGAAACCGACCCGTGCCGTGGGGGTGATCCTCTGCCTCCTCAGTGCAGGGTCTGTCATGCCGGCACGGTCCGTGGCCCAGCCGGTTCGACCGTCTGCCATCAACGTGAACGACCGGGCGGCAGTGCTCGCGTCCTACGACGCGGAGTTCAACAGGGTCGAGCCTTCCATTGGGTGGACGGGCGACGTGAGCAAATGCGATGGCGGCACCACGTCCACGGAGTACCAACAGAGCATTCTGCAGCGCGTGAACTGGCACCGCGCGATGGCGGGTGTCTCGGACGTGACCTATCGCAGTGACCTGAACGCACAACAACAGGCTGGGGCGTTGATCAGCGCCGCCGAAGGTCAGTTGAGCCATACGCCGGCCCAGAGCGCGAAGTGCTGGACACAGGACGGGTACAACGCCACCAGTCGCAGCAACCTCTCTCTGGGTGTGAACGGGGTTCGTGCCATGACTGGGTATGTGGAGGATCCCGGTGCGAACAATGCCGCCGCCGGTCACCGGTGGTGGCTGGTGAACCCGAGGCTGAAAACGATCACGAGCGGCGACACCAAGGAGGGGAACGGCAGTTGGGGGGCAAACGCACTGCACGTGTTCGACACAGCGTCGACACCAGTCCAGCAACCACGCGACGGCTTTGTCGCCTGGCCACCGCCTGGGTACGTGCCCGATGACGTCGTCTTCCCACGCTGGAGCGTGATGGTCTACGGCTACAGCGGTGTGCCCACTCCGGACTTCACCAATGCAACCGTGACGGTGACGGGACCAAACGGACCTCTCGCCGTGACGTACGAGGAGAAGTCGAGCGGCCGTATCGTGTTCATCCCGTCGGGTTTCCAGAACGCACCCTTGCAGGTCACATCCGACCAGACGTATTCGGTCAGTGTCACCGGAGTGACCGGTGGTGCAGTGTCCAGTTACTCGTATGTCGTGAAGGTCGTGCAGGCGAACTCGGCGCCGTATGAATCCGGTTCCTCGTCGTACGGGCGGGATGCGTGCGTGACGAGCAACCTCCTCACGTCCGGGCCGATAATTCGCGATTCTGACGGCGATGCAATCACCGCAACCCTTGTATCGGGGGAAGGCGACACGGACAATGCGGTCTTCACTCTGGTCGAGAACGGAGGTGCCTGGTTCCTGAAGCCCCGCAACGACCTCGACGGCACGAGAACGAAGTTCTCCGTTCGTTACCGGGCAACGGATTCCAAGGGGGCGCCGATGGAGAAGGTCTTTGCGCTCACACTCGTCGCAGCGCCCAGCAGCGGATGTCCGAAGAAGACGACGACAACCACCACGACAACTCCTTCACCAAACGGTTCCACGGTCACGCGACGCACCGTCTCGGGCACCCTGGTGCGCGGTCGCACACGCACGCTGACCGCCTTCACTACCTTGCCGTCGGGCACCCGTTACTACAAGGTCTCCGGCAGCTGTCGCCTGAGCAGCACAAAGAGGTCGGTCACCGCCCCGAAGACGAAGGGCACGTGCACCGTCACGGTCACCGGCCGCACGTCGACGAGAACATCGATCCTGACGCTGAAGCTGCGTGTGACCTAGGCGGTGCGCTTCTTGATGCGGATGGAGTGCTCCGCGGCGTTGCGGCAGTGGCCGTCCTTCAGCGAGAACTTCCACCCGTGCAGCGTGCACACGAGGTTGTCCCCGTCGATCTCGCCGAACACCGAGAGGTCGGCGTTGCGGTGCGGGCACCGGCGCTGCACCTCGTAGTCACCCACCACCACGTCTGCCTCGTCGGACTCCACGCCCTTCAGCTTCAGCGCGGCCTCTGCCTCCGTGCGGGCCATGCGCTCCACCGAGAGTGACTTCAGGAAGTTGTAGAGGTACTCGTTGTACTCACCCTCCCGCCACGCGGTGAAGCGCGCCGACAGGAACAAAGAGTTGGACCAGTCCACAGCCCGCTCGGCGACGACGGTCTCCAGCAGGTCGCGCGGGATCTCGAACCGGAACGCGTACGGCTGTGTGCCCGTCGGGATGTTGCCGTTGTAGGGGAGCACCTTGCCGTTCGGGAAGTCGAGATAGATCGACACGTCGTCGGCGATGATGAGGCATCCGCTGCCGATTCCTGCCCGAACGTTCGGCGCCATCGACATGAGCGGCTCGAACCAGTACTTCATGGTCTCCACCAGGTCAGTGCGGTTCGCGTGCCACCCGGCCTTCTTCTCCGCGAGCCACTGCGCATAATCAGCCTGGTACTCGCGCAGGTACCCGAGCTTGTCGTCGAAGATGCGCGACACACCGTCACCCGGCAACGGTTGCTCCACCGTGACCACGCCGGATCCGCCGTGCGGGTCGGCGACAATCGTGAACGACGTTCCGGGGATGGTGGTGGCCACGTTGTGGCGCCCGAGCGCGCCGAGACGCGCGATGAACTCCCGTTGGTCGGGGAAGATGCTCATCTCGTCGCCCGTGATCATGTTGAGCCCGAAGAGGTCCTCATCCAGGAAGCACGGCGGGCCCGCGGAGGGCACGACCGTGGTGGCGTCGATGCGTTCCACGTAGCGGATGGCGCGGGCGAACTGGCTCTCCACCTTGTCGAGGCACAGTTGCTTCTTCGTGTCGGCATCCATGTCGTAGACCATCGGGTACCAGATGGCACCGCTGTACTGCAGCCAGTGCAGGTCGACCGGGCCGTGGGCGCGCAGCGCGTCGAGGTCGTTCGTGCGGCAGTCGTTCTGGTTGACGAGCCGCGACGTGCCGTCACTCACCACGAGTGCGCTGTCACCGCCGGGGCCATCGGTGATCGACGTCTCCACGTGGACGGCAACACGGACCCCCTCGGCGATCTCCGTTTCTTCTGCGTTCTGCGTGCGGACGAACTTCCTGAAACCGAGCTTCGAGAAGTTGCGCTCCAGTTCACGCGTGGGGAACCCGGGCAGGATGACCGTGGTGTTCTTGTTCATTCGTTCCGTCAGGAACGGGATGTCGAAGTGGTCGCCGTGCAGGTGCGAGACGTAGAGGAAGTCCGGGTTGCAGACGTCGTGCATGATGTCGTCGGGCAACTGGTCGTTGCGCGGGAACACGAACCAACTCGCGAAAAACGCAGGCTCGAACCACGGGTCGCAGACGATCGTGATGCCGCGCGTGCGGATCAGGATGCCGGCGTGGCCGATGGAGATTGCCTGCATGGTGGGGGCCGGCCGCGGGTGGGTCGGTTACTTCCTCGGCGGGTCGACGGATTGCTTGCCGGCAGTGGCCACGTGCTCGGTCCACTCCGTGCCGTTCCAGTACCGCATCTCGAAGCGGCCCGACGGGTCCTTGTACCAGTTGGCGGGGACCGACGGAACTGCGCCGCCGGACTGCGGCTGTGTCTGCGCGGCGGCAAAACCGGCAGATGCAGGTGTCGAGGTGTTGGCCGACTGCCACGGTGAGTCCGACGATGCGGAGGCCGCTGGTGCGGTTGCGGCTCTCTCGGCTGCGGGTGACCCGGCGGATGCACTCGCGGTCGGCCACGGGGCAGTGGCGACCTGACCGTGGTGACGCACGAAGGCGTGCACCCAGTGCTGGCCGTCGTGGACGATCTGGACGACTTCCCATCCGGCCTGCGACCGGCGGGTCAGCTCATTGGCCAGTTCCTTCGGGTTCTTCACGGATTCCGAGACAACGTCGTATGTGTACATGACCAAACCCTAGTTCCGCTCGCCGTCATGTTCGCCTGCGGGGTCCTCGGTTCGCACCAGACGGTCAACGTCAATGCCGGCCGAGGGGCCGTCGTAGACGAGATGACCGTCCCGCAGGGCGACGATCCGGCTGACGGTGTGCACGAAGGACAGCTCGTGCGTGGCGACCACGACGGTGGCACCATCGTCGGACGCCTGGGCGAGGAGCTCCAGCAGGGCCTCCTTGCCGGCAGAGTCGAGACCCACGAACGGTTCGTCCACGATGAGAACCTCGAACGGGCGGATGAACCCAAGGGTGAGGGCGGCCTTCTGCTTCAGGCCGCGGCTGAAACGGTTCGGCATGTCGTCGGCACGGTCGTACAGGCCGAGGTGCCCGAGCAGGTCTGCTGCCTGCTGTTCCCATCCGGAATTGCCGTGCAGACGTGCGACGTACTCGAGGTGCTCCCACAGCGTGAGGTCGTCGTAGAACGTCGGTTGGTCGGCAACGTAGCTGACCGCCGCACGTGCACCGATCGAACCCGTGGCATGACCGCAGATCGTGCTCGTGCCCTCTGTTGCGTCGAGAAGACCGGTGATGATGCGGATCATCGTGGTCTTGCCGCTGCCGTTGTGGCCGATCAGCGCGACACGCTCGCCGTGCTCGACGCGCAGGTTCACCGGTTCGAGCGCGGGTGCATCGCCGTAGTTCTTCGCGATGCCGACGATGTCGAGTGCACCCGGCGGAAGCGGTGCGGGCTTCTCGGGTTCCGGTGTGCGCGGTCGCGGTGTGCGTGGTGTGCGGGCCATGGTTCAGACCTTCTGTGTGGACGTCGGAGCGGACGGTGCGTTCTGCGGGTTGGCGAAGTTGCGGAAGGCGGCACGGATCTTCTCGCGCTGGCGCACCCAGCCGGCGGTGAGGAAGCACACCATGCCGATGCCGAGCGCGGTGCGCACGAGTGCAGCGGGGATGTTGTCTCCGTTCTCGCTGGCCTTCACCAGTGCGACTGCGGGCGTGCTGCCGATGATGGCGACAACGGGTGGCCAGGCCGCGCGGATGACAGTCGTCATGCCGCTGACCTCCGGCGGCATGTACAAGCCCGAGTTCGCCTCGCTCAGCGGGTCGGGCGCGCCCTTCACCGCGTTGATGACAGCGCCTGCGACGCCGGCAAGTGCGGCGGGGATGCCGATGAGCACACCCGCGATGAGCGTCATGCCGTGTGGTTCGAATGCGTACGCAACTGCGATGCCGACAAGAACGAACGGGACGGTGGTGAGCGCCGGGACGAGCAGGTGCTGCGTCAGCAGGAGACCGCGTTCGATGGGCAGGGCGTCGGTGCGGTCCGGTTGGTCGACCTCCTGGCTGAGCGGTTCGATCACGTCGAGTCCGAGCATGAACAACGCGAGTCCGCTGACGACGAGCGCGGGCGTGGTGCCGCGCCACACGGCCACCAGGCTGACCGCCGACGTGACCGCGAGCAGTGCCATGCGGGCCATCCTGCGCGCGGGGAAGTGGGCAAGGCTGCGCAGGCAACGCGTGACGGCAATGTTGCGGCGCAGGAACGACGGCACCGCGAACCAGGGCTTCTCCCGCATGTGCTCCTGGCTGAGCTGGCGGCGCAGCAGCACGACCGTGCGGATGTCCTGCAGGGTCACCGCGAACTTCAGCTGCGACACGAGCGCGCTGCGCCGGGCGAGCGCCTCGATGCTGAGGTGACCGGCCCGCCACACGGCGAGTACCGCGAGGAGGATGAGTGCGGCGATTGCGATGAGATTCGTGGCATGAGAGACGGCGAGCATGAACTCGCCGAACTCGTTGAACACTGCCCACGGATGCGAGCCGAGGAATGCCGACGCTGCGTGCCACGCGACGATTGCTGTTGCTGCGACTGTCACGATGCGGCGGTCGATGCGGAAGGAGTGGACGAGGAGCGCGGCAATGACGAACGAGGCGCCGATGAGGGCGCCGGCAACGGCACCGCAGACGATCCACTGGTTCGGTCCGCGCCCCCATTCCTTGGGGACGCGCTTCGAGAGGACGAGCCCGGTGACCCCGCCCGCGAGTGTTCCCGTGAAGGCCATGGTGCGCAGGCGCTGGACTGCGGGGTGACGCAGCACCGCCGCGCGGTTCACGGGCGCGAGCAGGACGTGGCGCACCTCTGCCTCCTCCACGCTGACGGGGCCGCCGTTGGACCCGCTGCGCATCCCCAGGAACCACACGACGGACATGACGAACCCGACGTAGCGGGGACCGTCATGGATGAGGGTGTCGAACTGTGACTGTGTGAACGGCGAGTCGGTGACGAGCGACGACAGCCAGACGAGGAGGAAACCACCGATGAGCGCGGTGATGTACACGCGGTACAGCAACTCGAACCATTCCATGTCGGCCACGCGGCGCCTGCGCCGGTCGGTGCGCATCTGCTTCAGGGCATCGATGCCGACTGATGTAGCG